>Ga0111181_1017_pt2 | contig 28705 bp, 23 predicted proteins | sample DeeMarSWOR324_28_FD_80236 | JGI IMG/M metagenome (GOLD analysis project Ga0111181, IMG submission 80236) | Gemmatimonas sp. SM23_52
GCCCATGCTGATGCCGTGGGGGAGCAACACGTAGTCCTCCCAGGCGCGGCCGTAGGCGTGGATCGACATCGCAGAGACATCCAGGTCGCGCGCCAACCCTCGGACGTTGAGTGTCTCGACATCGCCCAGCTCGTGCTCGTAATCGAGATCGCCCGTGTCGAGCTTCCCGGTCGCCAGAGCGTATGTCAGGGCTGCGTCAACCGTGCCGGGGCTGTACCCAAGTAGCAGTTTTCGGCCCATCAAGTCTCTCGCTTCCAACCTAGGCGCTGCTCAGGGCCGGTTGGCGGCCACGATCTCCTCACCCGGCTCGATCAGATGGATCGCGATGCCTGTTGGGACCTTCGGCCAGAAGTAGGTCGTCTTGGATGGCAAGCGCCCTCCCGCGAGTGCCACCTCCCGCACCTGACCGACCCGCGGCGCCGCTAGCAAGGCAGCCGCCTCCGCCCTACCCGAGCGCACGCGGTCCAGCGCCTCAGCCGCTTCATGCACATAGCTCAGAAGCGCCACCTGCTGCGCCCCTGTCAGCGCCAGGCCCTCGCCGAGGAGCACTGCTTGGAAGGCTTGTGCCGCGATCGCGCTCGGCAACTGCGCTTGCCGCAGGCTGAGTTGCCAACCGCCCGGCTCGCCCCGCACAGCAAGAACGAAGGTCGGACGCCCCACTTCGCCCTCCAGCCTGCGCGCAGCCGTCTCCAGTTCCGCCACATCGAGTCGGCGCACCTGAAAACGATGCGACACCCTCTCGAGGGCGCCGTTCCAGTCCAATGTGCCCCCGGCCACCACCCGGTGGGTAGGCAGCAACAGCAGGCCGGGATCGCCCTCAGGGACCACGTAGGCCAGCACGTAGTCGTGCGCATTCCGGCCCGTCTGCGGGGTACCGCCGGTGATCAGCCCCTCACGATAGGCCAGCGCCGTCTCGTAGCGGTGATGACCGTCGGCGATCAGGAAGATCTGATCCTCCAGGGCTGCTGTCAGCGCTTCGATCTCTTCGCCATCCACAACCCGCCACATCTCGTGGTACTCACCAGCGGGAAACTCCGCCTGTTCCATGGGCACGCCCCGGGCCAGCTCGCTCAACCTGCGGCTGATCCCACCGCCCGGATCAGAGCAGATGAGGAAGACCGGCGAGAGCTGCGCCCGGCAGGCGCGCATGAGTGCCAGACGGTCAGCCCTCGGCTCGCTCATCGTCCGCTCGTGCGGCAGCACAATGCCTGCCTCGAAGGGCGTTAGCCTGATCAGTCCCCAGAAGCCGGTCCTCACGAGCACGTTACCACTCCGGGTGAAGCGGTGGAGGTGCACGTAGAACGCCGGCTGACTGTCCCGGGCAAGGCTACCGGCGGATATCCACGACCCCAGTGTGCGAGCTGCCTCCCTGTAACGTTCCGGCCCCTCACCTTCCGGGTTCGTGACACGAGCGATGTTGTGTGGATCTCGGCGGCGCAGCTCGGCTGCGGACTCCGGCGTGATCACATCGTAGGGCGGCGCCAGCACGCCTCCCAGGTCGCCGACCCGTGCGAGCTGGAAACGCAGCGCTCGAAAGGGCGCAACCTTAGCTGCGCTCAAAAGTCGGCGTCGCCCAGCCGGCCGCGGGCCGCGGGCGCCGCAGCACTCTCCAGCGAACTCTTCAGCGCGTTGAAGATCAGCGGGTAAGTCGCGATCGCCTGCCCCCGGTACTGCGGCCGGAAGCCGAATAGGATCACCCGGCCCCGCCCGTGCCTCACTACCGCCAGGGCGCCGTGCCCACCCAGGTGCTCGCCGCCGCTGATCCAGCCGCTGAGCAGCAGCTCGTCCTGGCCGAAGCGCCCGACGATCTCGACCCGATCTCCGGCATCGGCCTCCGGCTCGAAGGCCGCACCCCGCTCGAACCAGGCGATCGTGCGCCTCGGCACACCTTCCGTCAGCCAGTGGTCCCGCTCCAGCTCCAGCCTGAGGATCGAGCCGGGCACATAGAATTCAGAGCGGCCGAGCCCGGCCACCACGTTCTTGACCGGCAGTTGGAATTGCTCGATGGGCAGCTGAGTAGCACCATTGAAGGCGATGAGCGTGCCGCCGGCGCGCACGAACTCGTCCAGCGCCGCCACGCCGGCCTCGCCCAAACCGCCCACATACTGCGGCGGCATCGTCCCCTCCCGGTGCCCCTCGATCATCCGCTCGGCCGAGAAGTCCGGCAGCAGGATCGCATCGAAGCGCGCGCGCAGATTCCCCGCACGCGCGTCCGCATCGCGCAGCTGCTCGTAGCGGATCCCGTACTCGTCGAACACCCAGCGGGTCCAGCCAGCGTCCATCGACGGGATCCACGGCTCGTAGATCCCTACGCGTGGCTGCCGCCGCCGGTTGGTGAGGCCAGGCACGTCCTTCTCGTAGGATGGCTCCTCGATGGGATCCGACAACTCCACGCCCGGCAACTCGTTCACCGCCACAACCTCCACGCCCATCAGGAGGGGCAGCGTGTGCGCGGTCGCATCGTACGGCGTGCGCAGCGGGCCACCCGGGTACTCACGAATCGCGGGGTACTCCTGCGCCTCCAGCAGTGTCTTGGCGAACCCTGAGTACGGCTGCGCAAGCGGAATGACGTAGGTGCCTGCTGGATACCGGCGACCGCCCAGCACGAAGTCGGCCCGCGCACGCCGGACTTCCACATCTCCCGTCACCAGGATCCGCAGCAGGTCCGCCAGCCCGTCTGGATTTTGATTCGCCGCCGGGATGACGAACGCCCGCGGCCAACCCTCCCCGCCGCCGATCGCCCGCAGTCCGATCTGATAGAAGTTGGAGAGCCAGCGCTCCCGATAGAGAGCCGCCTGCCTGAGCAGCGCGAAGGCGCCTGCTTCCATGTAGTCCACGATGTCGGCCAATCGCCACTCGCCGCCGCGCCAGGGGTCCGGGAACCGCCACGAGCGCTCCCGTACCTCGACCCCGCGACCCTCCAGCGAATCGAACGGCACTGTGATCGGCGTCGCCAGCCGCGCGCTCGCCGTCTCCGTGAGGACGCGCACGCCGCCGTGGTAGTGCTGGTAAGCGCGTGCCGGCGTCCAGGCATCGAAGATCGCATTCACCACGATCCCCGTCTTCCCCTGCCCGTACATCTCCCATGCCATCGCCGTACCCAAGGCGTTGACCCCAGCTATGAGCAGCGGGTCCACGTTCGGCTCGACCGGATCCGTCCAGGGCGGTACGAAGAAGCGCGGCCCCTCCGAGCCCATCTGGTGGATGTCGTGCACGATCTGCGGGTGCCAGACGTTGTGCAGCTTCGTGACCGCCAGCCGCGTCTCCTTCTGGGTGAATGCGTACCAGTCACGATTGTCGTCGTGGCCCAGGTAATGGTGGTAGAGGAACGGCGGCGACGCGCCTTCCCACGGCTGACCCAGCGTGCTCTCGTACCAGTCCACCACCAGCTGGCTGCCGTCCGGGTTGAGCGAGGGCACGAGCAGCAGGATGACCTCATCCAGGATCAGCCGCGTTTCCGCATCGTCCCCGGCGGCCAGCCGGTAGGCCAGGCGCATCGGCATCTGATAACCGCCCACCTCCGTCGAGTGGATGCCGCCGGTGATCAGCACGATCGTGCGTCCCTGCCGGATCAGTTCCTCCGCCTCCAGCTCGGACTCCAACCGTCGCGGATCGGCCAGCTTGCGCTGGATCTCCAGGTAGCGCTCCAGCTGCCGCAGGTTCGCCGCGCTGGAGATCGTCAGCGCCACTAAGGGTCGGCCCAAAGTCGTGGTCCCCAGCGTATCGAGCCGCACCCGATCGCTGGCATCGGCCAGCCGGGTCAAGTAGCGAGTGATCTCGTTCCAGTCCGCCAGCTTGTGATCCGCCCCGACCTCGAAGCCGAGCACGGACGAGGGCGTGGGAATCGCGACCTGCGAGGCCGCCTGGGCGCTGACCAACTCGGGGAGCAGGAGCAGTGCCGTCGCCAGACCACACAACTGTCTTACGGGCATCTCAGACCTTCGCGTTCGATGGGTTCCTGGTGGTGCGTGGAGTATTGTGCGCACTCTAGACACCCCGTGTGACCCCCGCAAGGCTCACCGCCGCCACGGTCACCTGGCTGGCGCCCCGCCCCCCCTTGACTCTCACCTGACTGCCCCTTCCCACCATGGCCTCGGAGCTAGCCCGAATCGCTGTAGTGATCGGGGATGCGGCGCGCCAGAGCGGGCGCGGCGCGTTGGCTTGGACATAGATCCGAGGAGGGAGAACGATGAACGGCAACGAGCGAGCCTCTGTGGCTGATCTCTATCAGATGGACCCGGACCGACACCTGTTCGCTTGGATGCCGCGCCGGCGTCAGCCGCGCAGGCAGGCACTGAACCTGGCGGTCGTGAGCCATTGGCTGGGAGCCTGGCTGGTGGCGATCTGGACCCACTGGCGGGCGACCCCGGCAGGCGCCCCGTGACTGGCCGGTCCTGGGGCCGTTTGGGCACATGATCGCTACATGATCGATCACATGATCGCCCCGCCAGCCACCTGATCGGCCGCCTGACTCTCACATGATCGGCGGGGTCCTATGATAGCGGTGGCTAGACAAGCGCAGGGTGGCTTCACCCAGTGAGTCTGGCGTTTGCAAGAAGAGAGTCCACGGGAGGAGTTCAATGAACATCGGCCACCGGCCTTCGACGATAGATATCTACCAGACAGACCTGGAGCGCCACCTGTTCGCGCCGGCGCCGCGGCGGGTCGCGGGGCCGAGCCTGGAGCTCCTGTCCGACTGGCTGCGCGATTGGCTGGTGAGCGGCTGGACCCGCTGGAAACAGCTGGCCCAGGCAGTGAACCTCTAACCCCACCTTACCTCCTTCGTAAGCCCCACGGGCCGCCGAATGGCGGCCCTTTCCTCTTGCCGTGGTTACCACACGTGCCGGGTGCGTCATCTGGGCGGGCCGAGGGGCGCCCGGAATCAGGCGCCCCTCGCTGCGGGTGGGTGTCAGGGTGCCGCTGCTGCGACGGTGGGGCTGAACCGCGGTGGGCTGTACCGTCCTCACCGCGGGAGGGACTCGCTGTCCCACTTACTACAGCCTGCCTGACTCGATCACGGTCAGCACGACGTACAGGAAGAAAGCCAGCATCGCGACGTAGAACATCCCGAGACCGACGGCCTCTCCCAAGCCAGTGACTTCCTTGAACCTGTTGATCATATCCTCCATCACTCCTTGCGCCCCAAGTCCGTATCGGCCCACTCATACACCTTCCCCTATCCTCAGGCACCAGGATAAGGGGCGAGTATCAGCCGGATCTCAGCCAGCCGTCAGCCAGACCCTCTGCGTATCATCTAGGCGTCATCCGGGAGAGGTGGGAGTTGTAAGGTGAATTCGCTCATACACTTAGGCGGCCGAGCCGCCATAGCGGCTCGACCGATGCCCGAGCCAGTCCGAGCCGGTGTCGGCCAGCGAATGCTTGCGCCTCTGTGAGTGAGCCCACACCTTAGTTTCAGCAGTCATCGATGCGCCGCAGCTGTCCGCTCGGCGGTCCCCGATCCGCGCTGAGCTGTGCGTCCCCCGTACTCCAGGCGGGCACCGGCTGCTCCGCCGATCGGCCAGCCGCGAGCACATGAGCTCACAAGGAAGTGGGAATGTCGAGTCGCCCGGCCCCAACGACTCTCCGCCGCCCGTGTCCAGCGGCCTGTAGCCTGCTCGCCGTCGTCCTATGATCGAGCTCAGCACACTGGGCCGCGGCAGCGTCCGCCGTGACGGCGAGGAGCTGGTCGCCATCTCGAAGCACAAGCAGAAGTATGCCTTGCTCGTCTACCTGGCGCTGGAAGGCCGAGTCACGCGCGATCGGCTGCTGTCGCTGTTCTGGCCGGCGCGGACCGAGGAGAAGGCTCGGCACTCGCTCTCACAGGCGCTCTACGCCCTGAGGCGCGAACTGCAGGAGGAGTGTCTGCAACTCGAGGGCGACGTCGTCGCCGTTGCCAGCGAGAGCTGCTCGCTGGACGCCAGGCAGCTCGAGGAAGCGGGCGCGGCGGAGGACTGGGGTAGGGTGATCGACCTCTACGCCGGAGCGTTCCTCGAGGGCTTCGCCCTGCCCGGGGCGCCCGAGTTCGAGAAGTGGCAGTCGAGCACGCGCTCCCGGCTGGCCCGACTCGCGCGCCGTGGCTTCGGGCGGGCGGTCGAGGAGCAGGCAGCGGCAGGTGATGTATCCGGCGCGTTGGGGACGGCCTCGCGTTGGGTCAAGCTCGACCCGTTGGAGGACGAGGCGCAACACGCGCTCATCGCACTTCTGGCCAGGTCAGGGAACCGGACGGCCGCCCTCGAGCAGTACGAAGCCTACCGGAAGCGGCTCGCCGATGAGCTAGAGGTCGAGCCGCTCGAAGCGACGGTCGCGCTGGTCGAGCAGATTCGCGCCGGCGTGGCGCCGGCCCGTGAGGAGCTGGCCGAGGCCGTCGAGGTGGCCAGGGAGGTCGAGCCCGGTCGCTGGCCGCAGCTTTTACGCGAGCTGCGCGGCCGCCGCGTATACCATGTGGCGGCCGCATATCTCGCCTTCACAGTGCTGGTGCTGGAACTTGGCAGCACGCTGATCGAGCGCGGGATACTCGCGCAATGGGTCTTCCCCGCGCTCCTTGTCTTCTCCGTGATCGGCTTCCCGTTCGCACTCTTGCTGGCCTGGGCGCAGGAGGAAGCCCGGGTGGGGGTGGCCGTGCCGACTCGACGGCGCTGGCCACGCTGGGCCGAGAAGGTCCGCGCCGTCCACTTGCTCGCCGTACTCAGCGCGCTGGTCGCGGGGCTGCTGATCGGCCGCGCCTTCCTGTGGCGGGGGCCCGCCGCTGAGGCACCCATGGAAGCGGCGGCCTTCGACCCCGCACGTATCGCGGTCTTCTACTTCGACGATCTCAGCGAGAACAAGGACCTCGGCCACATTGCCGAAGGCTTCACAGAGACACTCATCACTCAGCTGGCACAGGTGCCCAACCTGAAGGTCCTTTCCCGCAACGCGGTGAAGCCCTACCGAGACACTGAGATCCCGCTCGACAGCATCGTGCGGCGCCTCGGGGTGGGCACCCTCGTCGAAGGCAGCGTCATGGGTTCGCAGCTGCAGTTGCGCGTTAACGTCCAGCTGATCGACGCCGCAAACCTCGCACACTTGAAGAGCGCGGCCGTGGATGGAGTCCGTGGCGACCCGCTCGCCCTTCTCGACCAGCTCGCCGATACGGTATCACAGCTGCTGCGCCAGCAACTCGGCCTCGAGATACGCCTGCGAGAGTCGCGGCGCGCCACGCAGAGCACCCAGGCGTGGGAGACGCACCGGCGCGCACGCCAGATGCTTGAGAACGCCAGGGACGTCTGGGCGGCGGGTGACAGGGTAAACGCCGTCCAGTTGTACGAGCGCGTCGATTCGCTGTTGCGCGTTGCCGAGTCACTGGACGCGAGCTGGACCGACCCCACCGTGCTGCGTGGCTGGGTAGCGTTGGATCGGGCGCGCCTGCTCGAGCAAACCGCTCGCGCCTACGACCGGGAATGGCTGCAGACCGGGATCCGCCACGCCGAGCGCGCCCTCGCTCGCGATCCCCAATCCACGACGGCGCTCGAGCTGCGCGGGACACTACGGCTGTATCTGTGGGAAACCGCCGACTCCCTCGAAGGCCCGCGCCTGCGTCAGTCCGCCGAGGAGGACCTGCGTGCTTCAGTGGCGGCCGATCCCAGCAATGCCTCTGCCTGGAGCCGACTCAGCCAGAGCCTGCGCTACGCTGGCCAGTTCGCGGCAGCCAAGCAGGCGGCGGTACGGGCACTTGAGGCGGATGAGTTCCTCACCGACGCCGTGTACATCTACTGGCAGCTGTGCAACACTTCCCTCGACCTCGAGCAGTTCGCGGATGCGATCCAGTGGTGCTCGCGAGGCCGCCAGCGCTTCCCTGACACGCCGGTCTTCGTGGAGGCCCAGCTGATACTGCTCGCCTCGTCCTACGGCCCGGAGCCCGATGTCGAGGAGGCCTGGCGGCTCGCCGAGGCCCGCCTCACTCTCAGCGCGCCGGCGCAACGCCAGGTTCTGGAGCCCACCGGGCTGATGGACGTGGCCGCCGTGTTGGCCCGTGCCGGTCTCAGGGATAGCGCCAGATCGGTCATCGACCGGGCCCGCGGGTTGGACGCCCGAAACGACCCTTGGGCGGACTACACCGAGGCCAACGCGCACCTGCACCTCGGCGAAGCGGACGACGCGCTGCGCCTGCTCGCAGAGTTCCTGAGCGCCAGACCGGACAGGCGGGCCTACATCGCGAAGGACCCGTGGTTCCGGGTCCTTCACGCTGATCCACGCTTCAGGGCTCTGGTGGGAGCCGACAGCCTATCCTCACCACCTCAGAGGTAGTGACGCCCGCAAGCCGAGTCCCCGACCCCGTTACGGGTTTCTAACGGACGGTGTCTCCGGGTTGTGGCGGCGGATCCACGATGATCTCCGGGTCGTCCGTCCAGATGCGACCTTCCCACTCCAGCGCGATGAAGTAGCCGTACTTCCCGTAAAGTGCGTCCGGGCGCACCCGGGCAGCCAGCGCGTGGCCCGGCCTTCCGTTGAAGCGTCGTGCCACGAGCGGGCTGACGCCGGCCAGCTCGACTGCCAAGGGTCCCTGCTGGCTGACCCAGCGGATCGCATCACCCGGCACGACATACACCGGATTCTGCGAGTACGTGAAACGGCCGTACTCGTCCACTCCAACGATGACCTCGTGAGTGTCACGTCCCGGCTCCTGCCGAGCCAGTTCGATGTCGTTAGAGGGAGGCACATCGGCTGACTCGCTCTCCACACGCTCTACGGCCCGGGAGCTGGAGCAGCCGACGAGCGCCACGACGACGACTGCCAGCCACGGCTTCGCGTTCGCTCTTCCCATGAGTACCTCCTGACAATGATGGGGACCTGCCGCCCAGTGACGCAGCACCAGCTGTCGCTTGCATCCGGGATATCCCAACAAGCCAACACTGGCGCCTCAGCGGAGTCCGCGACCTCTACTCCTGCGGTTGCGTTCGGGTGATCCCAGCTCGTGCGCGCTCCGCTTCCTCCACGAACGCCGGTTCCGCCTGGCTGAGCCAGCGGCCCGCCGCGACATAGGCAACCGCGGCCTGACCCGTCTCACCGATCGACTCCAGCGCTCCACCCAGGGCCAGCTGGGCCCTGGCACCCCAGAGCAGGCTGCCGAGCGAGCGGGTCTCTACCGCCCGAAGCGTCGCGGCGGCAGCTGCGGAGTTGCCCCCTGCCTTCAACAGCTCGGCCAGACAATACCTGAAGAATGATAGCGCCCCCCAGTCCGGCTCCGCCCCGGCCTCGGGGTGGGCCTCGACCGCACGGCGCAGCCTATCGAGCGCGGCCGCGGTATCATTCGCCGCCAGCGCGAGCTCGGCTTCCAGGCCGGCAGCCAGACTCGCTGCCAGGCGGCCTGCAGCCGTGCCGTCCGAGGCCCCGGCCAGTGCCTCCGCCGCCTCCCGGGCCGCTGCCTCCACACCGCTACGAACGGCAAAGGCTCCATTCAACCAGGCGTCGCGCATCCAGCTGCGGAATTCCTCCGTGTCTCCCGGCGGACGCTCAGCCACGGGCAACAGGTACATCGGTTCATCGCCAAGCCCGTATACCGCGACCAGCGCACGCCAGGCCTGGACCTGCTCAGGCGGCAGCCCAGCGCGCTCCGCCTCGTCGAGCCAGCCGTAACCCGAAATCGGCCGCCCGCTGGCGAACTCCAGCACTGCCATGAACTCGGCGACGCGAATGCGTCGCGCCCACCGTCGGCTCGGCTCGAGCATCTCGTTCACCGCCGCTCGCGCCTCATCCTCCGGATCGCCTGCCGCCTGCAGCATCAGCTCGGCCAGCGAGCGGGCCGCAGGTAGGAACGCGGAGTCCTCACGAACCGCCGCCCGATACCCGGACACGGCCTCGCCCCACTCGCCCTCACCGGCCTGGACCTGAGCACGCACGTAATGCTTCATCGCCGCCAGCGACCTTGTCTCCCGCCCCGTCGCCCGCAGCGCCGGCAGGTCCGCCGCTGTCCACACGCCCTCGACCAGCGCCAGGGTGAGCTCGTCGAGCAGCGCGAACAGATCGTCCCGGGCGCCCCGCAGGTCGGCCCGCGACAGCAGCTCGCCGGTCTCTGCACCCATGAGCTCGGCCACCACCCGCAACTCGTCCCCACTGGCATGGAGGTCGCCGAGCACCAGCGACGTGGCGCCCAGCTCCCGCGCCAGACGACTCAGTTGCCCCGGCTCCGGCACCGTTGCCCGGCTCAGGTCGCTACCCTGCCAGCGCCGTAGCACCAGACGGTGGTCCACGCTCTGGATCGGACCGAAACCGTCGAGGTTGAGCGAGAGGAGCTGTGCCACGCCCGCCGCCAGCCCCTCGCCGGCCGCGTCCGCCCCGTGCGGCTCGAACGGCAGCACGGCAACCCGGACCGCTTCGCTCGCCACCACCGTGCCGGCGGCCACGGGCGGCTCTTCCCTGCCGCCGCGCGGCCACAGCCAGATCGCTAGCAGGGCCACCACCACCACAGCTGCCGCCAGAGCCACCGGACCTCGGCGCTGGCGCAGCCACACAATCGCCGGCAGCTCCCCGATCCCCGCCTTGGGGCCAGCCTCCGCCGCACCGCCCGCCGACTCCTCCGCCGCCGGCGCCTCGGCTCCCACTCCGGCCGGCTCCTCAGCCGTCTCGGCGCCCACTGCCTCCTCAGCCTGCGGCTCCTCGCGGATCCGCTCCACCAGCGCCAGCGTGTGCTCGAGCGGCTCCACTTCCAGTTCCCGCGCCAGAAGATCCCGGTAGATATCGAACTGGCGTAGTGCCGCCACGCGGTTACCGCGGAGATACAGACACTCGATCAACAGGTGCTGCACCTCGTCGTCCAGCGGATCCGAGCTCAACAGCCGCTGGCAGTACTTCACGGCACCGTCGAAGTCGCCCGCTGCCCGCGCCTGCGTGGCCAGATCGAGCGCCGCCTTGCGGAACCTGCGCTGGAGCTCGGCCCGCTGCCGGTCCGCCCAGTGGTCGAACTCCGGCTCGTTCACGGCGAGATCCGCCAGGAAGGGCCCCTCGTACAGCTCGACGGCACCCTTCAGATCGCCGCCGTCCAGACGACGCTCGAACTCCTCCACGTCGAGCCAGACCTCGCGGCCGAAGTCAAGGGCGTCCTCCACGCTCTCCAAGTCCAGTTCCGGGCTGGTCTTGCGCAGCGTGTACAGCAGCTGGTTGAGGGCCCGGCGCGCTCGCTTCTCCTCCCGATCCGGCCAGAGCACACCCAGGATCTCATCCCGGCGATCAGGCCCCGGCTCTCGCGCCATGTAGACGATCAACGCCAGCGACTTCGGCCAGGCCGCCTCCCCAGTGACCGGCATTCCTCTCACCGCGACGGACGTCCGGCCGAGCGTTCGTATCTCGATCATATGAATGCCCTGTAACCTGCCTCCACGCCTCGGCGAGCCCTGCAGCCTTCTCCGGACCGCTTATCCTCTGCTTCGGGGTCGGGAAGGACAAATTGCCGCCGCCGAGTCCCAGCGACAAGGCGCACAGCACAGCGGAGGCATTCTGCAACCTGCATCACACCGTGCAGGCAAGCCGTTCCCGCCATGACGACCGCATGATCGCTTACCTGATAGGCCGAGGCCCACATGATAGCTACATGATCGCGAGAATGATCGCCACCTGACCGGCTACCTGATAGGCGCCGGATAGATTAGGGGGCGGCTGTACCGAGCAGGACTCTCCCTGCCTTGTCAGGTAGATGACAATGAGAACGAAAACCAAGGCCCTGGTGCACACAGAGAGCCTGGAAGTCACGGCGGGGTTTCTGCCGATCCTGGCCGCCCTGATCTGGCTGCTGCTCGCCAGCTAGGCGGCAGCTCAGGGAGTCGGGCCCGGGCCGAGCGATAGCGGAGCGATCGGAGCTAAGCGCAGTCGACATACGTCTACAGGGGGGCTCGTTCGGAAGCCAGCGCTTCCGATAGTCTTGAACGCGAAGAAGACTACCTCAGCTGTCCCACCTGCCCGCTGTGGGAGTGCAGCTTCACGTAACGAGCCCCCTTTTCAGTTCTGATGCCGCCAGGATTCGGAGGGTTGCGGTCGGCCTGGCGGCGCTTTCTTTTCGCTAGTCTGCTGAGCGGCGACGGGGCGACAGGTCGCGCCGGGCGATGGGCGCGCCCAGCAGTTCGTCCGGGATGGCGAACGCGTCCACGAGTGCCTGCGCCTGCTGGCGTGTCTCGGCGCACAGCTCGTTCACCACCCTGCGGATCGCCCTGGCTTTGATCCCTTCGATGTAGCCGTTTTCCAGGAACCAGCCGCTGTCCTCCTCGATCTTCGAGAGTGCAAACAGGTCACAGACCGTCCTCAGGGCATCCGCCAGTTCCGCGTCGGGGACATCGCGGATCGTTTCGACGCACTGCTCGAGAATGCAGCGCTCGACGTGGGCGTGAGCGAGTGTGAGGAGATGGTCCTGGCAGTCGTTGAATGCGCTAGGGGCGTCCACACCCTTCTCGATGCGTCGTTTCAGGCGCCGTGCGGCGCTCACGAGGAGTTGGCTCTCGCGGTAGCGGAAGGCGCCGAGCTGGAACTCGTGGTCACGCAGGTGAGACACGTCGGTGAGGCGGGTCACTATGGGGTTGCGCTCGGCGACCGCGCGAGCTGCCTGCCAGGTCAGATGCCGGAGCACGCTGCCGAATTTCACCTCCTCGAATTGCTGCTGGTAGTCGCTGACCAGCGCCTTGGCGACCAGCTGCATCAGCACCGTGTTGTCGCCCTCGAACGTCGTGAGCGCATCGGCATCGGCGCGGAGTGCGGCGAAGCGATTGACCGCCATGTAGCCCGCGCCGCCGCAGGCCTCGCGACAGCTCTGCAGCGTCTGCACGGCGTGCCAGGAGGTGTAGGCCTTGAGACCGGCGGCCAGCGCCTCAACCTCCCGCGAGCCTTCCCCCCGGTGGGCCAAGAAGCGACGCACCAGGTGCCTGAGAGCGAAGTCGAGGGCGTAGGTCGTGGCCAGCAGCGGCATCAGCCGGCGCTGATGGCTGCGGTAGTCCAGCAGTCGCAACTCAGGGTGGCCCGGCGGACCGAACTGCCGACGCCCCGAGCCGTAGCGCACCGCGATCGTCAGCCCGGATTTGGCCGCGCTCAGTGAGGCAGCGGCAATGCCGATCCGCCCGCCCACCAGCGTGCCCAACATCGTGAAGAAGCGTTGCGAGTCGCTAGGGATCGTCGTGGCGTAGACGCCGTCAGCGCTCACGTAGGCGAACCGGTTCAGCAGGTTCTCCCGAGGCACGTGCACATGGTCGAACCAGATCGAGGCGTTGTCCACGCCGTTGAGGCCGAGCTTCTCGCCACAGTCCCTGACGCGAACGCCCCGGCAGACGTTCCCCTGACTGTCACGAATCGGCACCAGGAAGGCATGAACGCCATAGCGAAGATTGCCGATCTCGAGCTGGGTGAACACAGTCGCCATCCGTCCGTGCAGCCCCGCGTTGCCGACGTACACCTTCCTAGCGCGGCCAGATGGCGTGTGGACAACGAAGTCGCCTGAACTCTTGTTGAAGCGCGCCACGGTCTCGATATCTCGCACGTTCGAGCCGTGCGCGGCCTCACTCATGGCATAGCAACCTGGCAGTGCCAGCGTTCCGACGTCGCGCAGGTATTTCTGGTGATGACGTTGCGTGCCCAGCTGATTGATGCTCCCACCGAAGAGGCCGAACTGTACACCGAACTTGATCGCCAGGCTGAGATCGTGGAAGCCGAGTGTTTCCATGACGGCGAAGAAGCGGCCTATGTCACCCTGGCCACCGTAGTCCGGTGGGTAGGCGAGCGCGCCCAGCCCGTGCCGCGCCAGCTCCTGGCACCACTTGTACACGCGCTCCCGATACCGGGTACGGTCGAGCCCATACACGTAGCGGAACTGTGGCTGCCGCAGGATCTCGAACACCTGCTCACGTGTCTGCCGGTAGGCGCCGCCCAGCAGCCGGGTCAGCCCCGACACCTCGAAGGTTGGAGCTGGCTCCGCCTCGGCGACCTCCGGGCGCCGGCCCTCGGGGCTCAGCAGCTCGCGGCAGGCAGCGGACGGATCCACGCCCAGGGCGCTCTCGATCTCAGCCAGCGCACCGCAGACCTCCGGGGTCGCCCAGTACTCTGCATCGCCACCGCCGCTTGCCCGGGCCAGTTCGATCCCGAGAGCCACAAGCGAGTGGTGCTCCGACTCCGGCAGCTCGCTCGCCAGTCCCCGAACGACACTGAGCAGGATGGCCAGCGCCGCTGGCCCCGGCGGCATGTTCGGGTTGAGCCAGCGCTCTACCAAGCCGCGTTTCGCCTCGCTTCCCCAGTCGAGCCGATCGACCCGCTCTGCGATGACGCCGATCTCCGCAGGCGTTAGGTCACTGTCGGACCACACCACGCAGACCAGCGGCAGCAACGCCAGCAAGCGCGGATCGTCGGTGGGCCAGCCGCATTCGTGAAGTGCGTCGGCGTTCGTGCCTTCCATACCGACAACCTTAAACACACCGGCAAACAAAGACCAGGGCAAAGCGTGCAGCGCTGTGCCCTGGCCTTATCAATAATGCCTATGAGCGAGTTACCTGACCGTCGGTCCGATCAAGATCGCGTTCAAGAGCAGTCGGCTCAGTGACGGCCAGATGAGTCGGAAGTTCGGGTCGTCGGCAAAGAGAACCACGCGGCCGCTGCCCAGCGGCTCATCGATCATCCACGCGGTTCCATCCAGGTACTTCTCGGTGTTGTCTGGCCAGGCGAAGCCGGCCACGAGTAGGTCGCCGCCAGTGAAACCGACGGGGTTGGAGCCCTCCTTCGAGGGCCGGTAGAAATCAGCACCAGCGATCAGGACCGCGATCAGGTCGGACTCGTAGCCGAACGTCAACGGGTGGGTGAGGTCCAAGGAGGCGCGTATGATCGCGCCGGGCACGCTGAGCGGCGCCCGCTCGCCGGCCTCGGGACTGACGAGGGGCGGGTACCCTGCGCCGGCCGCAGGCGCCAGCTCTGCCGCGGCTTCCTCTCCCTCTTCAGCCTCCTCACCCACCAAGCGGGCGCTCGTGAACTCGAGATCCGGGTCCGCCAGGTACTCGGCGGCGCCGGCGATAGCGATCAGAACGCCGCCGTCACGCACCCAGTCGCGCAGCGCCTCGGCGCCGCCTTCGCCGAAAGCGCGCCGATAGCCGCCGACCCAACCGGGCGGCAACACGAGCACATCGTAGTTGGGGAGTTGGCTCGTGAGCCGGTCCGCACGTAGCACAGTGAACGGGAGCCCGAACTCCTGCTCCAGCGTGTACCAGTGGGCACCGAAGCTGGTCGTGCTCACCGGGTCACCGGCCAGTACCGCCACACGTGGGGACCGCAGTGTGACCACCGGGTTGGAGCCGACACCCGTCGGGCCCTCCGCGTAGTAGCCCGTGTGGATCGCGTCCACAGGCACCCCGAAGCGTCGGGCCAGCGCGTCGATCCGCTCATGCAGCGAGTCCGGGTTACGGTTCACCCGCAGCACCAGGGTGCCGCGCGGATACGATGTCCCACCCGCGCGCATGGGCTCCGCCGCTACGGCCACCTTGTACCCTTCCTTCATCAGGGCGATGGTCAGTCGCGCCGAGGCGTTCCGGTCGTAACGGAACACGTAGGCCGTACGCGCCCGGCCGCCGCGCACCCCACCCTCGATGCCGGCTCGCAGCGCCTCAGGCAGTCGCGTGACGTCCCGCGTACCGATCAACGCCGGCGGCCGCCACGCTGCAGCAAGCTCATCGAACTCGACGCTCAGGGGTTGGGCGGCGACTTGTCCAGCATCCTCGAGCCAGCAGGCGTCCACGCCGAAAGAGAGGGGCAAGCTCCAGCCCGTGATGTCGTAGAACTCGTAGCGCTCCTTCGCCGCCTTCGCGCCACGTCGGGCATTGAGTGCCCGCTTCTCGTATTGTCGCTCCAAGAACTCCGGATCGAGCTCCGCGTCCGGCGCGAGCAACGCATCGACCAGGCGCGCCTGGGGCTGAGCCAGGTCGATGATGTAGCTGCCGGCAGGAAACTCGCGCCGTGTCGTGCGGCCGGTCAGGTAGTCGTGGGCCGTACGTGCGCGGAAGGCGTCAGTCGCCACACGCACCTCGACATCGTTCCGCAGCAGGATCTCCACCAACCGGGCCGCGCGCTCCGGATCGCTGCCGGGCACGACTACGAAGCGCTTCCACGGCCGCCCGGCCGCGAACTCGTTCATGCCCGAGCGGAAGAACTCGTGGTAGTCGCGCAGCAGCTCCTCACGGTGCTCAGCCGTGGTCCGCAGCGTGGCCAGGGATGCGGTGAAGTGCTTGGCGATCCCGTCCCTGAAGGTGACCACGGTACCGTCGTCGCGCGCCCAGCTGTAACCCTCCGAGCCGCCGCCGTCGGTCTCGTAGGTCATCCCGATGGCGCCATTCAGAGCCGGCCAACTATCCCAGTAGCCGGGGTAGTGGAGATCGAAGACGTCACGGACGAAGTAGTTCCAGCCGTAGCGGTCGAAGGCCGCGCCGTTGGCCCGCCCGTAGACTTCCGTCCAGCGGAGGATCTGCTGCTTCGGCAAACTCGGGTTGATCGGCAGCACGGGTGGCGCCATGAAGAACTGTGTGGTCTGCCCGTGATGATCCACGAACACCTGGGGGCTCCACTCGTGATGCGCGGCCACGATCGCTCGAGTCTCCCGCTGCGTGATGCCCAGTGCATCACGGTTCAGGTCGATCTGGTAGTGGTTGTTGTTCGTGCTCATCCCCCAGGGCGCATCGTGCTCAAGCGCGCTGTGCGACGAGTCGCCCACGCCGAACGCGTTGTACCACTCGACGAACCGCCCGTGGCTCTCCGGGTTGTGCGCCGGGTTGATGACCGTGACGACGTTCTCCAGGATCGCCCGTGTCATGGTGTCCTCGCCCGCCGCCAGCTGATAGGCGACCTGGATCGCCGCCTCGAACGCCGCCGTCTCATTCCCGTCGTTCGCGTAGTTCATCCAGCCGATGGCCGGTACGCTGCGGGCGATCTCCGCTGCCCCACCCCGACGCGTGTTCCGCGGGTCGCGCAGGCGCCGGATCGCGGCCCGGATCTCGTCCAGCCGCGCGATGTTCTCGGGCGCGCTCACCACGACCAGCCGGAGCGGCCGCCCCTCCAGCGAGCGTCCGTAGTCGAAGACGCGAACCCGGTCGGACGCCGCGCTAGCGATCGCGTCGATGACCCGCAGCATGTTCCCGTAGTTCGTATGGAACTCGCCCGGCTCATAGCCGAGCAGCGTCGCCGGTCGAGGAACCTCGGGACGGTACGGCCCGTGAGCATAGAAATCGAAGTCCTGGGCGCCGCCGGTCGCCGGTGCCAGCAGCGCGACGAGTACGACAGCGAGCTTCCGCATGGCCTGCTCTTCTGTTCGGGGTGATGGGCTGAAAGGCACGCAGAGCGCGTACCCAAGTGGCGCAATATGGCGTGTTGCCTAGCGGCTGTCCACATGTCAAACCGGCCCCGGAATTCCCTGGTTGGGACATCACCGTCGCGGACGGTCTGTAGGGGACGAACCAGATCACGTGATTGCCACAGCGACCGTCACGTTGCAGCTTACGGGCCGATGAGCATCCTCGAGGTCGCCATCTTGATCGGGGTCGCCGCCGTGTGCGGCCTGGTCGGTCAGCTCCTGAGCGGCTACTCCCAGGGCGGCTGCCCCGTATCGTTCGTTATGGGGCTTATCGGCGCTTTTCTCGGCCCGCGCGTCGCGGCCGCCATGGGTTGGCCCGAGCCGCTCATCCTGCCGATCGGGAGGGTCGCCTTCCCCATCGTCTCCTCGGTGGTCGGAGCGCTAGTACTGGTTCTGATCGTCAACATCCTGACACACAAGCGGCGCTTCTGAACGGACATCTGAACCGAGGGAACCTGCCCATGTCACGGATCAAGCATGTTACCGCTCACTCTACCCTGACGCTGCTGCTCGTCTGGCTGGCCGCCTGCGCCAGCGCTGAGGGGGACTCTGAGGCCCAGAGTTCGGCGGCTGCCGAGTCAGCGTCGGCAGGCAGGCAGCCCGTGCGCGTGGCCTCGATCGCAGGTTTCGACATCCCCGAATCCGCGATCCATGACCCGGACCAGGACGTCTATCTCGTCACGAACATCAACGGCGAGTTCACCGCGAAGGACAACAACGGGTATGTCAGCCGCCTGCTCCCCGACGGCTCGATCGAGAACCTCAAGTTCATCGCAGGCGGCGTCGCTGGCGTGACACTGCACGCCCCGAAGGGTACGGCGTTTGCCGGCGACACGTTATGGATCGCCGACATCGATGCGCTGCGCGGGTTCGACAAGCACACGGGCGTGCCGCTGGCCAGCATCGATCTCAGTGGTGCCGGTGCGGCCTTCCTCAATGATGTCGCGCTAGGCCCGGACGGCACGATCTACCTCAGCGACAGCCGGTCCAACCGCGTTCTGCAGGTCGCACCGGACCGCACAGTCAGCGTCGCACTGCAGGGCGACACGCTGGCGATGCCGAACGGTCTGTTCTGGGACGACGAGAGCGGGCGCCTGCTGGTGGCCTGTTACCGCGGGACGACGATCTTCGCCTGGCGGCCCGGAGAGCACGCGGTCGAACTGTTCGCAGTCGGCCCGGGCGGCTTCGATGGGATGGAACGCCTGGCGGACGGTCGCTTGGTGATCTCAAGCTGGACGACGTCCGCCGTGCATGTGCTGGCCGATACGGGGTTTCAGACCCTGATCGAGGGAGTCCCCAGCCCCGGCGACATCGGCGTGGACGTGCAGCGGAATCGCATCCTGATCCCGATCCTGACCGAGAACCGGGTGGAGATCTGGGAAGTCAGATAGCGCTTCTAGTGGCCGCCGGCCTCCCACTTGGTGATGACGTCCCGGACGATGGCCAGGATCTCCTCCTTCACCCGGTTGAAGTAGCGCTCCGCCTTCGCACGATCGAAGTCGAGGTAGCCCTCGCCCGGCGTGTAGAGGCCGATCGTGGTTGGGAACGGGTAGGCGCGCCAGGCGTCGCTCATCGGTGTCGCCTGTTCGGGCCGGTAGAGTTCCGGGCGCACATCGTTCGGCGCCACTACCATGAGCGCCGCGTTCTCGTTGAGGCCCGCGTGGCCACCCTGCTCGCCCCAGACCTCCTCGGTGAGGTCGGCTGTGGCGCTCCACCAGTTGATGACCATGACGCGTGCCTCGGTCTCGCGGAAGACCGCGATGGCCGCCGCGTCGAGCGGGTCGAAGTTCGGCCCGTGTCCATTCAGCACAATGATGTTGCGGAAGCCGGTCTTGGCGAGGCCGGTCATCACTTGCTTCGCCAGTGGCTCCAGCAGGTCAGCCGTAATGCCGAACGTGCCGGCGTACTCGTCGATGCTCGTGTTCACGCCGTAGGAGATCGTCGGCGCGATGAGCCCGTCCAGTTGCTCGGCCAGGTAGACGGCGAGTGCTTCGGGCACCAGGTTGTCGGCACCGTTCGGGCCCACGCCGTGCGCCTCGATAGTCCCCACCGGCAGGAACACGGTCTGGATCGCCATCGGCACCAGTTCCTCGACCTCCATCCAGTTCAGGTGATCGAGATAGCGTGTCCGCTGGGCGAGGCCGTCGCGCGCCGTGATCGCCGTCAACGCGAGTACGACTGCTATGCATCGCATAGGCAACTCCATCACGTTGGCAAACCAAGTCACAAATGACGCCGCTCATCGAACCGGACGACGGGTGCGTCGCTCGATCTGAACAGTGACGCCTACCTGTAGTAAGGCGAAAGTCATTACCACCGCGACGCCAGGAACTGCAGCGTTGTCAACGACAAAGTGCGCCGCAGCCACCGCGCCAGCGGCCGTGACGACCGATCCTGCAAGTACCAGCGGGAAGCTGCCGCGCCGATGATCCCGCAGGTGAACGCCGATGGGCAACCCGACGACTTCACCAACCAGGGCGCCGACCGCCATTCCCTCGAGCTGGCACAACTCACCTTGGCAGCCTGACCACGCCGCGAGCCCGATCAGCCCGCCGGCGATACCGCCCAGCACGCCGCCGAGCAGGCCCCCGGCGATCATGTCACCGTCGCTGACCCGGAGCGAGTCGACTTCCTGGGCCGCTGGTGGCTCGACGCGTCTGTCGGACCCAATCCAGTAGAGGCCGTTGAGTCGCCCGCAGTCCTGCGCGCAAGTCACTCGGGGGCCTGCTGCCATGGCGACCAGGAGCAGCACCAGGCTGCCGACCGGCACAGACAGAAGGGGCTGGGACCTCGTTGTCATACCGCACGTCCCGGCGGATCTCAGCACTCGTTGACTCGTTGATAGGCGTGAGGAAGTCTGAGGCAACCTGACGCTAGCGCTCGAGCGTGTCAACCGCGGTCAACATCCGTTGTCGCAGGGTCGCCGCCTGAAGTTGCGGGCTGGACATGGGAGCCCCATCCTGCTTCGTCTTGTGCTCGCAGAGCATATCTGCCGAGATTCGCCGAGTTCAGCGTCGAGACCAAGGAGCCTGAGGGAGCCGATGCCCGCGCGATTCGCCCCCACCACAGTTGCCCTGCTTCTTATGGCCGCTGGCGCTTGCCGCCCAATGCGGGCGGAGGCGCAGCAGGCGGCGCTCGAGGTCGCGCCGGCAATGGCTGCCGCCTACGGCGAGGCTGCCGACCGACTGATCGACGCCGCATTGGCCGACAGCTTCGCGTACAAGCGGCTGGCCGAGCTGGTGGACCGTTTCGGGCACCGCTTCAGCGGCTCGGAGAACCTGGAGCGGGCGATCGACTGGATCCTCGCGGAGATGAAGAAGGACGGGCTCGAGAATGTCCGCGGCGAGCCGGTCCAAGTGCCGCACTGGGTGCGCGGGGAGGAATCCCTCACGCTGGTTGCGCCGCGCCGGCTCGATCTCCCCATGCTCGGCCTAGGCGGCAGCGTCGGCACGCCGCCCGCAGGGATCCGTGCCGAGGTCATGGTGGTGAGCAGCTTCGCCGAACTCGATGCGCGGAAGCAGGAGGCGCGCGGCAAGATCGTACTGCTGAACGTTCCTTTCACGAGCTACGGTCAAACGGTGACCTATCGTATCCACGGCGCCTCGGCCGCGGCGCGTACCGGCGCGGTGGCAAGCCTGCTCCGCTCGGTGACGCCGTTCTCGCTGCGGACGCCGCATACCGGGCAGATGATCTACGAGCCGGGGGCGCCGCAGATCCCGCACGCCGCGATCACTGTGGAGGACGCGGCGATGCTCGCGCGTATGCAGGAGCGCGGCGAACGGATCGAGGTGGTGCTGAAGATGGAGGCCCAGACGCTGCCGGACGTGACCTCGCGCAACGTCATCGGCGAGATCGTAGGCTGGGAGCATCCGGACGAATTCGTCGTATTGGGCGGCCACATCGATTCCTGGGACGTCGGCCAGGGAGCGATGGATGATGGCGGTGGTTGCGCAGCCGCCTGGGAGGCGGTGCGGCTGATGCACGCCCTGGGCCTGCGTCCGCGGCGGACCGTGCGCGCGGTGCTCTGGACCAACGAGGAGAACGGGCTGAGAGGCGCCCTCAGGTACCAGGAAGCGCATCGTGACGAGCTCGACGACCACGTCCTCGCCATAGAGTCGGATGCGGGAGTCTTCAAGCCGCACGGCTTCGGCTTCAGCGGCTCCGACGCCGCCTACGGGATCGTCCGTGAGATCGGCACGCTGCTCGAGCGGATCGGCGCAGGCGAAGTGACCCGAGGCGGCGGCGGCGCCGACATCGGACCCATCATGCGCGAGGGGGTCCCCGGCATGGGGCTGCACGTGGACGAGGAGAAGTACTTCTGGTACCACCACACCGATGCGGACACGATCGACAAGCTGGATCCCCGTGAGATGGCGGAGTGCGTGGCCGCGCTGGCTGTGATGGCCTACGTGGTGGCCGACCTGCCGGAGCGACTCCCACGCTAGTCCGGGGACCTGCTTACCTGCGCCGCCAGTAGCGGTACGTATCGAGACTGCGGGGTGCCCGGACGACCTCCCCCAGCGCGTCGCTGTCCATCCAGCCCAGATAGCCCCGCCCGGGCGGCGCCGATTCCCAGCCCCCCTGGAAACCTCTGATGCCGAGCGGTCGGCTAGAGGCATCCATGAGAACGAACCACCAGGTGCGCCCGTTCGGGCCCGGACTCTCCCCAAGCGCGATCCCGATCGCCCCCGTCCGATACCTCGCCAGGAGGTTGCCTGTGGGGTCGTGCGGCCGCGAGTAGGGCCAGCGGAAGTCATCGTCGACACCGGGTGTGACACGCAGGCTGCACGGGCCCTGCTCAACGACGAACGGCTTGGGCGCCTCGTAGAGCACTACAGGCAACGGCATGTCGACCACGGATGTGATCTGGCTGTAACCCTCGTAGCTCAGCGAGCCCCGTCGCGAGACCGGATAGAAGTACTCGTAATGGATGAAGACATCCCCGCAGCACATCTCCCAGCGCACGAGGAAGGACACCGGCTGCCACGGGGCTTCGCGCCACATGTCCACGATCTCGCCGTTGTTGATGAAGATCTCGCTCAACTCACCGTCCCTGGCCAGGAAGAGGGCGGTTCGCTTTTCACCCGTGCCGGGGTAATCGCAGGCGACGTCCTCGCCGCTGTAAATCAGATCGACGATGCCGTCGCCACTGAAGTCGAGGAAATGATGGTCCTCCACCATCCCGGGCAGATCGACGCATATGCCGAGACGCTCGAGCACGTCTCGCTTGGTCGCCTCAGAGTGAGTCTCCCATGCGTGCCAATCGAATGACCGCGGTCCCAGCAGCGACGCGATGCTCTGGCCCGACGCGGCCGACGGCGGCGCGAGAATCAGGAGAGCGCTGACAACACGCAACGTGTGCATCGTTCTCGGCCCCTCGTGTTTGGGGATATCAGGTAATCCTAGTAGCACTGACCGCCCGTGGCGAGGATGTTACATTCGTCGCAGTAGTGGATGTAGAGCAGTCCCATGTCGCCGAACATGTGACCGGCGTTCATCCGCGGCTCGGAGGCCGGCCATACTTCTGAGTCCACCTGTCCCAGCAACCGCATGCGGCTGCCGCACTCGGGGCACGCGACTTCCTCCTCGTACCGGACCCAGAACGGAGCACCACCGGCCTGATGCTTCGGCCGCTCCAACACGTCCATGTACTCCTCCCACGCCTCGCGACCCGGGTAGCTGGATGGCTGCTCGTAGCGCGCTACCGGCGTGGTTTCGGAAACCAGGGGAAGAAGGCACTTGTGCGTTCGACGTACTCCTGGTAGCCAGGCCGGCTTTCCTTCAATCCCTTCTCGAGTAGAGCGACACCGGAGACGCGCAGCAACAACAACGTCATGACGATCGGGCTGTAGATCGTCCAGAGCGAACCCGGCGTGGCGGCCGCAAGCAAGAAGAAACCCCACCAGACCATCGCGTCGCCGAAGTAGTTGGGGTGCCGAGTGTAACGCCAGAACCCGCGGTTCAGCACCTTGCCGCGATTGGCGGGGTCGGCCTTGAAGCGAGCCAGCTGCCAGTCGCCACCGGCCTCGAAGACGAAGCCGATCACGAAGAAAACGAGTCCGAGAAGATCGAGCCACACGAGGCCTGTGGGCGTAGCGGCCCGCTGAGCTTGCAGGAGTGGCATCGAGATCGCCCACAGCAGTATCGCTTGTAGCCAGAAGACGCTGTAGAGGCTGCGCAGCGGGAATCCTCTCGGGTCCTTCGCGCGCATGGCCCGGTAGCGGTAGTCCTCAGCTTTGCCCCAGTTCCGCCACAGGATGTAGAGCGAGAGCCGCAGCCCCCAAAGGGTGACCAGCGCGACGATCAGACACTTCCTGGCTGTGGAGGCCTCGCTCAGCCAGAAGTAGATCCAAGCAACCAAGATGAAGCCCAGGCCCCAGAAGATGTCGATGATGCTGGCGTCGCGTTTTCCGACGCTGAAGACCCAGACCACGGTCATCATGACAACGACCGCGGCGAGTGCCATCGCCGCCACGCTTAGTGCAGACACTGTGTAACGACCTCAGTCGGTGTGGAAGTCGATCGCTCTGTGACTACCGTCGCAGAACGGCTTCTTCTTCGAGGCGCCGCAGCGGCACAGGGCTGCCTTGCCGCCGTAGAAGCTCGTCCGGCCATCGGCGCTGCGGATCTCCACTGAACCCTGCAGCAGCAGCGGCCCGTTGGAAGCCGGATTCACGGTGAGCTTTCCACCCGCCTCGAACTCGTCCGGCCTGGGGGTGCTCTCCGCCAGCGCGCCCGTATGGCGGAAGCCCGCCTCGGCGTGGCGGCCGTCGCAGAACGGCTTGTTTTGGGACGCGCCGCAGCGACAGAACGCCACCCGCGTATCCCTGAGGACGATCGACCCGCTGCCGTCAACGATCTCGACCTCGCCCCTCGCGTAGAGCGGGCCGTCCGCAGCGACGTCGATCGTGTTGTCGGCCGGCACGGGCTCGGAGGGGCCGCCATCCTCGCGCTCGAAGTGCAACGCGCCCGTGGGGCAGCGCATGATGACCCCGGCCACCTGGTCGGCTGCCGCCGCGTCCGGCTCGACCCAGGGCTTGCGGTCAGGGTCGAAGACCTGCGGCAGACCACGCACGCACTCGGCGGCATGAGTGCAGCGCTTCACCTCGTAGCGCACGGTGACGTCTTTGCCCTTGTACTCATTGAGCTTGCCGCTCACTCGCCGACCTCCTTGTGTGTTCTATTCGGATGAACACTCCGCAGCTGTCTCGCGCCCCGTTCAGCCCGGGTAGCTCATGGCGCCGAGACCGAAATGCTTGCGTAGTAGCGCGAGCTGACCGATGTGGAATGCCTCGTGCTCGAGCAAGAATGCGATACCGCCGAGCACGGTTCCATCATCTACCGGAAACTGCTGCGCTGACTCGTTGCCCAGCACAGCGTCGGACAGCGCCGGGAAGCGTGCGACCAGACGCTCGGACACGTCACTCCAGGCAGCGCGCAGCTCAGCCAGCGCCGGGAACTCCTCCATCTCGTCGATGCTCGTCACGTCCTCCAGGTGCTTGTACGGGTTCTCGTGGTCGAGGCCGACGTAGCGGGCCAGGTAGCAGCGCGCATCCACCAGGTGCAGCGCGATGAACGTCATGTTGTTGATGCTGTCGCCAGGCCGCCTCTGTGCTGTCTCGTCGTCCACACCGTCCAGGCAGTTGAGGAACAGGCGGGTGTTCAGCTTGAGGATATCCAGGAGCGGAGCGATTCGAGCGTCCATGTGCTGAAAGCCTCTCTATTCCAGGCTGAAGTGACCAGGCAGCGCTGCTCAGAGCCGCGCGCCGCAGTACTTGCAGAAGGCGGCATCGGCGTCGTGACCCTCCGCTGCACACTGAACGCAGACCTGCGTGCTCAGATGCTTGCGGCGCGCGCCGGCGATCTCGACTGTGACGATCCCGGTTGGCACAGCGATGATCCCGTACCCGGTGATCATGACGACCGATGCGAGCATCCGACCGAGCAGGGTGGCGGGCGCGATATCCCCGTAGCCGACCGTGGTCATCGTCACGATCGCCCAGTAGATGCTCTCGGGGATATTGGTGAAGCCGTGCTCCTCGCCTTCGATCAGATACATCAGGGCACCGATGATGAGCACCATGGTCAGCACGGCGCCCACGAAGACGATGATCTTGCGCGTGCTTGCCCGCAGCGCCGCGCGCAGTATCTGCGCCTCGCCCACGAAGTGCACCAGCTTGAGCACTCGGAACACGCGCAGCAGCCGTATTGCCCGAATGACGATCAGCGACTGGGCGCCAGCGATGATCACGCTCAGGTACGTGGGCACGATCGCCAGGAAATCGACGACCCCGAAGAAGCTGAGCGCATAGCGCAGTGGCCTGCCGACACAAACCAAGCGCAGCACGTACTCGATGGTGAACAGCAGGGTGAAGCCCCACTCGATGCCGCGGAGCAGCGCGCCGTAGTCCGCACGGACGCCGGCGACGCTTTCGAGCAGCACGGCGACGATGCTGAGCACGATGGCGAGCAGCAGAGCGACATCAAAGGCCTTCCCGCCGGGCGTGTCGGCCTCGAAGATGATCTCGTGCAGCTTCAGCCGCCAACCCGCGATGGAAGACGTCCTCTCCGACATAGGCAAGTCTCGCGGTTATCCCGACTCCCCAGGTTCCAGAAGCGCCGCGAGCAGTTCTACGGGATGGATGACATCGAGAGGGAGTCGGCGTGTGAGAGCACCGGCGCCGATCTGCATCAAGCACCCCGGGTTGCCCGTCGCCAGTGCGCGCACGCCAGTCTGCTTCACCTCGGCCAGTTTCCGGCGCAGCAGCTCCTGGGACAGCTCAGGCCGCGCCAGCCCATAGATCCCGGCAGCACCGCAGCAGCGATCGGACCGCGGCAGCTCAACGACCTCGAGCTGGGGAACGCGCCCGAGCAGAGCGAGCGGCGGATCGCTGATCCGCTGGGCATGCAAAAGGTGGCAGGGCGCGTCGTAGCCGAGCTGCAGCTTCAGCGGTGCGTAGCGCTGACCCGACCGCTCGACGAGCCATTCAAACACATCGCGAACCAGACTCGAGACGCGCTCTGCCCGCTTGCGGTACACCGGATCATCGCGCAGCCACTCTGCGTAGTCCTTGATCGCGGCGCTGCAGCCGGCCGAGTTGGTAAGTAAGAGTTTCGCCCCGGAGCGCTCGAACGCGCGGATGACGCGGCGCGCCAGCGCGCGCGCCTCCTCCAGCTCGCCGGCATGAGCGTGCAGCGCACCACAGCAGAGCCCGGCCGGAAGGTTCACCGTCATCGCGCCGTGCGCACGGACGAGCCGCTCGGTCGCCCGGTTCACATACCTGTAGAGCCCTGACATCACGCAGCCTTCCAGGAGCGCGACGACATCCTCAGCTGGCGGCGTGCGCTCGCCGGCCCTGGTCGATCGTCGTAGCGACCGACCGGCACGCCGGCGGCGTCGGCGGATCCGGCGCAGCTCGCCCCTGGCGCGTCGCGCCGTGCTGGCCAGCATCGCCATGGCGAAGCGCAAACGGCCCGGCGTCCCAGAGCGCCGGCCGGCCCTGGCAATGAGCAGGGGCATCCGAGTGGCTCGCAGGAGCCGCAGCAGCGCCCAGACCAGGTTCTGCAGCCAGCGGCTCGCGAACAACCTGAGAGCGAGGCGCGCGCCGCGGTCCAGCGCGCCGCCGGCCACGGCCCGGGCCTCGCGGGCGTGTTCGAGCACCAGCCCGTAGCGGACGCCGGACGGGCAGACCGGCTCGCAGGCACGGCAGCCGAGGCACTGGTCCAAATGGAGGGCGAACGACCGATCCCCGGCTTCGAGCCGGCCTTCCGCCACGGCACGCATCAAGTAGAGTCGCCCGCGCGGCGAGTCCCTCTCGTCACCCAGTAGCTCGTAGGTAGGGCACGTCGCCAGACAGAGGCCGCAGTGAACGCAGGTTAGCAGGTCGTCCAACTGCGATTCGAGCGGCCGTTCCTCCACCCGAGGCCGGATCATCGCAAAAAGCCACCCATCAGTCGAAGCGCACCCTTGAGGCGACGTAGTGGCCCGCGAGCGTGCCGCATGGCGAGTAACGCCTGGGCCGTCGACTCGCCGCTGCCGCCTTCCTCGAACCAGTACGGCTCGCGCCTTAACGTCATGCGATCCTCCACCCAGGACTTCGGCCGGGTGAACTCCCGTAGCCCCTCAGCGCCGTGCACACGCCCAAAGCCGCTATGACGCACGCCCCCGAACGGGAGATCGGGCATCAGATAGTTGATCAGGTGGTCATTGATGAGCACAGTGCCGGCGTCGAGCTGGGCGGCGATGCGTCGGGCCTTGACGTGGTCGCGGCTCCAGACGCTGGCGTCGAGCCCGAACTCGCTGTCGTTCGCCAGCCGCACCGCTTCCTCCTCGTCGGCGACCCGCATGACCGGCAAGACCGGGCCGAACGTCTCCTCCCGCATCAGCTCCATATCGTGATTCACATCGGTCACGACCGTCGGCTGGAAGAAATGGCCGTGTCCGCTGATCGCGCGACCACCGAGACGCACGCGACCTCCTCGGGACTCGGCATCGCGGATGTGCCGCTCGACCTTCTCGACCTGGAATGGTGCGATCATGGAACCGACCATCGCCTCGGGCTCGTCGCTGGTGCGCACGCGTCGGGCCTCCGCCACGACGGCCTGCACGAATTGGTCGTAGACGGAGTCCACCACGTAGACGCGCTCGACCGACATGCAGACCTCGCCGCACCCGTAGAACGCCGCCCACACGGCGCCCCGCGCCGCTCTATCGATGTCGGCGTCGCCGCAGACGATCATCGCATCTTTGCCACCCAGCTCCAGCACGACCGGGGTGAGCGACTCCGCCGCCGCTGCCATCACCGTCTTGCCCGTTGCAACGGAGCCCACGAAGGCGACCTTGTCCACTCCCGCCTGGATGAGCGCGGCACCAGTGCCCCCATCACCGGTCGCGACGCTCACCAGATCGGTCAGCCCCGTGGCCTCGGCGACCAGCTCGCCCACGCGCAGTCCGGTGAGCGGCGTGTACTCGGAAGGTTTGAGCACCCCGCCGTTCCCGGCGGCGATGGCGGCGGCCACGGTGCCCATGCTGATGGCGAACGGGTAGTTCCAGGGCGTGATCATCCCGATGACGCCGTAGGGCTCGTAGCTGACCCGGGCTCGACGGTGCGAGACCCAGCCGCTGGCCGCGCGTCGCGGGCGCAGCGCCTTGGGGGCTCTGGCGGCCAGGTAGGCCAACTGATCGGCGGCGCCCGCCGCCTCGATCAGCGCCTCACCCATCACCTTGCCGGTCTCCGAGCGCACGAGGGCAGCGATCTCATCGGCACAGTCGGCGACCCGGCGACGCAGTCGGCGGAGCGCCCTAACGCGCTCACGCATCGAGCGGCGTGACCATTCCCACTGTGCTTCCCGCGCCGCCGCGACCAGCCCGCGCAG
>Ga0111181_1067_pt1 | contig 28271 bp, 24 predicted proteins | sample DeeMarSWOR324_28_FD_80236 | JGI IMG/M metagenome (GOLD analysis project Ga0111181, IMG submission 80236) | Gemmatimonas sp. SM23_52
CGCGGGCCATCGAAACGATGGCCGAGCGGGTGAGGCACTGCTCGATCTGCCAAAACTTGAGCGAGTCTGATCCCTGTGAGTATTGTACGAATCCGAGCAGGGACAGAGCGACGATCTGCGTGGTCGAGGAGGCCTCGGACATCACGGCGATCGATGGCTCTGGCAGTTATCGAGGTCTCTACCATGTGCTCGGGGGTTGCCTGTCACCCCTGGACGGAATCGGGCCCGAGGAGCTGAACGTGGATTCGCTGCTCGCCCGCTTGAACAGCGAGGTCCGAGAGGTGATCGTGGCGACGAACCCCAGCGTTGAGGGCGAGGCGACCGCCACCTACTTGCACGAGGTGCTGGCGCCCCGAGGGGTGAAGGTGACCCGCCTGGCCCGGGGACTGCCGGTGGGTGGCGATCTGGAGTATGCTGACGGTGTCACTATAGCTCAGGCACTGGCCGGGCGCAGGGGGATGTAGATGCGTCTGAAGAGGAGTAAGGAGTCAATCGTCAGCAACAGGCTGCTGCGGACGGTCGGTCTCGCGCTGGCTGGCGCGCTGGCGGTCAGTGCGCTGGGTGTGCTGCTGGTCCGTGATCAGGTTCACCGTCACCGCCGCGATCTGTTCAGCCCACGGCCGTTGCGTCGCCTGGCGGCTCTGACCTACATCGGACGTCACCCACACATCGAGAATGCGCACCTGCTGCGTGACTTTCTCGGTTGGGAGACGGAGCCGATGCTGAGGCGGAGGGCAGCCTCGATCCTCGAGCGCATGGAACGGGCTCTGGCAGCCAGTTGCGATGGGGGTGCGGCGCTACCGGCCACGGACTAGTCGAGGAATGAAGCCTAGCGGAGCACCGAGCTGGTCTTTCGGGCCGAGCGATTCGGAGCGAATCGAGGAGATCCTGAACAATCTCCTCTACGAATCCAACGCCCTGTGTGCGTTGCTCGTGGACCGTACCGGCCAGCTCGTGACGACAGTTGGCGAGCAACCGGATTTTGATTCGGCCGCGTTCGCCAGTCTGACGGCAGCGGACTTCTCGGCCAACGATCAGCTCGCCGCGCTGATCGGGGAGGAGGACTTCAGCTCACTGTTTCACCAGGGGCGCTCCGAGTCCATGTATCTGGCCGACGTGGGCAAGCGGCTGATCCTTGTGGTGCTGTTCAATCAGCAGACGACTCTGGGCCTCGTGCGGATCAAGATCAAGGACGCCGTGGAGGGCCTCAACAGAGCGTTCGAGGAGGTGTTCGGAAGAGCTGAGGGCGTGGAAAGCCCGGCGCTCGAGCGGGGCTTCGTAGACGAAGCGGAGGATGAAATTGACCGACTGTTCCGGGAATAGGGGATCTCGACTATGTCGATGATCAACTATGCGTCCCGGGAGATCAACTGCAAGATCGTGTACTACGGGCCCGGGCTCGGCGGTAAGACGACGAACCTGGAGTACATCTACAACAAGGTGGCGCCCAGCACCCGCGGTAAGCTGATCAGCCTCGCCACGGAGACGGAGCGCACGCTTTTCTTCGACTTCTTGCCGGTCGACCTGGGGACGATTCGAGGCTTCAAGACTCGTTTCCACCTGTACACGGTACCCGGACAGGTCTACTACAACGCCAGCCGGAAGCTGATTCTGAAGGGCGTGGATGGGGTCGTGTTTGTCGCCGACAGCCAGATCGAGCGGCTAGATGCGAATATCGAGCGCGACCTCCCGAACGTGTCGAGTGTCGAAGAGCTGGAACGGCATCTGAATCCTGACCGGGTCCCGGCGTACGAGGGCGTCGCGACCAAGGGGCTCGGCGTATTTGACACACTCAAGGCCGTCGCGAAGCTGGTGATCAAGTCCCTCGGCTGAGCGGGGGTCCCTCCCGTGAACCTGCCAAACGTCATAACGGTCGCGCGCTTCGTTGCGGCGCCCGTGATCTTCGCCTTCGTGATCTTCGTGAGCGCGGGCGTATCTGACCTCTGGGATGGCTACCTGGCGCGTCGGCGCGGCCAGATCACGGACTTCGGGAAGCTGGCTGACCCGCTTGCCGACAAGCTGCTGGTTCTCGCTACCTTCATTCCCTTCTACGCCGTCTCGCTGCGCGTTGGGTTTGGGGACCTCCCGGTGGTGCCGTACTGGCGGATCCTGCCGCTCTGGGTGCTGATCGTCGTCTTGGGTCGCGAGTTGCTGGTCACCCTCTTCCGGGGCTTCGCGAAGCGGAAGGGTGTGGTCATCCCGGCAGGGCGAGCAGGCAAGTATAAGGCGTTGTTTCAGAACCTCTTCATCGGCGGCGAGGTGCTTTGGCTGGCCTTGCGCGCTCGCGCGCTGGAGCGTGACTGGAGTAGCCCGTTCTGGTCGTTCTGGCAGGTGCTCCACGGCTCTTATGTGGCCATAACCCTCACGGTCGCCGTCTTGCTGACGGCGTATTCGCTGATTGCCTACGTCTGGAAGTACCGTGCCCTCGTGGCTCGTATGGGTTCGGCATGAAGCGCGAGTCGACGGCCATCGAGATCGTCAGCATCGGAGAGGAGTTGCTCAGCGGCGCCACGCTTGACACGAATGCCGCCACGATCGCCCAGGCGCTCGAGCCGCTCGGCTTGCGTGTCGTCCGGAGGACGACGGTGGGCGACGATGCGGCTAGCATAGCCGATGCTGTCGCCTCGGCGCTGGCACGAACGGGTGTGGTGATCACCACAGGTGGGCTGGGGCCTACGAACGACGATACGACGAAGGCAGCCGTCGCCGGGGTCTTTGGCCGGCCGTTGGAGTTCCGAGAGGAGCTCTGGGCTGGGCTGAAGGAGCGCTGGGCCCGCCGCGGGAGGATTCCAGAGACGAATCGCCGGCAAGCCGAGGTGCCAGCCGGGGCCGAGGTCTTCCCGAATCCACGAGGTACGGCGCCTGGCCTCGCCATGGAGGACGAGCGCCTGGGCCTGTGCATCCTGCTGCCGGGTCCGCCGGCGGAGGTGCAAGCGCTCGTGCGGGGCGCGATCGTGCCGTTCCTGGCCGGGCGGCAGGCGAGCGGTGAGGCTGCACGGCCCTTCCGTCGTCAGCTACGGACCAGCGGTGTGGCCGAGTCGGCTATAGCAGAGCGCGTTGCCGGTCGCCTCGGCGACCTGGCCCTGGATGTCGCCTACCTGCCGGAGGTGGATGGCGTCGATATCCGACTGACCGGCTGGGCGAGTGATGAGGCAGAGGTCGCTGGCCGGCTGGATGAGGCGGTGGAGCGCCTGCGTGAGATCCTCGGGCTGCACGTCTATGCCGAGGGGGCGAGAGACCTGGCCCAGGTCGTGGGGGATCTGCTGCGGGAACGCGGGGTGACGGTGGCGGTCGCGGAGAGCTGCACCGCGGGCCTCATCGCTCGGCGCCTAACGGAGTTCCCGGGCTCGTCGGACTACTTCTGGGGTGGTATGATCGTCTACGATGATCGCGCGAAGGTGGAGCTGCTGGGCGTGTCCGAGGAGACACTTCGCCGGCATGGGGCGGTGTCAGAAGAGACGGCACGCGAGATGGCTGAAGGTGCCTGCCGCCGTTCAGGCAGCGCCGCCGCGATAGCTGTAACGGGGATTGCCGGGCCGGCAGGCGGAACGGAAGAGAAGCCGGTCGGCACCGTGTGGCTGGCCGTGAGACTGAAGGACAAGACCGTGGCGAAGCGCCGGTACTATCCGGGCACGCGTGACATGGTGCGGGTGCGAGCCGCCCAGGGAGGCCTGGACTTGCTGCGGCGAACTCTGTTGCAAGGTCAGCGATGAGAGGCGCTCACGCCTACTTCGCCGGCTCGGGCGGCATCAGGCTGCATTATCGCTGCTGGGACGTGACGTCACCCCGGGCGGTCGTCATCGTCTGTCACGGGCTGGGTGAACATTCGGGCCGCTACGCAGTACTGGCGCAGGATTTCGCGCGTGCCGGTCTGAGCACGTACGCGCTGGATCACCGCGGGCATGGGCGGTCGGATGGGCGCAAGGGTCACGTGCGAAGGTTCATCAGCTACGTTCACGATCTGGAGAAATTCCGCCGGCGTGTCTGCGGTTCTGTAGGGTTGGAGACACCGCTCTTCTTCCTCGGTCACTCGCTGGGTGGTCTGATTCTCATCCGCTATCTCCAGGAGTACCGGGCGGTCGCGGCACGCGGGGCCGTTCTCTCGGCGCCTCTGCTGGGTGCGGCAATGGATATCCCGCGCTGGAAGCAGCAACTGGCGCGGCTGCTCCATTATCTCGTGCCGGCGCTTCCGTTGAACACGGGCATAGCGCCGGAGCATCTCAGTCATGACCGGGAGGTCGTGGAGGCGTATAAGCGCGACCCTCTTGTCCACGACCGGATCACACCCCGCCTGTACGGCGAGATCCTATCGGAGATTGAAGTCGCGTACCGCAAGGCCCGCCGACTGCATTTGCCACTGCTTTTCCTGGTGCCCAGTGAGGACAAGCTGGTGCGTCCGGATCTCGTGCAGCGCTACGCGGCGACACTGGGTCAGCGGCCGCGCGTGCAGGTCGAGACACTGGCCGGCCTCTACCACGAGGCGTTGAACGAGACCACCCGATCGAGCGTGGTTGCCGGCGTGCTGGGTTGGATCGAGCGGCAGATCACGGTGTATGCCCCACCGAGAAATGGGGCGGGGCCGGCGAAGTCGGGCGGCGACGGGGCTTGACTGCTGGCCCTGTAGCGATGAGTCTGAGAAGGGCACGCAATCGACTTGAACGCTTAGACAGATATGGTTTCTCGGAAGAAGGCCAAGAAGCAGGCAGATGGCGTCGTGGACCCGCCGTCAGCGCAGGCTGCGGAGCCGGAGGCGGCGGAGGAGATGCAGGAGGCGGGCGCGGCCCTCGAGCCCGAGCCGGAGGCTGCCTCCGAGGCCCGGGAGGGAGCCGAGGCGGTAGCTGAGGATGTTCCCGAGGCCGAGACGCTGACGCCTGAGGAGGTCATCGAGGTCCTGAGCCAGGAGCTTGCCGAGCTTGAGGACCGACACCTCAGACTGGTGGCCGAATTCGACAACTTCCGCAAGCGCACGATTCGGGAGCGGGCTCTGGACACTGAGCGAGCGCAGGCGGAACTGGTGAAGCAGTTGCTGGAATCGCTGGATGACCTGGCCCGCGTCTCCGAGCACGGCTCCAGCGACCACGATGCGGCAGCCATACTCGAGGGTGTGCAGCTGGTCGAGCGCAAATTGCTGCGCGCACTGGAGGGTTTCGGGCTCAGGCGCATCGAGGCCGTCGGGCAGCGATTCGACCCGGAGGTGCACGAGGCGCTATTGACCGTCCCCGCCGAGCATCCGGAAGAGGATGACATGGTCTCGCATGAGGTGGGGCGGGGATACGTGTTCAAGGGCAGTCTGTTGAGGCCTTCGCTGGTCGGAGTCAAGAAGTACCGTCCGCCTGAGGAGGACGAGGACGCCGCACGGGGATCGGGCGCCGATCAGGAGTAGGCCGAGGGCCAGTGTGACGTATGGCGCGGGCAACGACCAAAGACTACTACCAGATTCTCGGCGTCTCGGAGGAGGCTTCCGCCGAGGCGATCAAGAAGGCCTACCGCAAGCTCGCCAAGCAGTACCACCCTGACGCCAACCCGGACAGCCCCGACGCGGCCGAGCGGTTCAAGGAGGTCTCTGAGGCGTACTCTGTGCTCTCGGATCCCGAGAAGCGCAAGCAGTACGATCGCATGCGCAGGTTCACACCGTTCGAGGAGTTTGCGACCGGCGCTGCCGGTACGGAACGCGCCCGTGGCTTCTCGTTCGATGACCTGGGCGGCATCGGCGACATCTTCAGCTCGATCTTCGACTTCGGCCGCGGCCGCAAGCGTCCGACGGCCATGTGACGGTCACAGTCCCCGTCACCGAGGAGTGCGCGACCTGCGACGGCAGTGGTGCGCGGCCGGGCACAACGACCACGCGTTGCCCCGAGTGCGGTGGCAGTGGCCAGAAGAGCTTCGGCCAAGGCGGATTCGCCATCAATCGCCCCTGCCCAGCCTGCTACGGGCGCGGGGAGATCGCCACCGATCCCTGTCCGAGCTGTCAGGGCAACGGTCAGGTGACCACGCAGCGGCGCGTGAACCTGCGTGTACCTTCAGGCGTGGAGACGGGTTCGCGGGTTCGCATGTCCGGGCTCGGTGAACGCGGCCCGGGCGGCGGGGCGCCGGGTGACCTGATCATTCGCTTCGAGGTCGAGCCGGACCGCTTCTTCCGCCGGCGGGGACTGGACATCTACTGCACAGTCCCGATCAACATCGCTCAGGCGACGCTCGGCTCGAAGCTGCGCGTGCGCACAGTGGACGGTAAGCACGTTGTCCTGCGCATCCCGCCCGGAACTCACAGCGGCACGAAGTTCAGGGTGCCCAAGATGGGAGTCGAGAAGGACGGCAGGATGGGCGATCAGTACGTCGAGGTGAAGATCGTCGTTCCCGAGAAGATGGATGAGCGCAGCAAGCAGCTGATCAGAGAGCTTGCCGAGGCGGAGGGCATCAAGTACTGACGTCCGAGGGCGGGCTGCCGCCGACGATTCGACCTCCACCCACCAACACGTCGCCGTCATAGATCGCCGCCGACTGGCCCGGCGTGACCGCGCGTTGCACCTGTGAGAGCTGGATCACCACACGCTCCGCTGTGAGCGACGTGATCCGGCCGGCGACCTCGGGCGCGCGGTGGCGGATCTGCACGCTCACCCGAGTCCCTACGCGAGGCTGCTCCCCGAGCCAGTTCAAATCGCCGACGCTCACCAGGCTGGACTCCAGAGCGTTGGCTGGCCCGATGACCACCGTGCGCGTCTCCGGCTCGATCCTCACGACGTACATGGGCTCGCGAGAGCCTCCCGGCAGTCGCTTGCGCTGGCCGATCGTGTAGCGGCAGTAGCCCTCATGACTGCCCACGGCCCGGCCGTCCACGGTGACGATCGGACCGGGCTGGAAGGCAGCGTGCTCCTGGGCTTATCCGCCGTCTCTAGCCCCAGCTCCCGGGCATGCTCCCGAACTTGCTGCTTGGTCAGTTGGCCCAGGGGGAGTTCCAGGCGATCGAGCACCTCGCGGTCGACGCCCCAGAGGAAGTAGGTCTGATCCTTCGAGCGGTCGGCGGCGCGCAGCAGCCGCGTACGTCCGTCGAGGTGCTCTTTGCGCGCGTAGTGACCGCTGGCGACGCGCTCGCAGCCCAACATGCGCGCACGTCGCAGCAAGTCCCGGAACTTGGTGTAGGAATTACAGCGCACGCAGGGGTTCGGTGTACGTCCCTGGGCGTACTCGACCACGAAGTCATCGATCACGTCGCGAGTGAACTCGTCCTCGAGGTCGAAGACGTAGTGGGGGATGCCGAGCCGCTGCGCTACGGCGCGCGCGCCGGCGATGCCTTCCAGCCCGCAGCAGGTCTTCGAAGTCGCCGGGGACTCGCCGTAGCAGAACGTCCTCATAGTGGCGCCGACGACATCGAAGCCGCGCGCCTGGAGGAGCGCCGCGGCCAGCGACGAATCGACGCCTCCGCTCATCGCGACCAGAACCCTGGGCGGCACCTCGTTCTGCACCTTCAATAGCCTCGGCGAGCGTACCGTGAGCTACCGATCAGGAAGAAGTCTTGGGCTCCCGTACTCGTTGCACCAGCTTGGGGAGCTTCTCCAGCAGGTACTCGATCTCGGCGGCCCGAGTTCCCCAGCCGACGCTGAGACGGAGGGTGTTGCGTGCATGGTCACCCTCTCGACCCATGGCCTTGATCACGTGCGAGGGCTCCATGCTCCCGGTGGTGCAGGCGGAGCCGGAAGACACACAGATGCCTTCCAGATCCAAGGAGGTGAGCAGCCCCTCGATGTCGAGATCGGGCACCGAGATGTTGAGGACGTTGGGCAGTCTCTCCGGCGCGTCGCCTCCGTTCACCACGATCTCGGGTAGCGCTGCTTGCAGCCCGGCCTCCAGCCGCTCGCGGAGTGCGAGCTGGGTCGGAGCTTCATCTGCGAGTCCCGCCACTGCCAGGGTCGCCGCCTCGGCGAAGCCCACGATCCCCGCCACGTTCTCCGTACCGGCACGCAGGCCTCCCTCTTGACCGCCACCGTAGATCAGCGGCTCGAGCTCGATATCCCCACGCACGAGCAAGGCGCCGATGCCCTTGGGGCCGCCGAGCTTGTGCGCGGACACGGATAGAAGATCGATATCCAGCTGATCCAGCCCGAGCGGCAGCTTCCCGAAGGCCTGTATCGCATCGGAATGGAATCTGGCCTTGCGCTCTCGGCAGAGCGCCGCCACCTGCTCCACGGGCTGGATCACGCCGGTCTCGTTGTTCGCCCACATGACCGACACGAGAGTCGGTCGGGCGTCCGTGGGCAGGAGCCTTGACAACGCGGTCACGTCGAGCACCCCGCGTCTGTCCACAGGCGCTACCCGTACGTCGTAGCCAGCCGCCTCCAATGCACGGGTTGCCTCCATCACTGCCTTGTGCTCGATGCTCGATCGCACCACGCAGCCGTCGCGCTGACGCCGCGCGAAGCCGAGTACGGCCAGATTGTCCGCCTCGCTGCCGGACCCGGTGAAGATCAGCTGCCCCACGCTCACGCCCAACGCCTCCAGCAAACGGCGACGTGCCGTCTCCAGGGCTACACGCGCGCCGCGGCCGTAGGAGTGGATGCTCGACGGGTTGCCGAACTCAGCGCTGAGGTAACCCGCCATCGCGTCGCGTACCTGCGGCCGTACCGGCGTCGTCGCAGCGTAATCGAGGTAGATGTTCCTGCCCATCAGCCGATACCTCGTGAACCGAGGAAGATGTTAATGCACGAAAGCTATGCAGTGGAGGCGTCGTGGGAAGCCGCGCGCTCCGCCTCGGCTAGAAGCTGCTCACCGGCAGGCTCAGGACGTCATCGACCCGCATGGTCTCGTGGGTGTAGAACGGTTCTCCGTAGGCCACGCGGATCAGAGATCCGTAGTGGGCATTCTGGATCCGCACGAGCTCATACAGGCTGACATCTGCCGGATAGAGTTCGCCCAAGGCCTTCACGTCATCGAACTGCGAGCCATAACAGCGGATCGCCTCGAGCTTGCGCTCGAAGACATCGCTGATGTCCACGACGAACGTGGGCTTGACCGCGTGTTCGCGATAGGCGAGGGCGTAGAGAACCTTGGCTGGCCGGTGCGGCTCACCCGCCGCCGCATAGTGCCTCAGGCCGGCGAGGTAGCAGGCGTCGTAAGCCAGCTGCGAGGCGATGCGATGGTCGGGGTGGCGACCCTCGAAGTAGGGGAGGATAACCGTCCGCGGGCGGAGCTCCCGAATCGCCTGCACCAGGCGCGCCCGGCTGTCTTCGTCGTTTCGGATGCGTGCGTCCGGCAGCCCGAGGTTGATTCGTGCGGCGAGTCCGAGGATCTCGCTCGCTCGCTGCGACTCGGCCTTACGCTGCTCGGGCGTGCCCCGTGACCCCGACTCGCCGGCGGTCAGGTCGAGGATGCCGGTCCGGTACCCGAGCTCGGCAGCGCGGATCAGCGTGCCGCCGCACAGGAGCTCAGCATCGTCAGGGTGCGGTGTGATAGCGAGCAAGTCGACCATCTGGCGGTCACTCGTAGCGCAGCGAGGCGACCGGGTTGAGGCGTGCCGCGCGGATCGCGGGGAAGAGGCCGAACACGATCCCGGTGAACGCGGCGGCAGCGATAGCGACGACGATCGACCATACGGGGATCACCGCCGGCACAGGCGTGAACCTCGCGAGCGCCCAGGCGATGAGTGCACCGGCGGCGAGCCCGCAGACTCCGCCCACGGTCGTCAGCGTAGCTGCCTCGACAAGGAACTGCCACATGATGTCGCGCCGTGTGGCGCCAAGCGCCTTGCGGACACCGATCTCGCGGGTACGCTCGGTCACCGAGACCACCATGACGGCGATCACCCCGATGCCCCCGACCATGAGGCCGACGCTGGAGAGAGCGAACATCACAGCGAAGAGGGCCGCCGTCAGCTGGTTCCACAGGTCCATCATCTCGTCCTGCGTGACGACGTCGAAATCGTTCTCGTCGCCTGGAGCGAGCCCCCGCAGAGCGCGCAGGCGCCCGGTAGCCTGATCGATGGCGTTGGACAGTCGGATCACCGGCTTGGCGACGACGGTCAGCCAGACGAGTTCGTCGAAACTGATCCAGCGGATATCCTTCAGCAGGTACTTCTGGGCCGTGTTGAAGGGCACAAAGATCCGGTTGCCGCCCAGGCTAGCGAAGAGGTTGGGCGGGTGCTTATAGACGCCGACGACCTGGAAGCTCTGGTCCCCGATCCGGAAGCCTTGCCCGACGGCGTCTAGTGGCGCGAAAAGGTCGCGCGCCGTGGCGCTGTCGATCACCGCGACCGGCCGGCCGGCTTCCTCCTCCGGTTTCGTGTAAAAGCGTCCGGCCACGATATCGCCGGCGTCGGTCTGCATGTAGTCGGAGGGCACCGCCAGGATACTGGCCTCCGTCTCGTTGCCGCTGGCGCTGAGCCTGCTGGGCAGCCAGGACAGGTCGGCCGATGCGTAGGCGTTTTCAATAGCCGAGAGGGCCTCCAGCGAACGAGCGAAGCGTGCCGGAATTGGTGGGCGCCGCCGCCAGGTCGGATCCTCGTCCTCCAGCCCGGTGCTCATCTCGACGCCGTACGACCGGACGACGTAGAAGGTGTTCGCCCCGGACGCCTCGACCAGTACATCGAAGCTGTGGTTGACTCCCTGGATCACGGCCGCCATCAGCACGACGACCAACACGCCGATCCCGACGCCGAGGATGGTGAGCCCGGTGCGCACCTTGCTTTGCCTGAGCGCCTGCAGCGCGATGGTCACGCCTTCCTGTAGTCCCCTGACGGTCATGGCTGCCTCGCGGTTACTCGTATCTCAGGGCCACGATGGGATCGAGTCGCGAGGCGCGGATGGCGGGATAGACGCCGAACACCAGCCCCACGAGCATCCCCAGGGTTACACCGACTACGATCGACCACACGGGCACCGACGCGGGTAGCGGGGTGGCCACGTCAACCAGCTTGGCGAGCACGATGCCTATAGCCATGCCGGCGCCGGCGCCTACACTGGAGAGGGTGGCCGATTCGGCAAGGAATTGGCGCGTGATGTCGATGCGCCGGGCGCCGAGCGCCTTGCGCACACCGATCTCGCGGGTCCGCTCCAGCACTGACATCAGCATGATGTTCATGATCACGATACCGCCGACGACCAGCGCGACAGCCACGAGGCCCGGCCCTGCGGCGAGCAGTACGTTCTTGACGGCATTCCAGGCGTCGAGCACCTCACTCGCTGTCTCGATGGAGAAGTCGTTCTCCTCGCCCGGCCGCAGCCGGTGCCGCGCTCGCAAGATCTCCTCGGTCGCCTCCTGACCCGCGACCATCGCCTCGCTGGTCCTGAACCTGATCTGGATCTGGTCGACCACATCGCGGCGGCGCGAGAAGTCGGCCTGGTACGCGCCCCAGGGGACGACGACCGATGCGTCTCGGATGTTGCCGATCAGACCGCCCTGACGCTCGAGCACGCCGACCACCCGATAGCGGAACGGTCCCAGACGGATGTCCTGACCCAAGGGTGAGTCGTCCGGGTAGACCTTCTTGGCGATGGCGTCGCCGATCACCGCCACGCGGATCGCACGCGTGTCGTCGATGCGTGTCAGCCCACGCCCTTCCACGATATCCCAACCCTGGAGGGCGAGGTACTCGTCCGTCACGCCGATCAGTCGGACGTTCTTGCGCTTGTTGCCCCCGCTGCGCACCTCCGGCATGAAGCGGTCGACGTTGTAGGCCATGTACCAGATGTCGGGCACCTGCTGCCTCAGCAGTTCGGCGTCGGCTGTCTTGACCCACGGGTTGCGCGACCGCTGGCGCCGCGTACGCGCGTCCTCACGACCGCCCCGACGGGAGTAGACACGCTCGACCGTGATCGTATTGATGCCGAAGATCGAGCTGGCGAAGTCCTCCTCGACGTAGCGGTTCATCCCCTCGACCACGGCGATGACCGAGATCAGGAACATGACGCCGACGATCACGCCCAGCAGCGTGAAGAAGGACTTCAGCTTCTGGGCCCAGACCTGTCGCAGGGCCAGGATGATGGCGTCGAAGACGTTCACGGTACCGGCGCGCCGATCGTATGGCGCTCGTCGGTCTCGACCATCCCATCCTTCAGGGTGATCAGCCGGTTCGAGTAGGCCGCGATGTGCCGCTCGTGCGTGACGAGCAGGATGGTTTCACCCCGCTCGTGCAAGCTTACCAGGATCTCCATGATCTCCTCGGAGGTCGCGGAGTCCAGGTTGCCGGTCGGCTCGTCCGCCAGCAGCAGCGACGGCTGGTTGACCAAGGCCCGGGCCATGGCGACACGCTGGCGCTCGCCGCCCGATAGCTCGCTCGGGTGGTGGGTCACACGGTCGGCCAGACCCACCGCGGCCAGGGCCTCCTTCGCTCGCTGATGACGCTCACGCGCCGGCACGCCGGCGTAGATCAGCGGCAGTTCGACGTTGTGCAGCGCCGTCGTCCGCGGCAGCAGGTTGAACGTCTGGAACACGAAGCCGATCTGACGGTTGCGGATTCGGGCCAGGTCGTTGTCATCGAGCTGCGAGACCTCGTGGCCGCCCAACCAGTACTGGCCGGATGTCGGCGTGTCCAGGCAGCCAATCAGGTTCAGCAGCGTCGACTTGCCCGAGCCGGACGGGCCCATGATGGCGACGAACTCGTTCTTGTTGATCTGCATGTCGATCCCGCGCAGTGCGTGAATCGTCTCAGCGCCGAGCTCGTAGTCTTTCTTCAGCTCCTGCGTGAGGATGACAGCGTTGTCAGGCGGCATCATCATGTACTCTCGTTCCTTTGCGTTTGTTGGCGCTGTCCCTCGCTGCGCTCTTCTCGCCTGGGCTTGACCTGGTTCCCGTCCTCGAGCTGCCGGATGGCCTGATAGCTCCCTGACACGATGACTTCGCCTTCCTCCAGACCCTCCAGCACCTCGAAGTGCTCGCGCCCCGCCACGCCGACTTTCACCGGCCGGAAGCTGACCGTGTTGTCCTCGTTCACCACGAACACGCCTTCCTGCTCCTCGGGCTCCTCCTCCTCGAGCAGTTCGATCGACTCGCTCCCCGTGTCAGCAGAAGGCTCCTCTTCCTCTTGCTTCGGTGTGCGGAGGGTGAGCGCGATGATCGGGATGCTCAGTACGCTGTCGCGCGTCTCCGCCACGACATCGGCGGTGGCCGAGAGGTCGGTGCGCAGGTTGCCCGGCGGGTTGCTGAGGCGGATGACTACCTCGAAGTCCACCGACTGGTCCGACGTTGTGCCGCTGAGGCCGAGCGTACCGCCCTGGATCGAGCTGTGGGCGATCTCCGTCACACGGCCGGTGAAGATCGTGTCAGGGTACGCATCGATCTCCACGTCCGCGCTGTCGCCGAGCTCGATCATAGGGATGTCGGTCTCGTCCACCTCGACGACGGCTTCCATCTCCGCCAGATCGGCGATCGTCAGCAGCACGGTGCCGGGGTTGTTCATGGTGCCGACGATAGCCGTTTCGCCCTGCTCGACGTTCAGGCGCGTCACGCGACCGCTCATCGGCGCCCTGATCACGGTCTTAGCCAGAAGGTCACGCGCCTCCCTCAGGTTGGCTCGCGCCTGCGCGACGAAGTGTTCGGCGGCCTCGTACAGCGCCTGCTGTACGTCGAAGTTCGTCTCGGCGGCCTCGAGTTCCTCGTCTGAGAGCAGCTCCGGGCTCTGCTCGTGGATGCGGCGCGTGCGGTTCAGCGTCCTCTCGGCCTGATCCCGGCTCGCCCGTGCCTGCGCCGCGTTGGCCTGAGCCGAGCTCAGCGCCGCCTCGGCCCGCTGCATGGCTGCCTGGAAGGTAGTCGGATCGATGATCAGCAGCGTGTCGTTGGTGTTCACCAAGTCGCCTTCCTCGACGCGCAGATCGACGATGCGGCCCGAGACATCGGCCTGGATGTCCACGCTGCGGTGCGGCCGGATACGGCCACTGGCGGTCACCAACGACACGAGGTCGCGTCGCTGCACCTCCTCGGTGCGCACGTCGGTCCCGCCACGACGGCCCTGGCGTAGCGCCAGCGTGACGAAGACCAGGACGACAATGACGACAACGGTTCCGATAAGGATCTTTCGTCTATTCACTCTCTAACTCCCAAGTCACGTCTCGGACTAGTTTTCGCCCGCGAACTCGAGCGAGCGGCCCACCGCTGCCTCCAAGGCAGTCAGCGACTGGTGGAATCCAAAGACAGCTTCAATCTGGTCGACCTCAGCCTGCGCGGCTAGCGTCTGAGAATCCAGCAGCTCCAGGAAGGTGCCGGCGCCCAGCTGGTAGCGCTCGCGGGCCAGCCGCAGCTCTTCGCGTGCCGTCTGCGTGTTCTCCTCCTGCAGCTGCACTGTCTGATAGGCCGTCTCGAGGTTATGCACCGCCTCGGTGACGTCGGCGCGGATCTGCAGCTCGAGCGCCCGAGTCTGATGGTCCAGGTCGTTGCGCAGCGCGACCGCCTGCTCGACCTGGAGCTCCCGGCTGAAGCCGTTGAAGATCGGCAGCGAGAAGCCGGCGCTCAGAGTCAGCGGCTGATTCGCGAAGTCGAATGGGAAAACGTCGTTCCCCTTCACAATGCTTATCGAGTCTTCCGGCGTGAAGGCCAATGCCGAGCAGTTGCCCCACTCGGGCGGCACATCGCCGGTGCGATCATAGAGTTCGGCGAAAGTATTGCAAAGCTCTACAGTGGACGTACTATTTCTCCGAGCCTGCAGTATGGACGATTGGAGTTCAGTCTCCTCGCGCGTGAAGCCGCTCCAGCCCGCCCGCAGCGAGAGGGTGGGGAGATAAGCGGCCTTGGCGACTTTCACGGTGGAGTTGGCCGCGTCCCGGTCGGCACGCACGGCCACCAGGCTCGGGTGCCGACGCATCGCCTCGCTGACCAGGCCTTCCAGGTCGAGCTGCGGCGCGAAGACCTCGAACTCGCTCACCAGCTCGACCTGGTCGGCCGGCATCTGGACGCCGAGCGCCTGGATCAGACGGAGCTTCGCCACGCGCGCTGCGTTGCGGGCCTGTACCATAGCGACCTCCGCCTGGCCCCGGGCCAGGTCGGCCTGCATCGTCTCCAGGCGGGTGCCGGCACCCACCTGCTCGCGCGCCTGGGCCAGCCGCAGGTGCTCCTGCGCGCGGCGCAGTTCGCGCTCCGCCTGCTCCGCCCGCGCCTCCAGCCGCAGTACCTCGAGGTAGACGCTGGTGACCTGGCTGTGGAGCACCAGCTCGGCGTCGTCGATTCGGCGCTCGACCGCACGACGCTCCGCCCGGCGCTGACCCGGCTGGAAGAGGGTCGTGCCGTTGAGTATGTAGGAAAGAGAGAAGTTGTACTGGGAGAGCCGGACCGATGGCTGTGCGAAAGTGGCGGCGCCCAGGCGCTCCTGCCCCGCGTCCTGCCAGCCTACGCCGAACGACAGATTGGCGTTGGGCAGCAGGAGGCTGGCATTCGCAGCGCGCACCCCCCAGGCGGCTGGGCCGAGGTCGTTGAGCGTTTGCAGAAACAGCGGGTTGTTCCTGCTGGCGAGGTCGATCGCCTCCTCGAGGGTGAGAGGGGCCCTCTGCTGGGCGTTGGCGGTGGTCGCTGCGCCGAGCAGGCACAGCAGGACCGTGCGACGGGCTATCCTCCAGTTCATTGGCCCAACTCCGAGCTCAGTGTTGGCGTTGTCCGCAACTGAAAATACACACCGATAACAGCTTTATTCGCGAAATCGCTGAAGCGGCGCCATCCGCACGGCGGGAGACCGTGAGTCGGCTTCCCGGGCTCGCGGCGGCACGCGGCCTGGCTGCGGCGCTTTCGTTTAGCCGTACGAACCGCGCTGGTCAAGAGTTTCGCGCCCGGGCGGCCTTGGGCGGGGAAGTACCAGCGTGTGCCTGCCCGGCGCCTGACATCCGGTCACAGCAGGCCCGGAAGAAAAGCAGCTGCCGGGATCGTTGCCCCGGCAGCTGCGGCTCGCGGGCGCGTTCCCAGGCCCGCCCTGGGCTGGCAGGCCCTCTGGGTTGCTGCGGCGATCAGGCGCCCATGATGCTGGCGCGCGCCGCCGAGAACAGGACCCAGATCAGATACAGGGCCAGGACGGTTCCGACGGCCTTACCCGCCGAGATGCGGCCGCCAGACAGCCCCGACTGGATGGTGCCCAGGGCGATGGCGGACCAGATCCCGAAGATCGTGATGCTGTTCAGGAAGTGGCCCCCGAATGACGTGGGCACATCGGGCAGCAACAGCCCCAGTCCCAGACTGATCCTCATATCCCCCTTCGAGATCCAGATCGGGATGACCAGCAGAAAGCCGAGCAAGCTGATCCAGGCGATGTGAGCGGCTGCGCTCAGGTACTGCTTGTAGGTGTTCTCCTGACCCATGAACACGTTGAAGGTGAGGTAGAGCGCGCCAGCGATGACCAGCGCGGAGATGAACGACACCACGAAGACGCTCAGGGTGCCGACTATGCGGCCGATTCTCACCGCCGACTCGGGATCGAATTGCTGGCCCTCAGGGCGTTGCGCCGCTTGCGCCTCCACCGCTGCCCGCATGAGATCCGGTGGGAGGAGGAAGAACGCGACCGTGGAGATGATCGCGGCAATAGCGACGGTCCAGAACCAGGGTGAGGTCTGTCTCAGCGCCTCACCCAGCTTGCCCGGTGCTGTGAAGACCATGATCACGCGCTGTAGCAGATTCGGCGCTGCGGCGCCGGCGCTCACGCTCTCGGGGGTCACGCTTCTTTCATTGTTCATGAGCTCCTCCCTTGGACTATCGGGTCGCCTGATCAGGGATATCCGATCGGACGGCGAGGAACCCTTCCTCGGGCACATCGACCTTCATCACCCGGTCGCCGTCCAGCCAGACGTGGTGCGTTGTCCTCGTCTCGGTGACAATCGCCAGATGCCGCAACATGAGCTCCCGCTCGCCGATGCGGACGCCTTCGGTCCCGCGATCCTCTATGACGGCTCGCTGCTGTAGCCGCTGGCTGGGCACGATGAGGACCAGCTCGCCGGATGCGGCGTTCCCGAGCAGCTTCGCAGCGAAGAAGTAGTGGTGGGCGATATGCCTCTCCAGGATCGCCGCCTGCCCGCGCACCAGGAATTCCTTCATCTCGTCGCCCTCTGCGGACCGGATATCGAGCCGCATCCGCTCACGCGCGAGGGAACCGGTGATCGTGATGGTCTCGGGGCCGTTGATCTGTATCTCGTAGCGTCGCGGCCGGCAGCGTGCTCCGATGGTCTCCACGGCCACACTGACGCGCATCGTCCGGCCATCGAGCTTCAAGTTGAGTTCGGCGCCCGCGCGGTAAACGGGACCGGCGCTGCCCGCAGGTTCTCCGCGAATCAGGAAACGTTCCTCGCCGATCCGCCCGCCGTTCAGGTAGAGTGTGAACGTTCCGCCGTCCACTACCTGGGACTGGACGTACGGCGTGGGACGTGGCACCGCCGCCAGAGCGATCGGCAGCGCGATGAAGGCCGCGAAGAACCGCCAGAGCCTAGTCCTCATCTTCCAGGAAGATCTTGACCCGGATCTTCTCGAGGATGTGCCGGTAGATCTTTTCACCCTTCTCAACGGTGGCTGCGGACGGATGCCCGATCGCACCCTCACACCCCGCGGGTGGCCGTGGCATCCGGCCACGAAGGTAACGCCGCATCTGCTTCGGGTCGAGCAGGTAGTCGTGCATATCGTCGCTGCGCACGAGGTCGGGCGCAAGGAAAAGCATCAACGACGTTTCAGCCTCCCCGGCGTGCTCCGCTTGCGTCTGCTTCTCCAGGAACTGAGAGATCCTGACGCTCTGGATGTCGATAACGCGCGCCCGGGCGTGCTCGGTGACGACGGTGGTCACGGCGTCGAGGTGCGGGTCGTGGAAGTGCGCCGTGATCAGGATGAACTCGTCGAAGCCGTGACCTTCCCAGGCGGCCAGCAGATCGTTCAGTGCGCGGTGGAGCGTCTTGCGCCTCAGCGAGGCCGTCCCGGCATACGCCTGCTCGGTATCGACGTTCACCCCGTAGGCCAGCGTCGGCGCAACCAGCACACCGAACTCCGCCGACAGGTCGTGGGCCAGCCGCTCGGCGATCAGCGAGTCGGTGCCCAGCGGAAGGTGCCGGCCGTGCTGCTCGCAGGTTCCGACCGGGATGATCAGCCGCCGATCGCGTTCCAGGTACTCGGCGACCTCGGGCCACGACAGCTCGCGGAGCAGCAGAGGTCGCCCTTGCTCAGACCCGCGTGACTGTGTCACACGCCTCCTGTGCGTAGATCCTGCGCCACGTTGCGGCCGCCTGCAGGCGGCGTCAAGGCTGGCTGACGCTCTGGCTCGTGTGCTCCTCTACGACTCGAGCGCGAAACCGGTTTCGGCGCTGGCTGGATCGGGAGCGAACCTGCCGGCACAGAGGGGGATCGCCCGGATAGCGCCGGGTTGATCTTTCGTTGATCCTGATTGGCTAACCTCGGGTTCGGAGTCGGGCAAGGGGTCGGGATGATGCTGGCATGTGCACGAACCGCGGCGTTCCTGGGAATCGACGCCTATGTCGTCGTCGTCGAGGTGGACGCCGCCGCCGGTCTGCCGGCGATGGCGACGGTCGGCCTGGCCCAGAGCGCGGTGAAGGAGGGTAAGGAGCGGGTGCTCTCCGCGATCCAGAACTCCGGGTTCGAGGTGCCGCCCCGGAAGATCACCATCAACCTGGCACCCGCGGACATCAAGAAAGAGGGCAGCCACTTCGACCTGCCGATCGCCTGCGGCGTGCTGGCGGCGACGGGCCAGCTGAGCGGCGACAGCCTGGAACGTTTCGCCCTGGCCGGCGAGCTGGGGCTGGACGGCGCGTTGCGGCCGATCCGCGGCGCCCTCCCCATGGCACAGGCGCTAGCGGCCTCCGGGCTGCCGGGCCTGATCATCCCCGCGCCCAACCTGCCGGAGGCGTCGATCATCGACGGGCTGGACGTGCGCGGCGCGAGCACGCTAGGCGAGGTCGCCGGCTTCCTGCAGGGACGGGTCGAGTTGCGCCGCGAGCCTCTGGATCCTGCCGGCCTGCTGCATCGGCGATCCGGCACCGCCGTGGACCTGAAGGATGTGCGCGGGCAGGGGTACGCCAAGCGCGCGCTTGAGGTCGCGGCGGCGGGTGCTCACAACATCCTCCTCGTCGGGCCGCCCGGCGGCGGCAAGACCATGCTCGCTCGCCGCCTGCCGTCCATCCTACCGAAGCTCAGCCTGGCCGAGGCCATCGAGGTCACGCGCGTGCATTCGGTGGCCGGACTGCTGGCTCCGGATCAAGCGCTGGTCAGCGAGCGGCCCTTCCGCGCTCCGCACCACACGGTCAGCGATGCGGGACTCGTCGGCGGCGGCGCGATTCCGCGGCCGGGCGAGGCGTCGCTGGCGCATCACGGCGTGCTGTTCCTGGACGAATTGACCGAGTTCCGCCGTAACGTGCTCGAGGTGCTGAGACAACCGCTGGAGGACGGCCACGTGACCATCGGCCGCGCCGCCGGCACGCTCACCTATCCGGCCCGCTTCGTGCTCGCCGCGGCGATGAACCCGTGCCCCTGTGGCCACCTGGGCGACAGGCGGAAGCGCTGTCGCTGCACACCACGCATGATCCAGCGCTACCGGGCCAAGATCTCGGGCCCGCTGCTCGATCGCATCGATTTGCACATCGAGGTGCCGCCGGTCGCGACGCCCGATCTGCTGGGCGCGGACGACAGTGAAGACTCGGCAGACGTTGCTCAGCGCGTCGAGCGGGCCCGGCATCTTCAGCTGGCGCGGTTTCGGGGTCGCGATGGCCTCTTCGCCAACGGTCAGATGGGTCCGCGGGACGTCCATCGCTATTGCCGGACCGACGAGACGAGCCTGTCGCTGCTGCGGGCGGCGATGGCCCGCTTCAGCCTGTCGGCGCGCTCGTATCACCGGGTACTCAAGCTCGCTCGCACGATCGCCGACCTTGAGGCGAGCGAGATCATCCGGGCGGCCCACGTGGCGGAGGCGATCCAGTACCGGGGGCTCGATCGCAACATCCTCGATCTGGCGGGCGCATGTCCGTGACGATGTAGAACCAACGTTTCGCCTCTGGAGCTCAGAGCGGCAACATGCCCGATAGGCCTCTGTACGTATGTAGGTGGTGCCCAGCTGCAGCCGCCTCAGGGCCTCGCTGGGCAAGAGGACGCAGGATCCGCGCGCTGCGCGGTGCGGTGTAGTCATGCATTTCCCACGTAGCTTCTCTGCAGTCGCTGTTCTCACACCTCTCGCCGTAGGGTTTCTCTCGGTCCCGACTGTCTCTGCCCAGACGACCCGGGAGCAGCACTGTCAATCGATGCGGCTCGCTGCGCTTTGGGATCGACTGGGCGGCATCAGCGATTCGGACAGCCTCCGGGCTCTCGAAGATGATCCTTCGGAGGTCGAGGAGATTTCGCCGCTGGAGTCGCTGATCAAGCACGGGCTTATCGCGCTGCGCCTCTACGAGCTGAGCTTCGACAGAGGGCACCACCATCGCGCCGTCAAGTCGTTGAAGGAACCGAGGGTGCGGTTTTCCGACTTCCCGTGGGCGCACTACGCTCTCGGCATGGCCTACGCCCGGGGGCCAGAGGTCCAGATCCCGCACCAGATCGGCTATCGCCACCGGATGGTGCACGCCTTGAGCCTCGCGGAGGGCTGGGCGCGGACAGAGCTCCGCCGGGCAGTGGAGCTCGACGTCGAGTGATTCGTCGGATTCGCAGGCCCGCCGGACCGGGCCCGTCAGGTACCGCTCATCGTGGCGGGGCCCGGGGTGCCCGTCGGCATGACGGACGAAGCGGCGCGGACCGTCGACATGGCCCCGACCCTGGCCGCGCTGGCGGAAGTGCCCTTCCCCGACGGACTGGACGGTCGCCCGCTGATCGTCCCGGCCCGCTAGCCGAGCGATCCCGGCGGCGTGAGCCGCGCGGCGCTGTCGTTCACCGCTCTGCGCCGCCCCATGCCGACGAAGACAGCGACGGCTGCCTCGACCGGACGCACGATGAAAGCGATCGTCAGGGCGCGAAAAATCGGGCGCTCCAACTCCGGGCGGATCAGGATCACACGGCAAGAGACGTTACTCGTCGGATCGAACCCGAAGGCCGCGTCGTCCGTCGGGATGAAATTGGGGTAGAGCTGGAAGGTCCGGGACGTGCTGACACCCACCGTGACCAGCAGGTCCTCGATCTCCACCGTCCCGTATCCCGCGAGCGAGGCGCGTAGCCGGTAGCCCCCCGGAGAGACGTTGATGATGGCGTAGTTGCCTTTTGCGTCGGTGGAGGTACTTGCCCGGAGGGTGGTCTCTTCGGCGTCAACGATCTCGATGGTGACACCGGCCAGGCGTTGCGAGGTGCTTTCGTCGATCACGCGTCCCGTGAGCGTCCCCGTTGTGCCCTGTGCCCGCACACCGGCGGACTGCAGAAGGATGCCTGCGACCAGCAGTCCGCGTGCCAATCTCAGAAGGCTGGTGAACCTGCGGGCCCAGCTGACGGCCCGCATGTAACCTCTCCGGTAGGAAGGTGCCGACTCCGGCCCGACGACCCCTGTTGTCAGGATCCCTCAGGCGATGGTCAGCGTACGCGACCCCACGTAGACGTTGCCCGTCGACCCGTGGATGGAAACGATGTCCCCCGAGCGGAGCGTGAAGAGCACTTCTCCCTCGCTGCCCACGATCCTCGCCTCGTGCCTGTCGGCGTCAACCCTTAGCCCTGTTGCCCCCATCACGGCCGTGAAATCCCTGTCCTGGATGCCGTTGATCGAGATGGCCGCGTGGGAAGTCGACCCGCCCCGGGCCGTCAGCAACGCATCGGCGGACAGGATCAGCGGTATGTGGTCAGGCGCCGGGTTGTCGAGGATCACGAGCGTGCCGTCCACGTCGTCGCGCGCGGCGATGTCCTCAGCTGAGAGGTCCTTGAGGTCCTTTTCGTCAAAGGCCACGAGACCGCGGAATGCCGTGCCCCTGATACCGATCCCGTGAGCCGCCGCCTCGCCTGCATCAATGAAAGCCGCCTCGCGACTGTTCCTTCCGATCTCGGCGGCCCTGGATTGCAGGATGCTGAGGACACCACGCTCCACGGTGAACTCGATGTCCTGGTCGGTTCCCATGAAGCGACGCAGCTTGGCCACGTTGTGCCGCAGCCGCCGGCTCAGCATCGGCATGTACTCGTTCAGATCATCGAGGGGATGGAACGAGGTGGATTTCGTCACGCCGCCGACCAGGTCGTCTCCGGTGGCTGAGAACTTGAAATCGCCCACAAGTTTGCGCACGCCCAGATCCGTGACCCGCGTGCGGGGGATCACACCCGTCAGCGAGGCGCGGGTCTCGTCCATGCCGGGACGGATCTCTTCGCCCCTCAGATTGCCCAGCGCCATCTCCTGGACGATGACGGCCGTGTGCCAGGAATCGCAGACCCCCTTCATCTTCCGGTAGCGCTGTGCCGCGTCCCTGTCCCAGGAATCGAGGACGGCCTGGACCGAGGTGCGGAGTTGTTTCCGGGGATCGCGCAGGATCTCTTCGAGCGCAGCTCCGTGCCCCTCCCGCTCGATGAGGCTCTTCGTCGCCTCGGCTATCTCCCACATGCCCTCCCAGGGGAGATCGCGCTTGTACGTCACCTTGTACCGGCGCTTGGCATCCTCCACCAGGTCGAACGATTCCACATCGAGATCCCAGACAATCTGTGCGTACTGCGCAAGGAAGCGGCGGTAGGAGTCGTAGGCACACCACGGGTCCTCTCGGGCCATGGCGGCCGCGATCTCGTCGTTCATGCCGACGAAGAGGACCGTCGCGAGCATCCCGGGCATGGAGAAGACCGACCCACCCCGGACGGCGAGCAGCAGGGGGCGTTCGGGATCGCCGAAGATCCGGGGGTTCCCGTCACGCCGCTCGATATCCTCCTCGAGGGTGCGGACGTGCTTCTGGAGTTCGACCTCCAGCCTGTCCCCCTGCGCGCCGACACCGCCGCTCTGACCTAGCGTGGTGGGAAAGATGAAGCCGTCCCGTGTGGGGATCCGCTGGTAGCTGATGTAGACGAGCCCCGAGCCCTTTCCACCGTATTTGGAGCGGAGGTTCTCCGCGGGATCGTCCGACTCGACGCGCCGGCCGACATCGGCGACGTGGGAGAGGTGGATCACGTCGAAGGGATCCCCCAACCGGCGCGCCTCGCCCCCTACCGTGCGGTCCAGATCCTCGACGTTCTCATCTATGTAGGTTCGCGCGATGTCTGTGAAGTACGCGACGCTGTTCAGGTCGTGCATGTACCGCTGCATGTTGGCGAGGGCCGTGCGCAGCTCTTCCTCGTCGAACTGGAGCTTCTCACGGAGGCACTCGAACGGCGTGCTGACGCGCTGGAGGATATGGTGGTAGTTGCGATGGATCTGCTCGACGATGTTCCGCACCTCGGCGTAGGTCTTGTTGCGATCACCGAGCATGGACGCGAGGTCCCGAAGCTGGCGGGAGTGCAAGCCGTCGTGGGTAAGGTTGCTCACGCACTCCCCGATGATGTCCAGGCACTGCAGGAAGTCCGCCCCTTCTTCGCTGTATTCGCTGGCGATGTTCCGCAGTGCGATGTAGCCCATCTCCTCCAGCAGGCAGTCGAGCTGGATCAGCAGCAACCGCTGCTCGGGAAAGGCACGCTGGTCGAGTATCCCGCGAACGACCTTCCGCAGTTGCGAGATGCTGGTGAAGGTCACGTAGAATTCGCTGCGATCGTAGGCGGCGACGAGGTCCTTCAGCTCGCCGAACAGTTCATCCTGGTAGGAGGTCCTCGCGAGCGAAGTGAACGAATCGACGATGTCTCTGAGTTCGGCTTCCGCTCCTTCCCGATCGAATCCTTCCTCATCCGGCCTCAGGGCCAGCAACCCGTCGAGACGGTCCATGAATCCACCCGCCTCGCTCATGTGATCCGAGAAATCGGCGATCCTGCCCTTGATAATCCGCAGGTGGTGATAGAACACCCAGCGGTTCGCCTCGCGCAGAGCGGCTATTGCCGCGTCCAACTCGTCGGGGAGGCTCTTGCCGAATTCGCAACGGAGCAGTGTCGCCTCGTGTTCCGCCTGCCAGTCCCCGATGCGAGCGATCGTCTCCGAGCTGCCCAGCAGTTTCCCCAGGTCCTCGACGATACGGTTCACAATGCGCTTCGGCCGATCGCTCCTGCGAGCCTCCTCGTCCGCCGGCGACGGGCGTTCGAAACCCAGCAGCGCCAGCTCGTCCATCTCGCCGGTCTCCATGAAGTGCGCATACGCCTGAGCCAGCTTCATGGTGCGGCGCCCCACGGCGTGATGCGTGCTGCGACGCAACTCGTTAACGATGTCGCTGCCGCGCACGTGGATCTCGGCCAGGTCAATCGTGTCGTTCCAGAGTCGGTCGATGAGCTTGGGTCGCGTCACCACTGCGGCAACGTCGCGCACGAGGATGCGAACAAGCAACGGCAGGCGGGCCGAGAGCGGTGAGTTGATGAACCGGATGAGTTCCTTGAGGAGGTTGTGTACCTCGGACTGAAGGTTCTTGGCGGTCAGATAGAGCTTGAACGAGAACACACTCAACCGGGCCACCAGGATCCGCAGCACGTATAGCGCGTGATTGCGATTCGCGCTCTGGTTGATGCTCCTGAGCAGTTCTACCTTGTCCCGGATCATCCCCACGTTCACCGGCTCAGCACGGCTGTCGTCGAATTCGAACAGCTCGTGTTCAAGGTCGATCGGCTCCCCGTCGAATCCGGCCAAGCGCCTCACCAGATCGTCGGTGATGATCGCGCCGGGCTGGAGCCTTCTCGGGTCAGATGGTTCGCTCACCCCGTCGCGGGTGTCGAACACGACCACCGTGTTTTCGATCAGATACGGGATGAACATCCGGTCGGAAGCGCGGAAGATCCTGTTGTTGACGATCCCGAAGCCACGCGTGCGCTGGGCTATGGACTGTTTGACCTCGACGTAGGCGTGGAGTGCGTCGTGCCGGGTCACGCTGTCGGTCTCTTCCTGGAACGCCCGGAAGAGCTGCTTGTTGAACGCCCGAAGCCGTTCGTTCTCCTCGTCGGTGAGCAGGGGCTGCTCCCGAACGGCTGGCGCGGGCGGAGGGACGGCCTCGGTGACGGGCGCACCGTCGGTTGCATAGTGCGACCGCAGCGCGGTGAAGAACTCGGCCGCGAACGTGACGTCACCGTCCGCCGGCTCCGGCTGCAGCGCCGCAAGCGCCCCGTCAGCGATCTCAACGGGATCGCTCTCCGCGTTCCTGCTTACCCAGTCCACGACACCCGCGGCGCCCTTCGGAGAACCGTCGGCGACCCGCTGACTGGCGAGTCTGCTGAAGAACGACTCGGTATAGCCGTAGTCGTGGGCGGCGAGTTCCCGGCTCTCCTCGAAGGTCAGGGTGCCGAACCGTTCTTCCGCATCGGCCGGGATCCCGTCGAGCGGGGTGCCGCGCCGGCTCCACACCGCGATGTAGCGGTACACGCCCTTGACGCCGAAGGCATCCAGCTGATCAACGTCGTAGAGGATCTGCGCCTCCACGCCCGCCTGGGACCTCAGCCTGGCTCCCTTCTTCGAGCGGTCATGATGCAGGCGGATGGCCTCCTCCACGCGTTCGATCTCCTCCGCCGACATCTTCCCCGTGGCGGCGAGTATGCCGCCGGCGACCGTTGCTCCGAGATCGCCGTGGTCCGCCCTGGCCGCCGCCAGATCGTGAAGCGTGATGGCCGCGGCCAGAACCGCCCAGTTCACCTCGTCGTGAACACCGAGCCTGCCGGCCAGCCCCGCAGCCCGTGCCAGCAGGTCGCGGGTGTGCCGCAATCCGTGGTGCGCATCGGTCAGGTAGTCCTCGCCCAGCCGCGGCAGGATGTCGTCCACCAGGTCAAGCGCGGCCTCGGGGATGGCACCCTCCGTTTCGGGTCCGCGCGGCAGCATCCCCGGTCCTGGGCCGGCGCCCGCCTCCTCGTAGATGCCGGTCAGCTCCCGCAGCTCGACGTAGAGCTTCCTGCCGCGCGCCTCGAGCAGGTCGTTGACCTTCCGCAGCGCCTCGACGTAGTCGGCGAACGTGCTGCCGGTGATCTCCACACCGTGGAGGTGGGTGATCCTCTCTACGATCGCGTAGATCTCCTCCCGTATCAGTTCGAAGAGTTCCAGGCCGCGCAGGTGTGCCAGACCGCGCGCCATCGCCAGGGAGACCGACAGCATGGCGTTCATGCCCAGGTTCTGCTTGCGCTGCATCACGTGGATGCGATCGGCGGCGGGAGCCGAGTCGGCGATCTTGCCCCGTCGCCTGGCCACGTGCAGTTCCAGGGAGAGGAGCGTGCGGTCGACATCCTTCAGCGTCAGGGCCGAAACGACGCGACCCGCGAAGGCAGGAGCGATCACCGTGGCCACGTTCTCGACGGCGGTGAGACATCCCTTGCCGTCGTAGCGCTGGGCGCGCTTGAAGAGCTGTTCGAGTTCGGCGTCGCCCGGCTCCATGACCTGGCGGTCATCCACGCTCTCCAGGAAGGCGTAGACCCCCGGCTCGGTCTCCCTGAACAGCGAGGGGTGCCCGTCGATGACCTCCCGGTACTCGGCGCGCTCAATGGCCGTGTCCACCAGGTGAATGGCCTCGCCGCTTCCCGCCGAGGTCCCCAGCGGTGTGGCGCCCCGGAACTTCAGAGCGACCCCCGCCTGCGGCAGCATGAACTCCACCGTCGCACCCACCGTGGGAACGCCGGCGTTGGTAGGCTCTTCGTAGGCGTACATGGAGTTCACGACGGGGAACTGGTCGGGCTTTACGCCGCGCCCTTCCTGCTCGCCGACGCCGCGCTGCATGTACTCCGTCACGGCGTGGTACTTGACCAGGCGCTCGGTATTGGCGCCGCCTCCCGCCTTCAGTCCCAGCGCGTTGACCGCAAGCGCGATCTGCGCCTCCATGTCGTCGTTCGGGCTCTTCGACCGATGTGAGACCACCAGCTCCTGACCCTTGCCGAGCGCCACCAGCATGGCGAGGATCGTCTCGTAGATCGATCCGATCTGGTTGGCCTTGATGAGCGAGGTGTTGATGAGCCCTCCCGTGGCGGCCAGCTCGATGGTCTCGTCGTTGGTGGTCACCAGATCGTCCCCGATGATGAAGACGCGGTCGCCCAGCTCGGAGAGGAGGTTCTTCCACCCCTCGAAATCGTTCTCCGAGAACCCGTCCTCGATGGAGAGGATCGGGATGTCGTATTCCTGGATGGCCCTGACATAGAGCGCCAGGACCCCTTCACGGTCCAGCACCGTAAGCGCCTTGTCGCGCCAGAAGAGGTACATCCCCACCGCGTCGGGAACGTTGTTGTGCTTGCGGTAGGCGATCTCCAGCTCGCTCATCGCCGGGTCGAGAGCGATCGCGACATCAACCCCCGGGCGGTAGCCGCACTCCTCGATCGTCTGCTTCATCATCGCCCACAGGCGGACTTCCGGCATCGGGTAGGGGCCCCGCTCGATGTAGGGAGCTATCCCCCCCTCCAGGCCGATGCCCATCACGCGGCAGCCTTCCGCCTTCTCGATGATCTCCTTCAGGCGGTTCTGGAGGCGCACGGTCATCTCCTGGGCTTCCTGGTAATCGCGCGCGCCCAGGATCAGGAACATCGCTTCCTGCATGCTGATGTTCGACTCGGGGTACTCCTTCTCGGTGTGGCGGCCACCCATGCCGCAGTTGCGGAACTGCCACGGAGCGGTCACCGGACCCAGCTCGGGATGGTTAACCTCGTCGATCCTCCCGGTGAGCATCCTGCGGTGGGCCCCGACCGCCCGTGCCCACCAGGCCGACCCCTTCTCCACCGCCGCCGCCCGGGCCTCGGCGCGGCGCTCCCGCGTGCGGAATTCCCTGTATTTGCCCCGGTCGGCGAGCAGGAAATCCAGCAGGCCGACGACACCGATGCCCAGGAACAGCCTGCCTGCATAGATCGCGGCCGGCACCTCCAGGCTGAGCCCCGCAGCGAGCAGGAGCGCGGCGGGAGGCAGCGCAACCAGCGCGACGTTGCGGCTCCAGCGTGGGCCCGCAGCCGCCACGGCCAGGTTGTAGGGAGCGTCGGGATAGTAGTTGAGCTTCTCGACCTTAATGCCCGGGGCCCTGCCGTACGGCGTCAGGAGGAAGACGCGCAGGAGTCCCATCCACCGCTTCAACGGAGCCGCACGCAGGATCTCCATCGCGCCACGCTGTGAGGCGTCGTTGAGTGCGTTCAGCTTCGCCGCCGTCATCCAGTGCCCCATCTCGTGGAGCGCGATGGCCGCGTGGAAGCTGATGTACATGAAGAGGGCTGAGACGATGGTCTCGGGGCTGACGAAGATGAACTTGAGCACCTCCCCCTTGAAGATCTCCGTGGGAGGGAGCGCCAGCACCGAGGAGATGAAGGCCACGTGGAACGACACCAGGATGTGGTTGGCGATCACCCACCCTTCCTGCAAGAATGCATTCGGTCGA
>Ga0111181_1059_pt1 | contig 27354 bp, 18 predicted proteins | sample DeeMarSWOR324_28_FD_80236 | JGI IMG/M metagenome (GOLD analysis project Ga0111181, IMG submission 80236) | Gemmatimonas sp. SM23_52
CTGCCAGATGACGAAGGCGACGGCGGCGTAGACGATGGCGACGCGGAAGACCTTACGGCGCCTGAGCTCCGCCAGTAAGAGCTGCAGTCTGGAGCCGCCCTCGTCCATGGTTCCGTCAACTCGACCCTTGAGGAGTACGGGCGATCGGGAGGGTATGCCCCAGGCAATATGCCGTGCCTGCGGCGCGGCAGCAACGAATGCCGCTCGAGGCGGGCCTAGGCCAGCCGTAACCGGTCACCGGTTGCTGCCCGCCACCCCTTGGAGGGCCCCTCGACGTGCCCTAGCTTGTCACCTGACAACGTTTCGGCGACCCATCCCTGACGCGGCAGCGCGAGGAGGAGCCCGACTCATGCTCAGCCACAAGCGCACGTTTCGATTCGCCCTTGCCCTGCTAGCCGCGGGCACTGTCGCGCTGACGAGCTGTCGGCGCGCCGCGGAAATCACGCAGGAGCCGATCGTCTCGACCGACTGGGTCGCCGAGCACCTGGGAAGGGACGAGCTGGTGCTGATCCACGTCGGGCCTCCGGAAGGCTACCAGGCCGGGCATCTCCCCGGCGCACGTTACCTCGACCTTCAGATGATCTCCACGGCGCCGGAAGAGGGACTCACACTGGAGATGCCGCCTGTCACCGAGCTCGAGCGAACGTTCGAGGCCTTAGGCATCTCCGACGACTCGCGGGTCGTCGTCTACTTCACGGGCAACTGGGTGGCGCCGGCGGCTCGCGTCTTCTTGACGCTGGACTACGTAGGCCTCGGTTCGCGGACCTCGGTCATGAATGGGGGCTTATCCGCCTGGATGGTGGAGGGCCGGCGCGTCACGACCGAACTCCCGGCGGTGGCGAGTGGCGACCTCACACCGCACCTTCGCACGGATGTCGTCACAAAGGCCGATTGGGTGATCGCACACCGTGAGGACCCGAACGTCGCCATCCTGGATGCGCGGCCGGCGGAGTACTACACCGGCGCCAGCAGCCGCCCCGATATGCGGGCGGGCCATATCCCCGGGGCTCACAGCCTCCCCTTTACCTCGCTGGTCGGGCCGACGTTAGAGTTCAAGGATCGGGAAACCTTGAGCCAAACGTTCCTGGCCGCCGGCGTGGAGCCCGGCGACCGGGTGGTGAGCTACTGCTTCATCGGACAGGCGGCGAGCGTCGTCTACCTCGCCGCGCGCCAGCTGGGCTACGAGGCGAGCGTTTACGACGGCTCGTTCCAAGAGTGGAGCGGCCGCACGGACCTCCCGGTGGCCGCGCCAGCCGCCGTGGCCGAGTGACCGAGTCAGTCCAACGTGTAGCGTGCGAAGGCCGACTGTGACCGGTCGCCGTCACTGGAGAGAGCTGTGTGGCGCCACTCCCGACCCACCCGGCACCTCTTGGAGAGCTGCGAGACGCGCCCTAGCTTGTCACCCGACGCCGCTTCGGCGACACAACATCCCTGACGCACCACAGCGAGGAGGAGCTCGACTCATGTCCAGCCACAGGCGCACGGTTCGACTCGCCCTTACCCTACTGGCCGCGGGTACTGTCGCGCTGACCAGCTGTCGGCGCGCCGCAGAGATCACGCAGGAGCCCATCGTCTCGACCGAGTGGGTCGCCGAGCACCTGGGGAGGGACGAGCTGGTGCTGATCCAGGTCGGGCCGCCGGAAGAGTACCCGGCCGGGCACCTGCCCGGTGCGCGCTATCTCGATTTCGAGATGATCTCCACCTCGTCGGACGAGGGGCTACAGTTGGAGATGCCGCCCGTCGCTCAGCTAGAGGAGACGTTCGAGGCTCTGGGCGTCTCCGACGACTCCCGCATCGTCGTCTATTTCGCCAGCAACTGGATCGCGCCGGCGGCTCGTGTCTTCCTCACACTGGACTACCTGGGCCTCGGCTCGCGGACCTCCGTGATGGACGGCGGCCTGAACGCCTGGACGGCGGAGGGAGGCCGGGTAACGAGCGAGGTACCGCTGGTGGAACGTGGAGATCTCACGCCGCAGCCCCGCACGGATGTGCTTGCCACGATCGATTGGCTGATCGCTTACCGTGACGACCCGAGCGTGGCCCTCCTGGATGCGCGACCGGACGGCTACTACTTCGGGACCCGCAGCCGCGCCGGTATGCGGGCGGGTCATATCCCCGGCGCTCAGAGCCTGCCCGCGGCCTTGCTGCTCGAACCGACGACCTTGAGGCTGAAGGACCGCGAAACCTTGAGCCAGATGTTCCTCGCCGTCGGCGCGGACGCGGGCGACCGCGTCGTGAGCTACTGCTTCACCGGGGGGGCGGCGAGCGTCGTGTACCTCGCCGCCCGCCACCTGGGCTACGAGGCGAGTCTGTACGACGGCTCGTTCCAAGAATGGAGTGGCAATGCCGATCTGCCGGTGGAGGTAGCGGAGGGCGTGGCCGAGTAGTCGACCTGCAATCGAGAACGAAACGCGGCTCTAGAGCACTGAGGGAAGGTGAGCGATGCTAGAGAAGGTCAACCTGGCGCAAAAGCTCTCGCTCTTCGACGACATGTGGAGCCCGAAGATCGTTGGCGAGGTCAACGACTTCCACGTCAAGCTGGTCAAGCTGAGGGGCGAGTTCGTCTGGCACCACCACGACGAAGAGGATGAGCTCTTTCTGGTCGTCAATGGCAGGCTTCTGATCAAGCTGCGCGATCACGACATCTGGCTGGAGGAGGGCGAGTTCGTGATCATCCCGCACGGTGTGGAGCATCTGCCGGTGGCGCCAGAGGAGGTCCACGTGCTGCTGCTCGAGCGGCGTTCCACTTTGAACACCGGGAACGTGCGGAGCGACCGGACCGTGGAGAAACTGGACCGCATCTAAGCGGCGTTGTGTTCTGAGGTAATGCCGGTGCGCACTAGCAAGGAGGGACCATGTTAGTCAGACGACCTGTGATGCTGCTCGCCGCCGCACTTATTGTCGGCGCCCTGACCCTCACCGCCGCCACGTCGGTCAACAGAACGAGCAGCGGTGACACGAGTCCGGCTGCGAGCCCGGCAGCAACTGCCAACGCCTTTCTGCGGATCGAAGGCATCGAGGGTGGGGCGACGCGAGCCGGTCACGAGAACTGGATCGAGGTCGTGAGTTTTAACTACGGCGTGGCCAGTACCGCCGGCGCTGTCACGGCCGGTGGAGCACGCACCGCCGGTCGAGCTCAGTTCCAGGATGTCACGGTCACGAAGCCGATCGACAAGTCGAGTCCCCTACTCGCCGTCGCTTGCGCCGAGGGCAGGCACTATCCGGAAGCCGAGCTCGTGTTCTACGCACCCGGCAGCACCTCACCGATCGGTAGCGTCAGACTCAGCGACGTGATGATGACGAGTGCCATGACGGGCAGCGAGTCGTCCGGGCCGGTCATGGAGGAGGTGCGGCTGAGCTTTGGGAGAATCGTCTGGAACTATAACGACATCGACCCACGAGGGCGCTCGCGCGGTACAGTCAGTGCCGGCTGGGACCTGCTGGCCAACAGGCGGATGTAGCAGACATAAGGGCTGCGACGGAGCTTGCGCCTGCAGCCTATAGGTGGTCGGGGCCGGTCTAGCAGACGCCGGCCCTGTGCCACACATCTTCTAGTCCGCAGCGCTCCCCGCGATACCCTCCCGTGGCGCCTCGGGACGACCCACGCGCTCGGTATGCGCCGCGCCGGGCAGCGCGGCCCGGCTGATCACGGCGACGGCGAGTGTTCCGGCGACCACGAGCAGCGAGCCCGCAGCGCTCCACAGGTCCAGGTACTCGGCGAAGAAGAGTATCCCCCAGAGAGTCACGAAGACGATCTGGGAGTAGCCGACGGTCATCGCGCGGCCCGCCGTCTCGAGGCTCAGGCCGCGCGTGAGATAGACCTGGCCGATCTGCGTGCTCACACCGACGCCCAGCAGCAAGGCCCAGTCCCAGCCCTGGGGCCAAACGAAGCTGGAGGCGAATGGCAGGGTGGCCGGCACGGCGACCATGGGAAAGTAGAAGACGATCACGAGCGCGTGCTCGGTCTTGCTCGCCTCGCGCACCGCTACGTAGGCGCCAGCGCTCAACATGGCGCCGAGCAGCACCATACCGACGCCCAACGGATCGATCTGTGCCGCCGCGCCACCGAACATGAAGGCCGGCCGCGTGATCAGTATCACACCGACGAAGCTCACGAAGATGGGCCCGAGCACCCGGGTAGTGAGCCGCTCGCCAAGCAGCAGCGCGGCGAAAAGCGCTGTCCAGAGTGGGTTGGTGAAATGGAGGACCGTCGCCTCGGTGATCGGTAGGCGAGTGAGGGCGAAGTAGAAGCAGCTCATCGCCGCGAAGCCGAGCAGTCCGCGGAGGATGAGGATCCAGCGGCGCCGGCCCCACGGCCATATCCCGGCCCGGCGTACCAGCCAGTAGCTGAGTGCGAGGCTCACGAGCCCGCGCGCCAACACGATCTCCTGGCTGGGCAGGCCGCGGCCTGCAGCCTTCACCTGCAGGCTCATGAGGCTGAAGAAGAAGGCGCTGGCGAGCATATAGCGGACGCCCGTGGGCAAGAGGGCTCGCGCGCCGGAAGAGCGAGCGGCAATCATGCGCCCAATGTATCCGCAGCCTGATTTCCCGGAAGGTGCTTGGCAGACTCAGCCACCTGTCTCACGGCGTCTTCCCACGTCCTTGTCCATGCTCCCGCCCACATCTTAGCTTGATGCCCGGCACAGCCTCGGCCGGGAGCATCGCTGATGGGAGCACTAAGCGGAATCAAGCGTTTCATCCGGTTCGTCGGGTCACAGGCTCGGGGACGCCCCGGCTGGCTGCCCAACATCATCTGGCACATCACGAGCTACCTGCTCGTGAACATCACCGTCACGTTCGCCTCGTTCTTCTTCTTTATACTGAACCGGACGACGGTGACCGGGCGCAGGAACGTCGGCGAGGAGCCGAACACGCTCCTCTTGTCCAATCATCAGTCGATGATCGACAGCATGCCGATCGGTATCGGGGCGTACTACCCGAAGTCGTGGATCAAGCCGTACCTCGTCGCCTGGCATCCAGCGGCGCGCGAGAACTTTTTCCGGAACCGATTGATCGCGTGGTTTTCCACCCACACACGCTGCATCGCGGTCCGGCCAGGACGCCGGGATCTGCACGCGCTGCACAAGATGATCGAGGTGCTGCCTCAGGGGACAGTCATCCTCTTCCCCGAGGGGACGCGTAGCCGCAGCGGCGATGTGGAGGAGGGAAGGCCAGGGGCGGGCCTGTTGATCCTGGCGACGCGGCCGCGCGTGATACCGGTGGCAATCGAGGGGATGCGGGAGGTGCTACCGATCGGCAAGATCGTCCCGCGGATCGGGAAACGAATCCATATAGAGTACGGGCCACCGCTCGACTACTCGGAGTTCCTAGATAAACCGCGCACTCGCGAGACGGCGCAGGCGATCGTGGACAAGGTGATGGAGGCCATCCGCGCGCAGCACACCGAGATCCGCCGACTGCGGGCCAAGCGCCAACGCAAGGCCTGAACCTCCTACGCCAAGACCCTTCCCTTCCGAGCAGCGACCACTAGCGTCGCAGACTCAGCGCCAAGGTTGCCAACAGGATGGCGACGGCCAGCACCGCGGTCACCGTCAGCTTGCCTGTGGAGATGATTCGCATCGACCTATCCAACTCGTGCGCTCTGCCAAGGGCCGCACCTGTGACAATCACCCGGAAGACCTCGTCGCGCTCCTCGTTCGTAGGGCGTGGCCGCGGCGATCTGCACCCTTTAGCATAAGGCGGCCCAATCCGCAACGAGGTGAAGGAGAATGCGTAAGACCGTTCTCTCCGCCGCCCTATCGGCCGCGGCGGTGCTGGAGCCGATGCAAGGCGACATGGACATCATCGAAGACGAGAGCTACCATCGACTCCTGCTCATGTACAAGGGCGAGCTGACGGCGGACGCGCTACTAGCGGAGGCGGGGTCCGGCGATCCAGTCGCGAACGCCACGCTGGGCTACGGGATCGGGAACTGGCACGCGTACAGCGGCCGGCCGAAACAGGTGGAGCGCGTTCTGCGTAATGTGCTCAAAGGACCACAATGGGCGGCATTCGTTTACATTGCCGCAGACGCGGGTGTACGGCGCGGCGTGACTGGCCCGCTGGCGCCGCCGAAATGAGCCACGCGCCCGGCTGGCAGCCTTTTCGGTCGTCGCGATGTCTAACAGGCAGACATGACAGTTCCACAAGCCCTAGGCCTCACACAACTCAAACCTGAATCGCGAGGTCAGAGATGCGCCACATTCGGTTTCTCTGGACCGTAGCGTTCCTGGCACTCTCCGCCGGAACGCTCCAGGCACAGGTGGACGCCCGGATGCTGAGGCAGCCGGACGTCTCGCAGACGCACATCGCCTTCGTGTATGGGGGCGACATCTGGGTCGTGCCTAAGACGGGCGGCATGGCCGTGCGACTGAGCTCGCCGCGCGGCGAGGAATCGTTCCCCAGGTTCTCGCCGGACGGCTCCACGCTCGCTTTCAGCGGGAACTACGACGGGAACACCGACATCTACACGGTCCCGACGATGGGTGGCGAGCCGGTGCGGATCACCCAGCACCCGATGGACGACCGCGTGCTCGACTGGTATCCAGACGGCAACGGTATCCTCTACGCGTCGTCCATGGAGGCCGGTCGGCAGCGCTACAACCAGTTCTTCCGCATCGCGAAGAACGGCGGCCTGCCGCAGAAGCTGCCGGTCCCCTACGGCGAGTTCGGCGCCGTCTCGCCCGACGGACATTGGCTGGCTTACATACCGATCAGCCGCGACTTCCGCACCTGGAAGCGCTATCGCGGTGGCATGGCGCCCGACATCTGGCTGTTCAACCTCAGCGACTACTCATCCAGGAACATCACCAATAGCAGTGCCAACGAGACTCAGCCCATGTGGCACGGCCACACGCTGTACTTCCTCTCGGACCGCGGGCTTAACCAGCGGTACAATATCTGGGCCTACGACCTCGACTCCGAGGCTTTCCGCCAAGTCACTGACTTCAGCGACTTCGACATCCACTTCCCGGCCATCGGGCCGTCGGACATCGTATTCGAAGCCGGCGGTCGGGTCTACCTGCTGGACCTGGCGACGGAGCGATATCGCGAGGTCGAGGTCGATGTGGTAACGGACCTGGCAACGTTGAAGCCGCATACCGAGAACGTTGCCCGGCGGATCGCGACCGGCTGGATCTCGCCGAGCGGCAAGCGCGCGGTGTTGGAGGCGCGCGGGGAGATCTTCACGTTGCCCGCTGAGCACGGCCCAGTCCGCAACCTCACGGCCAGCTCGGGGGTGGCGGAGCGCTACCCGACCTGGTCACCGGACGGGGAGTACATTGCCTACTGGAGCGATCGTTCCGGTGAGTACGAGCTGACGATTCGACCGGCGGACGGCTCGGGCGCGGAACAGCGCCTCACCTCGCTGGGTCCGGGGTACCGCTACCGACCCTACTGGTCGCCGGACAGCAAGAAGCTCGCTTTCGTCGACCACGCGAAGCGGATCTACGTCCACGACGTGGAGCGCAAGCGCACGACCGAGATCGACCGGGACATGTGGATGACGCACGGAGGGCTCAACGGTTTCCGGGTCAGCTGGTCGCCGGACAGCCGCTGGCTGGCCTACTCGCGTGGGGGTCCGAACCGTTTGGGTACGATCTTCCTGTACGACACGCAGGAGGGCAGGCTACAGCAGGTGACCGCAGGCTATTACGCGGACTTCGCGCCGATCTTCGACCCCGACGGCAAGTACCTCTACTTCCTGTCGAACCGGACGTTCCGCCCGTCGTACAGCGACGTGGACAACTCGTGGATCTACCCGAACACGACCAACATCGTCGCCGTCTCGTTGCGCTCCGACGTGCCGTCGCCGCTAGCGCCGCGCAGCGACGAGGAAGCTGCGAAGAAGGAGGGCGAGGAGGAGGAGAAGGAGAAGGAGAAGCAGGAAGGAGAGGGCCAGGAGCCTGTAGGGATCGAGCTCGAGAACTTCGAGCACCGGCTGGTCGTGCTGCCCCCGCAGGCGGGCAACTACACCGAGCTACAGGCGATCTCCGGCAAGGTGTTTTTCCGGCGCCTCCCCAACACGGGTTCCGCTGACGAGAAGAGCCCGATCGTCTTCTACGACCTCGAGGGGCGTGAGGAGAAGACGGTTCTCGAGGATGCGGACGGGTTCCTGATCTCGGCGGACGGCAAGAAGATGCTGGTGGTCAGCGACGACAGAATGGCCATCGTGGAGCCGAAGCCGAACCAGAAGATGGAGAAACCTCTGCGCACGGCGGAGATGGAGATGACCGTCGATCCGCGGGCGGAGTGGCGGCAGCTGTTCACCGACGCGTGGCGGCTGGAGCGGGATTTCTTCTACGATCCCAACATGCACGGCGTCGATTGGAACGCCATGCGCGAGCAGTACGGTCGTCTGATCGACAACGCCGTGACGCGCTGGGACGTGAACTACGTGCTGGGCGAGCTGATCGCGGAGTTGAGCGCATCGCACACCTATCGAGGCGGTGGCGATACCGAGTCGGCCGAGCGGCGCGGCGTCGGTCTCCTGGGCGTCGACTGGTCACTGGAGAACGGCGCTTACCGGATCAAGAAGATCATCGACGGCGGGCCCTGGGACAGTGAGGTCCGCTCGCCGCTGGCGCTGCCCGGCGTAGACGTGAAGGAAGGGGACTACGTGCTGGCGGTGAACGGTGTGCCTCTCGATACGTCGAAAGACCCCTGGGCCGCGTTCCAAGGGATGGCGGGCGAGACGGTGGAGCTCACGGTAAACAGCCGGCCAAGCCCGAATGGCGCGCGTAAGGTACTGGTCGAGACACTGTCGAGCGAGACGCGGCTGCGCCACTTGGCCTGGATCGAGGCCAACCGCGCACGCGTGGATGAGGCAACGGACGGGCGTGTGGGCTACATCTACGTGCGCAGCACGGGGACCGACGGGCAGACCGAACTAGTCCGCCAGTTCGCCGCGCAGTTCCACAAGGACGGGCTGATCGTCGACGAGCGCTTCAACAGTGGTGGCCAGATCCCCGACCGCTTCGTCGAGCTGCTGCACCGGCCGCCGCTGGCCTTCTGGGCGGTACGCAGTGGCGCTGACTGGCAGTGGCCGCCCGTCTCTCACTTCGGGCCCAAGGTCATGCTGATCAACGGCTGGAGCGGCTCGGGCGGCGATGCTTTCCCGTACTACTTCAGGGAATACGGCGTCGGTCCGCTCATCGGTAGCCGCACGTGGGGCGGGCTCATCGGTATGAGCGGCGTGCCACAGCTGATCGACGGTGGTGTCGTGACCGTACCGACCTTCCGCATGTACAGCACGGACGGCGTATGGTTCGCTGAGGGCTACGGTGTAGACCCCGACATCGAGGTGCCCGAGGATCCCTCGCAGCTGGCCAGAGGTCGCGACCCGCAGCTCGAGCGGGCGATCCAGGAAGTCATGCGGCTGCTGGAGGAGAACCCGCCGGTCAGGGGCAGGCGACCGGCATACGAGAGCCGCACCGTGCACCACTGAGCGGCGCGCGCACAGCCGCAGGTATCCTCAAGCAAGCCGGGGCGTGTCTCACTGCAGACGCGCCCCGGCTTGCTTCTGCGGCCTCCGGCGGCGCCACTGCAGTCGCTGAGCGAGCTTGCTAGGCTCGCAGCGAGGCGATAGCCTGCAAGCTCACGATTCGTAGGAAGCGACCACGGAACCGCTAGCGGCGATGAGCGATAGCACGGGTCACCACAAGCACACCAACCGGCTGGTTAACGAGACGAGCCCCTACCTGCTACAGCACGCCCACAACCCGGTGGACTGGTACGCCTGGGGCGAGGAGGCGCTGGAGCGCGCGAGGCACGAGGACAAGCTGATCCTGCTCAGCATCGGTTACTCCGCCTGCCACTGGTGCCACGTGATGGAGCGCGAATCGTTCGCGGACGAGGGCATCGCCGCTCTGATGAACGAGAACTTCGTGAACATCAAGGTGGACCGTGAGGAGCGGCCGGATCTGGACGAGATCTACATGGCGGCGACCGTGGCGCTGAACCGCGGTCAGGGCGGCTGGCCGATGACCGTCTTCCTTAGCCCCGACCTGGAGCCGGTCTTCGCCGGCACCTACTTCCCGCCCAGCGACCAGTACGGGCGGCCCGGTTTCAGGACCGTGCTCAGGGAGATCGCTCGCACCTGGCACGAGGACCGCGAGACCTTGCGCCAGCGGGCGCGTGAGTTCGCCGAGCAGCTGCGGCAACGCCGGAGCCTGGGGCCGCCGCTGGCCGTCGGCGAGGCGGAGCTGCGCCTGGCGCTCGAAGCTTACAAGCGAGATTTCGACCCGGAGTACGGCGGCTTCGGTTCCGCGCCGAAGTTCCCACCCTCCGTCGGGCTGCAGCTTCTGCTCCGCTTGCAGCGACGCTTCGGTGACCTGCAGGCGCTCGCGATGACACGTAAGACCCTGGACGCGATGGCCCGGGGCGGCATGTACGACCACATCGGTGGCGGCTTCGCCCGCTACTCGACCGATCGCCGCTGGCTGGTTCCCCACTTCGAGAAGATGCTCTACGACAACGCGCTGCTGGTGAAGGCGTATCTCGAAGCGTACCAGGTCACAGGCGATCCGTTCTACCGGCGCATTGCGGTCGAGACGCTCGACTACGTGCTTCGGGAGATGACCGGGCCGGAGGGCGGCTTCTACTCCTCCAGCGACGCCGACTCCGAGGGCGAGGAGGGGAGGTTCTTCGTCTGGACGCCGGAGCAGATCGCTCGGGTGCTGGGCGAGGAGGAGGCACGCCGCTTCAACGCTTACTACGACATCACGGTGAGCGGCAACTGGGAAGGAAAGAGCATCCCCAACACGCCCCGCCCGCTGGCTTTCGTCGCCGAGCAACTGGATATCACGCCGGAGGAACTCGAGCGCAGGCTGGAGGCCGCACGCCGCAAGCTCTACGCGGCTCGACAGAAGCGCGTGAAGCCCGGACTCGACGACAAAGTCATCACGGCCTGGAACGGCCTCATGATCGGCGCGCTCGCTGAGGGCCACCGGGTGCTGGGCAACGCTCGCTACCTGGAGGCCGCCGAGTGTGCCGCCGATTTCGTGCTGCGCACACTCTCCCGGGAGGACGGTGGTCTGCTGCGCACCTATCGCGCAGGGAAGGCACACCTCAACGCCTATCTCGAGGACTACGCGTACCTGAGCGACGGGCTCATCGATCTCTACGAGGCGAGCGGCAAGCTCCGCTGGCTGCGCGAGGCGGAGCGTTTGCTGGAGCGCACGTTGGCGGACTTCATCGATGAGGAGACCGGCGCGTTCTTCAACACCGCGCGCGACCACGAGAGCCTGTTTATACGCTGCCAGGACGGCACCGATGGACCCACACCGTCCCCGAACGCGGTGACCGCGTCGGCGCTGGCACGCATCGCTCATCACCTCGATCGGCCGGACCTGCGCCACGCGGCGGCGCACGCCATCAAGGCCCACGGCCCGACGATCGCCCGCTACCCGCGCAGCTTCGCCAAGAGCCTCTGCGTGGTGGACTTCCTGCTCGAGACTCCGGTGGAGCTCGCCTTCGTGGGCAGGCCCGGCTGCGACGATCTGGATGCGCTGCAGCGCGAGGTCGCGAGGCACTACCTGCCGAACCGCATCCAGGCCGTCCTCGACCCCGAGGCGCCTGCCGGTGCGGACGAGCTGCCGCTACTCGAGGGCAAGGGCCGGGTCGACGGCAACGCCGCCCTCTACATCTGCCGCGAGTTCGCCTGCCAGGCGCCGCTGACGGAGCCGGCCGCCGTGGCGGATCGGCTCGCAGCGCTGGCCGCCGGCCCGCCGCCCCTGGCGGCAACGACCATCGCGATCCGGCTAGGCGGCCGCGCCGACGCGGAGGGCACGCGCCGCTACGCCTCCCGTTTCGAGGGCCAGGGCTACACTGACCTGGGATCGACCCGGCTCACGGTCAGTCGCCTGGGGTTCGGTGGCTATCGTACACACGACGGGTCGTCGGAGCACCGTGCGGCGCTGCGGAAGGCGCTGTGCTCCGGAGTCAACCTGATCGACACCTCGACCAACTACTTCGACGGTGCCAGCGAGCGTCTGATCGGCGGCGTTCTCCGCGAGCTGATCGATGCCGGGGAACTGAGCCGCGATGAGCTGGTCGTCGTCTCCAAGATCGGATACGTGCAGGGTGCGACATACGAGCTGGCGCGTGAGCGTGAGTCGCGCGGTGCTGGCTTCCCGGAGCTGGTGAAATATGAAGAAGGACTCTGGCACTGCATCCATCCCGAGTTCCTCGAGGATCAGCTACAGAGATCACTGGATCGGCTCGAGCTCGAGACACTCGACTTCTGCCTGCTTCATAACCCAGAGTACTTCCTGTCCGATGCCGCGCGCCGGGGCGTGCCGCTGCAGAAGGCCCGGGATGAGTTCTATCGACGCTTGCAGGCCGCGTTCGCCTATCTGGGAAGCCAGGTGACGGAAGGACGGCTGGCGGGTTACGGTGTCTCCTCCAACACGCTGGTCTCACCGGCCCATGCCAGTAACGCGACATCGCTCGCCCGCATGCTCGCCGCCGCGCATGAGGCGGCCGGGGCGGATCATCACTTCCAGGTCATTCAGCTTCCGCTCAACCTACTGGAGAGCGGCGCCGTGTTCGAGCGTAAGGACGGGCCCGACGGCAACCAGACGGTCCTCGAGGCGGCGCAGAGCGCCGGTATCGCCGTGCTGGTCAATCGGCCGCTAAACGCCTTCGCTGGCGGCGCGCTCGTACGGCTCGCCGATGCACCCGTCCAGGACACGGACATCGACTTCGATGAGCAGCTCGCGCGCGTGGCCGATCTAGAGCTGAGCTTCCGTACTGAGATCGCGCCGCAGCTCCAGCCGGCTCCCGACGCGCTCGATCCCGGTGAGTATTTTCGCCTCGCCGAGCGATTGAAGGAGCTCCAGCCCTCGCTGGTCGGACTGGCACATTGGTCTCAGGTGGAAGCTCAGATCCTCTATACCGTGCGCACGATCGTCATGGTGCTCGATCAGCAGTTAGAAGGTGGACTTGCGGCCCGCTGGATTGATTGGCGTGACAGCTACCTGCCCGAGTTGGAGGACTTGCTGCGTGAGCTGCGCCGGCAAGCCGCCGAGAAGTCGGAGGCTCTCAACGCTATACTGAGGGCGGCGATCGATCCGCTGCTGCCGCGGCACCGCCGGTCCGAGAGTCTATCGCGCAAAGCGCTGTGGGCAGTGGCTAGCACGCCCGGCGTCACCTGTCTGCTCAACGGCATGCGCAGCATCACGTACGTTGGTGACTCGTCAGGCGTTCTAGGTTGGCCGAAGCTGGAAGCTACAGAGGCGGTCTACCGAGCCGCGCGAGGCGCGCTGACGGGACTGGAACCGACAGCCTAGACCGCGCAACCAGCCAGAAGATCCAGACCCGAGTCCGCTACGGTCAAGAGGACCTGGGAAATTCGAGACTGCGCTCCGGCGGCTGGGCATCGGCACGCCCGGCAGCTGCCGTCATCCGATCCACGGCCGCCAGCATCTCCTGTCTGATCTGCTCGACGACAGCCGTATCTCCTACCAGCGCGTGCTGGTTCAGTTTGCGGACGAGGCCGATGAAATGATCGACCTCGGATCGCAATCCGACATAGACGCGCCGATTAGGGAACAAGCGACTGCCCAGACCCCAGACACCCACGGTGATCAAGGCGATGCCGACGAGGTCGGCGGAGAACAGAACCCAGAACTGCTCCTGCAGGCTCGATGGCACCACGATGACCGCCACGCCGAGCAATGCCAGGATCTTATTGATGAGTGTGCGCATGCGATTCTCCTTCAAGGGCTCTCGCTCGTGCTGGCAGGGCCGACCCGGCGCCAAGCCGTGCGCCGGTCGCTGGGGGCGAGGTCGCCCATACGCTCGCGCTGAACGGCGGCAGGCGCAAGGGCTTCCGCAGAGCAGTGAAAAGACAGGGAGCGCCGGCGTTTACGACCGCGCCAGCGCTCCCTTTTGCCCCGGCACTTATCGAAGGACACTCACCATCTACGGGTAAAACGCCTCACCCTGGGAAGGTAGAGCCGCGCCACGATGCCGGCGTGATCCGACGGCCACAGACCGGAGCGGGTCCGGTCACGCTGCGCGTCGCCGACCACGGTGGCGACGACCGGGCCGATCGCCGGCTCGTCCAAGAAGGGGATGTTGTTGCGGGCGAAGATGAAGTCGATGCGCTGGTCGAAGACCCGCGTCGGGTCCGTCAGGTCAAAGTAGCTCTCGGCGTTCGTCAGGCCGTTGCCCTCGAAGGGGTTGATGTTCCGTGTCCAGGTGTCCACGTAGCCAGCGCCGAGCATGAACTGGTACGTCTGACGCTCGTACTCTTCCCACGACGATGACGGGGAGCTTCTCGTCCTCCAGCAGGGCCGTCAGCTCCTGCGCCTGGCCCAGCTGTACGAGAACAAGGTCCGGAACCCACAACGCCTGGAGATGGGTGCTGACGAAGCGGTAGCTCTTCCATCCGATCCGGGCATCCAGAGCCACGTAGCCGCACGGAAACGGGATTCCGGGAACGGGATCAGGCACCTGCGCCATGAAGTTCTTCTCGAGTACCCGCGAGACTTCGACATCCCCACGGGCCAGCACGACCTCCCAGTCTTCAAGCCGCACATCATCGAAGGGAATCGGGTCGTTGCCCGTGTACATCGGCATCTCGACGTTGAAGTTCCTGACCTGCCCGGCCACACGGTAGTCCAGGCCACGGGCTTCCAGCTTCACCTGCAAGGTGTCCAGGTAGTCGAGGAAGATTGCTTCAGCCGGGATGGTACCCCCGCCGATGGCATCCCCGGGCGACTGGATGTAGATCTTCGAGACTTCCTGCAACCCGATCAGGTGCGGCCGGAAGCGCGCGACTTGGCGCGCGATCGCCTCAGCTCGCTCGGGGAAGTTGTTGGCCACCACCGTCTGGAAGGCTTGGGCCACAGCCAGCGGGATGTCCTTCGGCGCCGCTCCAAGCACGCTCTCGAGATCCGCGCCAACATAGACGTTCCAGGTCATTACGGTGACCCCCAGGCCGTCCCATACCCGCAACTCCTCCGCCGCCGGGTCCGGGACCTGGACTTCGTCCACGCCTGTGATCGAGTCATCGGTACATGCGACCGCCAGCGCCGCCAGGAGCGCGAGGCCGAGGTAGGCCCAAGCTACACGTCTCCTGGATAACAATTCCTGCGTTCTCATGCTGCACCTCCTAGGTAGGGACGTTGCCCCGGCCGGGGCATAAGTCAAACGCGGATATTGTGAGGTGAGGCAGTCAAGCAGGAGTCAAGAGCCAACTATGTGTGCGAGACCGGCACGGACAGCCGGGCCGCGTTCACCTGTCGATCCGGGTTTTCAGTCCAGCTTCGGTCCGGCCGCACGGACCTCCGGACCGGCCTCCTCCGCGTACTCCGCGAAGTTCGCGGCGAACAGGCCGGCCAGCTTCCGCGCCTGCGCGTCGTAGGCATCCGTGTCTGCCCAGGTTCGGCGCGGCTGCAGAACCTCGTCGGGAATGCCGGGGCAGCGTTCCGGCACCGCGATGCCGAACACCGGATCCGGCTGGAACGGCACGTCACGCAGAGCACCCGAGATCGCCGCGCGCACCGCGGCGCGCGAGTAGGCGATGCGGATCCGCTCGCCGACGCCGTAGGCACCGCCGGTCCACCCGGTGTTGACCAGCCAGCAGTCCACGCTGTGCTTAGCGATGAGCTCGCCCAGGAGCTTCGCGTACACCCTCGGGTGAAGTGCCACGAAGGGAGCCCCGAACAGCGCCGAGAACGTCGCTGAGGGCTCCGTGACGCCGCGCTCCGTGCCGGCGACCTTGGCCGTGTAACCGGAGAGGAAGTGGTACATGGCCTGGGCCCGGCTCAGCCTGGCGATCGGCGGCAGGACCCCGAACGCATCGGCAGTCAGCATGATGAGGTTCTTCGGGTGACCACCCATCCCATCGCGTACGATGTTGGGCAGGTGGGTGATCGGGTAGGCGGCCCGGGTGTTCTCCGTCAGCGAGGCGTCGTCGAGATCCAGGCGGCGCGTCTGCTGATCGATGGCCACGTTCTCGAGGATGGTGCCGAAACGCCGGGTCATCTCGTAGATCTCGGGCTCGGCCTCCTGCGACAGCCGGATCGCCTTCGCGTAGCAACCGCCCTCGAAGTTGAAGATCCCACGCTCGCTCCAGCCGTGCTCGTCGTCACCGATCAACGCGCGCTCGGGATCGGCCGACAGCGTCGTCTTGCCGGTACCTGACAGGCCGAAGAAGATCACGGTGTCACGCTGCGGCCCCTGGTTGGCCGAGCAATGCATGCTCAGCACGCCGCGCTGCGGCAGCAGGTAGTTCATCACGGTGAAGATCGATTTCTTGATCTCGCCGGCGTAGCTGGTGCCGCCGATGATCACCAGGCGCTTGGCGAAGTTGAGAACGATGAACGCCTCGCTGTGGGTGAAGTCCTGCTCGGGTATCGCCTGGAAGTTGGGGCAGTGGATGACCGTGAACCCGGGCTCGAAGCGCGCCAGCCCGTGATGACGCGCACCGGCAGACGGTACTCCGGGTCGGCACCGGCATAGCAGTCCTGCACGAAGATGTCACGACCCTGCAGGTAGGCTTGGAGGCGGATCAGCAATCTGTCGAAGTGCTCCACCTCGATCGGCCGGTTCTGTTCGCCCCACCAGATCTTGTCTTCGCTCGACGGCTCCCGAACCATGAACTTGTCTTCGGCAGAGCGGCCGGTGTACTGGCCGGTCCGCACGACAAGCGGGCCGAGGTGAGCGATCCAGCCCTCACGCCGGCGGATCGCCTGCTCGTAGAGGGCCGGGGTCGACAGGTTGTGATGGACCGCACCGAGGTTCCTGAGTCCAAGGTAAGAGAGATCAGGCATATCGTACCCTCCCGAGATTCGGGCCGGTCAGTCTCCCAGTGTCGCTACCAGGATCGCCTTGATGGTGTGCAGCCGGTTCTCCGCCTGGTCGAAGACGATGGAGTGCTCGGACTCGAACACGTCTTCGGTCATCTCCATGCCGTCCAGGCCGTACTTCTGGTAGATCTCCTCCCCGACCTTGGTCGCACGGTTGTGGAAGGCGGGTAGACAGTGCAAGCACTTGACGGAGGGGTTACCCGTCAGCCCCAACACCCGCTGGTTGATCTGGTAGGGCTTCAGCAGCTCGATCCGCTCCGCCCATCTCGCTTCCGACTCGCCCATCGAGACCCAGACATCGGTGTAGAGGAAATCCACGCCCTTCACGCCCTGCTCCAGGCTCTCGGTCGTCAGGATCCTGGCACCGCTCTCCTCAGCGGAGGCGCGACAGCGCTCCACCAGCTCGGCCGCTGGCCATAGTGAGCTGGGGCCGGCCAGGCGCACGTCCATCCCGAGCTTCGAGCCACCCACCAGCAACGAGTTCGCCACGTTGTTGCGGGTGTCGCCTAAGTAGCAGAAGGCGACCTCGCTCAGGTCCTTCTCGGTGTGCTCCTCCATGGTCATGAAGTCGGCGAGCACCTGGGTGGGGTGATACTCGTCGGTCAGACCGTTGTAGACCGGGACACCCGCGAAGGCGGCAAGCTCCTCGACGACGGCCTGGCCGAAACCGCGGTACTCGATGGCGTCGTACATGCGTCCGAGGACGCGTGCCGTGTCCCTCACCGATTCCTTGTGACCGATCTGCGAGCCGGTGGGCTCGAGGTAGGTCACGCGGGCGCCTTGATCGTAGGCCGCGACTTCGAAGGCGCAGCGTGTCCGCGTCGACATCGCTAGATCCAGGAGATGGTAGATCTCCTCTGCCGTGAAGTCCTCCAAGGTGAGGAAGCTGCGACCGCGCAAGTAGACAGCCATTTGACGCTCCTCTATTCCTCTGTTCCCGTGCTCTACGCATGGAGATGGTCCAGCCGGACCTGCCAACACCCCAGGGAAGAGCCGTCCAACGACCGTCGAACCGCCCCGGCGATCCCGCGCCCGGCGCCGTTCCTCGGGCTAGGCGGGGCGAAGTCTCGCCGAAGTTAAGGGAATGCCGGGAGGTCCGGAAGTCGGCGGAAAGACCTGGGGTTTCCCTGGCTTACGGCCGGGACCTGAGCAGGCATCACCACGCCAGGAAAAACCGGCCGAGATTGCGCTGCAACTGCAGTTATTCTAGTTTATTAGGCCGCCGGGGACGACCGGTAGAGGATCCCTCGCCTATCCTGCCCGTCACCCTTGTGACTTGGGCGTTTGTACGGGCTCCGCGCTCTGTTCTCGACAAGCCCCGCCTCGTGCCCCGTGCATCACAGAGCTCCCCGGCCACAGGTGACCGTGCCTGGCTGGGCACTCTGGCGACGACAAACGACGGACGGAGCATTAGCTCCCGGCATTAGCTGCTGGCATGCCCTACAGCGACTTCATCGAACTACTCGAGTATGTAGGCAAGGACCCCTCGCGCCTCATCTTTGAGGACGAGCTGACCGGCATCCACAATCGGCGCTTCTTCCTGAGCTATCTGGAGCATAAGGTCCACTGGGAGGGCGACGGTGACTTCCCCCTCTCCTTACTGATGGTCGACCTCGACCAGTTCAAACAGATCAACGACAACTACGGGCATGAGACCGGCGACCAGGCGCTGACCTGGATGGCGACGCTGCTCCGGGAGGTCGCCGGCGAGCACGGCTTGCCAGTCCGCTACGGCGGCGACGAGTTCATGCTGCTCCTGCCCAAGATCGGCCGTCGCGAGGCGACGGACATGGCGCACCGGCTACTGCAGCGGGCGCGCGATCGCCCCTTCCGCCTGCGCCAGATGGAAGCCACCGTGCCCATCAACCTGAGCATCGGGTTCGCCACGGCGCCGGAAGATGCGAGCAGCAGCAGCGGGCTGTTCCAGGCGGCGGACACGGCCTTGTTCCACGCCAAGCAGTCCGGCCGCAATCAGGTGGCGAGCGCCTCGGAGATCGACCCCCAAAAGGTCTTTCCAAAGACAGCGCTCTACCGGCTGAAGGCCACAGGCATCGCAGGACGCGACGAGGAGATGGCGCTCATCTCCGAGGCGCTGGACTGGGTCACCCGCGGAGACAGCCAGTTCCTGATCCTCGAAGCAGCGCCGGGAATGGGGAAGACGACGTTTTTAGAGGCGGTGCGTCTCAACCTCGCCGGTGACGACACCTTCTGCGTGACCAAGGTGGCCGGCGACCAGCAGGAAGCCTATCGCCCCTACTACCTGGCGAGCCGGATCCTGATCGGGCTGCTCAACCAGCGTGACGACAAAGGGGCAGAGCTTCTGGACGGGCTGACGCAGGAGCAGGCCGGCTACCTGGGACGCATCCTCCCGCAGCTCGCGGAGGCAGGCGCACCTCTAACCGATGGGGGCGACCGCACTCTGCGGCATGGACTGTTCGCAACGTTGACGCAGATCTTGCCCCCGCTGGCCGACTATCGGCCGCTGGTCCTCATCATCGACGACCTGCATTTCGCCGACGAGGCCACCCTGTTGCTCCTGCGCGTGCTGGCGCAGCGTCAGGAGCATACGGTCTTCGTCTGCGGCTCAGCGATCGAGACTCTGAGGCTGAGCGGCGAGGAGGAAGCCTCACCGCTGGAGCGCTTCTGCTCCGCCTACCAGCGCAGCTTGGGGATCCGCAACGTCAAGTTGCGACCGCTGGGTCGCGAGGGGATCGCAGAGTACCTGAAAGCCGTGTTTCCCCGTCTGAGAATGCCGGAGGGGTTCGAGCGCGATCTGGCCGAGATCACCCAGGGCAATCCGCTCTTCCTCAGCGAGGTCATCCGCAAGCTGGTGACGGACCGTAAGGTGACGCTGGCCGGCCAGGAATGGGTGATCGAGCCCCTGGAGGAAGGCTACCTGCCGCGCTCTCTTGAAGAGATCGTCATGCAAAAGATCGCCGCCCTGGACGAAGAAGGTCGGGCGCTGCTCGAGCGCGCCTCCACCCTTGGGGATGGGATATCGGTCAGCGTTCTGGCCGGCAGCTCGGAGGTAGACGAGAGCAGGATCCTGGAGTTCCTCGATCGCGCGGAGGCACTCGGCCTGGTGAGCCTCGACTTCCAGGTCAACGACGAGATCATGCGCTTTCTCAGCAAGCGTGTGCTTGAGATCACCTACGGGGCGATCGACGGTGACCGCCGGCAGGCACTGCACGAGGAGGTGGGTCAGTACCAGGAGAACCTCTACGAGAGGCGCCTGCTCCCCTCTGCTTCCCTGCTCGCCTACCACTTCAAGCGCTCGGCGAACCAGGAGAAGGCCCGCCGGTACGAGCAGATCCAGCTGGCCTCCAACGAGGCGGTCTTCGACGCCGATGAGGCGGTCGATTTGAGCGGCGAGCTACTGGCGGAGGAGCTAGAAGCAGAACGGAAGCTCGAGGCGGAGAGCATCCCCAGGGTTCCCTACGTACTGCGCACCTTCATGTCAGCGGTGCGGAACATCCAACTCTACCCGCCGGATAGCAGGCCGATCGCGGAGGCGCTGCGCGAGGTGAGGCAGGCGATCGAAGCGATCGTGGATAAGAACGAGTATCTGCACCTCTCGCATGCCCAACGCTTCCTGCTTGCGAACGGCCAGAGGCTCGATGTCTCGAGGTACGGCATGCTGGCCGGCTCGTTCCTCGAACTGCTCACTCGCTGCGAGCTGCAGGGCATCGTCTTTCGCCGCGCCCTCACGGCCGATGAGCTGCGCACGTTGTTGATGGCGCTGGGCAAGCTGCGGCCGGAGACGGTGGACCAGGGATTCTGGAGGGACTTCTCTCTCGAGCATGGGCTGCGTCACATCGAGCTGCGGCAAGTGCGCTACTCGCGTCTGCGCAGAAAGAAGGGACGGGCGGTAATTCGACCGCTCGTCGTCGAGGAGGAGCACCTGGGACCGGCAGAGCTCGCCGAGATCCCGAAGATCCTGCGTACTCTGCAAGGCGCGGCCCAGAATGCCAGGCTGTATCCTCTGGACAGCAAGCCGGTGTCACGCTCGCTGGAGCAGCTGCACACCGCGTTGCAGGGCGTCTTGAAAACGCACGAGTCGCTGACCCTGGCCGCGACTGACAAGTCACTGCTGGTAAACGGCACGAAGCTCGACGCGACAGGGTTCGCGCCGCTGGTCACCAGTGTGGTCGACTTCATGGATTCCGTGGGACTGGCCAGCATCACCTTCACCAGGAACATCCCGCTGGCGGAGCTGTTCAGCTTCGTCGACGCGCTGCGCGAGCCTCCCGCCTCGGGCACGGAGGCGGACTTCTGGGACAGCCTGGCCCGGCAGCGGGGCCTCCAGCACCTCGGCTTCAACCAGCGGCAGTATGCGCTGGGAGTGGTGGAGAGTCTATTGAGTTCGATGGAGCTGGAGATCGAGGAGGAAGCGGACGAGGACGCCACGGCCGAGCTCGCCGAGCAGATGTTGGAGGCGCCCGAAGAGGCGCTGCGCGACGCGCTGCCGAGGTTCGGCAAAGAACTCCTGATCAAGGGTGAGCACAAGCTGGTCACGCGCGTCCTGCGACGCCTGTTCGAGGGCCTCCATGAACAACACCCTGACGACCGGGAGATGACAATCCTGGCGTGCCGCGCGCTGTACGACGGCTTGATTCTGGGGTTGCAGCACAAGTTCAGCGAACTGGCTGTGGATCCCTTGCTGACGGCGTTCGCGACCGAGATGGATGCGAGAGTACTGCAGGAACTCTCCACACTGCTGCACGACATGGCCAGCTCGGCGGTACAGTTCGCCGACTACGGGCTGGCCAGCCGAGTTCTCTTGGAGCTGAGGGCCCGCCAGGCCGAATTCGAACGTGCGGGCGGTACCGGCGAGAGCCTCGCCAAGATCCTCGACCACAAGCTCGACCCCACCGCACAAGAGCTTCTGAAGGACGACCTCAGATCAGGCCAGCACGACCGCCAGGGCAGAGCCGCCCAGGTCACCGGTGGCCTGGGCCGGTCGGGGATCCCTCTGCTCGTCGACGTCATCAAGGACGAAAAGAACTTCAGGGTCCGACTGCTGGCCGCCCGGTTGCTCTCCGAACTGGGCGCGGGCGCCGGCCCGCAGCTCAAGCGGGCGCTGGCGACGGAGGTCACCGTCGAGCAACGCTTCCGCATCCTGGAGGTCATTGATACGGTCACACGGAACGTGCGGGACGAACTGGCCCACAGTCTCGGAGACGCCAGCCCGAAGCTCCGCCGCGCCGCCTTCCGCTTGTTCGAGCGGCTGCGTGACGACTCTCTGATCGACATCATCCTGCCCCTGGTCAGCGACGAGGAACCGACTGTGTCCAAGGGGGCGATCCGCAGCCTGGCGCACTTACGGTCTGCTGCCGCGGTGGATGCCGTCGTCGCGATCCTGGAGGAGACCGAGGAACCGAAAGTCGCCATCGCTTGCTGCCAGGCGCTGGGCGAGCTGGGACAGGCTTCGGCCATCGACGCGCTTGCCACAGTGCTCAAGCAAAGACGAGGTCTCTTGCTCCGCCGACGCTGGGACGAGCAGGTCCGGGCCACAGCGGCCCTGGCTCTGAAGCAGATCGCGGATCCCGAGGCCGCACAGATCCTCTCTCGTTACGCGAAGGACCGTCAGACGCGGGTCCGGCAGATCGCCGAGTCATCTGGCCGGTAGGAGGCAACCTGAACTCATAGGTTCGCGGAAAGTGTGAAAGGAGGGACGAACATGCCGAAGCTGGATCGCTGCTCGAGACTGGCGCTTGCACTGCTAGTCGCGCTGGTGGCGCAGGTGAGTGTGGCCACCCAGTCCGGGGTGGCTCAGGAGAAAGGCGCAAAGGAGGGCAACGCTGCCACAGAGCCGACCGAGACGACACCTGAGGTACTCGCGGTGCAGGACGTCGCGCTCGCCCGTCAGCTCGCGGTGTACGGGCACCGCACGCAGACGGCCGAGCCGTTCCTGGCGGCGGCTCGCATCCTCGTGCAGACGCCGTACCGGGAACCGGCACTGGAGCGCCAGCAGAAGGCTGATGAGGGCGCCGAGGCCGGCGACCCGTCGCTCGAGAAGTCGACGCCGCCCAGCCTCACGGTGGCCGGACTCCTCTCGGCAGCGCGGCAGCTGGCCGGGGACGACGAGAACGTTCTGGCGATGATCGCCGAGCTGGAAGGGTCGATGGAGAAGGGCCGCGCCGGAGGTCCGGCAGTGCACCCCGACCGGGTGCTCGCACACACCACGGACATCTACGAGATCACCTTCAGTGGCGGCGAGTCCGCGATCATCGAGGTGGTGGGTGACGGCGATACTGATCTCGACTGCTTCGTCTACGACGAGAACAGCAACCTCATCGACTCCGACACCGACTACACGGACCACTGCATCCTGATCTGGACGCCGCGCTGGACGGGCCCGTTCCAGCTGCAGATCAAAAACCTGGGCAGCGTCTGGAACGCTTACGTCCTGACCACGAACTGAACCCCTGCCACGTCTGGCTTTGGGCTGGGGAGCCGAGCTCGGCTCCCCAGCCCACGCCAGCTTCCGTTGAAGTCGTCCCCGGGAGCGGCTGGTCCTCAGCGCTTGAGCAGGGCCAGCAGGCGATCGATCAGGACTACTGGAAACGTCTCGCCGAACTCGAGGGCGTCCCTGTATCGCTCAAGGGCATCGGCGACTTCGGCGAAGTTGCGCGGCAGGCGTGTCGACCGGTCTCCACCGGCGGCCGCCTCCACCGAGGTTCGCTGCAGCAGATCGTCCAGATCGCCGGTCTCGCGACCGTGGATCATCGCCAGCGCTGCTCCGGCCAGAAGCAGGTGGGGCAACGCGGAACCGTCCGGCAGCCGAAACTCGACAGTCGGCGGCGTGACCACGCGGCCCTGGGCGTCAGTGGCCACCACGGGGAGCCGAACCAGCGCGTTGCGGTCGTACTTCCCCCACACGATGCTGCTGGGGGCTTCCTTGGCCTGAACGATCCTGGCGAACGAATCCTCGACCCGATTGCCGAAGGCCATCAACGCGGCGCCCATCTGCACCAGGCCGCCGATCAGCCAGCGCGCCGGATCAGACAGACTGCCGTCCTCGCGCTCGATCTCCAAGGGGCGGCCATCCCGCACAGGGGCGAAGTGGAAATGCAGGCCGTTACCCGGATGCCCCTCGAGCATCATCGGGCCCATCGTGCAACGCATCCCACTGCGTTGCGCCAGATTGCGCAGCACCCACTGGGTGAGCAGGATCCCGTCAGCCGCCTCGGGCAAGGGGCTGAGCGCCAGCTCGATCTCGTGTTGCTCCCAGATGACACCCTCGGTCTCCTTCGCCTCGATGTAGCCGACCTCGCTGTGTCCGTACTTGACGGCCACCCCGACATCGGCCAGAAGAGCGAGCGCCTCACGCCGGAGCGCCTCGCCGAAGACGAACGGCGAGCTGGCATGGTAGCCCCGGTCGTCGGCACCGTAGATGTCCGTCTCGTCCCAGCGCTTACCCAGGAAGTACTCGACCTCCCCCAGCGCCCACAGCTCGACCCCCGTCTCCTCCCGGACCCGCTCACTGGCACGCCTGAGGATCGTGTCCGGCGACTGCGGCAACGGCTCGCCATCGCGACCGGCGTGTCCGCACCTCAACACCAGCGTCGGCTGCGCAGCGAACGGATCCAGAAAGGCCGTCTGCACCCGCGGCTGTAAGACGATATCCGAGGCCGTCGCGGGGATTCCCATACCGGCGAACACACTCGAGCCGTCGGCCCGCTCGCCGGCCTGCACGATGTCCCGGAAATGGTCGATGCTCTGAGGCACGAAGTCGAGCGTCTTGAGCCAGCCGTCGCCGCCCACGTGCATGAGGCTCACCAGCCGGATGCCCTGCTCGCTCACCACGTCCACCAGATCGTCGAGCGTCCATTCGGAGCGTGGCTTGGCCAGCTCGCTCTCAAGCCCGGCGCCGGCGAGTGGCGAAGCCCCTTGCCGTTCCCCTTTGGTCATCTCCATACCTTCCCCAAGTACTCCTGTACCTCCGGGACACCGCCCTGGAAGATCAGGTATCCGTCGTGCGGTTCCCGGTCAGTGATCTCACCAGCGATGGAAGTAGTCATGGACTCGCGAACCGCCTCGGGGTTGTCAGGGTGCACACCCATGGCCCAGCCGAGTTTGATGTAGGCCACCTCGGGCAACATGTTGGCCAACGGGATCACGCCGAGCCCGAGGATCTCCCGTCCGGTCTCGTACACGTGCATCTGAACGAAGCCCCAGAGAGTCTGCAGCGTCATATACATCTGCACCCCGGCATCGCGGGCCCGCTTCAGTGCCGGGTAGATCTTGCGGTTCACGTGGCCGAGCCCTGTGCCGGCAATGACGATCCCCTTGTACCCGCAATCGACTAGCGCATCGATCACGTCGGGGCGCATGCCGGGGTAGTAGAAAATCAGGATGACCCGCTCCTCGAAAGCCGGCTGGATCGTTACCTCCCGGTCGTCACGCCGCGGCAAGTAGTCGTCCTTGAGCGGTGTGATCTTCCCCTTCTGCACCATAGCGATGGGGACGTCACCGAGGGTGCGGAAGGCGCTCCGGTAGGAGCTGTGCATCTTGCGGACGCGCGTGCCGCGGTGTAGCAAGTTGTACTGGTCCGAGGTGGGCCCGAACATGCACACCATCACCTCGGCGATGGGTCCGTGCGCCGCGGTCCAGGTGGCGTTGATCAGGTTCCGGGCCGCATCGGAGGAAGGCCGGTCCGAGGAGCGCTGGCTCCCCACCATGACGATCGGGATCGGCGGCCGCTGCACCATGAAGCTGAGCGCTGAGGCCGTATGATGCATGGTGTCGGTCCCGTGGCCGATGACGATCCCCGCACAGCCTTGGGCGATCGCTTCGCCCACCTTCTCCGCCAGGATGAGATAGTGTTCCGGCCCCATGTTCTCCGAGAAGACAGCGAACAGCTTCTCGGTCTCCAAGTTGCAGATATCGGCCAGCTCCGGCACCGAGCCATAGAGTTCGCCCGGGCTGAAGGCCGGGATCACCGCGCCGGTCCGATAGTCGAGCCGCGACGCGATGGTGCCGCCGGTGCCGAACAGCTTCACGCGGGGAAGCTCGGGATCAACGGGGAACTCCTTCTCCGGGATCTTGTAGTGCGCTTCGCGGTAGCCCGTCTTCTCCAGCGACTGGATGGTGTCGTAGCGCAACCCGATGTTGTAGCCGCTGTCTAGCTTCAGGACGATGTGGTTCTCGTCGCTAGTCTCCGAGCGCGGCAGGACCAGCCCTGCGAACTCGCCCCGCGTCGTGCGGGCTCTCACCTCGCACCAGACGGTGATGCCGAATCGCTTCATCGGCTCCACGCACGGTCCCCGATAGCCCTTATAGTGGTCGTTCTCGCTCATGTCCCGACCTCCGAAAGGCCCGCCTGGAAAGTGGCTGCGACCCGCTCCATCACAAGCGCCGGGTCGAGCCGGCCTAGGAAGCGCGGCATCACCACGCCCATAGCCCACCTCATGACCACATCACGCGGCCTGCCCGCCAAAGCGGTAGCTCCTGCCAGCACTTCCTGCACACTGCGCTCCAGCTCCTCGAGATCGTGCGGTCTGCTCCGGTAGGCAGCCAGCACCTCTTCGACCGGAGCATTCCGTCGCTCGACGAGCGCATCGAAGATGCGTGCCATGGCCTCCGGACGGATCTCTCCTGCCTCGGTGGCCCGAACCAAGGGCACCACGCGGGTAGGCTCGGGGAGAGAAGCGAGTCTGCCGCCCCGCTGGTGATAGGGGATCCGCTGCTCCAGGCATGTGGCCAGCCGGCGGGCGACGGTGCCGGCCGCGGGCGCGACGGCGTCGAACAGCTTCGCCCAGGGCGCGGCAGCCAGGCGCCAAGCGGCGACGGAGTCCAAACCCAGTGCCTCGTAGCGCGACTGGCGTGACCACGGCGGTTCCGGCAGTCGCTCCCGGATCTCGACCACCATAGCGTCGGGGACCGGGAGTGGAGGCGTGTCGGTGTCAGGGTACATACGGTCGGGCCCTGGCAGGATACGCTCGAACCCGTTGGTCCCGTCGCCGAACGCCTGACGCGTCTCTGCCGGGACGCCGACTAAAGCTTGCTGGGCGCGCACGAACAGCTCGCGAATTGCCGTGTCCGTGTCCTCTTCCGGGGCCCAAACGACGACGATTGCGTCGCCACTCTCCGCCCCGAGCGCCTGGCGCAGCAAGCGCCACTGCCGCGCGTCGAGGCCGTGGTCACGGATGTCGGAGTGGATCATGAACGGCCGGTGCACGGGACAGGCGATCACTCGCACTCGGTCGGCGAACTCCCGGGCGAAGGTGACGCCCGGCTGGGTGCGGTGGTTGAGCAGCCCGCCGAACCCGGGCAGACGCACGGCGAAAACCTGCTCGCCACGATCGAGGCCGGCATTGATGGGCGCATAGTCGCAGGAACCCATCACCGCATGGGCATCCACCACGTTGGGCGAGTTCTCCCAGGCGAGCGATTTCTCCGGGCAGGCCAACATCTCAGCCGTCACCCCCCGACGTCGCAGCTCGGCGCGGACGCGGAGCAGGTTCAGCTGCCGGAACGCCTCGATGTGGACCAGCTGCGGTAGGCCCCGGTGATTGTCCACGCCTTTGAGCTC
>Ga0111181_1094_pt1 | contig 25266 bp, 23 predicted proteins | sample DeeMarSWOR324_28_FD_80236 | JGI IMG/M metagenome (GOLD analysis project Ga0111181, IMG submission 80236) | Gemmatimonas sp. SM23_52
TACGCCATCTTCAAGGCTGCCGGCTACCAGTATCGCGCCGAGCTCGGCGAGGTCCTGCGGCTCCCGTCGCTGGACGCCGAGTCCGGCTCGACCGTCGTGTTCGACGACGTGCTGTTGGGCGCGAGCGACGGGGAGACGCTGATCGGCCAGCCCAAGCTGGAGGGTGCCACGGTGCGCGTTCAGGTGGTCCGGCACGGCCGCGCCGATAAGATCGTGGTCTTCAAGTTCAAGCGGCGCAAGAACTACCGGCGCAAGACCGGCCACCGGCAGGGCTTCACCGAGGTGCGGGTCAGCGAGATCGACCTGGGCGGCGGCCGCCGGGTGAGCCTGGAGATGGAGGAGAAGCCTAAGGCGAAGGCCAAGAAGCCGCGGCCGAAGAAGAAGCCGGAGGCGAAGGCGGCGGCCGCGAAGAAGCCGGCAGCCGTGCCCAAGGCGAAGAAGGCGCCGGCCAGGAAGGCGGCGAAGCCCAAGGCGAAGGCCGCGCCGAAGAAGACCACGGCGAAGCCGAAGACGACGACCAAGGCGAAGGCCGAGGAGACGTCCAAGCCGAAGAAGAAGAAATCCTAGCAGGGACGGTCCCGATGGCTCATAAGAAGGCAGGCGGATCCACGCGCAACGGCCGCGACAGCAACCCCAAGTACCTCGGGGTGAAGCGATACGGCGGCCAGTTCGTGCGCGCCGGCAACATCATCATGCGGCAGCGCGGCACCCGGTTCCATCCCGGCCACAACGTCGGCCGCGGCGGTGACGACACCCTCTTCGCGCTCGCCGACGGTTACGTGGAATTCGGGACGAACCGGGGACGGCGCGTCGTCTCGGTGGTGCCTGAGGGCTAGTGAACCGCGGAGACTGCCTGAGAAGCGAAAGCCCGGCCGCGGCCGGGCTTTTTTGTGCCGGGTCTTGCGGCGCCGCGCGACGCTACATGGGCTCGTCCGCTGTCGGCCCGAAGGTCGACGGCACGGGCACGTCGTTCAAACGCAGATAGACCGTCAGCTGGCCCCGGTGGTGGGCGGCGTGGTGGAAGATCGCGTCACGGATTACACCGATCCGCGGGGCGGTGAACACTTCCTCGCCAGCTTTCTTCATCGTCCACGGCTGCATGAACTCCTCGTCGCTCATCCCGGCGATGATCCCCCGGACCTTGGCGACGTTCGCGTCGAACGTCTCGAGGATCTGGGACACGGACTCGGCCTGGACGGGCTCGTAGTCGGATCCCCCTAGCGGCTCCACATCGAACTCGCTCTCTGTCAGGACCAACTCGCCCCAGCCGGGCAGCTCGGCGAGGTGTGTGGCCAGCCGGCCCATCGTCATCGACTTCTCGTGCGGCTTCCAGTCAAGCTTGTCCTCCGGCACTCGCTCGAGGACCCTCCGAGTCGTCGCTGACTGGTGATCCAATTCGATCAACAACGACTCGTTGATGCCCATCGGCTGTTCTCCTGCAGGGGTGAGGCGTGCGGCGTTGAGCGGTCGAAGCTAGTCTGCAGGCGAGTACGCCACAAGTGCGAGCGTGCTGGGCCCCTGGCCGGAGCCCGTTTGCGGCCGCTGCAGTGATTGCCTTATATTCTATACAGTTTCCACTATTCTAGGGGCCTCAGCGGACTGAGCAGTACTGCCCATGGCCGCAGGACACGGGTTGAGCCTTCTGGAACGCAGCTGTCGTTCCGATCCGACCGCCGCAGTGACCCATCACGCACAACGAACTCAGAGCCGAGTCGCTGCGGCAGTGGTCTCACTGCTCGTACTCGCGCTGTCTGGGTGCGGCGGGGATTCCGGGCCGAGCGAACCGGCGATCCGCTCCGATACCGTGGTGGGTGCCGTGAAGGTGTCTCCGGACGCGGTCATGCTGATGATGGGCGAGACGCGGCAGCTCACGGCGACCGTGGAGAACGTGCTGGGTGACACGCTGGTCGATCGTGCGGTGGTCTGGTCGAGCACGGACTCCAGCGTGGTTACGGTGGACTCTACGGGGCTGGTTACAGGTCTTGACCCGGGCCGGGGGTCCATCCTGGCGACGAGCGGGACGCAGAGTGGCACGGCGGAGATCGCTGTCGAGCCCGCCTATGCATCCATCAGTGCCGGTAGCCACTACTACACCTGCGCGTTGACAACCGGTGGAACCGGCTATTGCTGGGGCTACAACCGCTCCGGGCAACTTGGCGACGGCTCAACCACAGACAGGCTGGTGCCGAACCCGGCGCCGGGGCTGGCGTTTTCGCAGATCGCTGCCGGCTACGAAGCCACGTGCGGCGTTGCGGTCTCCGGGCAAGCGTATTGCTGGGGGTACTATACGGTTGCGGGGTCTGAGGCCTGCCATGCCAGCGGCCCTCTTTGCACGACGCCGCTGCCGGTCGATGACCCTGGGTACTTCGAGACGGTCAGCGTCAACATCGATCATGCCTGCGGCGTGACGAGCGAGGGCGCGGGGTACTGCTGGGGGCGGGGCGACTGGGGTCAGCTCGGCAACGGCGAACCAACATTCAGCTGGGTTCCTCTGCCGGTGGTGGGCGGCCTGGAGTTCGTCCAGATCAGTGCCGGCTTTGATCACACCTGCGGCGTCACGGGCGATAGTCGCGCCTACTGTTGGGGGGAGAACCACGACGGCGAGCTCGGCGTGGACCCCGACAGTGTGGACTGCGGTCTTTCCTATCCCTGTAGTGCGGAGCCGGTGGCCGTCTCGCGCGGGTTGGCCTTCGCGTACGTGGGAGCCGGCGACGAACACAGTTGTGGTCTCACCACAAGCGGCGCGGCTTACTGCTGGGGACGGAACTCGGACGGCGAGCTTGGTGACGGTACCACGAGCGGAAGCAGCGTGCCCGTGCCGGTGTCCGGTGGCCTCGAGTTCTCCTCTCTGACCGTTCAATTGGCTCACAACTGCGGGTTGACGGCGGATGGCGCGGCCTGGTGCTGGGGTCGGAACACGGGTGGTCAGCTCGGTGATGGCACCACAGCCAGTCGGAGTACGCCGGTGCCGGCTGCAGGTGCACTGCGCTTCAGCGTCATTGAGACCGGCGGGCATCACACGTGCGGGATCACGGCCGACGGTGTGGCCTATTGCTGGGGTTGGAACGGGCACGGCGAGCTTGGCGACGGTACGACTGAAGACCGGCTCGAGCCAGTCCGCGTCGCTGCCCCGCCTGAAAGCAGGATCTGAAGCGGGCCCCGCCGGCCGGGCGCGGTAGCACTACGCCGGTCCGCGTCGGAAACCCGCCAGAGTACGATTAAGGACCAGCGGGGCGACGCCTGCCGCTCCCCTCGCTTGATTCACTTCAGAGTACCGCTTCCTCTATCTCGACGCCCCTGGATTCTCATGTGACGAGCGGATAATCAACGGATTCGTTGCCTTCACCTGAGGAGCAGCGTACATTCGCGCCTGGTTTCGTCAATCCCTGACGCCCATTTGACCTATCGATTGGAATATGGCTTCGAGGCAAGTACGCGTACTCGCGCTGGCACTCGCCGTCTCGATGGTTGCTGCCTGCCGCGCTGCTGAGCAAGAGGGGGCAGGGACATCCGCTTCATCGGGGCGGACGCAGGTTGTGCTGCTGGGCACCGGCACACCCAACGCCGAGCCCGACCGCTCCGGCCCGGCGGTCGCCGTCGTGGTGGACGACACGCCCTACCTGATCGATCTGGGGCCGGGCGTCGTGCGGCGTGCGGCCGCCGCATATCAAGCCGGCGTTGAGGGCTTGGCGGTCGCGAAGCTCAAGATCGCCTTCATCACTCACCTGCACACGGATCACACGCTGGGCTACCCCGACTTCATCTTCACGCCCTGGGTGCTCGAGCGTGATGTGCCGGCCGAGGTCTACGGGCCCAAGGGCACGCAGGCGATGACCGATCACCTGCTCGCGGCCTACGCGGAGGACGTCCGCGTTCGCATCGATGGTCTCGAACCGGCCAACAGCGAGGGCTACAAGGTCAACGTCCACGAGATCGAGCCGGGCCTCATCTACGAGGACGAGAGGGTCCGGGTCACCGCCTTCCGCGTCGAGCACGGCGGCTGGGCGGAGGCCTTCGGCTTCCGCTTCGATACGCCGGATCGCAGCATCGTCATCTCCGGTGACACGCGACCGATGCGCAGCATCGTCGAGAACTGCCGCGGCTGCGATGTGCTTATCCACGAAGTCTACTCGCAGGCGGGGTTCGAGCGCCGCGCGCCGGTATGGCAGAGCTACCATGCGAGCTCGCACACCTCCACACTGGAGCTCGGGGAACTGGCGGCGGAGGCACAGCCCGGCCTGCTCGTCCTTTACCACCAGCTGCTCTGGGGCTCCACGCCGGAGGAGCTGGTGGCGGAGATCCGGCAGGTCTACGACGGGCCGGTGGTCTACGGGGCAGATCTGGACATTTTCTAGACATAGACTGGACATTGGGTGCGGTTGTATAACCTTTGTCAAATAAGGGGGTTACATGTCCTGTACGACTACTCAACATGAGCTCACGCGCCGCCGTTTCCTCGCCTATTTCGCCGGGCTCGGGCTCTCGTCCACGCTGCTGCCGGGCGTGCTCTGGGCACGCTTGCAGGAGCAGGAGGAGCCGAAGATCAGCAAGGAGATGCTGGAGGACGCGGAGCGGATCGCCGGTCTGGAGTTCACTGACGAGGAGCGCGAACTGCTGCTGCGCGGGGTGAACGGCCAGGACGCTTGACCGGACGCGGCGCCCGTCGCGACGGAGCCGGGTTCGGGTGGACAGGGTTCCGTCGGACGTGGAGGAGCTGGCGTTCTGGCCGGTCACGCACCTGTCACAGTTGATCGAGTCGCGCCGCCTGAGCTCGCTGGATCTTACGGAGATGTACCTCAGCCGGCTGAAGAAGTACGGGCCGAAGCTGGAGTGCGTGATCACGCTCACCGAGGAGCTGGCGCTGGACCAGGCGCGGCGTGCGGATGACGAGATCGCGGCGGGCCGCTACCGCGGGCCGTTGCACGGCATCCCGTGGGGCGCCAAGGATCTGCTGGCCGTGCGGGGCTACAAGACCACCTGGGGCGCGATGCCGTACCAGGACCAGGTGATCGACGAGGACGCGACGGTGGTGGAGCGGCTGGCGGAGGCGGGCGCGGTTCTGGTGGCGAAGCTCACCCTGGGTGCGCTGGCCTGGGGCGACGTCTGGTACGGCGGCCGGACGCGCAACCCTTGGAACACCGAGCAGGGCTCGAGCGGCTCGTCGGCGGGCTCGGCGGCGGCGACGGCGGCGGGCCTGGTGGGTTTCGCGATTGGCACCGAGACGTGGGGCTCGATCGTCTCGCCGTGCAATCGCTGTGGGACGACGGGATTGCGGCCGACGTTTGGCCGGGTGAGCCGGCACGGTGCGATGGCGCTGTCGTGGAGCATGGACAAGATCGGCTCGATCTGCCGTAGTGTGGAGGACTGCGCGCTCGTCTTCGCGGCGATCTACGGCCCGGACGGACACGATCTGTCGGTGGTGGACGCGCCGTTCGACTGGGATGCCGAGCTGGACATCAAGCGGTTACGCGTCGGCTACGTGAAGAGCGCGTTCGAGGAGGAACGGGAAGAGCAGGAGGAGTGGAGGCGCTTCGACGCGGCGACACTGGAGACGCTGGGCTCGCTGGGCCTGGATCTCGTACCGATCGAGTTGCCGGACCTGCCGATCGGCGCCCTGTCGTTCATCCTGAACGCGGAAGCGGCGGCGGCGTTCGACGACCTCACCCTGAGCAACCGCGACGACCTCATGGTCCGGCAGGTGGCGAACGCCTGGCCGAACGTGTTCCGCCATGCGCGGTTCATTCCGGCCGTCGAATACATCAAGGCGAACCGGGTGCGCACACTGGCGATGCAGGCGATGGCGGAGATCATGTCGGAGATCGACGTCTACGTCTGCCCGTCCTACGGTGGCAACAACCTTCTGCTCACCAACCTGACGGGTCACCCGAGCATCGTGCTGCCGAACGGGTTCCGCGAGGAGGGCACACCGACGAGCATCACCTTCATGGGCAAGCTGTTCGGTGAGGCGGAGGTGCTGGCGCTGGCGCGAGCCTACGAGGAGGCCAGCGGCTTCCACCTCAGGCATCCGACGCTGGAGACGTGACGGCGGCGACTGAGGCGGCTGGCGCGCACGTTCTGGATCAAACGGACGCGCCCACCCTATGTTCTCCGCGTTAGCGTACCGGTCCTGAGGGTCATCCAGGAGGGAGCGATGGTGAATCTTTACCTCGTTCGGCACGGGCAGGCGAAGCCCAAGGAGCAGGACCCGGAACGGCCGCTCACGGAGGCTGGGGCCGAGTGGGCGCGCCGTGTCTTCGCCTTCATCGGGCGGGCGGATGTCGTCTCGGTCGCCGCGATCCAGCACAGCACCAAGCTGCGCGCCCGGCAGACGGCGGAGATCTTCGCGGCCGCGGCCAACCTGGAAGCCCCCCTCACCCAGGTGCCGAACCTGGAGCCGCTGGACGACGTCACGGAGCTTGCCGAGGCGCTCTCGCGGGCGACGCTGGACCTGATGCTGGTCGGGCACCTGCCCCATCTCAATCGGCTCGCCTCGCAGCTGGTCGCCGGCGATGCGAACCTTGAAGCCTTCTCGTTTCCGGAGTGTGGAGTGCTCTGCCTGCGCCGGAGCGAAGGTGCCGGCGAGGAAACGGGCGGCGCGGCCTGGCGGGTGAGCTGGATGCTGGACCCGCGCTTGTTGGCCTGGTAGGAGCGGCGCGGAGGCAGACTGATGCGATGAAGCTTCAGAGATTGGAGTTCGAGCCCATCACGATCCTCTACAACAGGGTCGACGACGCCGTACTGAGGCAGGGACGGCGGACGATCTGGGGCGACCTGACTGCCGATGCAGAGGGCCTGGTGAGGGCAGAGCAGGATCGCGTGCCCTACACCTACGGTCTGTTCATACAGTCGAAGGATGGGAAGGTAAACGACAGCCTGAAGGGCGGTGTGGGCCGCATGTCCGGGCAACCTGCCGATCGCTTCGGCCAGCTCGAGCTGCGCGCCTGGGTCGATGCGTTCCTGGTCGGCGGCGCGACGCTCAGGGCCGATCGCGTGATCGGTGCGCCGCTGGAGCCGGAACTGTTGGAGCGACGCCGGAAGGAGAAGGGTAGCAGCGCCCCGCTCAACGTCTTCTTCTCGGCGTTCGGCAACTTCCCCGAGGATGCCCCGGTGTTCCGCCAGCCGGGCATCCGGACCACGCTGTTCATCACCGACGTCGCCGCGGACCGGCGCCCGGAGCTCTGGAAGCTGACGCCGGATGTGGTCGCGGTCAGCTCGGAGGCGCCGCTGCGGGCCGTCTGGAACGAGCTCTGGCGCCGGGGCATCACGACGATCGGGTTAGAGGGTGGGCCGAAACTGATGGGTCTGGCGCTGCAGGAGCGGCTCGTACACGAGATCCTGCTCACCCACTCGCCGCTGGTGCTTGGCGGGACGGGCGGTGGCCTGACCGCGATCGAGGAACCGCTGCAGGGTGTCCGTACGGAGCTGCTCTTTCTGGGGCTGGACGAGAGCGGCCAGCTGCTGTTCGAGCGAGGCCGCGTGGTCTACGGTTAGGAGGTCTGCGACGGTTCGTGCACGGGGGCACGCCCGCGACTGGCGGTCATGAACGAGCGCACCCGCTCGGAGGCGACGGCGGTCGTCGCGAGGCTGACCGTCACCAGTGCCACGCAGTTGACCGCCAACCCCACGATCCCTTCGTGAATCCCCAGCGGCCGGTACTGGGGGAAGTAGAACAGGAACAGCGTAACCAGTGATCCTAGCACCAGCCCGGTCACCGCTCCGGCCGGGCTGGTGCGCTTCCAGAAGAAGGCCGCCACGACGAGGGGCGCGAACTGGACGACGGCGCCGTAGGCGGTCAAGAGCAGCTGTACCAGCGACCATTCCGTGTTGACGGCGATGTAGTAAGCCGCGATCCCGACCAGGACCGCGACGATGCGGATGAGCCGCCGGCGGGCGTGGTCGCCGAGCCGCGGGGCGAACACCTTACGGTGCATGTCCTGTACGTAGATCGATGCGGCGGCGTGCAGCATCGCGTCGCCGGTGGACATGCTGGCCGCCAGCGCGCCCGCGCAGAAGAGGCCGACGATCACGGGCGCGATGTCGGTGCTGAGGATCATGTGCGGCAGAATGAAGTCGGCGGAGGGCGGCTTGCTGGCGAACAGCACGCCGGCGAAGGCGATGAAGTAGAGCGGCAGCAGGAACAGCTGGAACGTCGGGTAGAGGACCGTCGTCAGCTTGAGGGTCGCATCGTCTTTCGCTGCGAACCCCTTCATGAACAGGTGCGGCCACATGGTGAAGCCGATGGCGCTCACCAGTACGGCTGACGAGTACGCGCCCCAACTCCACTGGCCGCCGCTCGCATCGAGCCCGGGCACCGTGAGCAGCTCGGGCCGCAGATCGGCGATGCGCTCGAACATGGGGCCCACGCCGCCGTAGAGGTGCCTCGGCAGCCAGAGCCCGAGCGTCCAGGCGATGACCAGCATGAACATGCCCTGGAACGTGTTCGTCCACCCCACACCGAGCACACCGCTCTTCAACACGTAGAGCATCACAACGGCGTAGGCGGCGAGCGCGCCGACCCAGATCGGCACGTGCCCGTCCGTCACCGCGTTGAACACGATGCCGGCCCCCTTCATCTGCAGGGCGATGTAAGGCACGAAGGCGACGATCGAGACGATCGCGATGAGCACTGACAGCGTCGTGCTCTGGAAGCGGTGTGAGAGCAGCTCGGCCTGGGTCACGTGGCCGAAGGTGCGACCGACGCGGGCGACGCGTGGACCGATGAGGTACCAGGGCGTGAAGCCCAGGACACCGTAAGAGAGGACGTAGAACGCGGCGCCGCCGCGGCTGTAGGCCCAGCCGGGCGTGCCCAGGAAGGCGAAGGCGCTGAAGATCATCGCGCCCATGACGAAGTACATGACGAGCAGCCCGAACCCGCGGTCGCCCGCCACGTAGCCGGTTACCGTGTCGCTCGCCCGGCGGCCGGAGACCCAGCCGATGAGCAGGGAGAGGGCGAGGTAGCACGAGGTGACCAGGGTGACGACGACCCAGCGCTCCATCACTCGTCCGCCTCCCTGCTCGCTCCGCGCCCTTCAGCCCCGCTGCCGGGCGTGTTGCCTTGCCGTCTCTCCCACCAGAAGAGGCCGGCGAGCACGAACACGCAGCCGGAGATCCAGAGTGCCTGCCAGAAGAGCGAGAACGGCATACCGAAGACAAAGGGGCGGATGCGGTCGAAGGGCACGTAGCCGGGGTAGGTCACGGCTACGAGCATGGCGACGTAGTAGGTGACCGCGAGTGCGGGGACGAGCCGGATTCTCATGTCTGCATCAGGCTACGAGTAGGGCGCGCCGACGATCGCAACGGTATCGCCTATTGCTGGGCCGCGGCCTGTTCTAGCGACCCTTGAACTCGGGCTTGCGTTTCTCGAGGAAGGCCGTGACACCCTCTTCCTGGTCCTCCGTCGAGAAGAGCATGCCGAACCAGGATTTCTCGTAGCGCAGCCCGGCGTCGAGCGGCATCTGCCAGGCGGCGCGAATGCACTCCTTGGCGGCCTGCAGCGAGGCTGGGCTCTTCTCCGCGATCTTTGCGGCGAGCTCCATGGTGCGCTCTGTCAGCTCGGCCTGAGGAACGACCTCATCGACCAGGCCGATCTTCTCGGCGGTGGCCGCATCGACGATCTCGCCCGTGTAGATGAGCCGCATCGCCCGGCCCTGGCCCACGAGGCGCGGTAGCCGCTGGGTGCCGCCGCCGCCGGGTATGATCCCGAGGTTGGTCTCCGGCTGGCCCAGCTTCGCCTTGTCGCCGGCGATGCGGATATCGCAGGCCATGGCGAGCTCGCAGCCGCCGCCGAGACAGAACCCGTTGATCATCGCGATGATCGGCTTCGGGAAGCGCTCCATCGCCGTGTAGATGTCGGCGGTCTGCATGACGCGGTACTGGTCCACGGCGCGGGCGCCCTTGAACTCGGCGATGTCGGCTCCGGCGATGAAGGCCTTCTCGCCGGCGCCGGTGAGGACGGCGACCCGGACGTCGTCGTCCTTGCGCAGCTGCTCGAGCGCCATCGCCAGCGAGACGATAACCTCGGCATTCAGCGCGTTCAGCTTGTCCGGGCGGTTCACCGTGATCGTCGCGATCCCATCCTTCTTCTCGACCAGGACGACTTGTGTCTCGGCCATTTCGAGGTCCTCCTCCCTCTACCGGCTGTCCTGCTGGTCTACGCTTCGGCTGGGGTACGCCATCTGGCGCGGCATGCGTCGGGGATAGAATGCCGGCCGTTGCACCTCGCGGCAAGCCCCACGGCAGTACTGCGTTGAGCGTGCCGTCCCAGGTCGTTATCATGAGGCCTCAAAGGAGCCATAACATGACAGCAGCGAATCTCAGCTTGCGAGGTGTGGGACGAGCGTGGCTGCTAACCGCGGCCACCGCGCTGTGGGCAGGGGCCCCGGCCAGGCCGCCCGAGCTCCTCTGGCAGTTCGACACCGGAGGCTGAATCGCGCACACGCCCGCGGTCGCGGGTGATCTCGTCTACGTCGGCTCGTGTAGCGGCATGTTCTTCGCCTTCGACGCTGCGACAGGCGCCGTACGTTGGAGCTACGATATAGGCCAGGACGGGGATCAGGCGTACTTCCACGGCGAGCTCCTGTTTGCCGAGGACCTGGTGCTCGTGGCGACGGACGGCGAGGCGGTCGGCCACGTGTACGCGTTTGAGCGGACAACGGGAGCCGTATGTTGGAAGCACTCCGCCGGTGAGAACGTTCCCTCTGACGTTCTGCGCAGCGGGTCCCTCGTGTTCGCGCTGACCCAGGGTGACGAGCTGCTCGCCCTGGATCTGGCCACCGGCGCCTTGCGCTGGAGATTCAGCAGCTCGGGCGACCGGCCGGGCCGCGCCAAGTTCGTGTCATCGCCGCTCGTCGTGGGTTCCCGCGTCTACTTCAGTGGGCGCGACGGCGCACTGTACGCGCTGGATGCGGAAGCGGGGCAAGTGATCTGGAAGCGTGATCTCGGCACTCCGCTCACTACGTGGCCGGTGGCGCGTGGAAACGCGCTGTATGTGGGAACCCGGGATGGCCGCCTACTGCGTCTGAACGGCGCGAGCGGTGAGCCTGAGAGGCAGTTGGAAACCGCCGACCAGATCAGTGTCGGCTATTCGCTGACGGTGACGGACGAGGGTCTGCTGGTCCCGCTGGAAGGAGGGGCGTCAAGTCCGGACGCCTGGGTCCTGGTGGATCCGGAGTTGGAGGGTGTTCGCTGGCGCCGCGACAATCAGGAACACTGGAGCACGATCCGACCGCACCTCTGGGATGACGCGGTTGTCATCGGTGACGGTGCGGGGCGAGTGTTCGTGCTGGGGCTCAGCGATGGCGGCGTGCGGCACACGTTCAGGGTCGAGGGGGCGGTAAGAAGCGCTGGCAGTGCGGGCGACGTCCTGTACGTGGGCACTCTGGACGGCCCCTTGTACGCCTACCGGCTACGAGAGTAGGCTGCAGCCTGCTGCCGGGCTAGCCGGCGGCGCGGCCGACGAACCCACCGACGAATAGCCGATACACGTGCTCGGCGATCCTCTCGGCGGGCACCGTGCCGGCCTGGTAGCCCGCGTGGATCGAATTCATCATGCCGAACAGGGCGGTGGCCGCGACGTTGAGCGGCGCCACATCGCCGGCACCGGTCGAGCGGCGCAGTTCGCGCAATATCTCGGTACAGAGGCTCGAGTACTCGAGGCGCAGCTCGCGGATCCTGTCGCGGTAACCACCTTCCAGCGCGTCGTACTCTTGGGTGAGCACTCTCATCGCGGCCGTCTTCCGGGCGAAGAAACCGATGTGGTTCTGGATGAAGATCCGTAGCTTCTCCTCGGGGCGATCGACGCCTGCCAGCTTGCGCTTCAGCTCCGCTAGGACCGTGCGCAGGCTGCGGTCCTGGATCATGAACAGCAGCTCATCCTTGCTGCTGAAGTAGTAGTAGATGCCCGAGAGGCTGACCCCGGCGCGGCGCGACAGGTCGCGGATCGACGCGTGGTGGTATCCCTTCTCGGCGAAGATCTCGGCGGCCGCGGCGAGCAGGCGTTCGAGCTTCTGCTCGTGGTTCGCTGATAGGGATACGGGGTGTTCGGCCATGCTGGTCAGCAGTGCGTTGGTGTAGGCTGTGCGTCAGGTTGTTCGGGTGGGTCGAACGCTCGATCGGTGAAGCTATCGAGGTGCGCTCCTGACTGTCAAGCTCAGAATGAACGCTTCAGCGGAGGGCGTCGCGGCCTGAGCCGTCCAGGAGGGGTGTCGGAACTCGCGTTGCCGCTCAACGCGCCGGGGTGTATTTTTGCGTGTCATCCCTAGGCTTACGAGGAGTTGTGGGTCCTGCGGTCCACCAACCTGGGGCCCGTCCACGGGTTATCGCCATGAATCGTCAGGGACGTTTTCTGCGGGTCTTGTCAGTCAGCGCGCTGGCAGCCTGCCTCGCTCCGCTCAGCCCGCTCGCGGCGCAGTCCGTGTTTCGCGTCCCGATCGAGGGGACGATCGACAAAGGGCTGGGCCCGTTCGTGAAACGGAGTCTGGAGGCGGCCTGGGAGGCCGGCGCGCGCGTCGCGATCCTCGACATCAACACGCCGGGCGGTCGGATCGACGCGGCCTGGCAGATCGTCGATGCTGTCCAGGAATCGCGAGTGCCGGTCTATGCCTACGTTGACCGGGCGCTGTCGGCGGGTGCGATGATCGCGCTCGCCACCGAGGCGATCTACGTGCGGCCGGGCGCAACGCTGGGCGCTGCGACGCCGGTGACCGGTGAGGGACAGAAGGCCAGCGAGAAGATGGTGAGCGCCATGCGCTCGGAGTTTCGGGCGCTGGCGGAGGCCCGCGGTCTCGATCCGCGCATCGCCGAGGCGATGGTCGACGAGGAGATCGCGATCCCGGGTGTGGTCGAGGCTGGCAAGTTGCTCACCCTCACGGCGGACGAGGCGCTCGCGCTCGGCTACGCGAGGGGCGAGTACTCGACCCTGGAGAGTCTGCTGGCCGGGTTGGGCTTTCCGGGTGCTGGCGTGCTCACCACGAGCCCGAACTGGGCGGAGGTGATCGTTCGCTTCCTGACCAACCCGATCGTAGCGCCGCTGCTGCTCACGCTCGGTTTTCTCGGCTTGCTGTTCGAGGTGAAGACGCCGGGCTTCGGGTTTGGCGGGCTTGTGGGGTTGACGGGGCTGGCGCTCTTCTTCGGGGCTCACCTGCTCGTAGGGCTCGCCGGCTGGGAAGAGCTGTTGCTGATCGCCGCCGGCCTGGTGCTCATCGGGCTCGAGGTGTTCATCATCCCGGGCTTCGGCATCGCCGGCACGCTCGGCATCGTCGCGGTGGGTGCCGGGGTCGTGCTCTCGATGCTGGGGCGGTTCCCGACGCTGGCGGACCTGGGCACCGCCTTCACGGTGGTGGTCGTGGCGATGGCCCTCACCGGGACGTTCGCCTACACGTTCCTGCGGCATCTGCGCTGGAGCCGCCGGCTCAGTGGCATCTTCCTACGTGCGGCGATGACCAGGGAGGCCGGCTATGTCTCCGGCGATGTACGCCCTGAGCTGGTTGGCCGGATCGGCAGGGCGGCGACCGCGCTGCGCCCCTCAGGCGTGGGGGTCTTCGGAGATGAACGGATCGACGTGGTGAGCGAGGGGCCTTGGATCGAGGCGGGCAGCAGCATAGAGATCCTCCGATCGGAGGGCTATCGCACGGTCGTGCGCGAGGTGACCACGGAGCAGTCTGGCTGATGTGCTCGGCGCGGTCCCCGGGCAGGCCGCCCGGAAGCTTGGACAGTACCGGTTAATCGCCTACGAGAAGGGAAGACGAAATGGACGAGTTGATTTTCGGTATCCCGCTGTTTCTCCTGATCGCGGGTTTCGTGGTGATCGTCTTCATCTTTTGGATGGTGCCGATACGCCTGTGGATCACGGCCTGGGCGTCAGGCGCCTACGTGCCAATCACCACGCTGATCGGAATGCGACTCCGGAAGGTGAGTCCGGCGACCATTATCTGGCCGCTCATCGCCGCCACCAAGGCCGGGCTGCGGCTCAACATCAGGGACCTTGAGGGTCACTACCTGGCGGGCGGCAACGTGAACAACGTGGTGAAGGCGCTGATCAGCGCAGACAAGGCGGCGATCGATCTGAGCTTCCAAAAAGCCACGGCTATCGATCTGGCAGGGCGTGATATACTTGAGGCAGTGCATGTGTCGGTGAACCCGAAGGTGATCCAGACGCCGAAGGTGGCCGCGATGGCCAAGGACGGGATCCAGCTGATCGCCCTGGCACGTGTGACTGTGCGCGCCAACCTGCCGCGTCTGGTGGGTGGCGCCGGCGAGGAGACGATCCTCGCTGATTCGATCTCTCGGACTGTTCTCGAGAAAGGACTCGATTCCGGGACGGCGTACGACATCCTCTCGATCGACATCGCGGACGTAGACGTGGGTAAGAACATCGGTGCTGAGCTGCAGGCGGACCAGGCCGAGGCGGACAAGCGGGTCGCCCAGGCCCGGGCCGAGCAGCGGCGCGCCATGGCGGTGGCGGTGGAGCAGGAGAAGCGGGCACTAGTCGAGGAGATGCGCGCGCGGGTGGTGGAGTCGGAGGCGCAGGTGCCGCTGGCCATCGCCGAGGCCTTCAGGAGCGGAAACCTGGGCGTCATGGAGTACGCCCGCTACCGGAACATCGTGAGCGACACGTCGATGCGCGAGTCGATCGCGGAAGGCAGCCGCGAGTCCAAGCAGGGACGAGGCGGCGACCGCTCCACCGAGTAGGAGGCGAGCGAGAGGCGAAGACCGTGGACCAGTTCATCACGCTGCTCATCCTGTTCATCCTCATCGGCCTGGTGGACAAGTTCCTCAAGGCCGCGCGGAAGGCGAAGCCTCCGGTGCCGCCAGAGGCGGAGCGGGAGGCGGACGAGGGGACGGCTGTGGAGGGCTTGCCTCGCGCCCTGCAGGACCTGATCGCCGAGGAGCTGGGGCTCGACATGGAACGTCGCCCCAGGGTCGGGCCGCCGGCGCGGCCTGCGGCCCCGGCGGACGCTGCCCGAACTCGCGTCCCGTCCCGACCTCGTCGGCCACGCGAGGTTCAGGCGCAGCGGCCGCGCGAGTCGGTGCCACCGGAAGAGGCTATCTCGCTGGAGGAGCTCGGCATGCGGGAGCGCGGTGCCCCGGTGTCGCTGGAAGCGCCGCGGCGACCCGAGGAGCGCGAGCGTCTCAGTGATCGCTACGTAGGGCCGGAGCGGCCGCGGGGTCCGCGTTGGCTCCACGTGCGTCTGCCCGAGCCGCCCGGCTGGAGTGCGGCGCAGAAGGCGATCGTCTGGGCCGAGCTCCTGGGGCCGCCCAAGGGTCTCGCGGACTGAGCCCCGATCTCGTCAGGCGCGCGTCTCACCCGTATCTGCTGACACACTTTGTCCCAACCCGCGCGCCCGCGCAGGCCGCGGCGCGCTTCTCGCGAGGAGGAGCCGATGCGCTGGATACGAACCCTGGCCGTCTTCGTCGTCACCCTCTCCCTCACTACGGCTGTCGGCGGCGACGCTCTGGCACAGCAGGCCCAGGAGGAGGAGAGCGTTCTGCATGCCCCGGACCGCGGCCCGGACGAGGGTGAGGGCCCGTTCGAGCGCCTGATCATCCGCGGCGCGACCGTGATCGATGGAACCGGCGCGCCACCCCGGGGCCCGATGGACATCCTGATCGAAGGGAACCGCATCGTCGAGCTCAGGAGCGTCGGCGTTCCAGGCCTGCCTATCAGCGAGGAGAACCGACCCCAGGGTGCGACCCGCGAGCTCGACGCGCACGGCATGTACGTGTTGCCCGGCTTCGTCGACACGCACGCCCACATCGGCGGCCGCGCGCAGGGCACACCCGCCGAGTACGTCTACAAGCTGTGGATGGCCCACGGCGTGACCACGGTCCGCGACCCCGGCTCGGGCAACGGTGTGGACTGGACGCTGCTGGAGCGGGAGCGCAGCGCGCGGAACGAGATCGTGGCGCCCCGCATCTTCAGCTACGTCTGGACGGGGATGGGCTGGGACGGCGGGCCGATCGACACGCCGGAGGCGGCGCGCAGATGGGTGCGCTGGTTGGCAAACAAGGGTGCGGACGGCCTGAAGCTGCGTTCCCACGATCCCGAGATCATGGCGGCGCTGATCGACGAGGCGAAGAAGCACGGGCTCGGCAGCCAGGCGCACCTGGGTCAGGAGGGCGTGGCGCGGATGAACGCGCTCGACGCCGCACGTCTGGGCCTGGGCTCGATGGAGCACTGGTACGGGCTACCCGAGGCGCTGCTCGTGGACCGCACTGTCCAGGACTTCCGCTACGACTACAACTACAACGACGAGTACCACCGCTTCGGCGAGTCGGGACGCCTGTGGAAGCAGGCGGCGCCGCGTGGCAGCGAGCGTTGGAACGCCGTCATCGAGGAGTTGCTGCAGCTGGGCTTCACGATCACGCCGACGTTCACGATCTACGAGGCGAACCGGGACGTGCAGCGTGCTCGCGATGCGAACTGGCACGACACGTACACGCTGCCGTCGCTCTGGCGCTTCTATCAGCCGAGCCGTGAGAGCCACGGCTCGTACTGGTTCCGCTGGACGACGCAGGACGAGATCGAGTGGAGGCGCAACTTCCGGATCTGGATGGACTTCGTGAATGACTACAAGAACAGTGGCGGCCGCGTCACCACGGGTTCCGACTCCGGGTTCATCTACAAGCTGTACGGGTTCGACTACATCCGTGAGTTCGAGCTGTTGCAGGAGGCCGGCTTCCACCCGCTGGAGGTCATCCGCTCGGCCACGCTATGCGGAGCTCAGACTCTGCACGAGCCAAAGGGTAGGCCGATCGAGTTCGGGATCATCCGGCCGGGCATGCTGGCCGACCTCGTCGTGGTGGAGCGAAGCCCGATCCAGGACCTCAAGGTGCTGTACGGTACGGGCACGGTTCGCCTGAACGACGAGACCGGCGAGGTCGAGCCGGTCGGCGGCGTGAAGTACACGATCAAGGACGGCATCATCTACGACGCGAGGCAGCTGTTGGCCGATGTGGCGCGGATCGTGGAGGAGGCGAAGGCGAAGGAATAGGCTGCCGCCTCCCATTGTCCCTCGCGACTTACGCTCGGAGGGCCTACGTCACCTCCCACATATAGGAGGTTCGAACTCATGGGACTCGCATTGCGTCGGCCGTTGGTCTTTGCAGCTTTGGCCGCTCTGGCGGGCGGTATCGCACTGGCGGGGTGCGTGGAGGCTTACGCCCAGGACAAGGGGCTCGAGGCGCGGGTGGACAGCGTGTTTGCGGAGTACGACAACACCCGATCGCCGGGCTGCGCGCTGGGCGTCATCCGTGACGGCCGGCTCGTCTTCAAGCGCGGGTACGGGATGGCGGTTCTGGAGCACGGTATCCCCAACTCACCGACCACGGTCTTTCGTATCGGCTCGACCTCGAAGCAGTTCACCGCCGCGGCGATCGTGTTGCTGGCGGCGGAGGGGAAGCTGAGCCTGGACGACGATATCCGGCGATTCCTGCCGGAGATGCGCGACTATGGTACGCCGGTGACGATCCGCCATCTCCTGCATCACACCAGTGGGGTCCGCGACTACCTCACGCTCATGAGTCTGGCCGGAAGGCGGGATGACGACTGGTACACCGACGACGAGGTCGTCACGATGGTCGCCCGGCAGCGCGAGCTGAACTTCGAGCCGGGCGAACGGATGCTGTACAGCAACTCGGGCTATTTCCTGCTGTCGCAGATCGTGAAGCGTGCCAGCGGCATGTCGCTTCGCGAGTACGCGGCGGACCGGATCTTCGGCCCTCTGGGCATGGAGCACAGCCATTTCCACGACGATCATGCCGAGATCGTTCCCAACCGGGCCAGCGGCTATGCGCCGGCGGAGGACGGCGGGTTCCGCATCAGCATGACCACGCTGGACATGGTGGGTGACGGCGGCGTGTTCACGACGGTCGAGGACCTCTACCGCTGGGACCAGAACTTCTATCGTCCCCGGTTCGGCGGGCAGAGCTTCCTCGACCGACTGCTCAACCGTGGGGTGCTCAGCAACGGGGACACGCTCGACTACGCGCTCGGGCTCGGGCACGCTGTCTATCGCGGCCTGCCAGTCGTCCGGCACGGCGGCGCGTTCGTCGGTTTCCGGGCCGACATGATGCGGTTCCCTGCGGAACGGTTCACGGTCATCTGCCTCTGTAACCTGAGCACGGCCCCGCCGTGGCGGCTGGCGGAGCGTGTGGCGGATATCTACCTGGCGGATCGGCTCGAGCCGGTGGAGGAGGCGCCGGAAGAGGCGCGGCAGGAGGCAGAGGAGGCAGAGCCTCTGGAGCTGAGCGCCGAGCAGCTGGCCGCCTACGCCGGCGACTACTACGGCGAGGAGCTCGATGTCACCTATCGGCTGCGCGTGGAAGGCGACACGCTCAGGTTGTTCCTCGGCAACTGGCTCGACTCGGCGCTGGTGCCCGCGGAGCCGGATGTCTTCCGGGTACGCTTCCTGACCTTCCGCTTCACGCGCGAGCCGCCCGAGCGCCCCAGCGGCTTCTTGCTCGACGCGGGCCGGGTGAGGAACCTGCGGTTCGAGCGGGTGAAGGCACGAGTGGATTGAACGTGAGGTTCCATATGAGAAAGGCGAACCTGGCTGTGCTGGCGGCGGCTCTCGTTGTCCTCGCCGCGATCGCCGCGTGCAAACCGTCTGAAGAGGGGTCGGGCAGGGCGGAGTCCAGCCTGGAAGAGCGGGTCCGCGCTCGCCTCGACTCACTCGATGCGCGAACCTCCCTCTATGCCAAGCATCTGCCGTCCGGTCGCGAGATTGCGGTTCGCGCGGATCAGCCGATGAACGCGCTGAGCGTGATCAAGATCCCGATCATGCTGCTGGCGTATCGGGACGCGGCGGCCGGGCGTCTCGACCTGGACGAGCGCTACCGGATCCGGCCCGAAGACATGCGGCGCGGAAGCGGGCTGCTGCAGACGTTCGCCCCTGGGCTCGAGCCCACATATAGAGGTCTCGTCACCCAGATGATCATCACGAGTGACAACAGCGCCACCGACATCATGATCGAGCGGCTCGGCCTGGAGCGGGTGAACGAGATGCTGGCGGAACTCGGCTATGAGGAGACCCGGCTGCGGACCACCACGGGACAGCTCTTCCGCAGGACCTGGCAGCTCCTGGACCCCGCCTACGCCGCGCTCAGCGACCGGGACGTGTTCGAGCGGGGCTTTCCGGGCGACCCGGGCGCGCCGGATCGCCACTTCGCGCTAGAGGGCGACTCGACCCAGTGGCTGGGACGGACGACGGCCCGGGAGATCGCGCGCCTACTGGAAGGGATCCACAACGCCCGGCTGGCGTCGCCGGAATCGAGCCAGGAGATGATCCGTATCCTGCGGCGGCAGTTCTACAGCTCGCGGCTCCCACAGCGGATCCGGTTCCAGGCCGCGGTCGCCCACAAGACAGGGGACTGGCCGCCCTACGCCGGCAACGATGTGGGGATCCTCTACTACGAGGGTGGCCCGACGGTAGTGGCGGTCTTCACGAATCAGAACCGGGGTGATTTCTTCGAGCTGGAAGCGACCATCGGCCGGATCGCCGAGGATCTGATCAGCGTTTGGCGTTGATCCAACCGGGTCTTGACGGCGGAGCGGCGGGATGGGAGGTTGTAGGGGACGACAGCGGGCGAAAAGTTCCTGCAAAAGCTTGCAAACGGCCGAGCCCCGGCGTACCGGGGCCCGGTGAGGTTTAGATTGCGTTCTACTCTATAGGTGTGTGGGGGCTGACCCGGCACCGGGAGTAGGCGGCCGAGCCGGATGGAGGGACTGTTCCTACCTGCTGCCCAATTGCAGGCGCCCCCACACCGTGTCTTTTTTGTGCGTTTCCCTACCTGACCTCAGTAGTTAGACGCTCAAACCCAGCCAAAGGTTGCCGTTCGACGCCGTTCAGCCATACGGGCCAACGGGCCGGATTCCTCAGCGGCCTTTTGTCCAGGCGACGTGCTCTCTACTAACACATGACGGGCCCGTAGTGCTCCACGGCCTCGGTTGGTCTCGGTGCCGCACCTACTGGCTGACCGCCTCTGGACGCTCTTGGGCCTGTGGCCGGCGTCCCCGAGGCACGGCACGCCCCTCATATCGATCTCTACGGGTTGGCAGGTCGGCCGGTTTCAGCGCGGGGCCTGGCGGGTCCGCGTGGCGTCAGGACTCGAGGTGCTCGATGGCCGCGCGCACGTCGTCCGGGATCCGCACGGGCTGGCGCCTGACGTAGTCGTACGAGACCACCACACTCGTCCCCTCCGCCGCCACCGCGTCCTGGGCTTCGGACAACAGCTCGTGGCTCATCGTGAAGCGGTCCTCACCCAGCTCGACGACGCGTGTGCCCACCAGCGCTGTATCCGGGTAGTACAGCGGCCGGCGGAACCGGCAGCTAGTGGAATGAAGGATGGCGCCGACCTTGTCGCGCTCGTAGGACTCCAGGAAACCGCAGCGCTCCAGGTAGAGGACGCGGGCCGACTCGAAGTAGCGGAAGAACACGACGTTGCTGACATGCCCGTACGCGTCCATCTCGCCCCACTGAACGGGTATGCGGAGGACGACTGGATATCCGGCGAGCAAGTCTTCGCCCAACGCTGGGCTCCCTCTGGATCGGTTCAGCTTCACGGATGCGGGCGGGCAGAGCTGGAGAGCGTCCCGACGGGGCCCGGGCCCAGCCAGCCGGCCCGGGCAGCGCCTATCTCCTGCGTTTGCGGCGCTTGTGCAGCTCTTTCCGCTTCTTCCGCCCGATCTTTCGACGTCCCGACTTCTTGAGTTTCGGTCTCTTGCGGCCCATCGGCTTTCCGGGTAAGGGGCAAAGCGGTTGTCGCACCATCGTGTGGCGGCGGCCAGCGAATATACACGTCGGGTTCCCTGTTGCAAATGTCTCGGCACTGTTGAGGGTTACGGTCAGCGCTGGTCGTTCTGCATCGCCTGGGCGGTGCGGGACGATGTGGCCGGCGGCGTCCTGGTGCGAGCTCAGGGGCTGGGCGCCGAGCTGGTGAGGGGCACGCTGGACAACACGGACATCTACCGCGTACCCTACCGGACGCTCTTCGGACGGTTGCTCGACTGAAGCTCGCTCATCCGGCACTCACGCGGGCGTCGAGCCAGTCGGCGTGGTCGTAGTCGATGCCGTCGTTACCCGGTAGCACGCGCAGCACGAGTTCCTGGATGCCGCCGACATCCACGTCCAGGGCCACAGCTCCTGCCCCGTTATGGATCGGATCGCTCGACCATAGCAGGCGGCCGTCGCCCCAGACCTGGAAGACCACCTCCACCGGCGTTGGCGGCGCCACCTCATCGTCGATGCCGACCCGTGCCGTGAAGCGCCGGAAGGCGCCGAACAGCTCGTAGCGCAGCTCGGAGCGCGCGTGCGTTCCCAGACCCTTACCGTAGGTTACGCCGGCCACGGTCAGCGGGTTGCCGTCTACCGAACGGTCGCGGCCCAGGCTACCCCAATCCTGCTGGGCCACGACCGGTTCGAGGTCGCAGAGGTACACCTGCTCCGGTACCTCGGGCGTGTAGACCACCTCCGCGGGCTGCTCGCCGACCGTCCCATCGTACCAGATCGAGCGGACCCCGATCCGGTAGCTGCGGCCGGGCGCCAGACCGCGCAGCGCAGCCCAGGGCTCAAACGCGACACCGAGCGGGCGCTCGTCGATCTCGATGAGGTAGCCGGCCTTGACGTGGTACTGCGTCGGCCAGTGGAGCGTCGCCCGCGACAGCCCCTCCTGGGTCACCTGTAGTCGAGAGGGCGAGATCACCGGGAACAGGTACGGTTGGGTCGGCTCGAACCCCAGCTCCCACGATAGGGTCTGGCTCACATCGCTTTCCAGCGTGACCGTCGCATAGCCCTGGTGGCTGGCCGATGAGACGCGCGGCGGCTGCTCGCGCTGCTCGCCGCTGACCTTCACGCCGGCGAGCTTGAATGTCGGCGCGCTACGGGGAAGGCCGACGGTGAGCGTGTAGGGGTCTCCAGCGACGATCCGGCTTCGTCCCGCGAGCGTGGGTCGCTGGTTCGACCCGCCTGCCTGCAGTTCGAGCAGGTCCACCCAGCCCTGGGTGATATGCCGGCTGGTGGAGATGAGGACTGGCAGCGCGTCGGCAGGCACCAAGGTGACCACGCGCACATCGGCCGGTGGCACGGTGAGGAACACGCCGTGCGGCCAGGCGCCGAGGTAGGTGCCCTGCCAGTAGTCGTAGACGTGGTAGAGCCGGTCGGGATCGAGGCCCAGCTCGTCCCAGGCCAGCAGGCGACTCTCTGCGGCTTCGGTTCCGTAGTTGAAGAGCGCTACGACGTCATACGCGCGGTCCAGGTGGCCAACTTTCAGATCCCAGATCGGCTTGCGCACGTTGTCGGGCTTGAACAGGTCGAGCGGCCGGATGTCCACCGCGGGATAGATCCGCTTCAGCATCTCTACGCGTGAGGCCGGCAGGTCCGGCATCCGATCGCTGGCCATGAGCGCCTGACCGCTCAATCCCTGGATCGTGGCCCAGGCCCGGGCCACTCCCTCGCTGAGCGGCGGCCGCACGAGTAGGACGTCGGGGTCGGAGTACCAGGTGATGTTGTGGAGGAAGTTCCAGCGCTGGACCGCTTCGGCGGCGACCAGGAAGCCTTGCCAGCCCTGAACGATGTCGCCCGCGGTGCGCGAGCCGTTCAGGATGCCGACGCCGGGGAGGGGGATACCCCAGCAGCCGAGGAGATACGAGTCGTCGCCGATAGCCTCGCGGATTGTCCGCAGCGTGCCCCGGTAGAGCGCGGTGGCCGCTGCCTCCGGCTCGTCACCGGGTACCGGCCCGGCCATCTGCTCGAGGTTGCGGGCGAACTCGCGGATGACGATGGGCTGGCCGTCGATCTTGAAGTAGGTGTAGCCCCAGTCGCGCAGGCGCATGAACAGGTCGCGCAGATACGTATGCGCGGTTGGAAGGCTCGGATCGAGGAGATAGGTGCCCTCCCAGGTGGGCGAGGCCGAGCTACCGTCCGGCTTCCAGAGGAAGGCAGCGGAGCTCCGGGCCACACGCTCGTTGCTCTGGCCGTGCGGTGCCAGCCAGAGGCCCGCCTGCAGCCCGAGGGCACGGATCGAGTCGGCGATCGCGGCCATGCCCGGCTCGCGGAACCGCACGTCGATCGTCGTCCAGTCGCGGTTCGCGCCCAGGCCGTGGCCCGTGCCCTGCCAGCCGTCGTCGATCTGCACGTAGCGGGCGCCGAACGGCCTCAGGTGTTCGGCGATCCACTGGGCGTTGGCCAGAATCTCATCGGCATTGATCTCCTGGTAGTAGTAGTACCAGGAGCACCAGCCGGACGGCGCCAGCGGGAAACGCGACTTGTCGATGGGCTGGAAGAAGGGGATTTCCAGCTCGCGCTTGTAGTAGTCGGGGATGACCCGCCCATCGTCGGTCGTCACGCGGTCCGCGACGGGGTCGAAGCTGCCGTCGGCCAATGGCGTGGTGACAGGTCCCAGCGTGGTGACGAACAGCTCGTCCCGACCATCCGGCTTCAGTCGGACCGGGATAGGGCGCGGCCAGGGGCTCACCGGCCCCGCGCTGGGGACATTCTGGGCTTGCCGCTGCTGAGTCATGGCCGGGCTACCGCCGAAGGGTTGCAGGATCGCCGCGGCGCTGATGAGCGTGGCCACGGCCACGGGCCGCCAGTGATGAATGGCTGAACGGATCATGATGGGCCAGGCCTCCAGCGTGGGGTTGGGCCTCTAGCGTGTGGCGGACCGGGGGTCGCGGAAAGGTAGTTGTGTCCGCAGCGTGAGGCGATGCAGTGAGTTGGGCCTAGCAGAAGTCGGGCGGGGGCGTCCGCACGGATCGAGCGGGGCCCGGGGAGCCTAGCGCTCGGCCCGGCCGGATCCCAGCTCGCGCAGGAAGCTGTCCGCTTCAAGCAGGCGCGTGACCTGGGTCTCCAGGTGTAAGTATCGGTCCTCCAGCCTGGCGAGTCGCTCATCCACGTCGGAATCGCGCCCGGTCTTGCTGGCTTGGATGGCGGTGATGATGTCCCTAACCATCGGCCGCAGAACCAGGTGGCCGGCCAGCGCCAGGCTTGGTACGCCGATCGTGAAGAAGATCGCGACTATGGGGACGAGGTCGTACACCTAATTCCTCCGTGTTTCAGTACGCAACCGCACCGGGCGCGCGGCGGCGTCCAAGGGAGCGGGCTGTTCCACTCACCATTACGTCATCCAGCGCTCGGCAGGTTTCAAAGCCCCTGCCGCCACTGATCTCTGGCTGAGCGGATCATGGTGGGTCAGGTCCCTTGCGTGTTGTGATCAGGGATTCCCCGAAACGCAGTCCTGCGCCCCGGTTCGGGAACCGGCAGAGGGCGGCAGATCGGATCACTCGTCTGTAGTCAGCTCGAACCAGGACGTACTCTGCACATGGTTCACTGCCGGGTGACGGCAGTGGGGCGCATTATGGACGCGGGCTACTATCAACGCAAAGAGAGGATCTGCCTGTATGATGTCGGCCTGTCATACACGGCACAAGTCAACGCTGACCGACGAGGATGTGGTGGCGTTCTCCGACCTTGCGCAGCCTGCGGCCGTCCGCTGAGCATCCCACTGAGGCGCGCTCGGACGTCCACTCGTCAACCTGCTGGATCAGCGCTTGGAGCTGTCGCGAATCATTCTCCGTGCGCTGTTGCCTCCAGAGGCTTGCGCCTGCATGATGGCAGTTGCCGGGAGGTTAGCTGGGCGGTCGTGAGCAGTCAGCTGCGCACGTAGGTGCTCAGCTGTGTGGAAGCAGAACACACACAGACTGTCTCTTAGCTGGCGCTTAGGGGAATCCAGCCACGCTAGTTCGCGCCTACAACTCAAGTCACCCAGTGGGAGGTAGCTAGCCATGAAGTATGTCGTGACACTCGTCGTCGGTGCGGTCATCGGTGCGATCGTGGGTGCGCTGTGGATCGGTCCTGGCCCCGAACAGGTCAGTGGCCTGACCGAGGAGGACGTGGCAGCGATCCGGAGTACCGTCGAGTCCGTCGTTCAAGCGACCTTGGCCGACGACTGGGCGACGTGGGAGAGCTGCTGGGCTGAAGATGCAGTGACGGTATACCCGCACGGTCCTCCCACCGAAGGTCGAGCGGCGATTCGTGAATCGTGGGAGAGGGTCAACGCAACAGAGTTCGTGGCAACGCCAGCGGTGATCGAGGGTCGCGATGGACTCGCGTACGTGCGTGGTACTTACGCTCTCTCCTTCAGGGCGGAGGGTATGCCCGAGCCGGCCAGCGAGAGCGGCAAGATGCTCCTGATCCTGGAGAAACAGCCTGACGGTTCATGGGTCGTCGCGATCGACGCCTCAAGCTCCGACTTGCCGCTCCCTGAGTAGGG
>Ga0111181_1091_pt1 | contig 25181 bp, 17 predicted proteins | sample DeeMarSWOR324_28_FD_80236 | JGI IMG/M metagenome (GOLD analysis project Ga0111181, IMG submission 80236) | Gemmatimonas sp. SM23_52
TTGAGATGCGGGTTCGAGATGGCCCCCGCCCGCGTCACACCCGGTACCCTCCGCGCCTCATCCACGAAGGACGTGACCAGCCTCAGCCCCTCTGCGTCGGAGTATCGCGGAGACGGAACCATGAACGACAGGAACGCCGTCGGCTCGTATCCGAAGCCCGGATCGACCAGTCGGGTCGCGCCGAAGCTGCGGATGAACAGCCCCGCGAATACCAGCAGCATGGCAGACACCGCCATCTGCCCCGCCACCAGGATCCGACTGAGGGCGACGGTCCTCGGTCGACCGGCCTGTGCGCTGTCACCCTTCAGGATCGGGGCAACGTCGGTTCGGGTGGCTTGAAGTGCCGGAACGAGTCCCACGGCAGCACCGGTCGCCAGCGACACCAACCCCGTGAATCCCAGAACCGTCCAGTCGATGCTCAGGTCCAGGCCTACGGGGATCAGGAACGACTGGGTGAGGGACTCTGCCAGGTCCAGGACCCACGAGGCGAGGAGCAGCCCGCCAGCTCCACCGAGGATGCCCAGCAGCGCGCTCTCCGTCAGCAGCTGTCGGACGAGGCGCCCGCGCGCGGCTCCCATGGCCAGGCGGAGGGCCACCTCCTTGCGCCGGTCCACGGCGCGCGCCAGCAGGAGACTGGCGACGTTGGCGCAGGCGATCAGCAGAACGAGCGCGACTGCGCCCAAAGCCAGGAAGTTGACCGACCGCACCATCCGGTCGACGCCGGGGTTGAACACGACCTCCTGCGAAGGCATTGCCACGAGGCTGTCCCCCACCTGCCACACACCGGGGAACGACTCCTGGAGGTACTCGGATACCTGTGCGAGCCGGCCCCGCAGGTCCGGCAGCGCGGCCCCGGCTGCCATGCGCCCAACCGGCGAGAACGAGTTCCAGCCCCGGGACGCCAGAGGGTTCTCTTCCAGGGGCATCAGCTCGCCTAACATCATGATCGGCGCGAAGAAGGCGGGCCGGAACCCGCGGATGGACCCGGCGAAGTCCTGCGGGGCCACCCCGACGACCGTGTAATCCCTCCCGGCCAGGTGGAGGGATGCTCCCACGACCGCCGGATCGGCTGCGAACGCTCGCTGCCAGTACTCGAACCCGAGCACGACGACCGGGTGTGCCCCCGGGGCCACGTGATCCTCGGGCAGCAGCGGCCGCCCGATGTGAGCGCCGACGCCCAGCATGCCGAAGTACCCCCCGGTCACCAGCTCTCCCACCAGCACGTCCACCTGGTCTCCCATGTCTCGTTGGGTGATGACGATCTGATGCCCCTCGAGCTCGGACAGCACGCCCGAAGTCTGTTCCTTGAGCTCCAGGTAGTCGGGGTAGTTCAGCCAATACAGCCATCCCTCGCCCTGGTCGCGGTAGATGTTGACCAGCGTCTCCGGCGCCTGAAACGGCCTGTCCCGGAACAGTACGGCATTCACGACGCTGAAGATCGCCGTGTTCGCTCCGATTCCTACCGCGAGGGAAATCAGCGCAACAGCCGTGAACCCGGGATTCTTGCGCAGCATGCGCAGCGCGAAGCGAGTGTCTTGGACGGTTGAGTGCATTCTCCCGTCTCGCAATCTCCAAGCTGGCCGTGGGGGCTTGGGCACTCCACAGATAGCCAGGTGAAGGGCACAGAGCGTGCCAGGACCACCATTCCTAATTCGTTTTCAGATGGGGACTTACTACTGCAGCCTCTACTGACAGCGAGCCTCCTGTTCGATCTTGGAACTCGGGTGCGCGGATGTGGGATCGTCTCCGCCCAGGAGCCGCCTTCCCGCGCTCAGCGGGCGCCGGCTGTCAGACGTGACGGCAACGGCTAGGAGATCCCAGCGGGCAACACCACTAGCGAAGAACTGATAGACGAACAGGCCGCTGGCCAGCAACCCACCCACGACCCCGGCGATACTCGTGGACTTCAGCCGGTGCATCAGGAACCGCTCGTCTATCTGGTCTCCCAGCATGGGGATGATCATTTGCCTTTCTCCAACTTGAAGATCTCGTCGGTCGAGCACCCGAAAATCCGTGCGAACTTCAACGCCAGGGGCAGGCTGGGGATGTAACGGTTGCGCTCGATCGAGTTGATGCTCTGCCGCGAGACGCCGACGGCCTCGGCGAGCTGCTGCTGAGTCCAGCCTTTCCTGCTGCGCAGCTGCTTGACTTGGTTCCGTACGGTTGTGCTCATGTGCCCGCCGTATGTAAAGTCTGCTTGACAAGCGAAGCTAGCGGGGCTTGCGCCCTTTGTCAAGTCTGCTTTACACTGGCGATGACAGGATGACCGGCGCTAAGGGGATCGAGAGCCGATTCTCCAGAGGGCGAACGCATTCGAGACCCGATATTCCAGCGGGACGGGATCTCCAAAGCCTGCCGAGTTCTCGTCGTAGTGGAAGACCACCTGGTGCATCACGATCCGGTAGACGCCCTTTACATCCTCGGACTTGAACGCTGGCCCAACATTGTGCCCGGGCAACGCTCCCCACACGTGCAGGGTATCGACGAGCACGCCGCCCGGTTCCATGACGATCGGGGGACTCAGACACCTGGGAAGAATCGGCGCCCAGAACCGCTCCCAAACGCCGTCGACTTCCTTCTCCAGAACGGCGGGCAAGGTACGTAGACAATTGACGATGTACAGCGTGTCCGCCGCTTGATTCTCGTAGCTCAGTGCAATCTCCGTGGTGAATCCCACCCAGTCCGTGCGCAGCCAGTAGAACGGCCTGTCGGTCTGGATGGGTGCTGTCGTGTCCCTGTCAACTTCCGGTGGGGTGATGTCGCTTTCGCAACCTCCCAGGAGCGGGAAGACCAGCAGGGTCAGCAGGCTCAGCAGCACGCGGCACCGTCGCGCCAGCGGGACCCCAGCTGCCAGGAGCGACGTGATGCTCACGTTCAATGCTTCTACTTCTTCTGTTCGGAGGAGTGAGCGCCACGTTCATCTTATAGCAACTCGAGGGCGTGTGGCAATCCCGGATCCTATCCTTCGAGATGGCTCTGCCGGATGCTACGTGCCCAACAAACCTCTCATCAGTGCTGCTACCACGAACCCCAGGTAGTTCCCTATTGCGTAACCCAACAACCCGACGGCCACGCCCGGCAGCACCCGGTCCGTGTACCCGCGGGCGCCGGCTATTGCGATTGCTGAAGCCGGTCCACCAACGTTCGCCTGCGACGCTACCACCAGCGTCGCGAGGTCCAAGCCCGCAAAACGCCCGATAGCGAAGATCAGCACACCGTGCAACGCAACGGTGATGGTCGCGTAGTAGAAGACGGGTGGTCCCAACGCGACGAGGCTTGCGACCACCGAACGGGCTCCGTTGCTGGCCAGGAAGAGCAATATCAGATAGTTGCCGAACAACGCAGTACCGGTAAGCGCTTTCACAGCCGGCACCTGCGCCAGGATCAACACCACGGTCGTCAGCCACAGCACCTCGTGGATGATCGGGACGAACTTGGCCAGCTGCTCCGCTCCCCATACCGCACCGACGGCAATCGCCACCAGCGCCGCGGTATCTCCCAGCGATACCGGTCTCACGCTGTCGTGAAGCGTGCGCTCCAGTGTGATGGGCTTGTCCACGGAGGAGGAGCCGCCCATCGGTTCCTGCGATTGCTTTGGCTGTCGCAACAACACGGGCACCGCCAAACACACGGCCATCCAGACCGCGGTCAGGATGACGTCTGCCGCCGTGGCCGCCGAGAACATGCTGGCACTGGTATCGAAGGCGCGCCCCAAAGCGGCGAAATTCGCGCCGCCACCGGTGTACGTGCCCGTAAACTGACCGGCGAGCTTCCAGGTCTCAGGACCGACCAGCCCGGACAACAGCAAGCCGCCGGTGATGGCGCCCACCATCGTCCCGACAGCGCCGATGCCGAACGCGCCCAGCATCCTGGGACCGGCCTGCAGTATTGAGCGCAGGTCCACACTCAACAGAATCAGGGCGATCCCCAGATTCACGCCCGTGCCCATCAGGAAATCGTACGTCGGGGATGTGCCCGGCAAGAGTCCGACGTTCGAGAGCAGCATGCCGAACAGGATTCCCGTCAGTGCCGCACTGAGCGAGCGAAAGAGGCCGACCCGCTTCTCCAACTGAACGGAGATGAGGACGACCGCGGCGAGCGTGAGAAATATGCCGATGGGATCCGTAATCATGGTCTCTGGGGTAGGCGAGTAGCGCTAGTCAGCGCAGAAAGCTAGCACCCTTTGTCCCAACCGTGAAAGGTCGTCCCTCGACCCCGGATCAGCGGGCGCCTTCAGAGGATCTGGACCTCCTCCAGCCGGGCCTGCTTTCTCACTGCCAGCGCCATCGTGATGGGGATCGCCGCCAGCAGCAGCGGGAAGTACCCCGAGCCCGGCAGACGGAAGGCGAAGAGGAAGGCCAGCAGATTCGGCAGGATGGCCACCAGGAGCCCGACCAGGATCAGGCCCATGCCGGACTCCCATAGCTCGTTCCGCGTCGTCGTCACCACGGTGTGCGTCACGGCTACGAGAGCGAGGATGCAGTACCCCAGCATCAGTAGCGACCCCACGGGCCCGAACGTGTGGTACAGGGCCGGATGGAAGATCAGCTCCAGGACCAGGCAGGCCACAAAGAGCGCCCACACTCCGTAGATGATTCGGGTGGCGAGTCGGCTAGCGCCCAGGCGCTTGGGCTGCGGGAAGGTGAGGAAGAAGCGGAGCAGCAGTGCGGTCAATAGCAAGGCGGCGGCGAACTGGACGTGGGACACGACACCGTCCCAGGTGCCGAGGTAAGGCCCGACGCCAAACGTTGCCACGCCCGCGGTCAGACCGATGTAGGCGTGGGCCAGGGCGTGAGACGTCTGAACCGTGAGGAACGGCCAGAGCCCGAACACCATGAACGAAAGTCCGATCAGCGCCCCTCCGAGCCTCAAGTTCACCACACTACGGGGCGTCGCACCGTACACCACATCGAAGGACAGGCTCTGGCCTTGCCGCTCCACGACGAGCCGGCGCGACTCGCCGGCCCGCGGCGTCAGTGAGTTGGGCCAGCGAGAATACAGGGGGAGCGTCTCCACCGGGATTCCCTCCACGCTGATCATGCGATCCCCGACCTGGAGCCCGGCCTCCTCGGCCGGCCCGCCGCGCTCGACGTAGTTCACGATGTATTCGGGGCTGTAGGTGTACCCGCCCCGACCGATGCGCAGCCTCTGGAAGAAGCCGACGGTTCCCCAGACGGTGATGGCAACGCCCATGACCAGCAGCAACACCCTGCGACGATCGACTGTCAGGCTAGCCATTCCATCCCTCCATCACTCGGGCGTCAGCGCCACCACGGGATCCACTCGCATGACTCGCGACGCTGGCACGAAGCTCGCCAGCAGGCCGGTGAAGGCCAGTGCGGCCACGACCATGCCAAAGACCATCGGGTCCCGCGCACGGACCTCGTAGAGGATGATCTGCAACGGGCCGGCGGCCAGCGCGGCCAGGGCGATGCCCAGCAGCATACCCACCGCCAGCTGCGCGACCCCGCGCTTCATGACCAGGCGCACGAGAACCGGGCCGTCGGCTCCCAACGCCATGCGGATCCCCATCTCCTGGGTGCGCCGGCTGACCGCGAACGACATCACGCCGTAGAGACCGATCGCCGCCAGGAACAGCGCCGCGAACCCGAACACCATGAACAGATTGCCGAACAGCCAGTAGAACCAGGTCTCCTTGGCGATCACGTCCTGCATGGACAGCACTTCGTAGATGGGAAGACTACGATCGAGCGACTCGACCGCCGCGCGCACGTCGGGTGTGATCCGCATCGGGTTGCCCCGTGTGCCCACCGCGATGCTCACGAAGGTGCCCACGCCGCTCTGCGAGATCGGGATGTAGAACCCGGCCGGGTTCGCATCGAGGTTGGCGATGCCTTCCATCTTCATGTCCGGCACCACACCGACGATCGTCAGCCACTGGGCCGTCGTGTCGCGCCGCCCCATGCGGATGCGGCGGCCCAGGGGAACGCGGTCCGGGAAGAAAGCGCGCGCGAACGACTCATTCGCGATCGCCACCGGCAGGCTCCCGCGCCGGTCCGCCGTGCTGAAGCCGCGACCCTGCAGGATCGGGGTCTGGAACGTCTCGAAGTAGCCCGGCGTCACGATGCCCTCGCGGGCGATCGGGAAGTCGTCGTCCGTCGCGTACGACCCGCCCTCCACTTCGAAGACCCGCGTCCCGTTGCCCGAGGCCGGAAGCCCGTCCGACAGAGTCGCCGCCTGGACACCCGGGATCGCCAGCAGTCGCGGCAGGAGCTGCTCGTAGAAGCCGACGTGACTCGCCGTATCGGGATACTCTTGGGCCGGCAGCTGGAGGCGCGCGGTAAAGATGTTCTCTGTCGCAAAGGCGAGGTCCTGCGTCTTCAAGCGAACGACACTCTTGATCATGAGCCCGGCGACGATGAGCAGGCCGCACGACAGCGCGACCTCGACCACAACGAGCGCGCCGCTGAACTTGCCGAGCCGGAAGCTCGACGAGCCGCGACCCTCGTCCTTCAACGACTCGCAGATGTTACCGCCCGTCGCGCGCAGAGCGGGAACCAGCCCTGAGAAGAGGCTGGAGAGCACGACCATGGCGATGATGAAGAGGACCACCCTCAGATCGTAGTCGAACGTGATCCAGAACGGCGGTGGCTCGGCCTCGCGCGTGCGGACGGACGCACGCGCCAGCAGCAGGTTGGCCACGTTCGCACAGGCGATCAGCAGCACGCCGATAACCGCGCCCAGCATCGTGTAGAGCAGCCCGGTCAACTCGGGACCGGCGACCAGGCTCGTGAACGGCACGACTCGCGCCCCGAACCCCTCGTTGCTCTCCGGGTACTCCTGCTCGAGTCGTCGAGTGATCGTCGCGAACTCGGCACGTGCTTCGTCCAGCGACCTGCCTCGTCTGAGTCGACTGACGCCGAAGTACGCCGGGCCCTGCCCGCGCTCGCTCGCGCTGGGATCGATCGCCTCCGGAATCCACAGCTGTTCTCTGTCCGGGAACGCGAAACCCTCCGGCGCCACGCCAACGATGGTCCGCAGCTCGCCGTTGGCGCGCACCGTTCTCCCAATAACGTCCGGTGCGCCGGCGAAGCGGTCCTGCCAGATGTCGTAGCCGATGACGATGACCGGCTGGGCGCCGGGTCGGTCGTCTCCTTCCCGGAACCCGCGTCCCAGCACGGGTTGCACTCCCAGGTTGACCGTTCGCATGGCGATAGCCGCCAGATCCTCGAGCGTCGTCTGCTGCTCCCTCCAATCGACGAAGTCGTGGACGGGAACGGTCTGGAACCGGATGTCGCGTGCAGGATTGGTCCTCCCCAGCGCCAGCACCGCGTTCCCGTCCGGGAAGGGAAGCCCCTTGTAGAGGGCGCCGTTCACCAGGGCGAACACGGTGGTCGTGAGGCCAACGCCGAGGCCGAAGGTGAGAACGATGATGGAAGAGAGCCCCGGATTCTTGAGCAGCATCCGGAAGGCGAAACGAAAATCTTTGTGCAGTCTGTCCATAGGGTCAGCGCCGTTGAGGTCAGTCGGAGGCCCACGGGCTCGCTCTGCGAGGGCCGTGTCGATCCGGCATACCCCACTACGGCTCGCCACCCATGGGGGTTTCTTGTAATGCGGATCACTGCGGCTGGGAGAATTGGGAGGGGCGAGCCCGGCGCTCCGGCTGCGGCTAGAAGAAGAAGAACGCCGCCGCCAAGATCCCGTAGACCGCCAAGAGCTGCGCACCCTCCAGCCAGTTCGACTCGCCGTCCAGCGAGATGACCGTGACCACGCCTGTGGCCAGGGCGACGGCCGTAACCTCGAAGGCGGTGAAGGCCAGGTCCATGGCGTTCCCGATCAGCAGGGATACGAAGACGAGCAGTGGCGCCACGAACAGGGCGACCTGGGTGCTCGAGCCCACGGCGACCGCGAACGACAGGTCCATCTTGTTCTTGGCCGCCATCATCACGGCGGCGCCATGCTCCGCCGCATTGCCGATGATGGGGATCACGATGATACCGAGGAACAGCTCACTCACGCCCAGCTCGGCGATCGTCTCCTCGGTGACGCCCACCAGGATCTCCGAGAGCCAGGCGACCAGGGCGGTGCTGACGGCCAGGGCCGTGAGCGCGCGGCGCAGCGACCAGGTCGGCAGCTGGTGCGCCTCCGCGGGCCGGAACATCTTGCGGTGCGTCTTCAGCGAGAAGACGAGGCTGAGCACGTAGACGGCGAGCAGCACGATGGCCACCGCGATCGAGAGCTCCTCAAGCACCACGGGCTCGCCGCGCGGGTGAGTGAAATCGAACAGCGCCGGCACGACCAGCCCCACGACGGCAAGCGCGAGCAGGGCCACGTTCATGCCGGCGGCCTGGCGGTTGAACGTCTGGGTCTGATGCCTCATCCCACCCACGAAGAGCGACAGGCCGAGGATGAGCAGCAGGTTGCCGATGATCGAGCCGGTGAGCGATGCCTTGACCAGCTCGATCAGCCCCGCCCGCAAGGCGAAGATGCCGATGATCAGCTCGGCCGCGTTGCCCAGCGTGGCGTTCATCAGGCCGCCGAACGTGGGTCCGGTGCGCGCGGCCAGCTCTTCGGTGGCCAGTCCCATCAGGTGGGCCAGCGGGATGATGGCGACGGCGCTGACCGCGAAGACGACAGCCGGGGCGGTGTGCAGCGTGTCCAGCAGGACGGCCGCTGGCACCAGTAGTAGCGGCGAGTAGCGTAACACGCGCGCGGGCATCAGCGCGGCTTTGCTGGCTGAGCTGTGATCCTCATGTGGTCTCCCGGCGGCACGATACAGCGCGGCACGGTTCGGTTCAAGTGAGTGGGCTTCAGCGGTGCCGCAAACAGGTGTGTCGCGGCGACACGATCATCGGGTCGCAGGCACACGGAGGGCGGCGCCAATGGTTTCGGCGAAGCTTCAAAGCTCAGTCATGACGCGGATATCGCGTCGAGCTGCCCGGCACGGTGTGTGCCCTGTCGGTGGTGGGGCCGATGCAGAGTGATCGGAACCCTGAGGCGGTTCGTTGCGTCTATATTATAGAAGGGCTACACTCAAGTAGATCCTCGCGCAGCGAGCCCTTGCTGGGACCGCTTACGCGCCGTTGCCCGCCGCACAGCCGGAACGTCCGGCGGTGTTGGCCCGACGCGGCAGGACGGCGCTTGCAGTAAAGGAGGTTGCCATGTTGAGGATCGCCTCCAGAACATTCGTCACGACGATCACGCTCGCGTGTTTGCTCGGGATCACGACGCCGGCGGCCGCGCAGAAGGTGAAGTCGAGCCGCCAGGCCAGTCGCCCGAGCCCCGTGCGTGTGACCAGCCCGCGCCCGCAGGCGCGGACGCCTGCACGCAGCAGTGTGCGCGTTACGCGGCCGTCAACTCCTAGCGTGCGCACTACTCGGCCGTCGACTCCAAGTGTTCGCGTTACGCAGCCGTCGACACGCACCAGCGTGCGCGCTGCCCGGCCGGCAACACCCACCAGCGTTCGTGTGAGGCAGGCGTCTCCGCAGGCCGTGAAGACGCGCTCGACAGCGGGTTCGCCGACCCCGGTGGTGCGGGTGAACCGTGCACCGGCTGTGAGGGGTGGTACGACCAGCTCTCCGGCCTCCGGCTTCAGAGGGTCCGGCGTCAAGGTGAGCGGCGTCGAGAACGACACGCGTGCGGTGACACGCGAGACGATATCCAGCCGTTTCCGGACGCGCACGACGCCGCGCTACCGCTATGACGGGTACCGAGACTACCCGCGTCGCCCGAATGACCGTCGTGGGTACTATTACGGCTATAACTACGGTTACTACCGTGGCTATAACCGCGGCTTCGTTCACGGGCGCTACTACGGTTACTGCTTCGGTGGTTGCTACGCGCGCTACCATTACTACGGGCCGCACATGGTGTTCGGCTGGCACTACGGTGGGTTCGGGTTCTGGGATGGCTTCTGGCACTTCGCCATCGTGATCGGCGACCCGGTGCTGGTGCCCTACCACATCCATCACTACCACTACAGCTGGTGGGACGGCCGTCCGGCGACGCTGGTCACCTGGGACCGCGCGGTCGAGGTGTACCCGGCCGATTACAGTTTCGAGGCGGCAGGCTGTAACTGCGTCGAGCTGTGGCTGCGGACGACCGATGGCACGGACTACAAGATCCAGGTGGATCCCGCCTACTGGAGCGCTCGGGACCCGGGCGAGCTCTACGCCGCCCTCTGGACGGAGCTGCAGGAGACGGGTAAGCTACAGATCGAAGACATCCACGGCGCGATTCACGTCTTCCCAGCCGGGATGATTCAGGAGATCGAGGCGAGGGCCTGTCGCTAGGAGGAAGGTAGGACGCTCGAGACTTCCCCGTCGCTTCGGGTCTTTGCCTCTGCCGCCCACGGGCCGGGTTCGCCCAGCTCCGTGGGCGGCGCTATGAGGAACTGGAGATAGATGCCGTGCCTGTCTTCGCAGCGCTCGTGGTGCGGCTCGAAGAGGTCGAACTGATCGGGATCGCGTAGTCTGCGCGTGTGCCGGCTCACCGAAGCTTGACCGTCCCCTCCCGCGTTGCCGTCGCCCTAGAATGTAGGTACGAACACCGTTTCCAGCCAGGACGGCGAGCGAGCCTGGCCCGCGGGCGTGCGGATTGCTAGCTTAGGCTGGGGCGCCAAGAGCTTGTACTTGTGTCTGCGGGCGCGTCTGCCGGGACCGGGTTCTGATGAAACTCACGCGGGTACTCATACTGCTGATCGTCGTGGGGCTGCTCGTCTTCGTCTGCGCGCAGCCGACACCTGGCGGTTGAGCGAGCGGTTCAGGCGCTCTGCCTGCCGGTCGAGGTTGTCGGAGATCGGTTTTCCCGTAGATTGATGGCCTGCGCCGCAGCCGGCACAGAGGCCGCGCTTGGCAGTAGCGGATTGCCCCGTGGTGTAATTGGCAACACGCTTGGCTCTGGACCAAGAGACTCCTGGTTCGAACCCAGGCGGGGCAACTGGCAGGGCATGGGGCGTTGGGTGTCGGAGCGCGAGGTCCGGCCCTCAGCGCCCGCGTTGTTTGGACGGGTGGCCGAGCGGTCTAAGGCGCACGCCTGGAGAGCGTGTGGGCGCCACAAGCGCCTCGTGGGTTCGAATCCCACCCCGTCCGTGAGGGGGCGTCGCCGGTGCCGTCTCGCTACAGGTCGCGCCGGGGGCGCTCCAACTTTCGCTCGGACGGCACCGGCGCCGCCTAGGGTGGCAGAACGGCGTTGAACTGGGCGAGTTGCGGCTCGTGCCAGTAGAAGCGAATTCGACCGACTACGGAGGGGTGGCAGAACGGCGTTGAACTGGGCGAGTTGCGGCTCGTGCCAGTAGAAGCGAATTCGACCGACTACGGAGGGGTGGCAGAACGGCAATGCACCGCACTCGAAATGCGGCGCCCTCACGGGCTTGTGGGTTCGAATCCCACCCCCTCCGCCTTTACGTGACGCGGCTTCCGGGCCTTCGGGCTCGGGAGCCGTTTCACCCGACGCCCGGATGGTGGTCGGGCACACGGACTGGCTTTCCCCGGCGTGCAGTTCAAATCGCTTGTTCCTTTCTCTGATTGCTCCTGCGAGGAAAGACGACCACCGCTCGCCGTATCCCTTCGCAAGCTTGTCGTATTCGCTGACCGTAGTATCTATCGTTGTCATCGGGGTCCCTCGTGATGGATAACCTGCATGCCTTGGGGTAATGCGTGATTGCAAGACACTGATCTTGCCTTCCCCGGGAAAGGTGGATCAAGCACAGGGACTCGCTGCCAAGTCGCGTCATGCCTGTTGTGCCTGCGCTGCACGGTGTCCACATCAAAGCGGTTCACGCCTGCTAGGTGGAATCGCAAGTATGGGTCGATTATTATCCTTCTGTTCGCACCTGGAGAAGAACCGTATGACACTGTGCAATTCACGCACTCTGCCTGGACAATGGATGGCCCTGGCCGTGACTGCCGGTGCGCGTGGGCACGTCCTTCCCGGTGGCCGCCTCGTGAACATCGTCGTCCGCATCGATGCCGCGCACGGTACGTCACCGACGCCCCGGCCTACCCCCGCCCTCGGGTGGCCGGTCATCGCCTTCGCGCTCACCCTGCTTGGATGCAGCGGCGGCCGCCCGGACTACAGGACTCCGCAAACACCGGCGAGCGCTGATATTTGTGCCGTCGAGCGAGACACCGTGCTGGCCCGGCATGCCGTCGGGCCCCGCTGGATCGAGTGGACGAGTGCCTGTCTCCCGGACGCGCGTATCGTCTACGTCGATCAGGAGACATGGAACCTCTGGGTCATGGACGAGAAGGGTGGTAACAGGCAGTGTTTGACGTGTCCGGGCGACAATGGTTTGGGTGTGGATTTTCCCCTTGACCGGGACGGTCGATCGCCCGAGATCCATTGGAAGGGGGCACCAGAACCGTTGCCTGACCGCCCGATCATCCTGTTCTCGGCCGAGAACGAACACAGCTCTCATACCGCGCTCCGCGATGCACCCAGTATCGGATGGAACAACGATCTCTGGGGGCTGAACCTGTGCAGCGGGCGCTATACACGGCTCACTCGACTCGGCGAGGATGAGGGCCTTCAGCACGCGGCGATGTCAGAGGACGGTGAGTGGTTCGTCTACCCGTTGCGCTACGAGACCGGCGCTGCCCTTCGCAACTTCGGCAAAGCGCGGATGGTGTTCGCACAGATGAAATTCGACGCCGATGGGCGCCCACGCTTCGAGGAGCGCTTTTCCGCTGCGCCTCTCGGTGAAGTCTACTACGAGCCCAATGACATTCATTCCGACGGTTCAGGCCGGCGCTCGCTTTACTACGTCGCAGGGGATGGGACGATGCTCGATCCGTATCGATACGACTGGTGTGACGATGCTGCGTGTGAGCCGTCCAACACTCGGCTCCAGGCGACCCCCGACCTGCACGAGGAATTCACGATGATCGCGCCCTCTGGGGAACAGATGGCCTGGATGCGGGGTCCCCAATCAGGGCTCGGTTATCATGCCGATCTGTTCGTGTCGACGCTCGATTTCCGGGAGGTCCGAAGGGTGACGTCCTACAACGACTGTAGTCGGTGGCCGGAGCGCTGCCTGGCCTGGGGCGGGCAGCTCAGTGCCCTGAGCTGGTCCCCGGATGGCAGCACGCTCTACTTCGGCCTGTGGGAGCATGGGCGGTTGCTGCCGTTCGACGACGTGCACATTCACGCACTGCATTTCAGCGGCCCGTGTGGCCGCTAGCTCTCATCCTCCGTGAGGTATCGGGACGACTCCTGGCCGTGACCGTCGTTGATACGGGGCGAGCGGCTCGGTATGCTGTATGAGCAGCGGGGCGAGAGACAGAAGTCGATCCAACACTACGCTGAGTTCGTCGATCTCTGGAAGGACGCGGACCCCGAGCTACAGCCCCGAGTCGAGGCGGCGCGGCGGGCGATAGAGGCGCTGTCGCCCGATACGTAGGAACGCGACCACCCGCGCTTCCAGGCAGTTCTGGAACGGTACGACCAACCCGCAATTGACTTCAAGCGCTCGAGGGCGCCTTCCACATCGGACGCGGGCCTCTGCGGGGTCAGGTGCCACGTGACGCTGCGGGCTCTCGACCTCATCTTTACCCGCAAGCCAGGCATGCTGTAGCGCACCGGCGCTGCGATCGTCAGCGGATCCCGACAGAACGAGGGGGCGTTGACAGCCCGCGGCCCGCGCAAGGCAACGTCCGCACGCCTCCGACCGCGCACACAAATGGGAGGTGACCGATGTCAGTGATCGGGGTGGACCTGGGCGGAACGAAGATCGCGGCGGCGCTTTTCCCGGCGCACGGGGAACCGACGCATCGCGAAGCCGTCGCCCTGGAGGGCCGGACCGGAGACGGCGTCGGCGCACTGCTGGTGGAGCGGGTGCGCGCGCTTCTCGATGCCGCGGAGCGCGACGGCGAGCCGGCCGACGGTGTGGGCATCGCGGTGCCGGGTATCTACCGCGCCTCGACGGAGACGGTTTGGGCGCCGAACATCCCGGGCTGGGATGACTACCGGTTGGTGGATGAGGTACGCGCCGCCGTGCCGGAAGGAGTGGTGGTTCGGGTGGACAGTGACCGGGCCTGCGCGATCCTGGGCGAGACCTGGCGGGGTGGGGCGGGCGGGGCACGCAACGCCATCTTCCTGGTAGTGGGAACGGGTATTGGCGCGGGGATCCTGGCGGAGGGGCGGATATTGCGGGGCACGGGCGACGCCGCGGGTGCCATCGGCTGGCTGGCGCTGGACCGGCCCTACCGTGCGGGGTACGAGGCGGTCGGCTGCTTCGAGTACCACGCCTCGGGGCCGGGCATCGCCGCGGCGGCGCGACGGCTGATAAAGGAGGACGCCTCCTACGACGGCGCGCTGCGCCGCGCGGATATCGACGCGCTCACGGCCGGGGACGTGTTCGGGGCGTACGATGATCGCGACTCGATCGCGGTGCAAGTGCTGGATGACGCCGTCGCCTACTGGGGGATGGCGGTCGCCAACCTGGTGAGCCTGTTCAACCCCGAGACGATCATCTTCGGCGGCGGCGTGTTCGGCCCGGCCGTGCAGTTCCTGGAGCGGATTCGGGAGGAGGCGGCGCGCTGGGCACAGCCCATCAGTATCCAGCAGGTCGCGCTGCAGGCCTCGCAGCTGGGGGAGGACGCCGTGCTTTACGGCGCCGGCCGCCTGGCGCTGCTACCGCAGTCTCAAGCTCCCGAGCTCGAGTAACCTAGCATGAGCGCGTACCGACATCGGCTGGTCTTCGCGGCGGCATGCGCGGGGATGCTGCTCTTCGGGATCGTGCTGACGGCGCTGGGCGCGGTCTTGCCCTCGATCATCCCGCGCTTCGGGCTCGACCGGACGGAGGCGGGCTCGCTGCTCGCGCTTATGAGCCTGGGCATCCTGACCGGCTCGCTGGTCTTCGGGCCGGTGGTGGACCGGCGTGGCTACAAGGGGATGCTCATGGCGGCCGTGGTGCTGATCGCGCTGGGGCTGGAAGGGATCGCCTTCGCGCCCTCGATCGCGCTGCTCGCCGTCTCCGTGGTCCTCATCGGCTTCGGCGGCGGTGTCATCAACGGCGGCACGAACGCGCTGGTCGCCGATATCAGCGCGGGCGGCCGCAGCGCGGGGCTCAGCTACCTGGGCGTGTTCTTCGGCATCGGTGCCTTCGGCGTGCCGTTCGCTCTCGGACTTCTGCGCGAGAGATTCGGCGACGACGGTGTCGTGGCGGGTATCGGCGCGCTGGTCGCGCTCGTGCTGGTGCTCTACGCAGCGATCCGCTTCCCGGAGCCGAAGCAACCGCAGGGTATCCCGTTGCGGCGGGCGGCCGGACTGCTCCGGGATCGCGTGCTCGTGCTGCTGGGGCTCATCCTCTTCTTCGAGAGCGGGATGGAGATCACGGTGGGCGGCTGGACCGCGACGTACGTGAACCAGGAGCTCGCCCTGTCGGCGGAGCGGGCGCTGTACCTGCTGTCGCTGTACTGGCTGGGCATGACCGGCGCCCGGCTGGTATTGGGCTGGCTGCTGGGGCGCGTATCGGCGGCGGCGGTGCTGTTCTCTTCGCTGGGCGTCGCGTTCGTCGGTGCGCTGGTCCTGATCGGCGCCCGGACGGCGACCTCGGCCGGCACCGGTACGCTGCTGGCCGGCGCGGGCTTCGCGGCAGTGTTCCCGGTCATCCTCGGCTACGTCGGCGACCGCTACGAACGGCTCTCCGGGACGGCGTTCGGCGTCGTGCTGGTCATGGCGTTGATCGGCGGGACGATCTTGCCCTACGTGACCGGCGTGCTGGGCGACGCAGTAGGGCTCAGGCCGTCGCTGGCGATCGTGCCGGCGAGCCTGCTCTGTGTGGCGCTGATCTTCGGGATCGCGCGGCCTCGGTCGCGGACGCCGCCGCAGCTGGCCGGCTGACCGGGGCCTCGCTACGACTACGACACGAGCACGACAATCAGGACACGGTGACGATGCTTGCAATGACCTGGCTAGAGAATGCGCGTGAGGTGATGGACCGGATCGAGGCGACGCAGCTAGACAATATCCGCCGGGCGGCGGAGATCATGGCGGAGTCGATCGCCGTCGAGCGCTGGGTGCATACGTTCGGCTGCGGCCACGCGACCCTGCCGGTCGAGGAGATGTATCCACGCATCGGCGGCTTCGTGGGGTTCCACCCGATGATCGAGCTGCCGCTCACGTTCTTCACCCACATCACGGGCGAGCTGGGGATTCATCAGTTCCTGTTCCTGGAGCGCGCTGAAGGGTTCGGCCGCGAGATCATGAAGGCCTACGACTTCGATCCGCGGGACACGATGTGGATCTTCTCCCACTCCGGGCTGAACCCGGTGAACATCGATGTGGCGCTGGAAGCGAAGGATCGAGGGATGAGACTGGTGGTGACGGGGTCGCAGGCGGCGTACCGGAACGAGCCGCCCAGGCATTCGTCGGGGAAGAAGCTGTTCGAGCTGGCCGACGTCGTGGTGGACACATGCGTGCCGGCCGTCGACGCCTCGGTGCCGCTGCCGGACCACATCGACAAGGTCGGCCCGGTCTCGACCATCGCGTTCACCGCCGCCCTCTGGATGATCATCACCACGGTGGCGGAGCGCCTCGTGGAGCGTGGCATCAAGCTCTTCATCCACCCGTCACACAACATGCCGGGCGACACCACGGCGCGGGAGCGGCTGGATGTGGCGCTCCGCGAATACAAGCGGCGGATCGCGGGGGTATAGCGGTGGGTCGTGTCGTCCCAACGTAGCGTCGCTCGTTGATCCTCGCTTTGCGGCTTCGCATCTTGTGGCACTGCTGATCGTCTGTAATTAGAGGAACCCGGAGGTCACCATGCTCTCTGCCGTCCTGAAGGAGCTCCTCAAACGACGTGTCCCCCAGATCCTGGGGATATACCTGGGAGTCTCGTGGGCAATCGTTGAGGCCGTCGGGTTCCTGGTGGATCGCTATCTGCTCTCTTCGCACCTGGTGGATCTTTGTATCGTGATTCTCGCCTCACTGATCCCGTCGGTATTACTGCTCGCCTACTTCCACGGCAGACCCGGGCAGGACGAGTGGACGTTGGCCGAGAAGATCGGCATACCCACGAATCTCGTGGCCTGCGCCGCACTCCTCGTCTTCCTGTTCTCCGGCAAGGACCTGGGCGCGGTTACCATGACGGTGACGCTGGAGGACGAGGAAGGTCAGACGGTCGAGCGCGTCATCCCGAAGAGCGAGTTCCGCAAGAAGTTCGCGCTCTTCTACTTCGATAACGTGTCCGGCGATTCGGCGCTCGATTGGCTTCAGTATGGGATACCCGTGGGGGTCGCGGCGGACTTGTACCAGGACCCCTTCATCGATGTGAAGGAGGTTGCGTCTTTTCGAGAGCAGATAAGAGAGGCCGGTTACGATGATGGGCTCGGCTTGCCCATGGCGCTGATGCGAACGATCACTAGGGACGCACACCTCGACCGCTTCGTCAGCGGTACGATCGCGGCGGACGATGGCGAGCTATCCGTCGGGATAGGGGCGTATTCGAGTTGATCGATTCCGTCTCGGTCGGGCTCAAGCGCGACCTCGAGGTCCCGGCTCGCCACATCGAGCAAGCCCAAGACCTGCCCGTGCAGGAGATACAGACTACCTCCCTCTCCGCCTTTCGGTCCGCGGTCGAGGGCTACACCGCCCTCGTGCTCGACAGCGATTGGCAGAACGCCGCGCGGCACTTCGAGAATGCGGTGGCTGACGACCCGACGTATGCCAGTGCCCAGCACACGCTATTTCAGGTCTATCTCTACTTGAATCGGGCTCAGGACGGGATCGCGCCGATACAGGCGGCGATGGAACACATCTATAGGCTGCCGGAACGCGAGCAATTCGAGGTCAAGTCCGACTACTACTTCACGCGCCAGGACGATATCGAAGGTCGGGCGGCATTGGCGCAGCTGCTGATTTACCAGGACAAGAGGGACGAGGCCATCGCACAGTACATGAAGATCCTGGAGATCGATCCGGAGCAATACGACTACCTTCGCGAGATCGGCGCAGTGTACGAATCTCGAGGTGAGTTCGAGGAAGCTCTGGAGTACTATACAGCGTACGCCGAGCAGTTCCCCGACGACCGCGCCTCTTTCACGACTATCGGCGACCTTCACCGGAATATCGGGAATCACGAACAGGCCAGAGAATACTACGAGAAGGCGCTCCTGCTCGATCCGGATGACGTCGGCGTGATGGTTCAGCTGGCGGCTATCGAGAACGATCTCGGTGCTTACGATCGGGCCCTCGAGCAATGCGAAGAGGCACTCGCCGTGGCCAAGACGCCACAGGGCCGCATGGCGGTATACGAAGGCTTGCGTACTTACTACGAATCACGAGGCCAACTGGAACGGGCGATCGAGTACATCCATCTGGCCCAGATCGAGCGCGAAGCGTTCGCCCCGCCGCTCCTTGTGCTCATGACTCGATTCCGAACTCTCGGTACGTACGTCGAGGCAGGTCATGAGAACCGCGCGTACGAGACGCTGGAGACTGTGAGGTCGGAGCTGGCGCCGCCGTGGGATGCATTCTTTCCTATGGGCGAGCTCAGGATCTACCTCGCGCTGGAAGAGCCGGACAGCGCCGAGCGCGCACTCGAAGACGTGGTGTCAATGGTACAGACCTTCTCGTACAACTTCCTGCAGCCTACCGTCCTCCGTGCCCGCGGCAGGATTCACGAGATGCGCGGAGAGTACGAGGAGGCGATCCTGGCCTACGAAGAGGAGCTCGAGCTTCAACCCACCGACGAGGCGATCCACGAACTGCTTGGCCGCTGCTACAGGGAGCTGGGCGATCTCGATGAGGCGCAGGCACAACTGTCGCAGACGCTGAGCATCCGGCCGTACGATGCGACGGCGCACTACGAGCTCGCACTCGTATACTCGGCGATGGGCGATACAGACAAAGCCTTAGAACACCTGCGCACTGCCTTGGACGTCTGGAGTGAAGCGGACCCGGCATTCACACCGGCCCAGCGCGCGCGCGCGAAGCTTGAGGAGCTCATGTCGGCCCGTTGACCCAGTTGTAGCCGCGCCATCGGCCTCACACACGTCAGGGTGATCCGAGCAGTCTCCGGTCGAAGAAGTCGTCCGTCGCGTTGAAGGCACGGATCCAGCGCGAGAACAGCAGGGAGTCGTGCACGTCGTCCGGGTAGACGATCAGCTCGTACGGGACCTCGTGCGCGCGCAAGAGCTGCACGAGCCCGACCGTCTGAGAGAAGTCGACGTCCCGGTCGTCGTCGCCGTGGATCAGCAGCACCGGTGACGTCCAGCTGTCGATCGCGGCGATCGCGGAGGACTGGTAGAGCGTGCTGTCAGGCTCCTCTAGACCGCCGTAGAGGTGCACGCCCGCCATGTCCACGCCGGCCTTGAAGATGTCCGAGTTGCGGGCGAGCCCCTGCGCCGTGAGGATGCCACCGTACGAGAGACCCCACAGTCCCACGCGCTCCGGGTCCACGTCCGGGCGCGACTGCAGGTACTTCCCGGCCGCGTAGACGTCCTGGTACTCGGAGTTCCCGCGCCGGCCGTAATCCTCGACGTCCCGGAACGCGGTCCCGTAGCCGATCCCGCTCCGGAAGTTGATCGAGAGCGCCACATAACCCTTGTTCGCGAAGTACTGGCTCATCGCGTAGGCCATGTGGTAGAAGTGCATGTAATGGTAGCCCAGCAGCATCTGGCGCCGTGAGCCGCCGTGGATGAAGATGAGGGCTGGTCGCTGCTCACCGCGTTTCAGGTCCGGCGGCAGGAAGAGCTGGGCGTGGCACTCGAGGCTATCCGGCGACGTGATCACGACGTTCTCCGGGACGACCTGCGCGCGGAGCGGGAACGCCTCCGGCAGGTCCGTCACGAACCGGGGTCTGCCCCCACTCGCGCTAACCACCGCGACGCTTTGCGGCCGTTTTGGTCCGGCGCGCAGCAGCGCCACCTGCCTGCCGGACGCGAGCACCGCCGGGTAGGTCTCGATCATCTGTCCGTCGGTGAGCTGCTCCGGCTCGCCTCCGGCGATCGGTACCCTCCACAGGTGCCGTCGTTCGATGTCCCCGATGTTCGCCGCGTAGTAGAGGAAGCGGCCATCGGCCGAGAAGGCCACTTGCTCCACCATCCCCGCGCCGGGCGTGAGCTCCAGCAGTTCGCGCTGCGGGCTCATCACCGAGATGGCATAACGGTGGCCTTCCCAGTCCCCCGGCTCGGAGCGGAACACGATGTGATCGCCCACCCAGTCGAGGGCGCGGATATCGGTGAAGCGCTCCTCCTTCGGCCAGCTATGCCACAACAGCCGCCCCACGCCCGTGCCAGCGTTCGCGACCCAGATCTCCAGCGTGTGGCCGCCCGCGAAACCCGCCCGCTTCATCCCGTCGGGCAGGATCGTGTCGGGCTCCTCGCTCCGCCTCCACCAGGGGCGCCGCTCGCGCGGCGCGCCGAACGGACTGCCGGGCCGCCGGATGAACGCCACGTGTGACCCGTCGGGGGACCACGCGGGCGCCATGTCCCGGTCCACACCGGGCGCCATGTAGCTGACCGTGTGCCGCTCGCTGTCATAGACCCCGATGAAGCTGTGATCGTCCCTCACGCTGACGAACGCGATCCGCTTCGAGTCCGGCGACCAGACGGGATCGCTGTTCTCGCCGAACGCGATGAACAGGGGACCCGCGGTGTCCGGGTCGAAGCCCGCCAGCGCGTCCAGCTCGACGGGCGCGCGATACACCTGGCCCGCCTTCGTGTAGGCGATCCACTTCCCGTCCGGCGCGAGCACCGGGTCCCACGCCTCCGCGATGCGCCATGGCGCGCCGCCGCCGCTACGCACCGCCCAGGCCGCCCGCTCCGCGCCCTCGGGATCGCTCGCCGGGTTGGCGATCCACCCCTCCCGGTTGGGCGTGTGGCCGCGTACGAAGAGCAGTAGCGAGCCGTCGTCCGAGATCTGCAGCTCGGAGAGGTCCGTGCCGTCATCCTCCAGGTACTCCGTCAACCGCACCGGCCGGAAATCCGGCGCCACGGCCGTGTACACGTTGCGCATCCCGCGCTCGTACTCGATCCAGGCGATCCGGTCCGCCGCCTTTGCCGAGACGAGGTCGAACGGGAAAGCCGGCGCGAGGATCTCGGGGATCGTGAAGCGCTCCTGGGCGGCCAGGGGCACCGAGGCCAGCATGAGCAAGGCGACGCAACCCGGCAGGGCTCGCGCCAGCGTGCGGGCGGCTGGCCCGCTTTGCATAGCGGTGCCGCGGGCGACGCTCCTGCAGTTGCTCCGAGAAACAAGCGAGCGGTATGGCTGAATGTGACGCATGGTTCTCTCCGTCCGGAAGGAAGACTGCGACGCCGTTGCAGACATCGCAGCGTGAGCCGAGCACCGGCACGCTGGGTCTGGGGCCGTTGTGGTCCAGGCACTTCAACTTCGCGGAAGGCCCGAAGGCCCGCAACACCGATCAGAAGCCTCGGGTCCGGAGGCTGCGCGGTTCGTCCGGTTCGGGTTGCCGCCCGAGGCCGGCCCTCGCCTCCTCTGGTGGCGGGCCCTCTGCGTCACCAGCCTGGGGCGGCTCGCGGTGCCGGAACCCATCCTCGACGGCCTCAGTCAGCTCGATGAGATCGACGCCGCACTGGTTGGCCTCACAGCGGTTGTCCCCGGTTATGCGGACTCCACGTTCGCTGCCGGCTATCTGCGCGACCTCGCGCACGCGGCGCAGCCGAGCCCAGAAGTCCGCCAGACGGGGGACTACTACTGCATGCTGGTCGTTGGACTCGAACAGACAAGAAGGTGCGCTCCCACGGCGAGTCCGGCTGCCGCTTGTGCGACGACCCGGCAGGGCGCAGTATAGGCGGCGACATTGCAAGCCGACCAGCCCCGGCGATGAGCCCTCAAACAGCGAGACGACCGATGATTCGCTACCGCCCCTTCTTCGCGGCGCTGGCGCTGCTGGGCATCGCGGCCGCGCCCCTGGGCGCGCAGACCCGACTGCTCCGCACGCCGACGGTGAGCGCCACTCAGATCGCATTCGCTTACGCCAACAACATCTGGATCGTCGACCGCGCCGGCGGCGCGGCGCGCCGTCTGACCAGCTTCCAGGGCGAGACGTCCAATCCCGAGCTGTCGCCAGACGGGAAGTGGGTCGCGTTCAGCGGCGAGTACGGCGGCAACGTCGACGTCTACGTCGTAGCGGCGGAAGGCGGCGAGCCGCGGCGCCTGACTTGGCACCCAGGTGCGGACCTGGTCCAGGATTGGACGCCGGACGGGAAGTCGGTCCTGTTCGCTTCCGGGCGGACGACCTGGGCCCCGAGCCCCGCCCCGCGGTTCTGGACGGTGCCGGCGGCCGGTGGCGTGCCGGAGGCGCTGCCCATCCCACGCGCCTATCAAGGCAAGATCGCGCCGGACGGCCGGCGCGTCGCCTACCGGATGAACAACTCGTGGGATGAGAACCGCCGCAACTATCGCGGCGGCCAGAACCGCCCGATCTGGATCGTCGACCTGCAGAGCTACGATCTCGAGTCGCCACCCTGGACCGATTCGAAGGACATCGATCCGGTCTGGTTGCGGGATACGGTCTACTTCATCTCCGACCGTGACGGCGTGGCGAACGTGTGGGCGTACGACACGAAGGCGAAGCAGCTGACCCAGGTCACGAAGTTCACCGACTTCGACGTGAAGGCGCTCGACGCCGGCGGCGGCGCGCTCGTGTTCGAGCAGGCCGGCGTCATCCACGAGCTGGACCCGGCGACGGACCGGGAGCACGTGGTGGACATCACGGCTAGCGGCGACTTTCCGTGGATGATGCCGCACTGGGAGGACGTGACGCGCCGGATGACGAACATGGCGCTCTCGCCGACGGGCAAGCGCGCTGTGGTCGAGGCGCGCGGCGAGATCTTTACGATACCGGCCGAGAAGGGCGACGTGCGCGACCTGACGAACTCGAGCGGGTCGGCCGAGCGCGACCCGGCGTGGTCGCCGGACGGGAAGTGGGTCTCCTACTTCAGCGATCGATCGGGTGAGTATCGGCTGGTCATCGAGTCGCAGGACGGGATCACGCCGCCGCGCGAGATCACGCTGGAGCACCCGACCCACTACTACACGCCGTCCTGGTCGCCCGATTCGAAGAGGATGGTGTTCAGTGACACGGACCTGCAAGTCTGGGTGCTCGACGTGGCGACCGGCAAGGGGAAGGTCGTCGGTAACGACCCGTGGATGGTGCCGCAGCGGACGCTCAACCCGGTGTGGAGCCCGGACTCGAAGTGGGTCGCCTACTCGAGTCGGCTCCGGTCGCTGTATCACGGGATCTTCGTCAGCAACGTGGAGACGGGTGAGACGAGGCAGGTCACCGACGGGCTGGCCGACGCGGTCTGGCCGGCCTGGGACGCGACCGGCAAGTACCTCTGGTTCTGCGCCTCCACCGACTTCGGCCTGCGCTCGCAGTGGCTGGACATGAGCTCGTACGACCACGAGGAGAACTTCGGTCTCTACCTCGCGGTCCTGAAGAGCGGTGAGCCGTCGCCGCTGCTGCCGGAGAGCGACGAGGAGGGCGCTGCGGCGGGGGCCGGGTCCGGCGGAACCGGCGGTGGCCGCGGCGGCCGGTCGGGCGGCGCCCGGGGCGGGACCGCCGAGGGCGGCGAAGCGACGACGCCACCGTCCGTGCAGATCGACTTCGACGGCCTGGCGGGGCGGATCATCTCGGTCCCTGGCGTTCCCGAGCGGCCGTACAGCGAGTTGAGGCCCGGTAGCGCGGGCACGGTCTTTTACCTCGAGGCCGCTGCCGGAGGTGGTGGCGGGTTCGGGGCCTCCCGGGAGATGACCCTGCACCGCTACCGCCTGAGCGATCGGCGCGCGACATCCTTCGTCACCGGGGTAGCGGACTACGCGGTCAGCGCGGACGGCTACAAGCTGCTGTACCGGACGGGTGGCGGCTTCGGGCGGCGCGGGCCGGCCGGACCCGCGCCCAGCCTGTTCCTCGTGGACGCCGACCGCGAGCCGCCCAAGGCGGGCCAGGGCAAGCTGGACGTGAAGCTGGAGATGTACCTGGATCCGAAGGCGGAGTTCCGGCAGATCTTCAACGAGGGTTGGCGGAACCAGCGTGACTACCTCTACGTGCCGAACATGCACGGGACGGACTGGGTGAAGGACCGTGAGATGTATGGCCAGTTGCTGCCGTACGTGATGCACCGCTCCGACCTCAACTACCTGCTGGACAACATGGGGGCCGAGATCGCCGTCGGGCACTCGTACGTGCGCGGCGGTGACATGCCCGAGGTGCCTGAGGTCAAGGTGGGGCTGCTCGGCGCCGATTTCACGATCGAGGGCGGACGCTACAGGATCGCGAAGATCTACGATACGGAAAGCTGGAATCCGGATCTGCGCGCGCCGCTGGCGACGCCCGGCGTGGACGTGCACGCCGGCGACTACATACTCGCCGTCGATGGCGTCGAACTGAAGGCGCCGGACAACATCTACCGCCTGCTCGATGGGACGGCGGACCGGCAGGTCGTGCTCACCGTGAATGGGCGCCCCGCGATGGACGGGGCGCGGCGCGTGACGGTCGTGCCGGTGTCGAACGAGCAGGGGCTGCGGACGCGTGCCTGGGTGGAGCGGAACCGCCAGATCGTGGACTCGCTGTCGGGCGGGAAGCTGGCCTACGTGCACCTTCCCAACACCGGACGGTCTGGCTACGCGAGCTTCAACCGCTACTACTTCGCGCAGCAGGATCGGCAGGGCGCGATCATCGACGAGCGGTTCAACGGCGGCGGCTCGGCGGCCGACTACATCATCGACGTGCTGCAGCGCGACTTCGACGGCTACTTCAACAACGCGGTGGCCGACCGCTATCCGTTCACCAGCCCCTCGGCGGGCATCTGGGGCGCGAAGGTGATGATCATCAACGAGATGTCGGGCTCGGGCGGCGACCTCATGCCCTACATGTTCCGCCACCGCCACATCGGCCCGCTGGTCGGGATGCGCACTTGGGGCGGACTCGTGCATACCGCCGACACGCCGCCCTTCATCGATGGCGGCTCGATGATCGCGCCGCGCGGCGGCTTCTTCTCGCGCGACGGCCACTGGGCGGTCGAGAACGAGGGCGTGGCGCCCGACATCGAGGTCGAGAACTGGCCCAAAGACGTGATCGCGGGCCACGACCCACAGCTGGAGCGTGCGGTGCAGGAGGCGCTGCGCCTGCTGGAAGAGCGCCCGGTGGATCGGGCGACCCACGAGCCGCCGCCGCCCACCTGGGGGAAGCGGCGGGGGTCGCCGTGATCGCGGGAGCCGGCGCCGTGTCCAGCATCTCGCGCCGCGACTTC
>Ga0111181_1141_pt1 | contig 24533 bp, 14 predicted proteins | sample DeeMarSWOR324_28_FD_80236 | JGI IMG/M metagenome (GOLD analysis project Ga0111181, IMG submission 80236) | Gemmatimonas sp. SM23_52
GCTGACATCGTCTTCAATCTCGCGGAAGGCATCGGTGGAGCCAGTCGCGAGTCGTTCGTGCCTGCCTTCTGTGAGTTCTGGGGTATCCCCTACACCGGCAGCGATCCGCTCGCCCTGGGGATCTGCCTCGACAAAGCGCGGGCGAAGGAGGCGCTCAGCCACTACGGGATACCCACGCCCGAGTTCCAGGTTGTGAAATGCCCCGAGCAGGTGCGGCGCTCCATGGAGCTACCCGCCATCGTGAAGCCGCTCCACGAGGGCTCGAGCAAGGGCATCACCCAGCGATCCCTCTGCGCCACCTGGGCCGACGTCAAGACCGAGGTCGCCCGGGTGGTCGAGCGGTATGGCGAGCCGGCGATCATCGAGAGGTTCCTCAGGGGACGCGAGTTCACCGTCGCGGTCCTCGGCAACGATGGTGACGTGCGCGCCCTGCCGATCGTGGAACTGGTGTTCGATTTGCTGCCGGCCGGTGCCGCGCCCCTGTACGGCTACGAGGCCAAGTGGATCTGGGACCGACTGGAGCAGCCGCTGGACATCTTCTTCTGTCCGGCCCGCTGCAGCCTGGGGCTGCAGCGCCGTATCGAGCAGGCCGCCATGGCAGCGTTCCGCAGTCTGCGCTGCCGCGACTGGGCCCGGATCGACATCCGCTGCGACGAGGGCGAGAACCCTCACATACTGGAGGTCAACCCCTTGCCCGGCGTGATCCCGGACCCCAGAGCGAACTCGTCTTTTCCGAAGGCCGCCCGGGCCGCCGGTCTCTCGTACGACGAGATGATCCTGGCCGTCCTGCGGACCGCCGCCACGCGCTATGACCTACGAGTCCCGGTCTGAGGGTAGCAGCGCACCCGCCGCAACTCAGCAGCCCGCAGCCTCGAGCCGGCGGGCGTACGGGCGCGTCGCCGTGCTGCTCGATCCTGTGGCGGAGAGGGATGCGGGAGCGCCTGAGCCGGAAGCCCCGGCCCAGTCCACCGTCCCCATCATCGCGGCGCTCACGGCACTCGGCTATGAGCCCGAGGTGCTGCCCCTGCAGGCGGAGGTGGCCCACGAGTGGATCGAGCGCCTGCGCAGCGGCGAGTTCCGCGTCGCCTTCAACCTCTGCGAATCGGTGCGTGGCTCGCCTGCCGCGGAGCACCTGGCGGCGGCAGCCGTCGAGCTGCTCGGACTCCCCATGACAGGCGCCCGCTCGGCGACGCTCCTCCATTGCCTCAACAAGGACCGCTGCGCCGCGGTGCTGCGTGCGCACGGCTTCGCGGTGCCCGACTGGAGGCTGGTCGGCCCGCATGACCCACTTCCCACGGATTGGGATCGGTTCCCGGCCATCGTGAAGCCGGCAGCGCAGGACGGCTCGAACGGGATCCACGCGAACTCCGTCGCGCGATCCCCGAGCGAGCTGGCCGCGGCCGTGGAGCGCCTCCGCGCGAAGTGGGGCAGTCTGGTCGTGCAGCAGTTCATCGACGGGCGCGAGATCAACCTGGCCATCGTCGGCAACCAGTTATTGCCACCCGCCGAGATCGACTTCAGCGACATGCCGGAAGGGGCGGAGCCCATCGTCTCCTTCACCGCCAAGTGGGTGAGCGGGAGCCCCGAGGACCTGGGAACGCGGCCGGTTTGTCCCGCACCGCTGTCGCCCCAACAGGCAGAGCAGCTGCAGCAGCTCGCCGCGCGCGTCTGGGAGCTGATGGAGGGCAGCGGGTACGGCCGGGTCGATGTGCGGCTGACTGCGGACGGCACACCGTACGTCATCGACGTCAACCCGAACGCCGACCTCTCCCGCGACGCCGGGCTGGCACGCCAGGCCTGGGTCGCGGGTTGGTCGTACGAGGAACTGATCGGGAAGGTCATGGAGGAAGCGCTCGCCAGTCATGATGGCAAGGGCACGCCGGCGACCGACTGGGTCTTGGTCCCAGCGGTCAGGGCCGTGGGAGGGTCAACCTGATGCGCGTCGCTCAGCCAGGCGTTGGCTCCGCCAAGAGCGCGCCCTCCGCTATCGGCGCGCCGGGACCCCTGCAGCTCGAGTGGAAGCCTCCCCGGCGATCGCAACGGCCGCAGGTCGCGGCGATCGTCGCCGAGACGGGGATCTTCAGGCCCGACGAGATCGATGTGGCGCTCGAGGTGTTCGATGCCTATTGCGACGCACCCGGGCGGGACTACTCGGCCATTGCCGCCTTCGCGGGGCCGAACGAGCTTGCGGGCTTCGCCATCTACGGGCCGACACCCTGCACGGTCGACACCTGGGACCTCTACTGGATCGCCGTGCACCCGCGTTTCCAGCGCGCCGGGATCGGACGCTCGCTGCTGGAACGGGTCGAGCGCCACATGCGCTCGTCGGCTGCCCGCATGTGTGTGATCGAGACATCGTCGCGCGACGATTACGCCGCGACACGTGATTTCTACCTGGCTTCTGGCTATGAGGAGGTCGCACGCGTCCCCGGCTTCTACGCCGACGGTGACGACCGCGTGACCTACGCTAGGTACTTCGCTGGGTCGCTGTCTCTTCCCAAGAAGAATGAGTCGCGAGAACTGGGAACGAAGGGACAGGGTGAGGGGTGCGGGAGTCCGCTCCCGCTCACATCTCCAAACTCATGATTCGACCGAGGTGTGCGACTATGGCGAACTGGCAACAGGCACTCATGAAGAGTGTGACTACCGTTGACCAGCTCATCGATCGGTTCGGCGAGGAGAACATCGACCGCGAGGCCGTCCAGGCAGCGATCGACAAGTTCAACCTGCGGATCACGCCGGCCGCCCTGGCAACGATCAAGCAGGTCGGTGACCCGTTCTGGCTTCAGTACGTGCCGACGCCGGAGGAGAACGAGGTCGTCGACGGCATACTCGATTCACTCGGCGAGGACGCCGACTCGCCGGTCCCCAACATCACCCACCGCTACCCCGACCGGGTACTGTTCCTCGTTAGCCCGGTCTGCGCCACCTACTGCCGGTTCTGCACGCGGCGCCGCAAAGTGGGTGACCCGGAGAAGATCCCGCTCAACAAGTTCGAGTCGGCCTTCAGGTACCTGCGCAAGCACACCGAGGTCCGCGACGTGATCCTCTCCGGCGGCGACCCGCTCATGCTCTCGGATCGCCGGCTCGATCACTTCCTCAGGAACCTGCGCGAGATACCTCATATCGAGATCATCCGCATCCACACGCGCGTACCCAGCCACCTGCCCGAGCGCGTCACCGCCGATCTGTGCAAGATGATCGCGAGGTACCACCCGGTCTTCGTGAACCTCCACTTCAATCACCCGGCCGAGCTGACGCCGGCGACCGAGAGGGCGCTGGCGAAGCTGGCCAACGCGGGTTGCCCGCTCGGCTCGCAGACCGTGCTGCTGAAGGGAGTGAACGACGACCCGGAGGTCATGAAGGAGTTGATGCAGAAGCTCGTGAAGAACCGGGTGCGGCCCTATTACCTCTACATGTGCGACCCCGTCGCCGGCGCCGAGCATTTTCGTTCCTCGCTCGAGAAGGGTCTGGAAATCATGAAGGCGCTGCGCGGCTGGACCTCCGGCCTGGCGGTGCCCTACTTCGTGATCGACGCGCCCGGCGGCGGTGGCAAGATCCCGGTCCTTCCCCAGTACCTCGAAGAGGTCACGGACGACGAGGTGGTCATGCGGAACTATGCAGGGGAAGAGTACCGCTATCCGCTCCCCAAGGAGCTGGTGCTGGCCTCTATTCTGTGATCGTAGCGCGCGCCAGGGCACGCGTGAGTCCGCTTTTGCCCAGAAAGGCCCGTTATTGGGCGAAAAACGCGCCTCTAGGCGCGTTTTTCGCCACTGGTGCCCCTGGTTACAGCCAAACCGGGAATCCCCGCTTCCTGCGCGAAATCGCCCCTCCTGGCCGCCAGCGCCGCCCCAGCTAACCGCCGCCGGCCGCCGTCACGCCCACGACTGGCGGGCTCGCCAACTCCGCGCCCACGCCCGTCTCCACCACCCGCACGATCGGGATGCCGGAGACCTCCAGCCGATCGAGCCGGGCCTGCCGGCCCTGGCCCGCTAGCTCGCCGGCTGCACCGCCTGCGCCGAAGCGGGCGCTGAAGGCACGCCCATAGGCGTCGCTGAACTCGTCCGCGTCAGCTGCGCTGTCCCAGGCCGTGTACCAGACGAGCGCCAGCTCATCGTCCCGTGCGAGCAGAGCGTAAGCGTCCCCATCCCAGCCGGCCGCCGCTCTGGCCGCAGCGCGCGGGTCTTGGAGATGTTCCTCGAAGTAGATGCGGATCTCCAGCTCGCCCAGGTCCCGGCCGTACACCAACTGCCAGCCTTCACCGGGTTCCCCGATGCCGAGGGCGACCGGGCGGTCACGCTCGCCCAGCAGACGCTCGGTGTGTATCAGCTGTTCGGTCGATTCGGGCAGCCACTCGCCGAACGGCGCCGGATTGGAGGGTTGCGAACGCCACAACCTCTGCACGAACCGCAGCCCACCCAGGTAAGCGAACAGCAGCGGCTCCCGCACGATGGCCGGCGCCTGAGCCAGCTGCGGATAGGCAGCAGCGTCAGTCAGAGCACCCGCCATCTCCGGACCTATGTCCGGGAGCTGCTCGGCCGACAGCGTCGTGCCCGTCATCGTCGCATACTGGTAGGCCAGCATCGCAGCCATCGCCTGCCCTTCCATCGCTGCCTGGATGGCCGCGCGCGCGTCGTTGCCCGTCACGCTGTGAACCAGCGAATCGAGATCGGTCTGCTGATCCTGCAGCGCGTGAACCAGCTCGTGCGCTAACAGCGCGTCCACCATGGCCGCAGGCGCCTCGTCCCGCACGAACAGAACGTCCCGCGCCGGATCGTAGTAGCCGACGGCTTGCTCGAGCAGCAGATCGACCAGCAACGCCCTCAGGTCCACGCTGTCCGGCAGCAGGCCGAAGGTCTGGTAGGCCAGGGCCACATTCTCGAGCATGTCGTCGGGATACTCGGACGCGATCCGTTCCAGCAAATACGCTTCCAGCGTGGCCGCGTCGGCACGCCGGGCCGCCGGCACGCGCCCGGCCGGCAGGTGCGCGAATTCGGCGATCCGCGGTAGCATCTCCTCCACCTTGCGATCGAGCTCCGGATCGCGGCGGCCCGCTTTCTGGCCCTGCGAGTTCCGACCGCAAGCCAGCGCCAGACAGGCCAGGGCCACGGTCAACGTCAGGGCGGCAAACCTCGCACCAGTCCTCACGGCTCGTACTCGACCCATGCCTCCGGCTCCTGAATCACCCGGATCCTCACGACTCGCACCCTCGGGCCCCATTCCCGCTCGATCTCCTCGCTGAGCCGGCGATAGAAGTACTCGGCCTGCCGTTCCGCGCTGGGCGCGCCAGCGCGGAACGGCTCCAGCTCGTTCAGCAGACGGTGGTCCAGCTGTGCCACGAGCGCCGCCAGCAGTGGCTGAACCTTGTCGAAATCGGCGACGAAACCGTCCTGATTCAGCTCGCGCGCCTCGAGGACCGCCTCCACGGTGTAGCGGTGCCCGTGCGTGCGTCCTGCCGGCCCTTCGACCCCGGGGATGAAGAGTGCCGCGTCATAGGAAGCGCGAACCGCACCTCGGTAGCCCATCGCTAGATCAAAGGCACCGGCCCGGATGACGGCGGCGGATCCGCGACCACCCTCACCACATCGCCGTCCAGGCCCTTCAGTAGCTCCTTCACCGTCTTCTTGACCACGGGGTGCCGCCACTCCGGCGCGATCTCGGCCAGCGGCTCGAGCACGAACCGCCGCTCCGTCATCCGCGGGTGCGGGAGGATCAAGTCCTCGGTCTCGATCACGCGGTCGTCGTAGGCGAGAATGTCGATGTCCAGCGTGCGGGGCCCGTAGCGCTCACGCCGCTCGCGCTCCAGCACCTCCTCGATCTCGTGAATCAGCTCCAGCAGCGCTCGTGGCTTGAGCCGCGTCGTCCCCAGGCACACCAGGTTGAGGAACCAGGGCTGGTCGCGAAGGCCGACCGGCTGCGTCTCGTAGACCGAAGAGATACGCTCGAGGTTGATGTGAGCCCGCAAGTGCTCCAGGCCGCGCTCCAGATAGCGTAGCCGCTCGCCCAGGTTCGACCCCAGGCTGAGCAGCACCGTGCCGAACCGCTGCTCGTCCTCCAACTCGACCGGCTCTAGAGGCTCAAACTCTGCCATAACGATCTTCCAGCCGCACGACGTCGTCGATCTCCGGCGTCGAAGCCTCCAGCAGGTCGCAGTCGCTCAGCGCCTGCATCCGGTGTAAGGTCCCCGGCCGGATCCGGAAGCTCATGCCCTCCTCCAGAGTCACCTCGTGGAGGTCGTCCTGGCTCTCACCGACCAGGAACACCATGCGGCCACGTAGCACGTGGATCGTCTCGTCCTTGCGCTCATGATACTGTAGCGACAGCGACTCGCCCGCCTTGATGTGGAGGATCTTGCCCACGTAGCGATCGCTCTGGGCCCAGATCAGCTCGTGACCCCACGGCTTATCAACCTTCGTAACCTCGACGCGCACGTCCGACTCCCCCCTCTTTGCCTGGCCGGCCAACTCGGCTCCAGGCGCGCAACCTACGAGAGGAGTATCGCTCCAGCAACCGCGGACCGCCTCAGTGGATCACCACGAACTTGCCCATCCTCTTCAGCACCCGGTTCGTCGCCGGGTCCCTCGCCGTGACCACGTAGATGTACAGGCCCGCACCGATGTCCAGGCCCTCGCGTGTCCGCATGTCCCAGTACAGGTCGCCGTTGCCCGTCAGGGTGCGTGAACATGAGCCGCTGCCCGGCACCCGACAGCTCGTACGCCGAGTAGAGGATGTACGGGTTCGGCACCACCCGGATCGAGTCCATCTGCGCCTCGATGCTCCGGCCCGCCTCGATGACCGCCTCGCCGCCAAGCGATGGGCTCAGGCTGAACACGAAGCGGCTCCGCGTGCCGAACGGCGAGTAGTACAGCACGTGCAGATCGTCGCCCGGCTGCACCAGCACCCAGGGCGCGGCCGCGCGACCGACGTCACTCACCGGGTTGCAGGTCCGGTTCGCACCCCGACAGCCCAGCACCAGCGGCGCGAACGACAGCGCACGGCGTGTCTCGGTTACGGGCGTGCCGGCCTCATCCACCACGATCGCCTCCTCGCCGCCCACCTCACGCGTCCGGTACGCCTCGATCTCCTCGATCACGTACAGCTCGTCCCCCGGTACCCAGCGGTCCCCATCCACCGTCACGCTCACCGTGTCCGGATCCACGCCCAGCACTCTCACCGCCTCGCCCCGGTCGATCATCGCCAGCTCCGCCGTCCGATCGTGCGTCAAACTCACCAGCTCGAACGGCACGTTCGCCGCCACCAGCTCGAACTCCGCCGGGTCGCGACCCGTGACACCAGCGACCAGCGCCTTCGCCCCGGCGTCCGTCACCGTCGTCGTGCCCCGCGTCCGCGCCCTGAGCGACGCGTCGAACTCCGCGTCCACCTCCGCCGGCTCGAAGTCCGGATCCCTCAGGCCCAGCTCGAACGGCGCGTCCGGGCCGAACACGCTGTCCTTGAACTGCAGGATGTACTCCCCGAACGTCAGACCCTGCACACTCTCCAGCCGCGATCCCGCCGTATCCAGGCCGCGTGTCGGGCTCACGTCCACCGACAGCGTGTCGCCGCCCGCCACGTAGAACTGCCCCTCGTACCCGTAGGCGGGCCGGTCGTCCGCCACCACCCGGAAGCCCGGGAACACGGGGCTCGCCAGGAAGGCGCCCGGCGTCGCCTCATCACCATACAGGCGACCGCTAACCAACAGCGGCAGCGTATCGTTAGCCACCTCCTCGAGCAGGACAAAGCCCAGTGCCTGCCGACGGTCCGGGTCCAGACTCCCCGGCCCGACCTCACACACCCGCGTCAAGAGGTCACCCTCCCTCGTCTCCTGCCTCAGCGTCGCACGGTGCAGCACGACCTCCATGCCATCGCTCCGCTTCAGCGTCCGGCTCCCAAGCGCCGCCTCTCGCGTCGTCGTCCCCGTATCCCCCACCACCACGCGCGCCAGATCCTCCAGCGTCACCGCCACCGAGTCGAGTACCTCCGTCACCGCGTCCCGCCATTCCGTCACCTGAATGAAGTTCGCGAACGCCACCTCGAAGCCGCCCTCCCGCACCCGCGACACGGGCACCACCTCGAACGGCATCGTCGCCCAACCGCCCAGGTCTCGGCTCGTCACCTCATAACCGAAGGCCGTCCGCGTATCCACTTGGAAGTCGACCTCCGACGCCCGACCGCCCGCCGCCAGGCTCGCCGGCACGTACACCGAGACCACGTTCGGCTCCCGCGTCGACGTGCTCAGCACGTTCCGCAGCGGCGGCGCCACCACTAGCTCCGTCGTCGCACACGGCTCCACACCACAGGTGAAGTGCCGAAACGTGTCCGCCACCGACGGGTCCAGCGGGTCCACCACGATCGAGTCGATCACCATCTCGGCGTTCGGATCGTCGATCACCACCTCCTCGAACCCCACGCTCCCCAGGATCCGGTACGCCTGCCAGCCCGGCTCCACCACTCTTCCCGCCTCATCGTACAGCCGGTCGCCCCGGCAGTCGCCGTCCGCGTCGAACGTGCTCCCTCCATCGCACGACCGGTAGACCAGCAGCCGCCCCAGGTTGCTTTCTGCTCGCTCGCGGATCCGCTCCACGAGCCCCGGATTCGCATCGCGCAACAACGCCGCCTGCGTCCCCTCCGTCGCGACCTCCAGATCGTCCGCGTACTTCGCCAGAAACGGGTCCACGTACTCCCCGGCCGCCTCGTCCCACACCAGCGTCACCTCCGCCACGCCCGCACTGCCCAGGCTCACGCCCGCGCCCACGTCCAGATCGCGGATCGTCACCGCCGGCGGCGGCAGCTCGACCGCGAACAGGCCCAGATAGAAGTCGTAGATCCCCTGCGTGAACATCTCGAAGGTGACCGAGTCCCTGCCGCTGTACATCGCCAGGATGATCTCGGTCGTGTCACCCGCCGCCAGCCGGAACGGGCCCAGCGAGTGCTGCGAGAGGTTGCCCGCCCGGTTGGCACTCCAGCCCTGCCACGTCGTGTCACGCCAGGTCACAGGACACGCCCCGCCGTCCGTCGGTCCGCAGCCCGGCAGGTGCAGCGTGTCCTGACCATCGTGCGCACCCAAAGGTCGACCGGACACGTACTGCCAGTTCCCCGGCACCCATGCCTTCGGCTGACACATATCGCCGTCCGGCCACTCGTTCGACTGGAACGTCGACCAGCGGTGCCCAATGTTCCCGCCCGCGAAATCGCTGCAGGAGCTGCCGTCCAGAATGTTCTCCTTCGTGTCCGACATCACGCCGAACCGCATCCGGTCGGTGCCCCGGTTCCACACCGCACCCCAGGTCCCGTAGTTCCAGTTCACCGCGTGGTTGAAGGTGATCGTGTCACCCGCCAGCGGGTGCGACGGCAGGTAGAACGGGCTGCCCACCCTGGTGAACAGCTTGTTGCGCAGGTCCCCGATCGGCGACTTCAGAATCATGATCCCGTGCGCGCCGGTCTCGAAGCCGTCGGGCCGCCCGCTGTCGAAGCCACCGCAGGTGTTGCCGATCAGCGGGATCGGATCCGCGTCCTGGCACTCGGGGCTGTTGGGGTCACTGCTCTCCGCCGAGACCCAGGCGCCTTTCTCCACGAGGAAGTAATTGTCCCCGTCCGACGACATGCGCCCAGGCCAGCCACCGATCCCCCAGTACAGCGAGTCGTAGTCGTGCACCACACCGTACAGCTGCTCGCTGTGGTTCACGATCAGCGCCGCCCAGAACTTCGCGTTCGCCACCGTCGGGATCGTGAAGCTGAAGGCGTCGAAGTAGAAATCCAGACCCAAGGGATACCCCTCACGCTCGGGCTCACCAAACCCGCCCGGTACCACTTCGCCGAACTTCCCCAGCGTCGTGCGGTTGTAATCGTTGAAGTGACCGTAGGTCGCGAAGTTGTTGCCCAGAAACCTCGTCTCGTCCTTCAACGTGTCCGGCACCTGCCAGCGGTTCCACCGGAACTCCGCACCCCGCTCGTTGAACCAGGCGACCCAGTTGTCGGGCGGGATCGGCCGGTCACCCAGCCAGGTCGTGCCGCCGTAGGACCAGGTCTCCGGGCAGTTGCTCCCCGGCAGCAGCTGGTAGCCCGCCGGCATGTTCGCCCCACCCAGCGGCTGTGAGTGGTCCCGGCAGGTCCCGTCCTCGGTGCTCACCAGGCCCGTGAGCAGTGTGCTCACCAGCCCGTCCGCCGCGTTGATGTCCTTCGGCCGGGCGAAAACCTCGCCGTTCCACAGCACCGTGAAGCCCGCCGGGTCGCCCCGGATGTTCCGCAGGCTCTCCACCCCTTCCACCAGGTAGTTCACCCACTCGCTGCGCGGCGCCGCCCACATGATCGGGATGCCGAACGTCTGGAAGTGGCAGCGGCCATGCTCGTACTGGGTCCCGTACTGGCAGATGGCGGGCCCGCCATTCCACAGGTAGTACTCGTCGCCCGGGCCGCTGTTCGTCTCGTACATGCGGTTGTCGCCCACCAGCCTCAGACTCGTGAAGGCGCGGTCGCCCTCGCCGAACAGCCGGAACCGCGAGCGCACCTCTCTCAGGGCCGCATGCACATCCCACGGCTGCGCCCCCGTCTCCGCCGCGATCATCGGGTCCACCTCGATGTAGCGCGGCGGCTCCTCCTGCGCCGCAGCCGGGACAGCCAGTGCCAGCCAGGCTACCGAAAGGCAACCTGCCGCACCCTCCGCCGCCGCAATCCTGCCCCACCTCGAACCCATGGCAGTCATACCACCCTCCTTCCAACCTGCGGGTCCTTTGGAGCAGTTCTGATGTCTCTCTATCGCTCTATGAGGCGAATGGATCAGCCGATAGGCAATCCTACCGCAGTCATCGCTGAATCAGCGAAAGTGTACCCGCACGAAGCGCCGCTTGCCGCGCTGAATGAGCAGCGGCCCGGACGTCGGCACCTGATGATCCTTGTCGGACACACAGACGCCGTCCACGTAGACCGCGCCCTGACGGATGAGGCGCACGGCCTCGCCGCTCGATGAGGCCAGCTTGGCCTCGACCATCACCCTGGGCAGCCACATCTGCGGGCCGCCGCGCGCGATCTCGACCTCCGGGATCTCCTCAGGCTCCTGGCCGCGGCGCACCACGCGGTCGAAGTGCGCCTCGGCCGCCCGGGCCGCCTCCGCGCCGTGATAGGTCTCGACGATGTGGCGCGCGAGGGCCTGCTTGGCGGCCATGGGGTCGGTCGGGATGCGGCCCAGCGCTTCCCTCAACTGCGCGCCGCGCAACGAGGACGCCAACTCGTACCACTCCTCCAGCAGCTCGTCGGGGATCGACATGGTCTTGCCGTACATCTCCTCCGGCGGCTCGGTGATCCCGACGTAGTTCTCGAACGACTTCGACATCTTGCGCCGCGCGTCAGTCCCGCGCATGAGCGGCAGCGTGATGCAGATCTGCGGCTCCTGGCCGTAGCGCTCCTGGAGCGTGCGACCCACCAGCAGGTTGAACTTCTGGTCGGTGCCACCCAGCTCGACGTCGGCCTCGAGAGCGATCGAGTCGTAGGCCTGCATGAGCGGATACATGATCTCGACCAGCGAGATCGGTTCGCCCGCCGCGTAACGCTGTGCGAAGTCGTCACGCTCCAGCATGCGGGCCACCGTATAGCGCGAGGTCAGCGTCAGGATATCGGCCAGCTTGAGCTTGGAAAGCCAGGTGCTGTTACGGACAACCTTAATCTTCTTCGGGTCGAGGATCTTGACGACCTGTTCCTGGTAGGTCTGCATGTTCTCACGGATCTCGGCCTCGCTGAGCTGTGGGCGCGTCTCGCTCTGCCCGCTGGGGTCACCGACCAGGCCGGTGAAGTCGCCGACCACGAAGACGACCTGATGGCCCAGCTCCTGGAACGTCTTCAGCTTCCTGATGCTGACGGCGTGTCCCAGGTGCAGGTCGGGCCGCGTCGGGTCGAAGCCCTCCTTCACCACGAGCCCCACCCCCGTCTCCCGCGACCGCTCCAGCTTGCGCTCGAGCTCAACCTCAGTGATGACGTCGATCGTCTGCTCTCGAATCAGCTCCAGCTGCTCACGAACGGGTCTGAATTTCGCCACCGCGCTCCCCTCAGCCTCTGCCAGAAACACTGTACAGGCGGACTCGCTCCCAACCTAGGGCACTGCCTCTATACGGCAAGCCATCACCGCGGCGGCTACACCACTCCAGGACGCTCCGCTGACCCTGAGTCCAAGACGAAGGCGGCCCCGGTCTCCCGGGGCCGCCTCAAACCAGCGAGAGTCGGCTACTATCGTGTGCCCGACACCGCTACCCTACCTCACGGATTCCGCAGGCGGTTGATGATCGCCTCCGTCGGCAGCGTGGCGACCTCGAGGTCAGCGATGTTCTTCGTCGCCGCGCCGATCTTGGGCTCCAACGTGAGGAAGAAAGTCGTCAAGTGAACGGTGAAATCCTCATCCAGCTGGCTCACGATCGCGTCGGAATCCAGCATCGCAGACACGCTCACGAACCGGATCCCAGTCTCCGTGACACTGGGCAGAGTCTGATCGATGTCGGCGTCGAACAGGCTCACCGTGTCCGGCGGTAATCCCTTGATCGGACCGAGAGAGACGGCGTTGCCGTTCGGCCCGACCAGCCAGCCCTCATAGTAGTAGCCAACGGGCGGCAGCGGCAGGTTCGTGATCTCGACGCTCACCTCGTTCTCGCGCACGCCGCCCAAGCCCCTTGACTGCGCGAAATCGACCACAGCCACCAGCCGGGACGAGGCCGGGTCCGTTGCATCGAATGTGCCGAACTCCACGTCACCCTCATAGATAACGTCGTCCGAGAAATCGCTCGGCGTCCCGTTCTGGTCGGTGTATTGGAACCACGCCAGCGTGGCATCCGACGGCGTCGTCGCCGCACCGCCGGGCTCCAGCGAGAGGACCACGTCAGTGAAGAAGCCCACACTGTCCGCCCCGCCCAGGCTCGCATCACTGACCACCAACCGATGCTTCACCTCCTGCTCGTCCCCCTCAACCTGTGCGCTCAACTCACCGACGAACACGGAGGTCTGCGGCGTGGACTCCAGCACCGAGTCTTCCTCGCTGAGGATCTCACCCGTGACCAGGTCATACTCCCGCACGATCGCCACGCGCTCGTACGTCCCGCTTGCCGGGATGAAAGTCGATGCACCCGCCTCCCGGTTCACCAGCCATCCCTGCCAGCGTGCGCTCCCAGCGAGCGGCTCGATGTTCAAGAACTCGACGCTGACCGTGCTGGCACGACCCGAGAAGCTCGGTAGTGACACCAGCTCCCTCGTGGGAATCGCCGTCGGGAAGGGCGCATAGCCGTTGTTTATGGCATTACCCGTCGTCGCGTCGAAGTCCTGCCCGATCTGGAACCGGAAGGCCTGCGGGTTGTCCGCAGCATCGGCCGCGTCCGTCGCCGGCCCTTCCAGGATTACCAGGTAGTTATAGCGCGGGAACGTCGTCTGCGTGTCATCGTTCCGGGCAACCAGCGCCGAGTCAAACGACGCGTCGGCAGGAGCGCCGGAGCCATCGCTGTAGAGGACTCCGGTCCCATCGACGACGACATCCCATCCGCCAACACCGCTTGCGTTGCTCGTGAAGTAGCCGAGCACCAGCGGGTTGGCGTCCGGTGCGATCGGCGCTGTGTACGTCGGGTAGCTGACGATCTCTAGCGTCGGATCGCCGGAGGGCGTGCCGCCCACAGGCACCAGCTCATCGGGGGCGTCAAGCGCCGAGTCCATCGCCGCCCGCGCGGCATCAAGCTGCCCGTTCACGTTCAGCCCGTAACGGAACAGTGCCACGATGTATGTGCTGCTGGGCGCCAGATTCTCGATCCTGCCGTCCACCCACAGGTTGTGGTACGGGCAGTCAGCGCCGCACGTGGCATGCGGATCGGCAAACACCACACCCCGGTCAGGCGTGGCGCCCGACGGTACAACCACGACGTCGTCGTCCGTCAGAGCCGGCAAACGCGGGTCGTTGGCGGATGTGCGCTCGGAGCCCGTGAAGTTCCAGCCGGCACCGTACTGCGTCGCAGTAGCCGTATAGCCGTTTCGAGTCCCGGCCACGCTGCGGTCGAACGCATCTGCCAGCGTCGTATCGAACGCTAGGATCAGATAGTCAGTGACCGCCAGTTCGCCCCCAGTGAAGTAAATGGGGGCCATCGGGGCTACGTCGAAGTTCAAGATCGTGTACTTGTACTCCACGATGTCCGCGGCGTTTTCCGGACAGCCGGTGAGCAGCAGCGCCATCGCTCCCGCTATCCCAAGCCGCGCTAGACGTCTAACTGTTCTTGCTCCCATGGAAACTCTCCGATAGGTCACAGTCCCTAGGCTACATGCCCAACTCAGCGAAATCTCAGGTACCAACCGTGTTAACCGCGCGGCTCGCCCGTCCCTACAGCCTGGGGATGAACGAGAACCCCACCGTCAACACGATGTTGTGAACCATCTCCTTGGCCTCCGACCAGCTGCTATCGGAGAGCTCCGGGTCCAAGAACGGGAATCGCTCGTTCGGGCACACCTGGCCCCTGAACTGCTTCACGCCCGACTCGCGACACGTCCGGTCCGCCGTCGGGTCCAGCAGATCCCGGTTGAAGCCCGTCCAGATGATGTCGCGCAGCCCCACCTCGATGCTGCTGGAGCCCGCGAGGGCGACCTTCACGGCACCGCCCAGGCTGAACGCGATGTCCGACTCCCGCACCGGGCCCGCGTTCTGCTGCGGGTCCAGATAGACGGTATAGCCACCGATCCCGCCCATCAGGTACGGGAAGAACCGCTCGCCCATGTCGAAGCCGAACGACCCGAACACCATGTAGTGGAAGATCGAGACCGGCTGCTTCAATGCGACCAGTATCGTCGAGTCGGCGGTCCCGAAATCGAACTGAGCGTACGGGAAGATGTCCTCATCCGTCTCCGTTCGCGCGTAGTCGAGCGAGATGCCGACCCCGATATTGTCGGTCACGTACAGCTGGCTCTGCAGATTCAGCACAGGCGAGAAGGTCACGAGGGCGCTGTGGTTCGGGTGCATGACACCGCCTCCCCCGATCACCACGTCGAAATTGCCTCGCTCTACCACCTGCGCCTGCCCCGGTGTCACCGCCCAGACGAGCGCAGCGAGCCCGGCCAGCAATGGTAGCGACGTCCTACGATTCATGATGTCGTTCTCCCGTCTGCGTCTCCGGTTTGCGGGCCCCGCCCGAAACCCCAGGTGCGGCCGGGCGGGGATAGTAAGCGTCGACACCGCCGACATCCGTCTCGATGTCCCCCGTGCGCTGAGCTTCGTTGTAGAAGCGCTTGCCCAGGCGCAGGAAGCCGATCTGGCGGAAGCTGTACTCGATCCCGATCGCGGTCTGCAGGTCGGTATCGACGGCGTCCAACAGATCCACCGCCACGTCCAGCGTGTGCATCTCGCCCGGCCCCTGCAGCAGGGACTCGGGCGTGCCGATGACGTCCAGGTTCACCGTGAATCGGAAAAGTGTCGGAAGCTCGTGGCTGCGCGTATCGAGATCGATCTGCAGATCCCGATTCAGCGGTGCATACACCTGCTCGCTCGAGTCCAGGATTCGCTTTACGGCCGAACCCCTGAACTCCCCCTCGCTTCCGATGTTCTGGGCGGTCGCACCAAGCTCAATCCCGTACAGGCCCGTCCGGAAGGTCACTCCCGCATCGAACGCCACATACTTGGCGCTCGCCTCGGTGATCCCTTCGGTGATGAACTTGAGGCCACCCCCGATGTTCAGCCGGTCCGTGATCGCCTTCGCGTAGTACGCGCCGACAAACGAACTCCTCCAATCGAAGGTCGGGCCGTAGCTCGGATCACCGCCGGCGGGGTACTCCTCCGTCGTGCGAAAGATGTCGCCGCTCGACAGGCCCGCCCAGTTCACACCGAGCACGCCGCCGAGGAACGGGATCATCGCCGCCCCGTAGAAGTAGTCGATGTCGAGGTCCGCATAGAGCGCCGCATAGCTGAAGCCGACGCCGAAGCCCTCGACACTCGCCATCGCACCGGGGTTCCAGTACATCGAGAACACCCCGGGCTGGAGCGTGGCGCCGGCACCGGCGAGCGCCATGCCGCGCGCGCCGATGCCGATCTCGAGGAAGTTCGCTCCGCGTGTCCCTACCCGGGTGTTCCCCGCCTCCGGGTCCGGTTCGAGCCCGGTCCCTTCGCCTTGCGCATACCCTACCTCGAATCCGAGGAAGAGCGCCAGCACCGAGAGAAGAAGCGCTTTCCTTGACATGTGGGTCTCCTATCGAATCACCACGAACTTGCCCATCGTCTTGAGCTCGCGACCGGTGGCCGGGTCTACCGCCGTAATCACGTACAGGAAGAGACCAGCGCCGACCTCGTTGCCCTCACGGCTCTGCATATCCCAGAACAGGTCGCCGTTACCCGTCAGGTCCTCCGGCGCCCAGTCGATCTCCTGCACAAAGTTCCCCGCCACCGTGTAAATCCGCAGCTCACCGTCCGGCGGCAGGTTCGTGAACATGATCCGACGCGACTGGCTTGATGCCTCGTACTGCGAGAAGAAGACGTACGGATTCGGGACCACTCGAATCGAGTCCATCTGCGCCGCGATACTCCGGCCCGCATCGATGATCGCCTGTCCGCCAATCGCCCGCGTCGGTGAGAACGAGAAGCGGCTCGTGTTCTCGAACGGCGAGTAGTACAGGATGTTCAGCTCGTCGTCCGGGTTGACGGCGATCCACTGCCCGAAGCCGAAGCCTCTCGGCGAGACCGGGTTGCAGCTGGTGTTCGCACCACCGCACGTCAAGAGGAGCGGCGAGAATGACAAGGCCGCCCGGGTCTCCGTCTCCGGCACGCCGGCCTCGCTGACCACGATCGCATCGACGCCTAACACATCACGCGTGCGGTACACCTCGATATCCTCGATCACGTAGAGCTCATCCTCCGGGATCCACTGGTCGGGGTCCACCGTCACGCTGATGGTGTCGTTGTAAATGCCGAGCTGCTTGCGCACCTCACCACGGTCGATCATCGCGACGTCAGCGCTACGGCCGTACGTGAGGTTGTAAATCTCGAACGGCAGGTTCGCCGCCACCAGCTCGAAGGTCGCCGTGTCCTGTCCCGTCGCGGCGCCAACCAGGGCTTTCGCCTCAGGCGTGGTCACCGCCGTCGTGCCATGCGTGCGCGTCAGCAACGACGCATCGAACAGTACGTCTACGTCTTCCGGCTCGAAGCCCGGATCCGCCAGCGGCAGCACGAAGGGCGCGCCGGTGCCGAAGACGCTGTCACTGAACACAACGATATACTGGCCGAACGTCTGGCTCTGCACGTTTGTCAGGCTCGAAGCCGTCTGGTCGTAGTTGAGCGTCGGATCCAGATCGGTGGACAGCGTGTCGCCCCCAGCCATCCAGAACTCGCGGTTGAAGCTGCGAGCGTTCGAGTTGTTCGCCGTAACCAGGAAGCCCGGGAACTCGGGGTTCGCCAGGAAGGCGCCCGGCGTCGCCGCGTCGCCCGTCAGCGTACCGCTGGCCAAGAGCGGCAGGTTCTGGGCCCCCATCTCGTAAAGGACGAAGCCGATCGCGGTCCGCGTATCGGGAGCCAGACTGCCGGGCCCGATCTCGTAGACACGCGTCACCGTGTCGTCTACCACCGTCTCGCTCACCAGGCTCGCGGCGTTCAGCGTCACCGGCACGCCGTCCGTGCGCGTGAACGTGCGAGTCTGGAGTGCTGTGGTACCCGTAGTCGTCCCCGTGTCACCGACCACCGTGGTAGCTTGATCCTCGAGCACCACGCTGACCGAGTAAATCTCCTCGCTCGTGGCGTTGCTCACCTCGGTGATCTCCATGTAGTTCCCGAAGACGACCTCGAAGTCACTCTCCCGGATGCTGCCGGACGTCAGGATGATGTCGAACGGCACCGTCGAGTAGCCATCCAGGTCCCGCTTCACCACGCTATGGTTGAGAATCGTCGACGTATCCTCTGTGAAGTTCGCCGCGGCCGTCGCGCCACCCGCCCCCACGCTGGCCGGCACGTAGACCGACGTTACGTTGGGATCGGCCGGTGACCGGCTCAGCGGGTTCAGGATCGCCGGCGCCACGACCAGCTCGGTCGTCGTGCACGGATCCAAACCGCAGGTGAACACGATCGTCGTGTCTTCTACCACCGGCGGGCCTGGATCAATGACCTCTATGAACGTGTCGACGACGGCGTTCCCGTCGTTGATCACGACCTCCTCGAAGCCACGGCTCTGACCGAGGATCGAGTAGAGGTACGTGACGCCCGCCGTCACGATGCCGTCGCTCCACGTGTTGGGGAAGTCACCCGATCCATCCGGCGTCAGGATCGCGTAGGCCTGCCAGCCGGGCTCGACGGTGTTACCCAGCGCATCGGTCGCCTCGTCGCCCGCACAGTCACCGTCGCCGTCGAAGCTGCTGCCACCGTCGCACGACCGGAAGATCAGCAGCCGCTCCAGGTTGTCCGCCGCCCGCTCGCGGATGCGGTCCACGACGCCCGGGTTGGCGTCGCGAATGACCGCCAGCTCGGTGCCAGCGGGCGCGATCTCCATGTCGTCAGCGAACTTCGCCATGAAGGGATCGACGAAGTCCTCGGCCGCGTCGTCCCACACCAGCGTGATCTCGGCGTCCTCCTCCGAGCCCGGCGTGACGCCGGAACCCAGGTCGAGACTCTGAATCGTCACGCGGGGCGGTGCCTCCGGGCCCTGGAACAGGCCCATATAGAAGTCGTAGATCCCCTGTGTGAACGCCTCGAAGGTGACCGAGTCCCTGCCGCTGTACATCGCCAGGATGATCTCGGTCGTGTCACCCGCCGCCAGCCGGAACGGGCCCAGCGAGAACTGCGAGAGGTTGCCCGCCCGGTTGGCACTCCAGCCCTGCCACGTCGTGTCACGCCAGGTCACAGGACACGCTCCGCCGTCCGTCGGTCCGCAGCCCGGCAGGTGCAGCGTGTCCTGACCATCGTGCGCACCCAGCGGTCGACCGGATACGTACTGCCAGTCCCCCGGCACCCACGCCTTCGGCTGACACATGTCGCCGTCCGGCCACTCGTTCGACTGGAACGTCGACCAGCGGTGCCCAATGCTCCCGCCCGCGAAATCGCTGCAGGAGCTGCCGTCCAGGATGTTCTCCTTCGTGTCCGACATCACGCCGAACCGCATCCGGTCGGTGCCCTGGTTCCACACCGCGCCCCAGCTCCCGTAGTTCCAGTTCACCGCGTGGTTGTAGGTGATCGTGTCACCCGCCAGCGGGTGCGACGGCAGGTAGAACGGGCTGCCCACCGTGGTGAACAGCTTGTTGCGCAGATCCCCGATCGGCGACTTGAGAATGACGATCCCGTGCGCGCCGCTCTCGAAGCCATCGGGCCGCCCGCTGTCGAAGCCGCCGCAGCTGTTGCCGATCAGCGGGATCGGATCCGCGTCCTGGCACTCGGGGCTGTTCAAGTCGCTGCTCTCCGCCGAGACCCAGGCGCCTTTTTCCACGATGAAGTAGTTGTCGCCGTCCTGATACTGGCGGCCCGGCCAGGGCCCGATCCCCCAGTAGATCGAGTCGTAGTCGTGCGCCACACCGTACAGCTGCTCGCTGTTGTTCACGATCAGCGCCGCCCAGAACTTCGCGTTCGCCACCGTCGGGATGACGCCGCCCGGTACCACCGCGCCGTACTTCCTCAGTGACGTGCTGTTGTAGTCGTTGAAGTGACCGTAGGTGGCGAAGTTATTGCCCATGAACTTCGTCTCGTCCTTCAACGTGGCCGGCACCTGCCAGCGGTTCCAGCGGAAGGACTCCTGCTCCTGCTCGAACCAGGCGATCCAGTTGTCCGGCGGGATCGGCCGGTCACCCATCCAGATCGTGCCGCCGTACGACCAGGTCTCCGGGCAGTTGCTCCCCGGCAACAGCTGGTAGCCCGCCGGCATGTTCGACCCACCGAGCGGGGCGGAATGGTCCCGGCAGGTCCCGTCCTCGGTGCTCACCACGCCCGTGAGCAGCGTGCCCACCAGACCGTCCGCCGCGTTGATGTCCTTCGGCCGGGCGAAGACCTCACCGTTCCAAATCGCCGTGAAGCCCGCCGGGTCGCCCCGGACGTTCCGCAGGCTCTCCACGCCCTCCACCAGGTACCGCACCCACTCGCTGCGCGGCGCCGACCACATGATCGGGATGCCGAACGTCTGGTAGTGACAGCCGGGTTGTTGCGTCCCGTACTGGCAGATGGCGGGCCCGCCATTCCACAGGTAGTACTCGTCGCCCGGGCCGGTGTTCGTCTCGTACATGCGGTTGTCGCCCACCAGCCTCAGACTCGTGAAGGCGCGGTCGCCCTCGCCGAACAGCGCGAAGCGCGAGCGCACCTCTCTCAGGGCCGCGTGGACATCCCACGGCTGCGCCCCCGTCTCCGCCGCGATCAACGGGTCCACCTCGATGTAGCGCGGCGGCTCCTCCTGCGCAGCAGCGGGTCGGGCCAGGGCCAGGTACGCCAGCCCCAGGCAACCGACCGCCGCCACGACTCTGTTCCGTGTCAAACCATGAGGAACCACGAAACTATCCTCCGATCGATGGTTCATCTGTCATGCCGCCGCTGGATGGCGGCCCTCAGACCTCAAAACCTCTGCGAACCAGCAGCTCTGCGTCCCAACAGCACGAACCGGCAGCGCGCGGCGGCGGGGTCGTGCGACCCCGCCGCCCCATCCGGCTCTAGAAGCTCATCCGCAGGCCGAAGTTGATCCGGCGCCGCGGGCCGAAAATCTGCGGCCGGTCGAAGTACGTGCTGTTCACCGCTTCCGGGTTCGTCACGTTGCCCTGGCGCGCCCGCAACTGGTCGATGGCGCCCGAATCGCAATCGCCCGTGGTCTCGAACGGCTGGATGCAGTTCTTGGTGTCGAACACGTTGTCCACCCGCAGGAACGCTCCGTACAGCAGGTTCCCGATGCGGAAGTTCTTCTCCGCACGCAGATCCACCCACCACAGGCTCGGGCCGCGTGCGGTGTTACGCAGCAACCGTGCGGCGCCCTGCTCGCCAGCCTCGAAGCCACGTGTAGGTGTGTAGGGGAACCCGCTCTGCGCCTGCAGCGTCACCGCGAAGTTCGTGTGCTTCAGTGCCGAGCCCAGGTTGAAGCCGCCCAGCCTGATCTCAGGCGGCTCCTCACCGGCCGCGAAGTAGAAGATGGCATTGAACCTGTGCGGCACGTCAATGTCGGAGATGATCTCACGGTTGACGGCCGGCAGCCCCTGGTCCTGGTTCTCGAACTCGCGATCCGGCGGCGCCGCGTTCGTGCGCGACTGCGAGTAGCTGTAGTTGAGGTCGAAGCCCCAGTAGTTCCTCACGCGCCGCCGCAGCCCGACCTCGAAGCCGCGCACCGTCTGGTAGTCCTGGTTCGCCAGCACCGCGTACGCCGGCGTGCTGGTCCCGTAGGTCGCACCCGGATCGGAGATCCCGAACGCCTGGCGCAGACCGGTGAGACCGAACTGGTCCTTGTTGAACATAATCAGCGATATCGCGTAGTCGTCGAACAGCTCGGCCAGGTAGCCGATCTCGTACGTCGTCGTCGACTCGATCAGCAGGTTCGGGTTGCCCAGGTACGCCACCGAGTACGACGTCGACTCGATGATCGGCCCGCACTCGTTCCTCAGCTCGGACCCGGGGTCCGTGAAGCCGCACGGTATCGCTTCGCCGGGCATACCGATCGAGGTGTTCTGATAGATGTTGTTGAACAGCGGGTTCTGGCTCAGCCGCGAGAAGTTGAAGAAGACGCTCGACGCCGCCGTGACCGGGAAGCTCACCCCGATCCGCGGGCTGAACTGCGTGCGCGTCTTCGACTCCTCCAGGTCGTCGCCGAAAGCGACGACCGCGGCCGAGTCACGCGTCGCACCACTGCAGATCCCGATGTTCCAAGCGTCGTTCGGCTCGATCAGCTCGCCCGTGACCGGGTGCCGCACCGCGCCCCAGCGCGGGTCCGTCGGGTCAGAACACACATCGATCGCCGTGGTCCCGTTCGTCGGGTCGAGCGGGTCGACGAAGAACAGCCCGCCGGCCTTACCCCAGTCGAAGCGGAAGCCGATCGCGACCGTCACGAAGTCGTACTCGATCTTGTCCTGAAGGTAGGCCGACGCGTTGAACGGCTCCGCGCGGTAGAACTGGTCGACCACCAGCACCTCGTTGACGCCGAGGTTCGAGCTCTGCTCGTAGTCCAGGTCGTGACGCTCGTAGTAGACGCCGGCCTGCAGGTTGTGATGGTCGGTGACCTGCGACTGAATGTCGAAACGCCCAACCAGGGTCGACAGTCTCTCACCGCCGTAGCCGAACTCGTCGGTGAAGAACGCCGGCGTCTGGTTCGTCACACCACTGCGCACGAACCGGTTGCTGTCGAAGTTGGGGTCGTCGAACGCATCCCGCAGGCAGAGACCGTTGTAGAAGTTGCAGCTCGTGCGGCTCTGCTCGAAAATCCCCGCCTTGATGCTGTACGCCGTCCGCGCGAACGTCTGGTTGAAGCTCGCCACCGCCAGCGTGCGGTCGATCTGGACCGAAGCCTGCGCCCCGTCCCAGTTGTCCTCCAGACCCATCGCCCAGGCGGTGTCGGCCTCCGTATCGACCAGCGGCGAATCGAAGAAGTTGGCGTAATAGCGCATCCAGTCGAAATCGAAGACCTGCTGCTGCCGCCGGTAGTCGATGACGCTCAGGTTCAGCTTGATGGTCGGCGTGAACATGAACGTCAGCTTGCCCATGATGTCCCGGGTCTCGTCGTACCCGAAGGAACGCCAGCCGGCGAACACGTCCCAGTTCGCGGGGGTGAGCCGCGTCGTCGCCGGACGCGTCCTCGTGGCCGGGTCGTAGACGTCATCATCGAACTCCAGCACGCGCTCGGCACCGCCCATCTGCCGGCCCGCCAGCATGAAGCGCAGCCGCGGGCTCTCGGCGCCGAACTCCGTGCCCGGCACGGGGCCGCTGATGTAACCCTCGAAGAAATCGAAGTCCTCGAGATCATCCGGGTCGCTGCCCATCGCTCCGGCGACCTCGGTCGTCTGATACTCGAAGGCCCCACGCAGATCGGTGCCGCCCTCACGGGTGCTGATGTTGATGATCCCCGACAAGGCGTTCCCGTACTGCGGCTCGAAGCCGCCACGGATGAAGTCGATCTGACTGACGGCCTTTCGCGTGATGCTGAACGCCGGACCGCCGAACACGAAGTTGTTGATCGGGATCCCGTCGACCAGCGTCAGCGTCTCGCCGCTACGACCGCCGCGGATCCGGATCGGGTTGACCCCGCGCCGCGTGTCGACGAACGCGAGGATGTTCGTGTTCTCCGGCACCTCCAGGAAGCCCTGCTGCAGCGTCAGCGCCTCCTCGACACTGCTCACCGGCAGCGCATCCAGCTCCGCCCCCGTCGTGGTGTTCAACGAGCTCGTGGCGTCGAGCCGAATCAGCGGCGTCGCCTCCGCCTCCACGCGGATCTCCTCCACCGCGATCGCCTGCGGCGTCAGCTCGTAGTCCACGACCCTCGTCTGGTCAATGGAGATCTGCACGTTCTCCACACGGTACGTCTGATAGCCGATCAGCTCGGCGATCACCACGTACACGCCGGGCGGGACGTTGACGATGAAGTACCGGCCGTTCTCGGCGGTCAACGCGCCTCGACCGGTCCCTTCCAGGTAGACCTGGACCCCGGCAAGCGGCTCACCCGTCTGGGCGTCCGTGACGACACCGGTCAGCTTGCCGGTGGTCACCTGTGCCGCTACCGGCGAGGCGGCGGTTGCCAGCAACGCCAACAGCCCCACCAACGCGAGTGAGGTAAATGCGTACTTTCTCACGGCCTCCTCCTTGAGAGTACGGGCGCAATGCCCCCGAGACGCCGGAAAACCGCAAACGCGGCGCTCCCGGACCGCCAACGGCTACGGCGTTCCAGCAGCAGAGTTAAACGGACGAATTGTAGGAAGCTCACAAGATAACGCTCAGACGATGGCTCCCCTCCTCGACTTCCCGATCTGGGTGACCCGACCGCGTACACCTAACACGCGCTCTGTCGAGCCCGCGAATGCATCGTCTATTTAGAATCGGGCGCGCCTATGCCCGCTAGCGCCATGCACTTACGAGCCGTATTGTAGAATGGCTTGGTGGGACTACAACCGCCATGTTAGGGGCTGCCCCAGATCTTGTCAAGAGGCAAGCCCGCAGGTCACCCAAGCGTCCCGCTCCGCCAGCTTGCCCCCCGGCCTCTCCCAGCTCGGCCACGTTCCTGCTGCAGGGCTACTCGCAGGCGCCGCAAACGGCGCTTGCGCTCCTCTACCCATGGATCCGAGGTTGGCGTATCATCCTGCTGCGCTCTGCTACCAGCAACCCAGAGCCGCGAAGCGACTTCAAGGCGGGCAGTCCGTGCATCTTACGCTCGCCGACTGTGAGAGAGCTTGCTCATGTTCGAGCGCGTCCAACGAGGTGTCGCCGTTCTACGAACCCGGCGCTGGTCCGCACGGCCAACGCGCCCCGGTACGAGGCGCCCGCGGCTGCCTCGCGCCCTGTGGCGCTTCCGCCCCTGGCACAGCATCGCCCTGCTGGTCCTGCTGTTCGGGCTCTGCGCCGGTATCGGGCTGGCCTGGGGCTCCTGGACCCGCATCTGCCTGGACGAGCGTTGTCC
>Ga0111181_1066_pt1 | contig 24078 bp, 28 predicted proteins | sample DeeMarSWOR324_28_FD_80236 | JGI IMG/M metagenome (GOLD analysis project Ga0111181, IMG submission 80236) | Gemmatimonas sp. SM23_52
CCTGCCGGTCGTACCGGTCCGCGACATGGTGGTCAACGATGACGACCTCGTGCTCGCCACCCACGGCCGCTCGTTCTGGATCTTGGACGACGTGACACCGCTGCGGCAGCTCAACGACGAGATCGCGCGTGCCGACGTGCACCTGTTCAAGCCGCGCGACACGTGGAGGATCGGCGGGTTCGAGTTCTTCCGGGGGACGATTTCCGGTGTCGGCCAGAACCCGCCCAACGGCGTGATGGTGCACTACTACTTCAAGGCTGAGCCGGACGAGGAGGTGAAGATCGCGTTTCTGGAGGCGGACGGGACGCTGATCCGCGAGTTCTCCAGCCTGTCCGAGGGCCGGCGCGGCGAAGCTGAGGTCCGTGCGCAGGCGGGGATGAACCGCTTCGTCTGGAACCTGCGCTACCCCGATGCCCACGACTTCCCGGGCATGATCCTCTGGGCCGGTTCCACCTCCGGCCCGCGCGCGGTGCCGGGCAGCTACCAGGTGCGGTTGACGGTGGGCGACCAGAGCTTCACCAAGGCCTTCGAGCTAGTGAACGATCCGCGCATCGCGGTCACTCAGGCCGAGCTCCAGGAACAGTTCGACTTCCTGATTCGCATCCGCGACCGCGTGAGCGAGGCGAATGATGCGGTGAAGCGGATTCGCGAGATCCGCAGCCAGATCGATGGCGTGGTCGAGCGGGTCGAGGGCGAGTCGTACGCCGAGGAGATCACCGAGAGGGCGACGCAGATCAAGCAGGCGCTATCGGAGGTGGAGAACGAGATCTATCAAACCAAGAACCGGAGTCGGCAGGATCCGCTCAACTTCCCCATCAGGCTGAACAACAAGCTCGCCTCTTTAACCGGGATCGTGGCGAGCGCCGACGCGAAGCCGACTCAGGGATCGTACGATGTCTTCGAGGATCTCTCTGGCCAGCTGCAGGTTCAGCTTGATCGGCTAGCGGACATCATCGCTACCGACATACCGGCGTTCAACTCGATGATCGCCGAGCATCAGGTACCCGCCGTGATCGTGCGCGAGCCTGAGCAGGAGGGAGGTGACTGAGAGCGTAGCCTTGCTCGGGCCTGCGGCCAGGCGTAACGTGCGGGTCGCAGCGGTGCGCTAGGTGTCTGTTGTGAGCTCGCAGCGTGGCTTCCACGACAGAAACGGACTGATGGAAGGCGCCAACCTGGATCCCACTAGGCCCGGCGACACACCGAGCGGCGCGCCCCGTGAGGGTGGCGCTGACGGGCAGCTTGAGGCGCAGGCGCCGGCTGGCAGCGGCCGGGCTGACGAGCTGGAGGCGCTGCTCAGAGAGGAACTCGCGCCCGAGCTGGAGGTCGTGCGACGACTGGGCCGCGGCTCGGTGGCCACCGTCTACCTGGCGCGCGAGACGGCACTGAAGCGCCTGGTGGCCGTGAAGCTGCTGTCGCCCCGGCTGGCGCGGGATCGCCGGGCACGCCTGCGCTTCGAGCGCGAGGCGCAGGCGGTGGCCGCCCTGACACACCCGAACATCGTTCAGGTGCATCGCGTGGGCCGACTGTCCAACGATCTGCCCTACATCGTGATGCAGTACGTGAAAGGCCGGACGATGGCGGACCGCCTGCAGGCCGAGGGGACGCTGCCGATGGAGGAGGCGCGCTTGGTGATCGCTGAGGTGGCCTCGGCGGTGGCCACGGCGCACCGGAAGGGGATCGTCCACCGGGATATCCGACCGGCTAACGTCCTCTACGATGAGGAGTCCGGACGGTCGCTGCTCACCGATTTCGGCATCGCGGCGCTGCTGGCCAGCGGCGAGGCCGGTCAGGCGGCTCGCTTGACCAAGACCGGCGAGCTGGTCGGGAATCCGGCCTATATGAGCCCCGAGCAGCTGACGGGCAGCGGGCTCAGCGAGCGCAGCGACGTCTACGCCCTCGGCCTGCTGGGCTACGAGTTGCTCACGGGACGGGGGCCCTACGACGTGGACTCGCGACGCGAGATGATCACTGCGCATATCCAGCAGGAGCCGCGTAAGCTGTCCGAGTTGCGCAGCGACGTGGATCCCGAGCTGGAAAAGGTGCTGAGGCGCTGCCTCGCCAAGGAGCCCGAGCACCGGCCGAACGCTGCGGATGTGGCCCGGCGCCTCGAGGCGGCGGCCGGCGCCATCGTCACACCCTGGCCGCCCCTCGCCAGGCCCACAGCCGGCCTACTCTCCAAGCTCAGTGAGCGGCGCCTGCCCCACGTCACCGTGGTCTACGGGGCGATCGCCTGGGCCGTGCTGCAGGTCGCCTGGCAGCTGGTCGAGAGTGACATCCTCCCCAGAGTCGTCTATCAGCTGGCGCTCGTCGCCGTGGTCACCGGCTTCCCGGCCGTGCTGGTGGGCGCCTGGTTCCACGGCAAGAAGGGTCGCCAGGAGTTCACGCAGGTCGAGTACTGGCTGTTCGCCGCCCTGGCGCTCATCTGGCTGGCGGTGAGCGCGTTCATCCTGATCAGCTGGCGAGCCGGCTGATCGCGGTTTGCGGGGGGGGGCAGCTTGTGACTCATCTTTCTTTTACTCATTCTACTAATCATTGACTTAGTCACTTGCAGCTGACCAAAAGCCAGTATGCCAGCCCCCAGCCAGCGGAGATCGCCAGCTGAGAACCCCTTCCGCGTCGGCGGCACCGTCGTCGGCCGCCACTTCACCGATCGCGCCGCTGAGCTGAAGCGCATGGCGGCAGCCCTTTCCGAGCCACAGGCTAAACTGCTGGTCTACGGGCCGCGCCGCATGGGGAAGTCCTCGGCCCTCGAGTCGGCCGTCCTGCGGCTGCGTCGGAAGAAGCGGCCGGCGGTCATGGCCGATCTCTCCGCGACGACGGCGCTGGCGGACGTGGCGAACCGCATCTTGCAGGCGGCGACGCGTCAGCTGCGCTCGACCTGGGCGAACGTGGTGGGCGATCTGGTCAACCACCTCGAGGTCGGCGTCTCGGTGGTCGTCGATCCGGGCAGCGGCCACACCACCCTGAGCCTGGACGTGAGCCGCCGGAACGCGCCGCTCGAGGAGCAGCGGGCCACGCTGGGCGAGGCGCTGGATGCCATCGATCGCCTGGCCAGGGCCAAGCGAAAGACGATCGGTATCGCGCTGGACGAGTTCCAGGAGCTGCACCGTTACGGCGGCGCCGATGCGGAATGGCACCTGCGGGGCGTGATTCAGCGTCACAAACATGTGGGCTACGTGCTCGCCGGTTCCAAGGAGAGCCTCATCCTCGCGATGACGGCGAAGAACCGGGCCTTTTACAAGCTGTTCGAGCTGTTGCCGTTCGGGCCCATCGACGAGGAGCATCTGGCGCGCTGGATCGACTCGCGCCTGGAGGGCCACGGCGTCCGCCCGGACGGCGCGGGCCGCCGCATCGTCGAGCTGGCGCGGCCGCGCACTCGCGACATCGTGCAGCTGGCGCGTGCCGCGTTTCAGGTCGGCGCGCGCCGGGCAAAGCTGGTGGAGGGCGATGTGCAGCGGGCGCTCGATCAGGTCGTGGACGAGGAGGAGGAGCTTTTGCGCGCCGAGTGGGACCGGCGCACGGCACTACAGCAGAACGTGCTGCGCGCCATCGCCGCCGGCGAGGAGAAAGTCTACTCGGAGGCGGTGCGCCGGCGCTATGGGCTGCGCGGCACCTCCTACGTGGCCTCCGCGCTGGAAGCGTTGATCGATGCCGATCTTGTGGTCAAGCAGGGTGAGGGCGCCTACGCCTTCGACAGCCCGTTCATGCGCCGCTGGGTGGTGCGGCAGGCGCTGCCGGATGTCGGGATTCTGGATGGCAGCTAGGAGATGAGCTTCCCAAGCATTGATGCTGTCGGTTCCTCCTCTTAGTTTGGCATTACGCTAGGCCAGCGTTCCCCCGCGATGGTTCTTCCACTAGGAGACGAAGTGCTGCGCATGCCCCACCGCGCGGTCTTCAGTCGCCTGGGAATCGAGGGGGACCTCATGCGTGCTCCAAGGAACAGACTCGTCACGCCCGCCCTGAATCTCGTGGCCCGCCTCGCCGTTGGACTGACTGCTCTGACGTTGGCAGGCTGCGAGCTACTCACAGGTCCCGAACGGTCAGGAGAGGACGAGCTCTCGAGATACGAAGCTCCAGCGGGACGCCAGGCCTTTGCGGTGGACGTATCGGACAACCAGGGGTATGTGGCCGAGACCGCAATGATCTGCTGGTGGGAGGCAGGCGTCCGGCACGTCATCGCCGGGCTTCAGGATGCTGATATTGCCGTACACCAGCTCGAGACGGCCGTCGGCGTCGGGATGACCGTGGACGCCTATGTCCCGCTCTACTGGGGCGGAGACATCAGCGGGCAGGTCGAGTCTGCCCTATCCGTCATCGCGCCCTTTCCCGTTCAGCGGCTGTGGCTGGACGTCGAGGTGCCGCCGGGCGATCAGTCGCCGGACTCCTTGACTGAGCAAGTCCAGGAGGCGGTCGATGCATGCGGGAGCTTCCCGTGCGGGATCTACACTCGCAAGGACTGGTGGCTCGGCCACGTGGCTGATACGACGGCGTTCTCGCAGCTGCCGCTCTGGTATGCCTACTACAACCATCAGAGCAATTTCAATGACTGGTATAACCCCCAAGCGCGGTATGAAGGCCCCTTCGGCGGCTGGACCGACCCCACGGGGAAACAATACGACTCGAACGAGACAGCGCCGGACCTGTGTGGAGTGGGCGTCGACTACAACACGATCTTCGCGCTTGGCCCGCCGGCCGCGTCCGAGCTGGAGGTCGGGAGGGTAACGGTGGGGCAGGCGGACAAGAGCAGTTGGCACTCGGTGAGCTTGAGGAATTCCTACGTCAGCCCGGTCGTGATCATGCAGCCGCCTTCCTACAACGACGGCGATCCGGCCACCATCCGAATCGGGAACGTCTCGGCGAGCGGGTTCCAGTTCCGCATCGACGAGTGGGACTATCTGGATGGCGCCCACGCACCGGAGAGCGTGGCGTACCTGGTCGTCGAGGCCGGTGTCTATCGGCTTCGCAGCGGAGCTCTGCTGGAAGCGGCTAGTACAAGCGCAGGGCACACGTTCCGGTGGGTGCCGTTCAGCCAGGCATTTCGGGATGCGCCTGTGATCCTGACGCAGGTCCAGAGTTACAGGGAGGCCACCGCCGTGGTCACCCGCCAGCGGGCCGCTACGCCGGGCGGGTTTCAGCTGAAGGTGCAGGAAGAGGAGGCAAACGACGGCCGTCATGCAGAGGAAAGGGTGGGATACGTCGCTGTGGAGCCGGGCGTGGGCTTCATCGACGGGATGGCGCTCGAGGCACGCTTGACAGCGGATGCCGTGACCAGCACGTGGCAGCGGCTCAACTTCGCGCAGAGCTACAGCGATGCTCTGCTTTTGGCCGGTGTCCAGACAACAGATGAGGACGACCCGGCAGCTTTGAGATACAGAAATCTCGGTTCCAATGGCGCGGAGGTCTTCCTGGAAGAGGAGAGATCCGCCGATTCAGAGGTCGGTCATACCACAGAGGTCGTAGGATACATCGTCTTGGGAGCGGGCGACGATGATGACGATGGGGAAGACGATCCACCGCCGGCGCCGACCGGGCTGAGCCCCAGCGGGGGAGAGACGATCACGACGAGCTCGGTGACACTCCTCTGTGATGCGATCGCGGGGGTCACGGAGTACGAGTTCAAGATCGAGTACGAGGGTGCGAGCGGCTGGAAGTACTACTACAGCTATTCCTCCAGCGCGAGCGCACAGACTTTCTGGCCGCAGTACGACGACACGCGGTATCGCTGGCAGGTGCGGGCGCGCAACGCGCAGGGCTGGGGGCCGTGGTCGGAGTGGGCGGTCTTCAACTTCGGTGAGGGCGGTGGCGGTGAGTTGCCGCCGGCGCCGACGGGGCTGAGCCCCAGCGGGGGAGAGACGATCACGACGAGCTCGGTGACGCTCTCCTGCAACTCGATCTCGGGGGTGACGGAGTACGAGTTCGAGATCGAGTACGAGGGTGCGAGCGGTTGGCAGTACTACTACACCTACACCGCGAGCACGAACTCGAAGACTTTCTGGCCGCAGTACGACGATACGCGGTATCGCTGGCGGGTGCGGGCGCGCAACGCGCAGGGCTGGGGGCCGTGGTCGGAGTGGGCGGTCTTTAACTTCGGTGAGGGCGGTGGCGGTGAGTTACCGCCGGCGCCGACCGGGCTGAGCCCCAGCGGCGGAGAGACGATCACGACGAGCTCGGTGACGCTCTCCTGCAAGCGATTTTCCGCTTCGGGTCGCCATAGAGCTCTGCGCAAACCGGCGCGCCGAAGACTCGTGTCAACTTGGGCTAGGGGCTGACTCGGAAGTCGCCTGCTGTACAAGACGGCGCAGCGCCGGGTAGATGGCTGGATTGCCGGCGATGAAGGCGCCGTGCTTGATGACCTCCGCACTCCCCTTTAGGTCGGTGATGATGCCGCCCGCCTCCCGCAGGATGAGCACGCCCGCCGCCACGTCCCAGGGCGCGAGGTAGAGCTCCCAGAAGCCATCCAGGCGGCCGCAGGCGAGGTCGCAGAGATCGATGGCGGCGGAGCGCCAGGTAGGAGTCGAGCAGCTCCGTCCTCTTGAAGGGGAAGCCGGTGCCGATGAGCGCGTGCTTGAGCTCGCTCACCCCGGAAACCGAGATCGGGTGCCCGTCCTGCTGGGCCCCCTCTCCGCGCACTGCCTGGAAGGTTTCCCAGCGGCCGGAGTTGATCACCACTGCCGCGGCGAGCCCCTGGGAATCGACGGCGGCCACGGACGCGGAGTGGACGGGGTAGCCGTGCAGGTAGTTGGTGGTGCCATCCAGCGGATCGATGTACCAGGTCACCTCCGCCTGATCGGGCGACGGGCCGCCCCAGTCGCGCTCTTCGGCGGCGATCGCGTGGTCCGGGAAGGCGGCACGTACCTCGGTGACCGCGGCCTCCTCCGCCTCGTGGTCCACCTCGCTCACCCAGTCGGAGTGGCCCTTCTCGGTCCAGGCGCCCGTGGCCACACGGCGTGAACGGCGGTGGACCTCCGCCGCGGCGTGCGCGGCGCGGTGGGCGGCGTGCAGCAGGTCGTCGAGCGAGCTCATAGGTTGATCAGGTCCTTAGCGGGCGGTAACTTAAGCCACCGCTGGCACGGCGACCAGCGGCCGGTGTTGGGTGTTGGGTTGGGGCGTCGGATCTTCCCAGCGCCCTGCCTCCACGCCCAACGTTTTTCTTTCACTCGAACCAGCAGCGGATGAGCGAAGCCAAGCCGCGCGTGTTCAGCGGCATCCAGCCGTCGGGCGAGCCGCACATCGGGAATTATCTCGGCGCGATCAAGAACTGGGTCCCGCTGCAGGATAAGTACGAGTGCTTCTTTTGCATCGTGGATCTGCATGCGATCACCCAGGCGTTCGAACCGGCGGAGTTGCCGGGTAACGTCTTCGATGTGGCGATTGTGCTCATGGCCGCGGGCCTCGATCCGCAGAAGTGCACGATCTTCTTGCAGTCGGACGTCCCGGAGCACTGTGAGCTGGCCTGGGTGTTCACCACGGTGACGCCGCTTGGCGAGCTGGAGCGGATGACGCAGTTCAAGGACAAGGCCTCGCGGCAGGATTCGCTGCTGGCGGGGCTGCTGAACTACCCGGTGCTGCAGGCCGCCGACATCCTGCTCTATCACGCTTCGCTGGTGCCGGTGGGTGAGGACCAGGTGCAGCACATCGAGCTGACACGCGAGATTGCCCGCAAGTGGAACGCTCGCTACGGCGAGTACTTCCCTGAGCCGGAGGCGCTGGTCAGCCGGGTGCGCCGTGTGATGGGGCTGGACGGGCAGGCGAAGATGTCGAAGTCGCTGGGCAACACGGTGGGGCTGCTGGAATCGCCGCAGGAGACCTGGGAGAAGATCCGCGTGGCGCTGACCGACCCGGCGCGGGTGCGGCGTACCGATGCGGGCAACCCGAACGTCTGCAACATCTTCAGCCTGCACCGCTACTTCTCCAGCCAGGCGGAGCTTGCCTGGGCGGACGAGGGCTGCCGGACGGCGGGCATCGGCTGCATCGACTGCAAGCGCCGGCTGACCGACAACATGATCGCCGAGCTGGGGCCCATCCGTGAGCGCGCTCTGCAGCTGCGCAGGCAACCGGACCAGGTCTACGAGGTGCTGGCCGCCGGTGCGAGCCGCTGCCGCGAGATCGCCGCGCAGACGATGGCGGAGGTCAGGGAGCGCATGGGGCTGGCCGGCGTGGTGACGCCGGCGCAAACGAAAGTTGAATGACAGGAGGAGGGTCGGCTCGTGGATTGGCTTGACCCGAACTGGATCGAGGCGCTGCAGCTGAACCTGCTCGGTCGCCTGGCGCTGGCCGCGCTGCTCGGCGGCATCATCGGCCTCGAGCGCGAGCTTGCCGGCAAGCCCGCTGGTCTGCGCACCAACATCCTGATCTGCGTCGGCGCCGCGCTGCTCATGGATGTCTCGCAGAAGGTGGCGGGCGCGGCAACGGGACCCGCGGACCCCGGCCGCATCGCGGCGCAGGTCGTGTCGGGGATCGGCTTCATCGGCGCAGGGACGATCCTGGTGGCGCGGGGCAGCATCGTCGGGCTCACGACGGCGGCCACGCTCTGGGTGGTGGCGGCCATCGGTCTGGCGGTGGGCGCGCACGCCTACGTCGAGGCGGTGGGTGGAACCATGCTGGTGGCCGTCACGCTCATCTTGCTCGGCCGGGCCGAGGACTTCCTGTTCCGCCGCCGTAAGAGCGTTCAGGTGGACGTGACGATCGATCCGCGCCCGGAACTGCTGGACGAGATCGCCACACTGTTCAAGAGACACGGCCTACGGGCGTGGCCGGAGAAGGTCGAGAAGCATCACGAGCGGTTCCGGGCGTCGTACGAGGTCGTGGGCTCGGCGAGGAAGCGAGACGCGGCGCTGACCGAGCTGGCGGAGTCGCGAGGAGTGAGAAGGATTACGGTTCGCTGATGCAGGCCTACGCATAGCGTGCCGCTGAACATTATAATATGAGCGATGGTCCTGTCGGCTCGAGCATGACTCCCCCAGCACCCCGCCGATTCGTCATCGACATGTTCTCCTCCCGCTACCCCTTGTGGTGCATGCCTGTAGGGGAGGTGGAGCGGATTCGCGCCGCGCTGCCGCCGGACTGGGAGCTGGTTCGGGTGACGGAGGAAGCCGACGGTTCCGGGGACGGGCTGCCGCGGGTAACGCCGGGGCTGCGGGAGGCGCTGCGGGACGCGGAGGTGTACTGCGGTTTCGGTATCCCGCGTGAGGTGTTTGCCGCGAGCGAGAAGCTGCGCTGGGTGCACTCGGGCGCGGCCGGTGTCGGCGGCTCGCTGTATCGAGAGATGCTGGAGAGCGACGTGGTCTTCACGAACTCGGCGGGCACACACGGAGTGCCGGTAGCTGAGCACGCACTGGCGATGATGTTCTACTTCGCCCGGGCGTTCGACCAAGTGCAGGCGAGTCAGCGGGCCGGCCGGCGCTGGGAGCGCGACCGGATCGCCTGCGCGCCGAGCCCGGTGGGCGAGCTGACCGATTCTGTGGTGGGTATCATCGGGCTCGGCGGGATCGGCCGTCAGGTGGCGCGGCGTGCCAGGGGGCTCGGCATGCAAGTGTGGGCGCTGGATCGTGACCCGGCGGCGGGCGCTGGCGGTGAGGCGGATCGGCTGTTCGGGCCCGGGGATCTCGAGACACTGTTGAAGGGTAGCGATTACGTGGTGCTGACGGTCCCGCACACGGCGGAGACGGACGGGCTCATTGGTGCCGGCGAGCTGGCGGCGATGAAGCCGGGGGCCGTTCTGATCAACGTGTCGCGCGGGCCGCTCGTGGACGAGGAGGCATTGATCGCGGCGTTGCGTGCCGGATCGATCCGCGGTGCTGGCCTCGACGTCTTCTGGGAAGAGCCCCTCCCCCCGAGCAATCCCCTGTGGGAGCTGGAGAACGTCTGTCTCACCCCGCACGTGGCGGGGGTCAGCCCTCGCTTCTGGGAGCGGGAAACGGAGCTGATCCTCGAGAACATACGGCGCTACCTCGGGGGTGAGCCGCTGCTCAATGTCGTGAACAAGCAGGCAGGTTACTAGGAGCGGGTTATGGAGAAGATCCTCAGGGCAGCCATCGAGCGCGGTGCCAGCGACCTGCACATCAAGGCGGGCGACGTGTTCCGGGCCCGGATCCACGGCGAGCTGGTGCCGATGACCAAGCAGCTGCTGACGCCCGACCAGACGCGTGAGATCGCGATGCGGCTGATCCCGAACGAGCGGGATCGCAACAATATCGACCGGATCACCGACTACGACTGCGCGTGGGGCGTTCCCGGGCTGGGGCGTTTCCGCGTCAACATCCTGAAGCAGCGCGGCAGCTTCATGATCGTGTTGCGTATCATCCCGGTCGAGATCCCGAAGTTCGAGGAGCTCAACCTGCCGCTGGTGATGCCTGATATCGCATCACTGCCGCGCGGTCTCATCCTGGTGACGGGTGTCACGGGCTCGGGCAAGACGACGACGCAGGCGGCGATGATCCACTACATCAACCAGAACTTCCGCCGTCATGTCATCACGCTGGAGAACCCGATCGAGTATCTGCATCGGGACATCAACTCCTCGATCACCCAGCGCGAGGTCGGCAGTGACACGAGTTCATTCCAGACGGGGCTACGTGCGGCACTGCGTGAGGACCCGGACGTGATCCTGATCGGTGAGATGCGCGACACCGAGACGATCGACGAACGATCTCGGTATTCCCGCCGGAGGAGCAGGAGATGCTGCGCGTGCGGTTGGCAGAGTCGCTGGCGGCGGTGATCTCGCAGCGGCTGCTACCCCGCAAGGACGGTAACGGGCGGATCCTCGCCGCCGAGGTGATGGTGGTGACCGGAGCGATTCGCGACTGCATCTTGAACCCGCAGAAGCTGGGCGTGATCCGCGAGTTGATGGAGGAGGGGCGGTCGCAGTACGGGATGCAGACGTTCGACCTGCACCTGATGGAGCTGGTGCGGGCGAATCTGGTGCAGTACGACACGGCGAAGCTGGCGGCGACGAACCCGGCGGACTTCGAGCTACGGATGAAGACGCTGGGCGAGGAGCAGCTGGTGGAGGGGCTGATTTGAACGTGGAAGGCGTCATCCTGCCGGTCACGACGCCCTACGACGCGTCGAGCGGCGAGATCGCTCCCGTGCACTTCCGTGACAACTTGCGTGCCTGGCGGGGCACGGGTGTGCACGGCTTCGTTGTGGCCGGCTCGACCGGCGAGTCGCCGCTGCTGGACGAGCACGAGATCGTGCAGCTGGTCGAGTGGGCCCGTGACGTCGTGGGGCCCGAGCAGGTTCTCATCGCCGGCACCGGCGCGGAGTCGACGCGGGCGACGATACGCGCGACGCGCGCCGTGGCGGAGGCCGGCGCGGATGCGGTGCTGGTGCGGGCGCCGGCCTATTACCGACCGCGCATGGACGGGGAGACGCTCCGGGTGCACTTCGAGGCGCTGGCCGATGCGAGCCCGATCCCCATCATCCTGTACAACATACCGCAGTTCGTGCCGGTGGAGATCGCGCCGGGTCTGCTGGCCGAGGTAGGTAGCCACCCCAACATCGCCGGCATCAAAGACTCCAGCGGTGACCTGAAGGTGCTGGGCGCGCTGCTGGACGCGGCGCCCGCGGGCTGCCGTGTGCTGGTTGGTTCGGGCGCGCTGCTCTACGCGGCTCTGGAGACCGGTGCCGCCGGTGGCATCATCGCGATGGGCTGCATCGCCCCCCGGCAGTCGGTGGAGGTCTACGAGGGTTTCCGAGCCGGCGCGGTAGGCAAGGCCGGTGCGGTGCAGGGGAAGATCACGCCGCTGCACACCAAGATCGTGCGCGACCTCGGGGTGGCGGGCGTCAAGTACGCGCTCGACGCGCTAGGCTACTTCGGCGGTGAGCCGCGACCGCCGCTCCGGCCGCTGGACGACAGGGGCCGGACGCGGGTGCGGGAGGAGCTCGCGGGGGCCGGACTGCTCTCTGGTGAAGACCGTGGTTGAGACCATCGCGTTCATCCTGCTCATCGTCGCTTTTCTGGCGGGTCTGGTCCTCATCCCCATCGGTCTGCCGGGACTCTGGCTCATGGTGCTGGCGCTGGTCGGGTACGCGGCGGTGGTGGGCTTTGAGCAGGTCGGCTGGACGACGATCGGCGCCGCGCTGGTCCTGGCCGTGATCGCCGAGGCGGCGGAAGCGTGGCTGGGCTTCCGCATTACGCGGCGCTACGGTGCCAGCAACCGCGCCGGTTGGGGCGCAGTGCTGGGCGGTCTCGCCGGGGCGCTCGCGGGCACGCCCATCCCCATCATCGGCAACGTGATCGGTGCCTTCCTGGGCTCCTTCCTGGGCGCCGTCCTCTTCGCCCAGGGCCCGGACAGCGACATCCGTCTGACGCTGGGCGCCGGCTGGGGCGCCGTGCTGGGCCGGGCAGCGGGTGCGGCCGTGAAGATCGCGGTCGGTCTGGGCATCGCCATTATCGGTGTGTTCGCGGCGCTGTAGCGGCCTGTGGCTCGGCCGCTTTCTTGACACCTGCTGACACGCGGTCTAGCTTTCCACAGAGGATAAACGAAAAGCGGCCCCCGAAAGGGGGCTTTTTTGCCGGCCCCCGGCTGGGGGCCTTTTGCTTGAGGTCATCATGCTAGGACGCGATGTCCGTTGCCTCGCCGTGGTGGGCTCGCAGTGGGGCGACGAGGGAAAAGGCAAGATCGTCGACGTTTTGGCGAAGGACGCGGATTGGATCGCCCGCTATCAGGGCGGCGCCAACGCGGGCCACACGGTTCGCATCGGAGACGACCAGTTCATTCTGCACCAGATCCCGTCGGGCATACTCCATCCCGGCAAGCGCTGCGCGTTGGGGAACGGTGTGGTGCTGGACCCGGTGACCTTCTTCGAGGAGATCGAGGAGCTCGAGCGGCGCGGCCACTCGGCGGATGGTCGCGTGCTGGTCAGCTCGCGCGCGCAGCTGGTCCTGTCTTATCACAAACTCCTCGACCAGGCCCAGGAAGCGAGCCGCGGCAAGGGGGCGATCGGGACAACCGGCCGCGGGATCGGAAACGCATACGAGGACAAAGTGGCGCGGGTCGGGATTCGCGTCGCCGACCTGGGGGCGGCGGAGCGGCTGCGCGAGCTGGTGGAGGCGGGCGCGTCGCGGGCCCAGGGGAAGCTGCGCGCTCTGGGCTCGGACGTGGTCGTCGATGCGGCGCAGATCTACGACGAGCTCTGCGCCTTCGCGCCGCGCCTGCTACCGATGGCGTGCGATGTGGGGCTGGCGCTGCGGAAGGCGCTCGACCAGGGCGCGAAGCTGCTGCTCGAGGGGGCCCAGGGGGCCATGCTCGACGTGGACCATGGGACCTACCCGTATGTCACGTCATCGAATACCACGGCCGGCGCGGCCGCCATCGGTCTCGGCCTGGGGCCGACGGTGATCGACGCCGTGCTGGGTGTGGTGAAGGCGTACACGACGCGGGTCGGCAGTGGGCCGCTGCCCACCGAGCTGCCGCCCGAGCAGGCGGCGCACCTGCGCGAGCTGGGCGCCGAGTACGGCGCTACCACCGGGCGCCCGCGGCGGACCGGCTGGTTCGACGCGGTGGTGGTCCGCTATGCGGCCCGGCTCAACGGGGTCACGGCGCTGGCGGTGAGCAAGCTCGACGTTCTGGACCCGCTGCCCGAGCTGAAGCTGTGTGTGGGCTATGACCTGCACGGCGAGCGGCTGGAGGAATTCCCGGCTGACCTGGCGACACTTGCCGCGATCGAGCCGAGCTACGAGACCGTGCCGGGCTGGCAGAGTCCGACGGCGGAGGCGCGGCGGCTGGAGGATCTGCCCGGCGCGGCCCGGGCCTATCTGGATCGCATCGCCGAGGTCACCGAGGTACCCATCCGCTACGTCTCGGTGGGGACTCGGCGGCGCGAGATCATTAGCGTGGAGTAGAACGACCGGGCCTTGATGCGGCCAGGCGGTTCGCCTAAGTTAGGCGGCCTTCCGACAGTAAAGGAGTTGTATGGCGACCAGGATTAGACTGCGCAGGGTTGGCCGGAAGCGGCAGGCGTCCTTCCGGATCGTTGTGGCCGGGAGCGTGCACGCCCGTCAGGGGCGTGTCACCGAGACGATCGGCAAGTATAACCCGCGCACCGACCCATCGTATATCGAGATCGACGAGAAGCGGGCGCTCTTCTGGCTGCGCCAGGGTGCCGAGATGAGCGACTCGGTCGGTGCCCTGTTCCGCAAGGCCGGTGTCCTGAAGAAGCTGGCCGACGGCGCCGAGGGCGAGGAGAAAGTCGTGATCGGCGACGCCCAGGGTCAAACGCTGCTCGCTGGCCGACCGGTCGTGAAGGTGGAAGCGCCGGTCGAGGAGGAGGAAGCGAAGGAGAAGCCGGCCAGGGCGAAGGCGGCGAAGGCGAAGGCGGCCAAGGGCAAGAAAGCGAAGGCGGAGGCGGAGGCGAAAGTCGAGGCGGAGGCAGAAGTCGAGGCGGAGGCCGAGGCCCCGGAAGCGGAGCCCGCGCCTGAGCCTGAGGCGCAGAAAGAGCAGCAGGAAGAGGAATCGTAGCTCGAGATCCGACGGGTGCCCGCGGCGAGTTCCTGATCGTTGGTGAGATCAGGAAGGCGCACGGGATCAAAGGCGAGTGCTTCGTGGTGCCCGCGACGGACGATGTCGCGGGCGTCTACGCTCAAGGGCGTGAGTTCCGAGTGGGCGATGCGGACGGTCGGCCCGAGGAGCTCGGGCTGAGCCTATCGGTACGGGCGGCCCGCGAGTTCAAAGGCGGCCTGATCGTTCGCTTCGCGGATGTTCGGGACCGCGATGCCGCCGAGGCGTTGCGTGGGCGGACGTTGTTGATTCGCTGGGAAGAGGCCCGCCCGCTCGAGAGCGGCGAGTACTTCCTCCACGATCTCATCGATCTGGACGTGTGGTCATCCGAGGGGGAGCGAGTGGGCCGAGTCGCCGCGGTCTACGAGGGCGGAGCCGGTCACTTCCTGGGCGTGGATGACGGTCAGCGCGAACGCCTGGTCCCGTTCGCGGGCCGGATCGTGCGGAAGGTGGATCTGGCGGCCGGGCGGATCGTGATCGAAGCGATCCCCGGTCTGCTCGAGCTTTGAGATGCGGATCAACATTCTGACGATCTTTCCCGGCTTGTTCGAGCAGGCGCTCAGGCTGGGGATCCTGGGGCGGGCGGCGCGGGCCGGGTTGGCGGACTATCGGGTGGTGGACCTGCGTGACTACACGCACGACCGCCACCGTACGGTGGACGACGAGCCCTACGGCGGCGGCGCGGGGATGGTGATGAAGCCGGAGCCGTTCTTCGAGGCGGTGGACGCGTTGAGGCCTGCTGGGCCGATCGTGCTGCTCGATGCGCGGGGCCGGTTGTTCCGGCACGACGATGCCGTTCGCCTGTCGCTCGAGCCGGAGCTGACGCTGCTCTGCGGCCATTACAAGGACGTGGATTGGCGCGTGGCCGAGGGGCTAGCGACCGAGGTCTTCTCGGTCGGCGACTTCGTGCTCTCCGGTGGTGAGCCGGCGGCCTTGTGCGTGGTGGACGCGGTGGTGCGCCTGCTTCCGGGGGCGCTGGGTGACCACGAGTCGGCGGCCAGCGACTCGTTCTACGACGAGCCGATGCTGGCGCCGCCGGCCTATACGCGGCCGCCGGACTATCGCGGGATGACGGTGCCGGAGGCGCTGCGTTCCGGCGACCGCGCGGCGATCGCCGAGTGGCGGCGGCGCGAGGCGGAGCGGCTGACACGCGAGCTGCGCCCGGATCTCTGGGAACGGCGGCAGGGCGGGTGAGCCGGGCGGCGCCCTTGGAGCTGGACGGGGCGCTGATTATCTTGAGGCTTCTAGAAAAGAATCGCTGTCGAATAGAGGCGGAATCGCTGATCGCCGGCGCAGGAGTCGTATGGTCATGGACGTTCTACACGAGATCGAGAAGCAGCAGCTGAGGAGCGACATCCCTGACGTCAGCCCCGGCGATACCGTGCGCGTGCTGGTCCGTGTGAAGGAGGGTGACAAGGAACGGCTCCAGCCGTTCGAGGGCGTCTGCATCGCCCGTAGGGGCAGCGGGCTGCGTGAGACGATGACGATCCGCAAGGTGTCGGGCGGCGTGGGCGTCGAGCGCATCTTCCCGGTACAGTCGCCGTCGATCGTGGACCTGAAGGTCATCCGCAAAGGCAAGGTCCGGCGCGCGAAGTTGTACTATCTGCGCGGCCTACGCGGCAAGAAGGCGCGAATCAAGGAGGACACGTCGAGCTGAGGCCCGGGCTATGGGCCGTCGCGCCATCTCGCTCACGACCGAACGTCGCTACTGGCGGGCAGGCTTCGAGCATATCGCGGGAGTTGATGAGGTCGGCTGTGGCTCGCTGGCCGGCCCCGTCGTCGCTGCCGCGGTCGTCCTACCGGTAGAGGGCGGCGTCAAAGGCGCCGTCGATTCCAAGCGACTCACAGCTGCCACGCGCGAGGAGCTCGCCCAGCTCATCTGCGAGCGAGCGATCGGTGTAGGGATCGGCGCCGCGTCCGCCCGCGAGATCGAGCGGCTGAACATTCGCCGGGCCACCGGTCTGGCCATGGAGCGGGCACTGCGGCACCTCGACGTCAGGCCCGACTGTGTGATCATCGACGGGCGGCCGCAGCCCTGCCTCGGTGATCACCTCGCCATCGTGAAAGGCGACCGCAAGTGCCATACGATTGCCTGCGCGGCTATCGTCGCCAAGGTCACACGCGACCGCCTGATGGCGCGGCTCGCCCGGCAGTACCCCGGCTACGGCTGGGAGCGGAATGTCGGGTACTCGACGCGCGAGCACCGCGAGGGATTGAACAGCCTCGGGATCACGCCGCACCACCGCCGCAGCTTTCTCGGCGTACAGTTCGAGCTGGATCTGTAGTGTGGGCTAGCGGCGGTGCGGAGATTCGAGCGCTAGGCCGGCGCTCGCGGTGCGGGCGTCGCCGCCTTTGCTGAACCCGGCAGCGGCGGTGGCCGCCGCGGTCTGATGCCGCAGCGCGAGCCCGATCCGGAACCCCTCGAAGTCGCCTGCGCCGTCCCACTGGGCCGAAGCGATCCCATCCAGTACCCTCAGAAAGGCGAATCGGCCGCCCACACGGAAGGCGCGGAACTCACTCGCGTCCGTCTGATAGTCCGCCTGCAGCGAGATCGCGAACGGGCCGCGCCGCGGCCGGAACGTGAAGGCGCCGATCAGCCGCTCGTACTGGACGGTGTCGCGTACCGCAGGCGTGCCGATGTCGCGCCAGACGAGGCCGGCGGTGAGGCCGGACGCGGAGGCATAGACCCAGCCCAGCTCCCAGCTGCTCTCCGCCATGCCCACGGTCTGCCAGGTCCGCGAGACGCCCAGCCCGACGCTGCCTGCCACCAGCCCCAGCGCGAGGCGGTAGGCGTCGCCCTGCGCGTAGCCGCCCGGCATGTCGAACTCGTCGTGCCGGTACCCGAACGACACGTAGCCCGCCTGCACTCCCAGCATGTACTGGCCGAGCGACCAATCGCCGTCCTCAGGCCGGTCGACGCTGATGTGCCCGCTGAGACGGCTCGGTCGGTCGAAGTGCGCCGCAGCCGGGTTCACCCAGAGCGCGGCCGGGCCGCCCAGCTCGGAGACGAAGGCGTAGGCCTGGACCTCGGGTGCCCGGGTCTGAGCGGCGCCCGGTCGCGCGGCCTGGGTGAGGGCCAGGCTCAGGCCGAGTGGCAAGATGAGGCTGCTCGGTAAGCGCGCTCGCACGGCGGATCTCCGCTCGCGTTGGCTTTGGGTGCCGCTTCGCTGTCGGCGTATTCTGCGGTCGGGCGCCGCACCCGGCAAGTCAGAGCCGCGGCTGCCTTGACCCGGGTAGGCCCGCCTGGTACTACTTGTCGTTCGCAAAACGCGCTGGAAGGGAACTGAATGGCCGGAAATGAGGTGGCTCCCGGCGCCGGCCGGGGGGCTATAGATGCTGCGGCCCCGGTCGTGGACGCCCGCCAGGTGAGCAAGCGCTACGTGCGCACCTGGGCGCTCAAGGCCATCGACCTCGAGGTCCAGCAGGGCGAGCTGGTGGCCCTGCTCGGGCCGAACGGTTCGGGTAAGACCACGCTGCTGCGCGTGATCACCGCCGTCACGCGGCCGACCTACGGGCAGGTGAAGGTGTTCGGCGCCACGCCCAAGAACGGGGACGAGGTACGCCGGCGCCTCGGGGTGCTGCCGCACCAGACCTACCTGTACGGCGAGCTCACCGGGCTGGAGAACCTGCGCTTCGCCGCCACGATGTACGGGATTCATGCCTCTAAGGACGACCTGACAGGGGCGCTGGATCACGTGGGTCTGGCACACGTGGCGGACGCCCAGGTCCGCACCTACTCGACCGGCATGCGCAAGCGACTGGCCCTGGCGCGGGCCACGCTGCACGATCCGGAGTTCGTGCTACTGGATGAGCCGTACGGGGCCCTGGATGTGGAGGGCATCGAGTGGGTGGACCGCTTCATCAACGAATTACGCGAGGCGAAGAAGACCCTGCTCATCGCTACCCACGAGATCGGCCGGGCGCTGGCGCTCTGTGATCGCGCCATCGTGCTACGCGGTGGCCGCATCGAGTTCGACGGTCCCAGCTCCGCGTACAAAGGTTCGGTCTCCGGTGAGACCGAGGCCGTGGGGCTGGAGGTGTAGCGCTGATGGGCGACGCACGCCGTGCCCTGGCCCTGGTGAAGAAGGACCTGCTGACCGAGCGGCGCAGCAAGGCGGCGTTCAACGCCATGGCGTTCTTCGCCGCGATGGTGCTGTTCATCTTCAGCTTCGCGCTGGGCCCGGACGTGCCGGGTCTCGTGGCGACGCCAGGCGCGACGCTGCTTCAGTATCTGTGGCCGGGCCTCTTGTGGGTGGCGATCTTCTTCACCGGCGTGCTGGCGCTCAGCCGCTCGTTCCAGGTCGAGGTGGAGAGTGGCGGCATGGAGGCGCTGAGGCTCTACCCCGGCGACAAGAAGGCGATCTTCGCGGGCAAGCTCGTCGCCAACCTTATCGTGCTCGGCGCCATGGAGTTGATCCTCATCCCGGTGTCCGCGGTCCTCTATAACATAGACCTGTGGACGAAGCTGCCGGCGCTGTTGGGCGTGACGCTGCTGGGCACGCTCGGCTTCGCCGCGGTGGGCACGTTCTACGCGGCGCTCACGGCGAACCTCAGGGCGCGAGACGTGATGCTGCCGGTGTTGCTGTTTCCGGTCCTCGTGCCGGTGGTGGTGGCGGCGGTGAAGGCGACGACGCTGGTCGTGCGCGGGGATCCCATGGGCGAGCTGTGGACCTGGCTCCGCATCCTGGGTCTTATCGATCTGGTGCTGTTGACCGTCTGTACGCTGACGTTCGAGTTCGCCATTGAGGAGTAGGGAGGATCGGAGTGCGGCTACGCATCATGACTAGTGTGGTCGAAATCTGATCGCTGGATATATCGGGGACGTCGATGGTAGGAAGAATCGTGTTGTTCGTGGTGGTCGCGGTGATCGTGGTCCTGGTCATCGCCTACGGCCTGAGACTGGCGAAGCTGCCGGGCGGCTCGGCGCGCCGCGGCGGGACGATCGCCGGGGTCGCCGCGCTGGTGCTGCTCGCCCTCGGCCTCTACCTGGGCCTCGTCTGGGCGCCGGCCGAGCGGATCATGGGCGACGTCTATCGGATCATGTTCATCCACTTCCCCAGCTGGGTCGGCACCGCAGCCGGTTACCTGACGGCGTTCGTGGCCAGCATCGCGTACCTCAAGACGCGCGAGCCGGGCTACGACTACGTGGCGTTGTCAGGGGCGGAGATCGGGCTGTTGTTCAACGTCACCGGGCTGATCACGGGCTCGCTCTGGGGCCGGCCGACCTGGGGCGTCTACTGGACCTGGGACCCGCGGCTCACCACGACGGCGATCATGGCGATCACCTTTGCCGGCTACCTGGTGCTGCGCGCCTTCATGGAGGACCCTGAGGGGCGAGCGCGGGCTTCGGCGCTGGTGGCGATCGTCGGTTTCGTGAACGTGCCGATCGTCTACTTCTCGGTCCGCTGGTGGCGCACACTGCACCAGGTGCAATCGAGCCCGGAGACCATAGACACCCCGATGGTCTGGGCGCTGCGCACGATGATGGTCGCGTTCCTGCTGCTCTTCATCTTCCTGTTGACCCGGCGCTACATGTTGGCCCGCATCCGCGGCGACGAGGAGCTGGAGGCCATGAGATTGGAGGTGGCGGGTGACTAGGACCGGGATCATCGCCGCCGCGTTCGCGCTGGCGGCGACCATACTGGTGGCCGTCGTCGCACAGGGCATGCGCGACGCAGGCTTCATCACGCGCGCCTACGTGGTGACCGCCGCCATCCTGGCCGTCTACACCTGGTCGCTGGCGCGGCGGCTGAGCCGTGCCCAGCAGGGAGGATCAGCGGCCGCTCAGCAGCCCCCAAACGACGACCGCGACCGCCGCGCGCAGCCAGCCCGCTAGCCAGGTGGCTGACAGCGGCTGCCGTTTGCGCGGCCCCGGCGCAAACAGATGGCGGTCGAGATCGCTCTGGTACAGATCGGCAATCCTTGGTGGGTCTCGCCTCATGGTATCGCTGGTGTGCCGCGGCGGGTGTGGCTGTGGTAGGTCGGATCGCCCGTGGAGCGGCAGGGGGGAGGTCCGCCAACGCCGGCACAAGATGCATGTGCCGGGCCATCAGCCTCCGGCGCACTCGACTCGTTGAGAGATCGAAAGTTGCCGTGATGACGTGCGAACCGGTCTGAGGCCGGATCGTGCAGCGGCGCCACAGAATCGGCGGGGGACTGTCGCGAGGCTTCGGCGCGGCCGTGCGGTGTGGCCGCGTTGCGGAGGTGGGGATGGCCCGCGCGCTAGCCGTCCTCGAGTTCCGGCGGGAAGATCTCGGCCAGCCTGACCTCGCCCAAGGGCCGCGCGCCCAGGGAGACCGGCAGCGTATCCGTGTAGCGCTGCGGCTCAACCGCCCCGGCGGCGAAGTCCCAGACCTCCACGCACTCGGCCTCGGGATCGACCACCCAGTACTGGGCCACGCCTTGTCGTTGGTACAGCTTCCTCTTGATCGTGCGGTCGCGCTCCGCGGTCCCGGGAGAGAGAATCTCGACGACCAGGTCGGGTGCGCCGCGGATTCCCTCTTTGACCAGGATGTGCTGGCGAGCCTTGGAGACGAAGACGATGTCGGGCTGGACGCCCTCTTCCGTGTCGGGGAACTCGACCCCGACGGGCGCGTCGAACACCCAGCCGTGCCCCGGCTCCATAAGCATCAATCTCAGAGCTGCCTCGAGGTTGGCGCTGATCCACTGGTGGCGCAGGAGCGGCGCCGGGGTCACGTACAGCTCCCCGTCGATCGCCTCGTACCGCTTCCCGTCCTCGGGCATGAGGAGGGTGTCGCGCCAGGTGATGCGCGTGGTAGACATGCTGTCCACAAGTATACCTCCCGGCTGCAGGCGTGGCGAGCGAGGCTTTCTACCGCCCAGTGTGGCGGTCGCGTATCAACGGGACGTCAACAGCCGGGCAGGGTCTCAGCAGGACTCGAGCGGGCTTCTACAGGTCGGTGGGGACGAATGAATCTGAAGATCACCCGTTTGGATCAAGGCTATCTCCTGGAGGCGACCACTTGGCTGGCGCCGCCGCCGGGGGAAGTCTTCGATTTCTTCGGCGACGCGCGTAACCTGGAAGCCTTGAGCCTGCCGTTCCTGCATTTCGAGATCCTGACACCCGATCCGATCACCATGGGCGCCGGCACGGTCATCGATTACCGGCTGCGGCTGCACGGCCTACCCGTCCGCTGGCGCACAGAGATCACCGTTTGGGAGCCGCCGCGTCGCTTCGTCGATACGCAGGTGCGCGGCCCTTATCGCTGGTGGATCCACGAGCACCGCTTCGAACCGGCGGGCGGCGGTACGCTGATGACCGATCGGGTGGAGTACGGGGTGCCGGGCGGCGCGCTCGTCAACTTCCTGCTGGTCGAGTCGGACCTCCGGCGCATCTGGGAGTACCGGGACCGGGAGGTCCGCAGGCACCTGGGCGCGCTCGGTAGCTAGCGGTCGTGTTCCTGCCTGACCGCCTCGGCAGGGGAGGGCTCGAGCTTCGGCACGGGAAGCTCGGCGATCTGCGCCAGGCTGGTGACGACGTTCGGATCTCGGTCGAGCAGTCTGAGCAGTGTGTCGGCAGCTGCGGACTGGAACACGGTCCCTCTTTCCCAACGGACTACGGTCTTGGGTCCGGTCCTGAGCAGAGCTTCGAGTTGCGCTTGCGAGAGGCCGTACTTGCGTCTGATTCGCAGTATCTCTTCCGGGGTCAGCAGTCCCTCTTCAGCTCGGATCGCCGCCACTGCCCTCTGCTGGGTCCGTTCCATCTGTTCGGGCGTCACGTACTCGGAGCCGCAGCGATCGCAGCGCAGATGCTCGTCCTCGACAACGGCGCTCCTCCGCCCGATCGAGACCGCTCTCGCTTCCCTCACCAGAGAGGCGGATAGCTTGCCGCAGACCGCACACTCGTACCTCGGCTCGGACACTACTGGTTCACCGCAGCTCGAAGGAGACCACCACGACGGGCCCGTGCCTGAACATCTGAAGCTTCACGTACAGCTGAATCTCGTCGAAGGCGCCGCCGGCCACCCGGCGTTTGACCTCATCCACGTCGTGAGCTGGCCTGGCCCGTGTCATGGCGGGGCGATCTCAAGGTAGCATGATGCTACCACAACTTCAACACCACGGACGATCCCCTAGCTCCAATAGGCCCGTCGAGACTACTCCGGCTGGGCTACCTAGCTTACCTGGATCCACTATGGCCGGCCGTGTTCAACATACCCTCAAACGTGTCGTCGGGGGAAAGCCGGCCCTCGGTGACCGTTCGGGACGGTGGGGACTATTGGAGGACGCGGACTTTGGCCTGGTGGCTGGGCGCCGCGGCCAGGCGCGCGTCAAGTGTGACGAGAGGGGCGTCGAGTGCCTCGGCGAGGGCGACGTATGCCGCGTCGCAGGCCGTGAAGTTGTCTCGCAATGCCCATATCCGTGACAGTAGCTCCGTGTGCCCGTACCGGGTGATGTCCAGCTGCTCGAGCGCCTCCACACCTAAGAGGCCGCGATCGGCGGATATCGCACCGAGTCGGACATAGCGCCGCAGGGCCTGCAACACCTCGACGTCGAGCAGCTCGGGGGAGTGCAGCGAAACCGTGGGCGATGAGATCTCTTCCGCCACGCGGCGACCTACAGGCGTGCTGAGGAGAAGCGCGACGACGGCCGACGCGTCGAGCACGATCACCGGCCGTCTCGCTCCTCTCTAATCACCTCGGCGGGCGCGGGATCGAGACTCGGGGAAGGGAGCTCCGCCAGGCGCGCCAGCAGTTCCGCACGAGTGAGCCGCTCGAGGGCCTTGCTCAGCTCGCGCAGCGCGTACTCCGACATCGACATCCCCGCCAGCGCGGCGCGAGCCTTGAGCTTCCGGTGCAATTCGTCCGGCACGTTGCGAATCTGGAGCATGGTGGCCATGCCATTGACATGAAAACATGTGTGGCACACGTGAACTGGTTTTCTCCTGGGCGCCCCGGCCACTCGAGCGTCCTCCGGGTGCGAAGCTCGCAGCTCGCTGTCATCGGAGTGTCAACGTCTGGGTCGTCTGTGCTGGCGCGGGGCGGGGTTTCCGGATAATCTCTTGGAGCAAGGCGATACGGCCCTGCAAGACCGGGTAGCTCAGGTGGCAGAGCAGCGGACTTTTAATCCGCAGGTCCTGGGTTCGAATCCCAGCCCGGTCATTTCTCTAAGTGACCATTTCTAAATGACTTAGAGCCTGCCTCTCAGTCGAGAATCCTTCTTGATAAGCCGCGGTGACAATAGTGGTGACAAACGGCCTGATTTGCTGTATCTTTAATGGTGTCGGTGACTTCTGTTCTCTGGAGGTCGGATGCCACAACGACGCCGAAAGGGCCGCATCTACTGGCGCGAGCGCGGTGGAGTCGCCCGCGCTTACGGGGATTTCCGCGACGTGGGCGGTGGTCGGGAGGCCCTCATCCCACCCGGCGAGAGGGCTGCAACAACAGACCCGATTGTTGCCGAGAAGCTTGCCGCGGACCGTCTCAAGGAACACTTGGCCCGACGGCGCGATCGGGTCCTGCTGGGCATCGAGCGCCAGGCTGCTCTGAAGGAGTTTGCGGCCGGCCACCTGGTGCAGAAGGCCCGAGCTGCCCGGGTCACCGAGAAACACTTGGAG
>Ga0111181_1061_pt1 | contig 23398 bp, 24 predicted proteins | sample DeeMarSWOR324_28_FD_80236 | JGI IMG/M metagenome (GOLD analysis project Ga0111181, IMG submission 80236) | Gemmatimonas sp. SM23_52
GGGTCGGGGGCTGGTGAGCCGGGCTTGTGTAAGTTCAACAACTGTCGCTAAATATTGCATTCATGATACCGAAAGTCTACATCCTGGACGACGATCTCACTTACGCCAAGCTGCTGGCCGCCAACCTGGGCAAGGCCGGCCGCTTCCGAAACGAGGTCTTCGACAACCATCAGGCGCTCTTCGAGCGCCGCAGCGAGGAGCCGCCCGACGCGGTGATCACCGACCTCGTGATGCCGGGCCTCAGCGGCATCGAGGTCACGCGCCGCCTGCGGGTTTCCGATCCCCACCTCCCCATCTTCGTCCTCACCGCCCACGGTGATATGGAAACCGCCATCGAGGCCCTCAAGGCCGGCGCCAACGAGTACCTCACCAAGCCCGTCAACATGGACGAGCTCACCACCCTGCTGAAGCGCGCGCTCGACGAGCGGCCGCTGCGGGAGGAGGCCGCCTCGATCCAGAAAGTGCGGGAAGAGGAATTCTCGGTGCGGGCGATCCTGGGCAGGCACCCCAGGATCGAAGAGGCCCGCACCTTCGTGCGGCGCATCGCCGAGATTCCCCGACCCACGGTGCTGCTGCTGGGCGAGAGTGGAACCGGGAAGAACCTGGTGGCTCGCGCCATCCACTACTCCAGCCCGCACTCCGCAGGACGCTTCGTCGAAATCAACTGCTCGGCTCTACCCTCGCAGTTGCTCGAAGCCGAGCTGTTCGGCTACCAGAAGGGCGCGTTCACCGACGCCCGCGAGTCCAAACGCGGATTGATCGAGGTTGCCGACGCCGGAACCCTTTTCCTCGATGAGATCGGCGACCTCTCACGCGAGCTCCAAGCCAAGTTGCTCAACTTCTTGGAATCGAGAAGGTTCCGGCGCCTGGGTGGCACCGACGAAATCGAAGTGAGCCAGCGCATCATCACGGCGACTAACCGAGACCCTGAGGAGCTAGTGCGCCGTGGCGAGTTCCGCACTGACCTCTACTACCGGATCAGCGTCGCCACCCACGCGCTGCCGCCGCTGCGCGAGGTCAAGGAAGACCTGCCGCTTCTAGCCGAGCACTTCCGCGAGGTCTTCAACCGGGAGTTCCGCAAACAGGTCGGCCGCATCAGTCCCGAGGCCCTCGAGATTCTCAGTAACTGGGAGTGGCCCGGGAACGTCAGGGAACTCAGAAACGTCATCGAGAGGGCCATGATCTTCGCCGATGGCAGCGAGCTCACACCCGCCGACCTCCCTGAACTCGGCTCGATCGAGGTCCAGACGGCGCCCGCAGAGACCGAGACAACGGACGCGTTCAGGGTTCCTAGAGGCCTCACCTTGGCCGAGGCCGAGAAGGAGTACATCCGGCAGACGCTCGAGGTCTGCGGCGGCAGCGTACAGCGCGCCGCCGAGATCCTGGGCATCTCCCGTAAGAACCTTTGGGAGAAGCGGAAGAAATACGGATTGCTCGACTGACGGCGCGCCCGCCAAACCGGAGTACCCCGCTTACCGCCAGAGACCATCAGGCCGCGCAGAGGTTACGGCAGGCGTTACCCCAGGGTAACGACCCGCCATTCCGCCGCCGGCCACCCGCCGAGCCCTAGTTCGTAACTCGCTGTAAAATAAACAGTTAGGCTCTCGGCCCGCTCGATCAGCGCTGGCACGCGGCCTGCTCATTGGGCACGGCGTTCCCCCGCCTTCTTACCCCGCCAACCAAACAGGAGAAGCCTCATGCTTCTGCGGTGCCCACACTGCCGGAGGACTGGAGAGCACGTGCGCAGCGACTTCTTCGGTGACTGGGTCGTCTGCCCCGTCTGCGAGCTGCCCTTCGCCTGGCGCGAGGCCCAAGCAGGAGGTGACGGAGTGGGCCCGCCCCAGCCTGGCCCTAACGGCGCCGGCAAGAATCGGAGCCGCGGCCAGCGTAGTCCGACCCGCAGTAAGAGGTGAGATGAGGCGTTCACATCCGCACCGCCGCTACTCTACGGTCTCGGCCGCGGGCGCAGCTCCCCTCGGGGAGGACACCGATCGCTCCTCCGTCGGCATCCAGCTCTGCTCGGATCCAGCGGGCTGGCTCCAGGTGGACCTGCGCCCCGGCCTCGAAATCGACAAACGCGAGCCCCAGCCGGCGATATTCCCCGGCATCCGCCATCCTGCAGTACCCGGCGCCGCGGCCCGGCTCTCCACCGGCCCTGCTGTCCGGAACCGCTTCGACAGGTGGACAACGCAGAATTCGAAGCAACTCCAGACCCGCGGCGCCGGCATCAACTGGACGGGAGCCCGATGATCTCGAGCCGGCAGCAGAGGGGCAATGGGCGGGCCGCAGTGGTCCCTAGTGCGGCCGCCTGCGCACCAGCGGGCTTCGTCTTTCTCGCCAGCTACGTGACGGCGCTGGCCAAGCTGGCGATCGACCACTACCGCTGGCTGCTCCTGCTGATCCCGCTGTACGCGCTGGTCGCTCATGGTATGTCCGCCTGGCCGCTCGCTGCCGGACTCGCGGCGGCAGTAGCCCTCTACAACATGATCGCGTCAGTAGCAGAGCGCCGTTGGTCGGACTGGGCGGCGAGTCGCGCGCTCTATCTCCGCTGCGTCGAGATTGGTCTCGTCTGCATCGGCCTGTCTCTGCTCTACTTGCAAGGCGAGAGCCTCGAGAATCACTTCTACTATGACGGCTTCTACGCCATCTTCGTCGCTCTGGCCGGCGTCAGCGGCGGCCGCAAGGGCGTCTTCTACTCCGCACCCGTGGCGGCGTTGGCCGTGGCTGTTGGGCAAGTGATGCTCGCCCCTGAGATCCCCGTGATATTCTCCTGGGCCGGGATCGAGTACTGGGTGAGTGTGGTTCTCTACGCGGGTACGTTCGGCCTCTTCTTCGTGGCGATCGGGCTCCTGACTTACCTCGCCAGCGATTTCGAGTCACAGCGCGTGCTCAGCGATTACGGTTTCGGCAACGGCAACAGAGCCCCTTCGGTGGCCAAGTTGCAGGATCCCGCAGACCGCAGGCAGATCGTCGAGACGACCGCCCACCGCGAACGACTTGCGACCGTAGGTGAGGTCACCGCCCAGGTCGTTCACGGGCTCAGCAGCCCCCTGACAGGTATCTCCACGATTATCGACTACCTTCTTGATACGCCCGGCCAGGCGCAGCGCGACTCGCTGGAACTGATCAAGAGCGAAGTCGAGCGCGCTTCGGCCTACGTGCGTGAGCTGCTGTTCTTCACACGCCGCGATGCCATTCACCCGACGGTATCACTGAACGAGGTGCTGGACCGTGCCGTTCGCCTCTTCGCACTGAAGGACAGAGACAACCGCATCGAGATACTCAAAGAGCTGAGCCCCGATCCGATCTACATCCCGGGCAATCCGATTCAGATAGAACAGATCGTCCTTAACCTGCTCGACAACGCACACCATGCAGTGGACGGCCGCGACGACGGGCTAATCATGATTCGGACGCGCGTCGAAGCTGACCGTGTCGCCCTGGAGGTCTCGGACAACGGCTCCGGGATTCCAGCTGAGATTCAGAACCGCATCTTCGAACCGTTCTTCACCACCAAGGAACCCGGTCTGGGAACGGGCCTTGGCCTGGCCATCGTCGAGAGTATCGTCCGCGACTGTGGCGGCTCGATCGCGGTGCGCTCCAGGCCAGGCGCTGGCACCACGTTCATCATCTCGCTCCCGCTGGACGGCTGACGCTTCCCAAGCTCCTGAGGCCAAGGCGGGTTATCCGAGGCTCCGCGCTGCTCATCTGAAACCGACGGCCTGACGGTGACGTAGTCATCTACGTACCGCGAGACCCTACGTAGAACCCCAAGACAGCGGGCCAAGATCAAGATGAAAAAGCGATGGTGGGTCGCCGGCGGCATCGGCACTCTCGCCGTTGTCAGCGGAATTGTACTGTGGCCGCGCGGAAGCGACTCGGCCGCCTCCTCCCCCAGCCTGCGGACCGCCCGGGTGAGCCGCGGCGAGATCAGCATCGTGCTCAACGAGACGGGCACGGTGGAGCCAGTGCGCCAGGTCGTGGTGAAGCCAGCCGTGAGCGGGGTCGTGCAGCGCCTGCCTGTCCGTGAAGGGGATCAGGTGACGGCCGGCGCCGTGCTGGCGACGGTGGAGCCGGATCTGAGCCAGGCCCGCGCAGTGGCGGAACTTCGCTCGGCGCGAGGCCGGGCCCGTGTCACGCTGGACCAGGCCCAGCGCGACCTGGAGCAGGGGCGCGCCCTCGCCGCCTCGAACCTGATATCGCAGAAGGACCTGGACGACCGCGAGGCCGCCGCGCAACGGGCTCGACTCGAGCTCGAGTCGGCGGAGGAGCAGTTGCGGATCGTCGAGCAGTCGGGCGTCTCGTCGCAGGTTCGCTCGCTGAACGTCGTGGCTCCCGCGGCGGGTGTCGTGATCCGGCTGGGAGCCGAGGAGGGCGAGTCAGTCCTGGCGGGAACCGGCACCTTCGGCGGTGGCACGGAGCTCGTCACCATCGCCGACCTCTCCAGCCTGATGATCAAGGCGACGGTGAACGAGGTCGATATCGGCAAGGTGGCGCGCGATCAGAGTGTGACCATCAGCGTTGACGCCTATCCCAACGTGGAATGGTCAGGTCGAATCTCCCACATCGCACCCGCCGCCCGAGTCGAGCAAGACACTCGAGTGCGGGTCTTCGATGTCGAGGTCGAGGTCGTCAGCCCCGACGAGCGCCTGCGGCCCGGCATGACCGCCAACATCGATATCCGCGGTGAGCAGCGAGAGGATGTCCTCACCATCCCAGTCGAGGCTGTGTTCCGGCAGGACGGCAATGATGTCGTCTACAAGATGGTCGATAACCAGCCGGTTCTGACGCCCGTGACCCTCGGGCTCATAGACATCGCCCGTGCAGAGGTCGTTGACGGCGTGGCCGAAGGCGATCTGGTGGCGCTCGAGGAGCCAGCGGACACGCTAACCAGATCCTGACGATGAACAACGGCAAGAACGGTGGCGACCCGGTCGTCCGTGCTGAGCACATCCGCAAGGTCTACCGGCTCGGCAAAATCGAGGTCGAAGCTCTGCGAGGCGTGGATCTCGTGATCGAGCCAGGCGAATACGTGGCGATCGTGGGTCCATCAGGGTCGGGCAAGTCGACCCTCATGCATATCATCGGTTGCCTCGATTCACCCAGCGCCGGCGACTACTGGCTGGACGGCGAGCGTGTGTCCGAGCTCCAGGGGCGGCGGCTCGCCCGCATCCGCAACCACAAAGTCGGCTTCGTGTTTCAGAACTTCAATCTGCTCCCCCGGGTCGACATCGTCGAAAACACAGCCCTCCCACTCCGCTATACGGGCGGTATCAGCCGCAGGCAGCGGCGCGAGCGCGCCCGCACAGTCCTGGGGCTGCTGGGGCTCGGCGACCGTTTAAGGCACAAACCGGACGAGCTGTCGGGCGGTGAGCGTCAGCGGGTCGCCATCGCCCGCGCGCTGGTCAATAACCCATCGATGCTGCTGGCCGACGAGCCTACAGGCAATCTCGACTCCGACACCTCTCGGGAGATACTCAAGGTCTTCCGCGACCTGCACAGTCGCGGGCACACCATCGTCGTTGTCACCCACGACCCGAACGTGGCGTCTGAGGCCGAGCGCGTAGTCCGACTCACGGATGGCCGTGTCCGTTCATGAACCTATTCGAGTCGATCTCCGCCGGCATCGATGAGGCACGCGAGCATCGCGGCCGCACGGTTCTCAGCCTGGTCGGCCTGACCTTGGGCACGGCATCCATCATCGCGGTGCTGGCCCTGTTCGGCGGGGCCCAGAAGAACAGCGAGGACTTCCTCGCCGAGGTCGGGGGTGCCGGCAGCGTGATCGTGCGCAACGATCTGGGCGGCAAAGTCACGCTCACGCCTCGGGAAGCGGCATCGCCACAGCTTACCTGGCGGGACGTGCTCGACCTGCGCGAGGAGGCCCCGCACCTGAAGTACATCAGCGGAGCCCGCCACTGGTATCTGCGCTACACGGGTCCCCGTAACAGCTTCGAAGGCCAGGTCGTCGCCACCGTGCCGGACTACGCGGCGATCAACGACATCGAGCCTCTCTACGGGCGCTTCATCACCGAACTCGACCTCCGCCAGCGCACGAGCGTCACCGTGCTCGGCTACTCGTTCGCGGACTCCCTATTTGGCAGTCAAGAAGCGGCGATGGGTCAACTCGTCACGATCGGCGGCGAACGATTCCGCGTCGTCGGCGTACTGAAGCGCGAGTTCTTCCAGTTCGTGGAGTGGAGTGGCAACGCCTTCGAGTACCGCAATCAGCGAGCTTACATACCGCTCACCACCGCTCTCAAGAGATTCGCTGGCGACGACAAGCTGGTCTGGCTTACGCTGCTCGCCACGAGCCCCTTGGATCTGGAGACGGCAATCAACGAGGTGAGCGACGTGCTACTACGCCGGCATCGCGTGAGAGACTTCTCCTTCGATCGCTCGACCGAGGACATCGCCGAGGGCACCGAGTTCCTTCTGCTTTTTGACTTCATCTTCATGATCGTGGGCGTGGTCTCGCTGTTCACTGGTGGAATCGTCATCGCCAACATCCTGCTGGCCAGTGTGGTGGAGCGGGTGAGGGAGATCGGAACGCGCATGGCTCTCGGCGCCAGCGCGCTCGACATCTTCATGCATTTCCTCGTTCAGTCCCTGGCCATCACCATGCTGGGTGGGCTCGCGGGCGTCCTCATCGGCACGGGCCTGACCTCGACCGTCGAGAGGGACCCGGTGGAGGCTCTGCGCTATGGCTAGGTTGTTCCACTTCAGCATGGCACAGCTCTACGAGGCATACGAACTGCTCCTCGACGGCTGCCGCTCGATCCTCGCCCACAAGCTACGCTCGCTGCTCACGCTCACCGGCATCGTGTTCGGTGTGGCCTCGCTGGTGACCATGTTCTCTATCGTCACCAGCATCAAGACGATGGTCTTGGACGACTACGAACGCTGGGGCCTCAAAGACACGTTCGATTTCCAGGCGCGCAGCGTAGACAGCAAGGCGGCCGCCGATCGCGCTTCCAAGGGATTGCGTTCGCCTGACACGGATACGCTTCTGACGCTCGCTTCAGTCGTAGAAGGCACCAACCTCCTGTTCGGCGAGTTCATCGGCCAGGCAAATCTCGAGCCCCGCCGCTACCCGGTCGTCGGAACCGGAAGGGAGGGCCTCGAGATGCGACGCTTGGCGGTCATCTCTGGCCGCTCGCTCACCCATCTGGACCTAGCGGAACGGGCACCGGTCGCCGTGCTCGGAACGCGGGCCGCTGAGGAGCTGTTCGCTGAGGCCAACCCTCTCGGTCGCGAGTTCACGCTGGGCGGCGAACGCTTCCGTACTGTGGGTGTCCTCGAGGCGCCGAGACTCACTCTGATACCGGCCAGCTTCGAGTTCCTGGAGCGGCGCGTTTACATCCCAGTGAGCACGTACCAGGCCCGTTTCACCGGAACGAAGGCCGTCCAGGTCATCGCCCTGCGGGCACCGTCCTACGAGGCCGTGGGGCCGACGCTAGCAGATGCGGAAGCCAAGCTGCTGCAGCTGCATCGCGGCGTCCGCGACTTCGAGATCGAGAACAACGCAGCCGAGTACGGCGAGGACATGGAGATGGTGAACGGGTTGCTCCTCGGCTGGAACATCGTGCTCGGCGCTATCGCTGTGATATCCCTGCTCATAGGCGGGATCGGCCTGTTCAGCATCCTCCAGGTCTCTGTGCGTGAACGCGTACGCGAGATCGGCATCCGGAAATCGGTGGGCGCCGACGACGGCGACATCCGGCGCGAGTTCCTGGCGGAGTCGCTGACCCTGGCCGCCCTCGGCGGCTTGCTCGGCATCCTCCTCGGCTCTGGCCTGTGCATGGGAGCCGAGTCGATCGCTGCGGCCTTCGGGCGCGACTGGTACATCCCCATTTCGCCGCTGGGGTCGGCGATCGGCTTCCTCTTCTCGATAATCGTCGGCTTCGGTTTCGGGACCTATCCAGCGCGCCGCGCCGCAGATCTGGATCCAGTCGCCGCGATCTCGCAGTAGCAACTCCCCTTCCGGGCAGGCCGTCGCCACACAGGCTTCGCTTGCCAGTTGCCGACTCCGCGTACATCCTACGGCGTGCCCAGCTACGAGGTGAGGTAGATGAAGATCGCGGTGGTGTTCGACTGGCCAGTACCCGGCCTCGAGCACGCTGATTTCCAGAAGCAGGTCGAGGCCGCAGTCCCGGAGGCCGAGTACGAGGTCGCTGAAGCCCTCATGCACAACGGGCACGACGTGTTCCTGCTCGGCTTCCACGACAACCTGCGCCGCCTGCTTGACCGTCTCGAGTCCTTCGAGCCTGACCTTGTCTTCAACGCCACCGAGTCGTTCATGGGCAAGGCCAGATACGACTACGGGATCACCGCCCTTCTGGAGATGAAGGGATACCGCTACACCGGCTCGCCGCCCGAAGCCCAACTGCTGGCACGGGACAAGGCCGCCAGCAAGAAGATCCTGGCCTACCACTCTGTCGATGTACCGCGGTTCCAGGTCTACGAGCCCGGGGAGGCGGTGGAGCCGCCGCAGGAGGTTGAGTTTCCCCTGATCGTCAAACCGACGCATGAGGACGCCTCGATCGGCATCTCGCAGTCATCGGTCGTCAAGGACGTGGACAGCCTGCGCGAGCGCGTCTCGTTCATACACAGAAAGCTCAACCAACCCGCAATCGCCGAGGAACTGATAGACGGCCGCGAGCTGTATCTCGGGATCATCGGCAACCGTCACCTCCAGATACTGCCAGTGATCGAGATCACCTTCGAGAAGATGCCGAATCCCGAGATGAAGATCGCCACTTACAGCGCGAAATGGGACCTGCAATACCGGCAGCGCTGGGGAATCAGGAACATCTTCGCACGCCGGATCGGCGAACGCGCCCTAGAGGAAATTCACCGCGTCGCGAAGCTCGCATACGAGGCCCTCGGCATCCGTGACTACGGCCGCATCGACATCCGTCTGACCCGCGACCAGCGAGTCTATGTGCTGGAAGCGAATCCGAATCCTTACATCGCTTTCGGCGAGGACATGGCCAACGCCGCCGAACGAGCCGGCCTCGACTACTACGCGTTCATCGAACGCATAGTCGACGAGGCGGTGGCCCGCTATGAGACAGCGCAGGCGTAGGTGCAAGCCGGAGCCGGCGCCCCCCGCGCACAAGCGCTGCACGCGTTGCGGCCGCTCACTGCACCGGTTCTGGTATTTCTGTCCCGATTGCGGCAAACGACTCATCTGGGGCGACGCCCGCAGGGTGACGGGCACCGAATGCTACTACTGCGGTTGGATCGTTTCCGACAGCTTCTCCTATTGCCCCTGGTGCGGCAGCGACATAGCCGATGAAGCCTCCAGTGAGAAACCGCTGAAGCAGCCGCGCGGCTTCCTCTACCATGGCCGCTGCAAGCGCGGTTGCGGCGGTGGTGTGCAATACCCCATGCAGTACTGCCCGTGGTGCGGTCGCGAACAACGCTGGCCGTACCACTACTACCGACGCAACCGGCCAGGACCTGCTGCAGCCCGCGCTCCGCCGCGTACGGCGGCTGCTGGCCAACGCGCGGGTCCCCGACTGGGGATACCGCATCTTGGTGCGACCCGGCATCTCCGGCGTCGACCCCGAGTACCCGAAGATCGTGGAAATCGAACGGCGCCACGTCGATCGCCGCCACCAGATCTCCTGGCCCAGCCTGGTCGGCCTGATCGTCCACGAGCTCGGGCACAGCTTCCTGTTCCACCACTGGCGTTTCGCGCGCTCGGCGCGCTTTCGCAAGGCGTTCGGAGATGTGAGCAAAGCCTACCGCGGTGTAGAAGAGAGCTGGGTCTCGTTCCGCAGGCGTAGCATGTCCCGGACTCCGCTGAACCACGTGACCGCCTACGCGTCGAAACATCCACTGGAGGACTTCGCCGAGACATTCCGCTTCTACGTGATTCGGCGTGGTCGCCTGAAAGACCTCCTGGCGGAAATCGGGCGCAAGGGCAAAGGCGTCAGCGTTTACGAGAAATTCCTCACGCTGCACACGTACTTGCAGGAGTTGAGGCAAAAGGCCAGGGAGAGAAAATAGCACGTGTCGGGCGCAACAACTCCAGCGGCGACGATCCGCTGGCACACCTTCGACACGCCGCTGGGGCGGATGTACGCGGCGGCCAGCGAGCGTGGCTTGTGCCGACTGAGCTGGCACGTGCGCGGCCCGCAAGCCTTCGAGCAAGAGCTCACAGCTCGCTTCCCCGGGCACCGCTTGCGCCGTGATCCCCGTGGCCTAGCAGGGATCGAGCGCCAGATCCGCAGCTATCTCGAAGGCGACTGTCACGTCTTCAGCGTTGCTCTCGACCTCTCGGCCCTGAGCGACTTCCAGCGCCGCGTGCTGGAAGCGGCACGGCGCGTACCCTTCGGCAAGACCTCCACCTACTCGGAGCTGGCGCGCCGGGTCCGCCGGCCGCGCGCCGCGCGGGCCGTCGGGAACGCACTGCGCGCCAACCCGGTGCCCATCATCATTCCCTGTCACCGCATCGTCCGGGCCGATGGCTCGATCGGCGGCTACTCAGGACTCGCCGCCGTCGACGAGAAGCGGTGGTTGCTCCAACAGGAAGCGCGACGCCTCACACCACGCTCACGGCAGCGGAAACCGGGGCGCGATGAATCGCGCCGCTGACGCGCCCTAAACACGCAGGCGGGGTCACCGCCAACTGGGCGGCGACCCCGATCTCCGAAACACGTGGCTCGAAGCGATACTCAGGAAACCATCTCGACCACACCGTAAGCGGTCACCGAAGCGTGCCAGAGGATATAGATCGCACGGCGCGGGTAGGTGTCCGCGATATCGATCCCCTGCGCCTGCAGTCGCTTGGCAAGCTCAAGCAGCAGGAGCGGCAACGAATCAGCAGCCTCGTTAACGAGGGCGTCCTCGGCCGCCGCGATCGCAACGTTACTCAAATCGATCATCGCCTGGACCTTACCGGCGTCCGTGGTCGGCTCAAGCATCACGACGATGAGCGAGACATTCACTGCTTCACGCGCCAAGCTGAGGGCCAATCGGAAGCGCCCGATGCTGAGCGCGTCCTGCGCCATGTCTCGCAAGACCGCGGCGTGCCGCAGCACCCGAAGCTGCTGCTCGGTGGCGTCGAGACCGGCGTGTTCACCCGCCACGTCGACTGCCACGCCCGCCATGAAGACCGACAGCCGGGCGTGCCAGGCCAGCGCCTGGCGACGCTGGTGAACACGCTCGCGATGTGCGATCTGCACAGCGAGGATCAGCCGCTCCGTGGCCGCGATGAGGTCGCTGTCTCGCAGCGTCTCCGCCTCGTCCCTTAGCTCGCGGATGCGAGCCAGCAGCTCTGAAGCCTCCTCGTCTACCTGCGCTTCCAGCCACGCGATGATGTGGTCGACGCGCTGCAGCAGCTCATCGTAGGCCTCCTCGCCGAATACCATTACGAGCGCTTCGGCGACCAGCAGCCGCGCCTCCATGGCCAGCTCGGCCGCTGTCTCGGTGTCGCCTCTGAGCCAAGCCTGACGTGCCTCGAAGAACTTCTCGCGCGCCTGCCGCAGCAGCTCACGGGCCTGCGCGACCGCCTCCTCATTTGGCTGGGCGAACAGAGCGCCCTCGCTCGGCGCAACGCTACCCACGAGGCTGTTTATCGAGGCCTCCGCGTCCAGCACGATCGCCTCGGTCAGCTCTGGATCGACGATCAAAGCCAGCTCAGCGTCCTGGAGATCTTCCGGCTCCAAGAGGCTGCTCTCCTCACCGCACGCCGCCAGGCCAACCGCCAGCAGCAGCGCCAGCAACAGGTTGACAGCTCGTTTCTTCATCTTTCCACACCCTCCTCTAAGACTCCGCCCTGCTCGGCAGGAAGCTGGGCCTGCGGACTCTCTTCCAGTCCTCTACCCTATTAGACGGCGCGGGCGCCGAAACGTTAAATAGCCCGCAAACCTTGACGGGATATGCACTTTTCACTACCGTGCCAGCGTCCCCTGTCCCACCCCAGCATCCCGCACATCCCAGCTACCGCGGGACCCGCCACCGTGGGGGGAGGACAAGCTGTGGCAGACTACAGGATCACCCGTGGTCGCGGCGCAGCCGAGCCACCCGGCGAGAGGATCTCGATCGTAGAGGCTCTGATCCACCGAGGCGAGGAGATCGCCCGTCGCTACAGACTCGTCTCGTCGAACCTACCCTACCGCAGCCTCGGCCAGCAGCTGCTCGAGGAGGACATATCCGCCCTCGCGGCGCAGCTGGCGGCGGCGACCTGGAAGCGCATGCGCGACGAAGTTCCTAGCTACGCGTTCGCCGAGAAGATCGGGCGTCGCTACCGGGAGGCGGGCGTGCCGGTGGGATCACTGCTGCTTCACTGGCAGATCTTGCGGCGGGCGGTTCACCTGGTGCTGGCGGAACGACGGATCCGCACGGGCGAGGGAGACCAGGACTTGCTACGTCAAGCGACGCTCATGAACTACACGATCGATTGGGCGATCGAGGCGTCGTTGGTGACCTACGTGATAGCCCAGCCGTTCGGCTGGAGTCCGGCGAACACGCTGGACTGAGGCCACACGTACGCAGGCTCCAGCTACCGCTTCACTTTCCGACCGGCAAGCCCGCTGAACTTCCAGCCAAGCGGAGCGCGGTACGCGGAGGCCGCCGGCTCGAGCTTCATGCTGCCGCCCTGAACGACCCTCACGAGGGCTCGACTCGTGGCTCTTTCGCTGGCAGCGGCGGCCAATGGGGGTGGACCAAGTCGGGTAGCGCTCAACACATACGGTCCCGACTCACCGGGCGTGAAGGAATTAGCGACCACAAGTACAGTGGCGTCCACTTCGAAGACCAGAGTCAGCGCCGCATCAGTGCCTCCCGGCCCGCCTCCGCTGTCGTCGTCCACCCCCAACGAATCCTCGTTCACGTCACGGATAAGCAGGTACGCGTCGAAGCTCGTGGAGCTGAGACTGATCTCGAGGGAGTCACCCGTCGACCCGGTCAGCGCATAGACGTCGAAGTAGCTTGCATCATCGAGCTGGCAGTCACCCGGCGCCAAGCTGCCGCCGACGGAGCCGTCCACGGTCAGAGTACCCTCGACCGCGCAACCCCAAAACTTCAAGACGCTGGGCCCGAAAAGCTTGAGGCTCGCATCCACGGTGGCGAACCCGAAGCCTGAGCCGGTGTTGTCCTCGACCAAGAACCGCCAACTTCCCAGCAGTGAGTCGTACACGAGACCTGTCTGCCAGGCAAGTATGGTCGTCGTCACATCCTCATCGATCCCGCCGATCACGCCGTCTAGCCAGAGCACTCCGTCCTCGTTTACCACACCTTCCACATCACCGAGAAACTTGCCCTGCGCGATGACGCCAAACACGTCCGGACCCGCCTGATCGAGATCCATCTCGACGATCAGCGATGCGCCGGTGAAGAACACATCGGCACAGAAGAACGGGTCACTGGCCCCCGACAGCGTACAGCCGGTCACGCTGTACTGCCCGGACCAGAAGCCGGACACATCCGGGAAATCGCCGGGCGCGATGAGTCCCTCGTCCTCGTCACAGCCAGCGGCAACTGCAACGAGCACGGCGAGCACGAAGACGAAAGCGCAAGATCGGCGTCGCGTAAGCATCATCGAACCACCCAGAAAACGGCTGTGGTTTAGCCTCACTACTCCACCCTACGGGCTGGCGCAGGCATTTGTTTCCAGCTTACGAAACCGAGAATCCCGTGTCAAACCTCAAGTTCCGCCTGCAGCGGTCCTGGGGAACAGAACCACGGCCCGGATCCCCGCTGCGAGCCGGACCACTGCCCCTCCCCGGGTTGATTACGCCGCGCCCGCACGCTAGTCTCAAGCCCCGAACCTGAATCCCAACAAGGAGGCCGGAATGAAGCGCGCCCTGCTCGCAGCCGCGGCCCTGGTGCTCGTGTTCCCCCGTGCTGCGGCCGCCCAAGAAGACGCCGACCGATGGCTCACCCTCGACCTCTACCTCGAGATGGAGAGCGTCTCCGATCCCCAGATCGCGCCGGACGGCAGCCAGATCATCTACACCCGAAGTTGGATCGACAAGCTGAACGACCGCCGCGAGTCGGCGCTCTGGATCATGAACGCCGACGGCAGCAAGAACCGCTTCCTGACGGACGGCTCCTCGGCACGCTGGTCTCCCGACGGCACCCGCATCGCCTACCTGGCGCGCGGCGAGCCGAAGGGGACCCAGATCTTCGTGCGCTGGATGGACGCCGAAGGCGCGACCACGCAGATCACGCGGGTCGAGGAGACGCCCAGCAGCATCCGCTGGTCGCCTGACGGGAGACACATCGCGTTCACGATGCTCGTGCCCCAGCGCGACACCTGGACGGTGAAGCTGCCCCGCCGGCCCGAGGGCGCGAAGTGGACGGAGGGTCCTCGCATCATCGATCGGCTCAACTACCGGCGTGACCGCGTCGGTTTCCTCGAAGACGGGTACCGCCACATCTTCGTGGTCCCGGCCGACGGTGGTACGCCGCGCCAGCTCACCAGCGGCGACTACGACCATGGCGGCGGCTTCGGCAGCGGCATCGACTGGAGCCCGGACGGCCAAGCGATCGTCTTCAGCGGGCTGCGTGAGGAGGACGCCGACTACATCTGGCGCGAGTCGGAGATCTACGAGGTGAGCGTGGCGGACGGCACGATCAAGCAGCTCACCGAGCGCCGTGGCCCGGACGCCAGCCCCGCCATCTCGCCGAATGGCAGGCTGATTGCCTACACCGGCCACGACTTCACCGACGACACCTACATCGACTCCAAGCTGTACGTGATGAATCGCGACGGCAGCAACCCACGACTACTCGCCGCCGATCTCGATCGCACACCGCGCAACCTGATCTGGTCTGGCGACAGCCGTACCATCTACTTCAACATCGACAGCGAAGGGACGCGCAACCTGTATGCCGCTACGCTGGACGGTAGGGTGCAGAAAGTGACCGACGGCACGCACATGCTCAGTGTCAGCGACATCGACCGCAACGGCCAGGCGGTGGGTGTGCTCACGACCTACCACGAGCCCGGCGATGTCGTCAGCTTCAACCTCAGGCGGCCCAACCGGATCACCCAGCTCACCTTCGTGAACGACGACATACTGAACCAAATCGAGCTGGGCGAGGTTGAAGAGATCTGGTACACGTCGGTCGATGACCTGCGCATCCAGGGCTGGATCGTCAAACCGCCCGACTTCGATCCCAACAAGAAGTACCCGCTCATCCTGCAAATCCACGGTGGACCGCACGCCATGTACAACGTCGGCTTCAGTTTCAGCCAGCAGGAGCATGCGGCCAGCGGCTACGTCGTTCTCTACACGAACCCGCGTGGCAGTTCGGGCTATGGCTCTGCGTTCGGGAACGCCATCAAACGGGCCTATCCTGACAAGGACTTCGACGATCTGATGAAGGGGGTGGATGAGGTCATCGCCCGCGGCTATATCGACGAGCGCAACATGTTCGTGTACGGCGGCAGCGGCGGTGGTGTCCTGACTGCGTGGGTCGTCGGCCACACCGACCGCTTCGCCGCAGCGTCGTCCAACTACCCGGTGATTGACTGGCTCTCCTTCGTCGGCACCACGGACGGCGCCGGCTGGTACCGCAACTTCGACCGGTTCCCCTGGGAGGACCCGAGCGAGCACCTGCGCCGCTCGCCGCTCATGTACGCCGAGAACGTGAAGACCCCGACCATGCTGATGACCGGGGTCAACGACCTGCGCACACCGATCTCGCAGACCGAAGAGTTCTATATGGCGCTCAAGGTGCAGAAGGTACCAACGGTGATGCTGCGCTTCAACGACGAGTGGCACGGCACCAGCTCGAGACCATCCAACTTCATGCGCTCGCAGCTTTACCTGCGCAGCTGGTTCGAGAAGTACACGACCACAGAGCAGGAGCCCGTAGCAGCGACAGGCGAGAAAACGCAATAGAACGCGCGGGCGAACCGCGCCGCGACCTCTGGACAGAAAGTGGCGGGACCCGGCAGGTGCTTTCGCGCCGGGTCCCGGGCCTTCACGTCGTGGAACGCGGCCTGTCGAGCGTTACCACAGCAGGTGGAGCGCCCCAGCCAAGCCGGCAAACAGTGCACCAATCACCACATAGCACAGCCAGCCGAGCAGCACCGTACCGATCGCCTTGCCCGTCGTGAAGTCCAGCGCCTGACGAATGGCGACCACGCCACAGACCAGCATCCAGATGCCCGCGACCAGCTGGACCACCCAGCCGAGCACCGGTACAATGCCCAGGACCCTCAGAACGCCAACCGACTGTGCGAACCCCAGCGTCCGCAGCATCTCGCCCATGTCCGCGGTGCCGTCGAAAACCTTGGTGCCGATCACCAGGGCCACCGCCGACCAGATGACCCAGCCGACGAAAGCCGAGATCAGGGCGCCGATGACCCCCGCCCCGCCGGCTCCAATCGACCCGATAGCGCCCGCGACGGCCACCAGAGCCACGACCCCGGCGGCTTGACCCATCGCCGTAGTGTCGTGCTCCACTTCCTCGTAGGTCGGGACGTTGAGCGTTGCCGCTCCGATCATGCGCTCCGTGAAACTAGCCATAGTCTCGCACCCCCTGTACGCAGTGGATGGGGCCAGGAGTGAACGACAGCAGCAAGTCAGAGAACGTGCCCAATCTACCGCACCAGCACCTGACCGCGCCACCATCTCCTTTGCGCCTGCGACCCTTGGCCCGCTAGCTTGCCCCAACACACACTACGAGGTCTCCACTACAGGAGGTTTCCGTGACCCGTTCTCTCTTCCCGCTGCTCACGTTCGCTGCCCTGGCCGCCTGCGCCGCCGAGCCGGCCGCGGTCATCCGCATCGCGGCGCCCCGAGACGATGCGGTGATCACGGCTGATTCCCTGCACCTCGTGCTCTCGGCCTCCGGGGTCGAGATCGTCGCCGCCGATGGCCTGCCCACGCCCGGCCGCGCTCACCACCACGTCTTTCTCGACGCCGACCTGACCCCGGCCGGCGAACCGATCCCAGCGGGTGCACCTGGCGTCACCCACCTGGGCACGGGCGACTCGATCATCACCCTCAGGAATCTCACGCCCGGCCGGCACCGCCTCATCGCCGTGCTTGCACTGGGCAACCACGTACCGCTCGAGCCTTGGGTCGTGGACACGCTCCACTTCTCGGTCGAACCCACGAACGAGTGAGAGCCCGGCTCACCCACGAAAGCCTGGCCAGGCCTTAGGGTTAACCGGCGTTGCAGATTGCAAAAAAAAGTCATCTTGACTGAAATCGCTGGCTGTGCCATCACCCGCGGCCGTGGGGCCATCCGCTCATCGTCAATCATCACAACAGGTTACACCCTTCGGCCCTGGGACCGTATCCGGGCATGAGGTTTGCAACCGCATATCCTGGCTACAGTCGCCTGCTTTTCCCCCGCCCCAGCTTGGGCCAAGCTGTTGGATAGCTTACCTAAACTCGAGGCCTGCGCGCCTCGTCGGGGCGCCGTTGCGCCCGCAGCCCGCGTCGGGGCCCCCACACGGGCCACGGCCGGCTTCACGCTGCTGGAGATCATCATCGCGATTGTGCTGATGGGAATGGTCTACGCGATGGCCGTGCCGGCCATCGGGCGCGCCCGCATCGCGGCCGCAGTCCACAACTCCCGCCATGTCGTGGTGTCCTCCATCTCGCTGGCCAGGGCTACGGCCATGCGTTTCGGGCGGCCCACGGTGTTGCGGCTGGACGCGAGCGAGGACCGTCTCTGGATCGAGGCCGACACGAGCGTGAGCGGTGGTGCAGTGGACACGATCGGCTTCTACAGTTTCGCCGGCGATCTGGCGACGGACCTGCAGAGCAATCGGTCGGGCCTGTGCTTCAACGGACGCGGTATCGGTACGACGGGTACGGCCTGCCCCCAGGCCGGTGCGCTGATCGTCCTCTCGCTGGGAAGCGAGGCCGACAGCGTCTGGGTGACAGCTCTGGGCCGAGTACTTGAACGATGAGGCAGCTTATGCGCTACCGGTCGGACGAGCGCGGCATCTCGATTGTCGAGTTGCTGGTGGCCGTGGCGCTGCTGGCGGTGGTCGTGGTCTCGCTGGCGGCCGCGGGCCTCTACGCGAACCGGACGCTGACCCGCTCCCGCGTGCAGCTCGAGTCCGCTCAGTTCCTGCAGTCCGAGCTCGAGCGGCTCCACGCGGTGCCCTACGATTCGCTGCAGAGTGGCAGCCGGACTGCGGCGAAAGGAACGTCGACGTGGACGGTCAGCGACAGCAGCGTATACAGCCGAATTCTGTTGATCACTCACTACGCCCCCACGGAGGGGGTATCGGTATGGGATACCGTCGTCGCCTACAGGCTGAGCCCGTGATTTCCAGGAGCACGCGTCGGCAGCAGCGGGGCTTTACATTGGCGGAGACGCTGGTGGTCATCGTCTTGGGCGTGGTGATCGTCGCCGCGCTCTACCAGGTGCTCATCTTCCAGCAACGCGTCTATTCCACCGAGCGCCAGGCCATTGCCCGTCAGGACGCGCTACGGCTCGCCAGCTCGGTGCTGACGGCGGAGATGATGGAGGCCAGCTCGCCCGGCGGTGATTTCGGGCCGCTCGAAACCGACAGCCTGAGCCTTCGCTCACCCGTCGGCTTCGCCATCGTGTGTGACGTTGACAGCCCGAACGCGCTGCTAGGGCTCTTCAATGTCACGGGAAGGATCAGCGCGAGCGATAGTCTGCTGATCTACCACCCGGATGGTTGGCTGGCGCGGGCGGTACAGGCGCCGCCGTCCGAGACGGGCTCGCTCAGCTGCCCGTACACTGGGGGACCGTCTATCGAACGGGTGGTGCGCGTAGCCGGGTCCATCACCGGCGTCCCGGTTGGGGCGCCCGTGCGGGCATTTCATCGCTACACCTACCGCCTCGAGCAGGAGGGGAGCAGGTGGTGGCTGGCGAGGTCTGACGGGAACGTCGCGGACCTCCTGGCGGGACCGTTCAGCGGGGACGGCTCCGGTCTGAGCTTCACGTACCTCGATTCCGCGGGTGGGACCACCACCAACCCGACCCAGGTTGCCAGGGTGGACCTGGCTTTGGTCGCGGTGAGCACCGGGGCCGACAGCCAGACCGATACGCTTACGGCAACGATAAGACCGAGAAACCAATGAGTAGCATACGAATCAGCAAAGCACCTCTGACGGCGGGCGGCTTCGCCATCCCGGCGGCCGTGTTCGTCATCGTCGTCCTCTCACTGCTGGCGCTGGGCGGCCTCTACGTCGCCCAGAACAACGCCACCGCGAACGCCGGGATCCGGCGCGGCTGGGAAGCGCTCTACGCCGCCGACGCCGGAGCTGCGCAGGTGATGGCCAACTGGGACCGGGTCACCTACGGAGCGCTGAGCCCCGGCGACAGTGTAAGCACCGGCTGGCGTACGCTACCCGACGGCTCGCTGTACCAGACCTTCGTCCTGCGCGTGGACGAAGGCCTTCCCGACAACGCGTGGCTGTACCGGCTGCGCACGGTCGGCCGCCCGGGGTCCGGCATATCCGCGCAGCGCACGATCGTGACCATGATGAGTGTGGCACGAGCCACCGGGTTGTGCTGTGAGGCAGCGATCAAGGCACGAGGTCTGCTCGACTTGAGGGGCACCGGCCAGGGCGTGAAGGTCTCAGGGCTCGATGAACAGCCGCCCACCTGGTCCGGACGCTGCGAGGCCGAAGGAGCCGGCATTCCCGGCATCCGCATGCAGGACACCACCGCCCTACAGATCAGTGGTGACCCGGTGATAGAGGGGTCACCGCCCCTACTCGAGGACACGTCAATCGACACTACGGATTTCAATGACTTCGGCGAGCTGACGTATGACGATCTCGCCCGCATGGCCGACAAGAAGTACGTCGGAGATCAGAACTTCAGCAGCATCGCGCCAGTCATCTCAGACGGGACCTGCGTGACCTCAGCGTCGAGCAACTGGGGCGATCCCCTGGATCCCGACGGCGCCTGCTGGGACTACGTTCCGGTCATTCATGTCGGCGGCGATATGCACGTCTCCGGCGGCGGCTACGGCCAGGGCATTTTGCTGATCGACGGCGACCTGCTGGTCACCGGCAACCTCGAGTTCTACGGCGTGGTCGTCGTGCAAGGAGAAGCCGATTTCAGGGGGACCACCAGCCTCACCGGCGGACTAATGGTCCGTAACGGTGCAGTCGCGGGCGACGAAACCTATCTGCGGGGAGGGACGACCATCCAGTACAGCAGCTGTTCAACGACGCGAGCCCTTTCCCAGGCGGTCGCCGCACAGCCGCTCGCCGGGCGGCACTGGTTCGAGGTACTGGAGTAACGAGTCAACACGCGAGGTACTCGTGAACGGCTGGTCATATCGCGCGCACACCATCGATGGACAGCTTCGCGAAGGCGTCCTCCAGGCGCTCACCGCGGCGGATGCCAACCGGCAGCTGGTCAGAAAGAGGCTGATTCCGGAATCGGTCCGCCCCGCCCCCAAGGCCCGCAGCGTCCAGTTGCGGCGCAGAGCCAAGCCGCAGTCTCTCGCGCTGTTCGCGCGGCAGTTCTCCACCCTGATCGACGCGGCCGTGCCCGTCGTGCAGAGCCTCGAGATCTGCCAGGACCTCAGCGAGGACCGCACCCTCAAGAAGGCGCTGGGCCAGGTGATCGTTGACGTGCAGGCGGGGACAGGTCTGGCCGACTCGCTCCGCGACCACCCCAGCGTGTTCTCCGACATCTTCGTCAACATGGTGCAGGCCGGCGAGCAGGGTGGCGTGCTCGACACGATTCTGGCGCGCCTGGCCGTGTACCTGGAGAAGAGCCAAGCGCTGACCGCCCGCGTCAAGACCGCGTTGGTCTACCCGGCCATCATCCTGTTCATCGCCATTGGCAGCGCTGCCGTCATGCTGACATTCGTCGTCCCGGTCTTCCAGGACATGTTCGCCTCGAGCAATCTCTCACTTCCGTACCCGACTCAGGTGCTCGTCAACATGTCCGAGTTCCTCCAGAGCTACTGGATGTGGCTGCTGGCAGGCATTGTCGGTACGTTCATCTTCGTGCGTCAGAGCTACGCGACCAAGGGCGGACGGCTGTTCTTCGACCAGCTGTTGCTGCGCATGCCCGTCCTGGGGGACTTGCTCCGCAAGACCGCGATCGCCCGCTTCGCCCAGAGCATGGCCTCCCTGCTCAACAGCGGGGCGAACCTGATCGATGCGCTGATCGCCTCGGCCGGAACCGCAGGCAACCTGATCATGCAGCGCGGTCTGCTCAGCACGCGCGCCGCCATCGAGTCAGGTCAGGGCCTCAGCAAGCCGCTTGCCGAGTCGGGCATGATGCCGCGCCTCGTATCACGCATGATCGAGGTCGGTGAGCAGACCGGCCGGCTGGACGAGATGTTCGAGAAGGTCGCGACCTTCTACGACGCGGAGGTTCAGACCGCGGTCGAACGCTTGATGAAAGCACTCGAACCGGCCCTGATCGTGGTCGTCGGATTCATCCTCGGCGGCATGGTCGTCGCGCTCTACCTGCCGATCTTCGAGGCACTGACCAAGGTCACCCAGTGATGTGAGGCGCCCCAGCACCGCCCGAGGCGGTGCTGGGGCGCCCACCAGCCTGTCCTCTCACACACAGCCGCACTAGGCCGTCACCGTCTCCGCCTCCGGCACCGCCACATCCGGCTCGCGTCTTGTAGCCCAGCCAGAGCAGGGGCGTCATGGCAAGCAGAGAGAGGATGGTGGAGGCAATCACACCCGCTGCCACGGACCCCGTGACGGCCTCGATCAACTCGCAGAGTCCGATCCAGAGGCCGAAGTAGGACAGCAACGCGCAGCACAGCCCCAGCAGCTCGCGGAGCGGCGTGGCGCGATAGCGTCGCAGTCGAGTCGCTTCCGCAGCCAACGCCAGGACCGGCCAGATCAGCGTGAGCGGGATCAGCAGCCGAAGCCACATGAGTGCGATTCTCCTTCGGGTCCAGGCACAACTACGGCCCGCTCACCTCCCGGCGCTAACCGTGCGCGTGGAAGGGGCGGGCCGTTCCGTGCGAGCTCAGGCGGTCTTGGCTGCAGTGATGAGCTTGGTCACCGAGTGCTTGGCGTCACCGAACAGCATCATCGTTTTGGGGTGGAAGAACAGCTCGTTCTCGACCCCGGCGAAGCCAGCCCTCATGCTCCGCTTCAAGACGAGGATATGCTCGGCCTGATCAACGTTGAGGATCGGCATCCCGTACAGCGGGCTCGTCGTATCGTGCCGCGCCGCGGGGTTCACCACGTCGTTGGCACCGATCACCACAGCGACGGTAGTCGTGGCGAACGCGTGGTTGATCTCATCCATGGCGAACAGCTCATCGTAGGGGACGTTGGCCTCCGCCAGCAGCACGTTCATGTGGCCAGGCATGCGTCCCGCCACGGGGTGGATCGCGTACTTCACGTCCACGCCCCGTTCCTTCAGCACATCCGCCAGCTCGCGCACCGCGTGCTGGGCCTGCGCCACCGCCATGCCGTAGCCGGGCGCGAAGATCACCGAGTTCGAGTAGGCGAGCATCATCCCCGCCTCCTCGGCGGAGACATCGCGGACGGTGCCGGCGGCCGCACCAGCCCCGACGCTACCCGCGACCACGTCGGCCGTGCCCACGGCGGCGAACAGCACGTTGGCCAGCGAGCGGTTCATCGCGACGCACATGATGTTGGTCAGGATGAGACCCGACGCACCCACCAGCGAGCCGCTGATGATCAGCACTCGGTTGTCGACCACGAACCCGGCCGCAGCAGCTGCCAGCCCCGAGTACGAGTTCAACAGCGAGATCACCACCGGCATGTCGGCACCACCGATGGGGATCACGGAACTCACCCCCAGCGCCAGCCCCACCCCAACCAGGACGAGGAAGACCGTCATATCCGCATCGAAGGCGACGAGGTATACCGACAGCCCCACCGCCGCCAGCAACAGCAGGGCGTTCAGCGTCTTCTGCAGCGGCCACGTCACCGGCGCGCCTGTCAACAGGTTCTGCAGCTTCGCGAAGGCGATCATGCTGCCGGAGAACGTCACCGTGCCGATGATGGTGCCCGCCATGATGCTGACGCCGGATTCGTTCGTCATGACCTGGTCGGGCCCGAGCAGACGAATGAACTCCGAGATGGCGACAAGAGCCGACGCGCCGCCGCCGAAGCCGTTGAAGATGCCGACCATCTGCGGCATCGCCGTCATCTGCACGGCCCGCGCCGCTACCGACCCGATGAGCGCGCCGATGATGCCGCCCACCAGGATCATCTGCCAGTTGGCGAAGTTCGTCTCCAGCAGCGTGACGATGATGGCGATCGCCATACCGATCGCCGCGATCACGTTCCCCGACCTGGCCGTCCTCGGCGACTGCAGTCTCTTCAAGCCGAAGATGAACAGCGCGGCAGCGACCAGATAGCTCAGGTTAGCAACAGTGAAGAAACTCATAGTCGTAGTCCGCTAAGTCACAGTCGAAGTCCACAGGCTCTTCGCACCCGAGCCGGTTCGTAGGCTGCTACGATTTCCCTTCCTC
>Ga0111181_1060_pt1 | contig 23195 bp, 24 predicted proteins | sample DeeMarSWOR324_28_FD_80236 | JGI IMG/M metagenome (GOLD analysis project Ga0111181, IMG submission 80236) | Gemmatimonas sp. SM23_52
AGCCTCCCACGATGGCGCCGTCACCCGATCGTACCACGAAATCAAGCAACCCTCCGCAGCTCCAACCTTCAACTTCAACCGTCACCCGGCGACTCGTCGGGTTCCTCGCGGTTACGGTGACATGCAAGACTTCGCCGGGCCGCGTTGAGTCCCGGTCGATAGATACGCTCACGCTGATTACAGACGGGTCCTCAAGCGGACCCAGCAGCTCCTCCAGAGGACCGTCGTCGCAGGCGAGCGCCGCACCCGCGAGTAGCAGCGTGAGAGTGCGAGCGACGACCTTTCCAGCGACTGCAACCTGGCCGCTCATGGCTCGATTTCCTCAACTGCTTGCCATCCTGAACTGTCGTATCCTTATGCTACCGTGCAACGAGCGTGCCCGTGGGACAGGGTTCCAGCCGAGATCGTGATGCTTCAGAAAGCCGCGAACTGACCGAGAAACCTGGGTTGCCACTACATCGCCGGGCCTTGGCTGACTGCAGCTTTTCGAATGCTGAGGGATCAGGATTCTGAACCCCGAGTGCCTTCGACGATATCGCCAACTACCTCGGGTCGGCCCGCCGGTGCCGGGTCCGTGGCCTGTGTGGTGGCGGCCCACCGCCTCGCGATGAACCTTGCCCCTCGCAAGCCACCCCCTTTACCCGCATTCACATCATCGCACCAACAAAGGTATGGTGGTCACCAGGTCCGGCTGAATCGTGCCCGCGAGGTGAGCGCCGATCCAATAATCTCCGGGTTCCTCAGGCTGCCAGCGGAGCACCCGCCACGTAGAACGGTGCGGGAAGAGGGCCAGTTGGCGCTCCTCCAAGGGACACTCCGTCAGGTAGGCAACGCCAGAGCCGGCTCGCCCCACCCAGAGGCCGAATCGACAGGACCCGAGGTCCGGAATGGTCACCCGTTTATCGGATTCGTTGGTCACGGTGGCCGTTATCAAGACCGTGTCGCCCGGTGCCGGAACCCCCGGCTCGACGTCGATGGTCAGGGTCAGAACCGGCAACACCTTCACCGCGACCGCGTCGCTGCGCGATCCTCCCCGTACATTCAGGAGACCTACGATCTCGTAGACACCGGACGGCACAGCCCGGCTCACCAGCTTGCGCTCGGCTGTCCACCCTGCGCGCTGGGCCGTCCAACCAACAACTGCCTGCCTAATCTCACCAGCGGCAAACTCCACCCGCCTCGTCCAGTCATAGTCCACAGACGCCGGGAGGTACCCGCAGCCCTCAGCCGATCTCACGACCGTGCCGTCAGCCGATCGCACCTCGATGTCAAGAAGCGGACTGCAGATCCAGTGCTCAAAGCCTACTCGACGGCTCGTAGGGTTCGTCGCGGTCACAGTGATCTGGAGTGCCTCGCCTGGACGTACTGAATCTCGATCAAAAGATGCGCTGACCGTAATGACAGACGGGTCTTCAAGGGGACCCAGCAGCTCCTCCAGGGGACCGAGCCCGTCGTCGCAGGCGAGCGCCGCACCCGCGAGTAACAGCGTGAGAGTGCGGGCGACGACCTTTCCAGCAACTGCCACCTGGCCGCTCATGGCTCGATCTCCTCAACTGCTTGCCATCCTGAACTGTCGTATCCTTATGCTACCGTGCAACGAGCGTGCCCGTGGGACCGGGTTCCCGCCGAGATGCCGGGCCTTGGCTGACTGCAGCTTTTCGAATGCTGAGGGATCAGGATTCTGAACCCCGAGTGGCTTCGACGATATCGCCAACTACCTCGGGTCAGCCCGCCGCTGCCGTTTCCGTGGCCTGTGTGGTCGCCGCCACCGCCTCGCGATGAACCTTGCCCCTCGCAAGCCAGCCGCTTCACGCCCGCTCAAATCATCGCACCAGCAAAGGCCTGGTGATCAACAGGTCCGGCTGAATCGTGCCCGCGAGGTGAGCGCCGATCCAATAATCTCCGGGTTCCTCAGGCTGCCAGGAGAGCACCCGTCTCGTCGAACCCTGCGGGAAGAGAGTCAGTTGCCGCTCCTCCCAGGGACACTCCGTCAGGTAGGCGACGACAGAGCCGGCTCGCCCCACCCATACGCCGAGTCGACAGGACCCGAGGTCCGGAATGATGACCTGCCTGTCCGATTCGTTGCTCACGGTGGCCGTGATCGTCACCGTATCGCCCGGGGCCGGAACCGCCGGCTCGACGTCGATGGTCAACGTCAGAACCGGCAGGACTCTCACGAGAATCACGTCGCTGCGCGATCCTCCGACTACATTGAGGGTGCCGACCACCTCATAGACACCGGACGGCAAGGCCGTCTCGGACATGAAAACCTGGGCCGACCAGTCGTACTGGGCCTGCTTGGACTCACCAGGCGCGAACTCCAGTCGCTCCGCCCGGTCGCCGCCGGCAGGAAGGAACGGGAAGCACCGACCTCTGTCAGTCCAGGCCACGAGTGTACCGTCCGGCGACCGCACCTCAAAGCCGATCGGCGCAAGGCAGCTCAGACCAGGGTCGAGGCTCACTCGGCGGCTGGTTGGGTTCGTCGCCGTCACGGTGATCTGGACGGTGTCGCCGGGCAGCGTCGAATCCCGGTTAACCGAGACGCTGAGCGCGATGACAGAGGGGTCTTCCAGAGGTGGCAGGCCAGTGGGAGCCTGCGCTTCCTCGCAGGCGAGCGCTACGGCGGCCAGAGCCGCCGCACCCGACAAGAGAACCGGCAGTCTGCCCTTGCGAAACACAGCCTGACCCCATATCCCGCCGAGGGTCAGCCTCGGGCTAGATGAGTGGCTACATCGACTACTCTTATCAGACTACGCTTCCGCAGGTCCTCTGGTCAAGTCCGGGACAGGTGCCGGTTAAGGCTGGCGCTGCGACGGACTCAGGACCTAGCGCGGGGCGCCGAGCACGAGCTGTTCGGCGGCAGAGAACGCGCGGCCCCGGATCAACAGCGTACTGACCAGTGAGGTGAGGCCGGCCGCCGCGTAGATCATGCCGATCACAACGAACTGGTAGATCGCCGCGTAGACCGGATCACTGCCAGCCAGAATCATCCCCGCCATAAGACCGGGGATCCAGACGATACCCAGCGCGCGCAGCGTGTCGATGCGCGGGATCATCGCGGCCCGCACCGCAGCTTGCACGTAGGGCACCACCACCCGGTTGGGCGTCGCTCCCAGCGCCAGCCCGGCCTCCACGTAGCCCACGTTCGCCGCCAGCTCGGAGCGGAATCGCTCCAGCGCCAGAGCATTCGAATTCATGGCACTCGCGATGACCATGCTGCCCACGGGAATGAGCGATTCCATCCGCGGGTCGATGGCCCCGAGTGCGGTCATCACGGCGATCACGATGCCGGATCCGGCAACGATCCCGTAAAACGAGACTTCGAGCGCTCCAGGGATATCCCGCGCGCGACGCGCCGACGTCACCGCCGCGGCCAACATCATGAGCAGCAACACGAACACACTCGACCAGGAGGGCCCTCGAAACAGCAGCACGAGGATCGAGCCCACCGCCACCACCTGCACGAGCCCTCGCAACAGACTGACCACCGTTTCCCGCGCGAGATGGATCTCGCTACGTCGAGCCACGTAGACCACTGCGAGCGCCAGAAGGATGGTGACCGCCGCTTGGGCGATCCCCAGCTGCAGCGGATCGCTGAACAGACTGCCAAGCATCTCAGATCTCCGACATCGGTCCCAAACCCACGACGCGACCGCCTTCCATCACGATGGCGCGCCTAGCCATCCGCTCGGCCTGCTCGCGGTCGTGGGTGACGATGAGACACGTGAGCTGTTGCTGTTTGATGATGTTACAGATCAGCCGCTCGACGCCGAGCTGTGCCGCCTCATCCAGCGCTGACGTCGGCTCGTCGAGCAGCAGAATCTCTGGACCGTTCGCCAGTGTGCGCGCCAGTGACACCCGTTGCGCCTCACCGCCAGAGAGCCGGCTCACATCGCGGTCTGCGTAGCCGGCCAGCCCGACCTGCTCCAGCAGCTCGGCGATCGTCTCAGCGGCAAGCGTTTCGCCGTGCGCGGCAGGTCCGAACGCCAGGTTCTCGGCCACCGAGCCCGGAAACAGGTAGGGCTGCTGCAGCAGCATTCCCACGTGGCGGCGCAGCTCGCAGGGCGCGATCTCCCGATAGTCGCGCCCCTCGAGGAAGACGGTGCCGCTGGTGGGCTCGTCCAGCCGGTTAAGCAAGCGTAGCAAAGACGACTTGCCGCCTCCGCTGGGGCCGATGATCGCCACCACCTCGCCCCGATCCACGGCGATCGATACGTCACTCACCAGCGGCCGGTCGTCAACCACACGGGTCAGGTGCTCGGTCCGCAACACGTGCTGCTGCCAGGTCCTGTCGCGTGGCTCAGCCTCACCAGCCATCCTCGCCTCTCATCCTGAGAGTGTCTGCCCCCAGCGAATCCGCTTCCAGCCGCCTGCTTGGTGCCGAGGTCGCTACGATCCGGCGCGAAACTAGCTCCCACGTGCCGGAGACCGAAAGGTGGCACAGCGGCCGCTCGAGGCTTGCTTGACAGCAAGGGTGGCGACCGTATGATGCGCTTGCTCGGATCCTCGACATTGCACAGTAGGGCCGATCCACAGAACCGGTGCTGATCTTTCCCGCCATCGCCCTGTCAGAGGGGCGCTGCGTTCGCCTGCGGCAGGGCCGCTTCGACGAAGCCACCGTCTACTCCGACGACCCCGTGGCCGTCGCGCAATTCTTTGCCGAGCAGGGCGCCCAGGCGTTGCACGTCATCGATCTGGACGGGGCACGTTCGGGGAAGGCCAAGAACCTCGACTGGATCTACCGCATCCGCGACGCCGTATCGATCCCGCTGCAGGTCGGTGGTGGCGTCCGGACCTTCGCGCTGGCCAAACGTCTCCTCAGCGCGGGTATCGAGCGGATAGTCCTCGGCACCGCTGCCGCCGAGGACCCCCGCCTGCTGTTCAAGTTAGTGGAGAGCTGCTCCACCGATCAGGTGGCCGCCGCGCTCGACCTGCGGGGCGACCGCCTGGCGATTCAGGGCTGGGAGGCGGAGTCCGCGCGTGCTCCGGACGAGGTGCTGGACACCCTAAAGACAGTTGGCGTGCGCTGGGTAGTCTGCACGGATGTGACCCGAGATGGGCTCCTCATTGGCCCGGGCCTGGAGCTCGCCCGGTGGATCATCGCGCAGGGCTTCCTGGTGATCCTCGCCGGCGGTGTGGCCACCGTGGACGATGTGATCAGGATACGCGATACAGGTGTTGCCGGGTGCATCATCGGCAGCGCACTCTACGGCGGCCTGTTGTCACTACCCGACGCCATCGAAGCCGCGCAGGCCGTGTAGACCTCGACTCGCAGGCGGGCCACCGCTCAGCTACCGCATCGGCAGCACTCCGATGAAGATGCGCCGAGCCTCGCGGCGCGAGCAGCGCGCCGCGAGGCTCGTTCAGTCCGGCGACAGCCCCAGCTACTCCTGTTTGGGCAAGGTGCTGTTCCAGAGGTGCGCGTAGATCCTCCAGGTGCCGTCCTCGCCCAGCTTCGAGATCGCCACCCACTCCCCTTCGTCAGCCACCGGCTCTGCTTCACCCTCGATCTGGTAGCCGTAGCTGTAGGTGCCGATGCTGTAAGCCAACTTGCCACTAGCACCCATGTCGGTCTGTGTGATGGTAATCTGCCTGCCGGTTGTTGCGGCAAACGACTGAGCGAACTCCTGCTCGATCGCCGCCCTCGTGCTGATCGCCGCAGCATTCGGCGGGTAGCGCGTCGCGTCCTCGGAATACAAGGCAGCGAGCGCCGCGGCATCACCGGCCTCGTACGCCGCTTTATAGTCCGCCCGCACCGCCGCGAAGGCCTCGCCCAGGGCCTCCAGGTCGACGGTCATCGCCATCTCCATCTGGGCTGCCTGTTCCCCTGCCTGCTCGGCACAGGCGACGAGGCCCAGGGATGGCACCAGCACCAGAGCCAGGGCGAGCTTGGTGAACCTCATGACGCCCCTCCTGATTGAGTGTGAGCCACGTTACTGCTATGCGCTCCAGCTTCACTGTCTTGTGGAAATCGGGCACCTCCACCATAAGGCCGGCTCCCCTGCAAGGCAACGCGGAGCAGCGGGACCTGTCCGCCAGGCCTTGAGACCGCACAGCGCGCGAGATGCACAGAGCAGCGGCCGCCTACTCGGCAGGCAGGTCGCTGTTCCAGATCTGAGCCAGCATCTTCCAGGTTCCGTCCTCGGTCAGGGTGCTGAGGGCAAGGTACTTGCCCTCGTCGTGTTCCGGAGTCGCGGCGCCTTCCACCTCGATGGTATAGGAGTACCTGCCGACCACGTACGCCAGGTTGCCGCTGGTGCCGAACTCGACCGGCTCCAATGTCAGCGCTCTTGCCCCCGTCGCCCCGAACATCCCGGCGAAGTAGGCCTCGATCGCCTCTTTGCCCCGCAGCATCGCCATGTTCGGGGGCATGCGCATCGCGTCATCGACGTAGAGGCCAGAGATCGCGGCAGCATCGCCCGAGGTGAACGCCTCGACGTACCGGGTGTCCATCTCGGCGATGGCCTCGCCCAGATCCTCCAGGCTCCAGGTCATCGCCATCTCCAGGGCTTCGCCAGCCGCCTCCTCCTGGGCCTCTCGGGCACAGGAGACGAGCAAGAGCGATGGGACGAGTACGAGAGCCAGGGCGGCTTTACGGCAGATCATGACGCCCCCTCCTGGTTGAATGTGAGCGACCGTACAGCTGTGCGCTCCAAGCTTGCTGTGTTGGGATATCGGGTCGCGTCCACCATAAGGCGCTCGGCGCCCGATGGCAACGTGCCATCCCGGTGGACATAGGTGGGGGACGGCGGTCTAGGCCTCCACGTACGCGGCCATCACCCGCTCAACGACCCGGGTATTGAACGGGTGCAGCGCCGCTGCGGCAGCGAGATCCCGTGAGTAGCCCTCCTGCTCGCCCATCTCTCGCTGCACGTCGGCCCGGCTCACCAGGACGTCCGCAGGGAAATGGCCCCGGGCAATCGCTTCGCCGAAGGCGGCCACCGCGTCCTCACGTCGGCCAGCGCTGGCGTAGGCATGCCCGAGCAGCGAGGCGACCCGGTACCGCGTGGCCTCCATGGCGCGCGCCCGCTCGAGCCTGGTGATCGCGTCGTCCGGCCGACCCAGGGCCAGAGCGCCCGCACCCGCCTCCAGGTAGAACTCACCGTCCAAGCCCTCGGGGTAGGTGCGGACGATGTCCTCCAGCAGTGCCTCGGACTCCTCGAGGTCACCCAGCCAGCGCTTCAGCATCGCCTGCTGGAACAGCAGTTTCGGATGACGCGCACCTCGGGCCAATCGCCGACCCAGCATCGTCGCCGCGTGCTCCGCCTCCATCGTCACCAGCGCGCTCGTCAGCTCCCGGTGGGCCGGATCGACGCACTGCTCGAAAGGCAGATAGACCAGCGGCAGCAAGGACAGCTGCCGCTCGAAGCGGAAGCGCGCTGCCGCGTTGACGCCACCGTGGAGCCAGTCGATGTTGCGGCCACGCTCGGCGGCAAGCGCGATCGCCGCGTCACGGAACGCCGGTGCCCGACCGCGGAAATGATCGGCAGCGATCTCCATCAACTCGCCCGATACCGGGACCCGCTCATCCAGAATGATGAGCGTCAGTGCTGCACCTCGGACAGTCGAGCTCGGGAAGCGCGCCAGGTTTCTGAGCAGCGGTAGCGCACCCCGGATGACCGCCAATGCGCCGTCCAGGTAGGCCAGCAGATTAGCCCCAGCCTCCTCGTAGGCACGCTCGCCATCGCACAGGGTGAGCGGCCAGACGAGGCGCTGGTAGAGGTCCGGCTTCTGGCCGAGATGTTCCTCCGGATGCAGACCCCGGTAGTGATCGGCGCACATGTTGGCCATAACGGGGACCACGCTGTCGGCGCGCTCTGAGAGCTGCTCCGCCTCAAGCTGCGCCCAGGGCCCGTCGCCGAAGGCACTGATGCCCAGACAGGCCGTGAGTCCGAACAGTTCCAGCACGTGCCTGCCCCCGGAAGTGCAGTACGGCAGGTGCTCTGGCAGCTGCATGGGGAGGGTCGGGTCACGCAGCGTGGCAAAGAGCCCGCTTTCCAGCGGGAGGCGATAGGATGAGCCGTTCGCGTCGGTTGCCCGGCAGACGATGCCGTCCTGGTGCTCGACTCGCACGTCGGGCGCGAAGGTACCCCAGCAGGTGTGAACCAGCTCGCCGAGGTGGGCGGCCGCGCCGGCGACGAACACCTTCTCGCCTTCCGTCCAGTTGCTGCGGCCGTGCATCCGTCGGCAGAGGGCGTCCAGGATGCCGACGGACGGCCAGCCGCCGTCGGGGATCAGCGCCGGGTACGGCCCGAACATCCATCGCAGCTCGCCCCTGAAGACGCTGGCGACCTCCTGAACCTCCGGCTGCAACATGCGCGCTATCCTTGCCAGATTTTGACGGGTCCGTACAAAATACGCGCTGGCGCCGCTCGCGCCAGGCCCGGGCGGGAGTCTGCGCTGATCTAGCCGAAGACTTGGCTGAGCGCCCGAACGACCGCCGGCGTGGACTCCGGCTTCGCGATGATCAGCTCGCCGGCGTTAAGGCGATCATTCACACCCAGCAGGAAGGACTCGACGCTGCGTGGCAGGTACGCCTGCACGACCAGCCAGTCCCCCGACGGATCCGCACGGAAGGCCCCCGCGTTCTGCCGCGCCATCTTGAGCCCGACGACTTCTAGGTCGAAACTCAGAGACTCGACCCTGATGCTAGGCGGTGGCAGCGGCGTCAGCGAGCCCTCCGGCCTGCCGGCCAGTGCGCGCAACATGGCCGAGTAATCGGCGTCCGACAGGCGTTGCAGCGTCAGCACGTGGCGGCCGAGGTTGATGACGATGTGGAAGCGAGACCAACCTTCACCGTACGAGTAGACAGCCTGCCAGCGGCGATGCAGAGGGTCCCCGGATGGCTCCGCTTCCGTCCGGAACCGCAGCGGGCGCGGCATAGCCTGAACGGCGAAATAGCCGAGCTGGACCTCCCCAGGCTGCACGTCGCGTCGCTGCATACCCGAAACCTCCAAATCGCATACAGGCTCGCCAAGCTCGCGGACTTCCCTCTATATAGCTCGCGCCACCGTGTTGGGCAAATTCTGTTCCCTGTCCCAGAGCGGCTCACGGCCCGGGGAGCTCGACTGGAAGCGCAACAGGCCGTTGCGCGCATACCGCAAGATGCTGTAATGGTGGAAGCCGGAAGGGAGGAGAGATGAGCGAGGCTAGACCACACCGGCAGCGTGCCGGCAGGCTGCGGACTGCCGTGGTCAGCCAGCCGGCGATCCAGCCTCTGCTATTCGTAGCGCTGACGCTGGCCTACATCTGGGTGATCAGGCCGACCGGGAACGCTTGGCTGAAAGTCCCCGTCTTCACGATCATCGTGCTGATCCCCTTCACCTCCAACTTCTTACACCGGGACGGCCTGCGTGAACTCGGTCTGCGCCTCGACAACCTCTGGGCCTCGGGGACGCAGGTTGGGCTGGCGACGCTGATCGGCGTTATCGCGGTGGTTGGAGTCGGCATGCTCACCGGCGCCGGACCTGACTTCCCACGTGGCGTCGCCCGCTCCTTCCTGCTCTATCCCCTCTGGGGACTGGCGCAGCAGTACGCCATGCAATCCTTCACCTACCGCCGCATACGCGAGGGCAGCGGTCGTCCGGTGTTGGCGGCGGCGATCACCGCGACCCTCTTCGCCTCCGCCCACTGGCCCAACCCGGCTCTGGCCCTGATGACCCTCGTGGGTGGTTACGTCTGGTGCCGACTCTTCGAGCGTCACCCCAACCTGATCACGCTGGCACTCTCGCACGGCTGGCTGGCCGTACTACTCCGCTACTCGTGGCCCGCGGAGTGGCTCCACAACCTGCGGATCGGGCCGGACTACTGGGCCTGGATGCCGTGAGCCAGCCTACTCGGGCAGCTTGAAGTACGGGTTCTCGATGATGCCGAGCAGGTTTCCAAAGGGATCCACCACGGATGCAACCTTGATCCCCTCCCCCACATCCTGAACCTCGCCGTGCGCGCTAGCACCCAGCTCCAACAGCTTCGTCATTGCCGCCTCGATGTCCTCCACACCCCAGTAGGCCAGCGTGCCGCCCAACCCGAGCGCCTCACCGTCCTCCACCGGAAGCAGCCCGAGCTCGAACCCGCCCACGTTGAATCCCACGTAGTAGGGCTCGTCGAAGTACGGCGCGAAGCCGAGAACCTTGCTGTACCACAGCTTCGCTTCCCCCAAGTCGTCCACCTGGTAGACCACGGTCCTGAGCCCAAGAAACATCGCGCCCTCGTCTCCCGCTGTTCTTGACACTGCCGCCTCCGATATCGTCGTCTCCTCCGACCTCCCTCGGCCACCGCCGCACGCCGATAACACCGCCAGGGTCACGACGATGACTGCCATCTCAATCGCCAGTCCTCTGTTCATCGTCCGCCCTTGTCCTGTGATCGCCGCGATCACGCCACAGCGCTCCACTGTCTCCCTTGGCCAGGCTTCGTCCCGAGGCAACGCCCCGCCTGAAGCTGATCCCTACCAGATCATTGACGGGGTGCAGTTGTCAAGGCGTCGCACGCTGCGCCGGCGGCGCCAAGTGTAGGGCAGAATACATACTGGCGGGCACGCCAGCCGACGGGAGCCGGAGCTTCGCCGAACGACGCTTTCGCCTCACCGCCAGAGAACTGAGATTGATACTCAATAGCATTGCGCCCCCCGCCCTAACCTGATAACATCAAGGCTCCTGCAGCACCGAAAACTGACGACGACTCTTGCTACTTAGGAGGTCAAAGATGCCCCACGAACTCCCCCGGCTCCCCTACGACTTCAGCGCGCTGGAGCCGCATATCGACGAGCAGACGATGCGGATCCATCATGGCAAGCACCACGCAGCCTACGTGAACAACCTGAACGCCGCGCTGGAGAAGCACCCGAGACTCTTCGAGTGGAGCGTCGAGGAACTACTCCAGCAGATCAACGACGTGCCAGAGGAGATCCGCACGGCCGTGCGCAACAACGGCGGCGGCCACGCCAATCACAGCCTGTTCTGGACGATCATGAGCCCGAAGGGCGGTGCTGAGCCGAACGGCGATCTTGCCAGGGCGATCAAGGACAGCTTCGGCGATTTCGCCGGCTTCAAGAAGAAGCTGAGTACGGCTGCCGCCACCCGCTTCGGCAGCGGCTGGGGTTGGCTGTCAGTGGATGCCAAGGGCACGCTGGTGGTGGAGAGCACGCCGAACCAGGACAGCCCGCTGATGGAGGGCCGTACTCCCATCTTGGGTATCGATGTGTGGGAACACGCCTATTACCTGAAGTATCAGAACCGGCGCCCCGATTACATCGAGGCTTGGTGGAACACCCTCAACTGGGATGCCGTGTCCGAGCGCTACAGCGTCGTCCGCAAGTAGACGAGCCTCAGGCGGCCCACCGTTAGCAGGCGAGCCCTCCGCGCTCAGCGCGCCGGAGGGCTCACGCTCATCTTCCTACGGGCCGCCCTAGCCCTTGAAGACCTGGGCGAAGGTCTGGGCAAACTCCTCGATCGACGTCGGCGTGGTGTTCTCCACGGAGCGCGCCTCGGTCGCTGCCACAAGCCCGTCATTGAAACCGCGGTAGAGGTCGACGAGCTGGCGTGCGGTGGTCGTAGTCATCCCCATCCCAACAAGAGCCTCCTCGGCCTCTTCATAGGGATGCTGCACGTAGCTCAAGTCGTCTCTACCCATGGCCGCACCGATCGCGCGTGTCACTTCCTCCAGCGAAACGTCGCGCGGCCCCAGCAGTTCACGCACCGACTTCCCAGAGAAATCCAGCTTTACGAGTCGCTCGGCCGCGTAGGTGCCGATATCCCGCGCCGCGATCATCGGAGCCGCCTTGTCGCCCTGCATTGGCCAACCGATCACGCCCATGGCGCGAATCGTGCCCACACTATGGTACAGGTTCTCCATGAAGAACCCGGGGCGCAGATGGAGGACGTTCACGTTCCCAAGCCTGTTGAGCCGTTCCTCCTGTTCGTGGAGGCCAACGACAACGCCCGTCCCCTGCGCGTGCTGTGCGCCCATACTGCTCAGGTTCACCACATGCTTGACGCCCGCCTCGTGGATCGCGGCCGTCAGGGACTCGCCGATCTGGCGCTGGTAGACGCGGTAGTCCGCGACGTCGAAGCGCGCCGGAATCATCGCGTACACCCCCACAGCACCGGAGAACGCGATCGTCATGGCCTGCGCGTCATCGAGCGAGCCCACAAAGGCCTCCGCGCCCTTGTCCACGAGAGGACGCAGGCGCTCCTCGCTGCGCCCGATCACCTGCACATCCTTCCCCGCCGCTAGCAGCGTCTCGGCGACCACACGTCCGGTATTCCCAGTTGCCCCGGTAACGACGTGCATCCTCTTAGTCCCAATCCCTTCCTAGAGGCAAAACAGCTGTAAAGGAAGCTAAACCTCTGACCCGTTCCGGATCGCGTCAAGGCTCCACCACCCCGGCTGCCCGCTCAGCGTCCCATATGTCGGCTCATCGCAGCCCGCGTGCCGTTCACCGCTCGGCGGTTGCCGGCCCGGCAGCACCCCTCTTAGTATCCCTGGGCGACGGCAACGACCCCGCCAACGGCAGCCCACACCAGCAGTGACTACGACGGACTTCGGGCGCTTGCTCGGCCGGCCACGCGTCAGGTGGCTCCTGGTCATCGGCTTCTGGACGTTTTTCGGCTCCCTGTTCGCGGTGGAGCTCTACCTCCTGAGCCGAGCTGAAGGTGGCTCCCTGACCCTTGGACCGGCCCTCATCCGGCACCTGGCGTGGTCCTATACATGGGCACTGTTCACGCCAGTGGTGCTGTGGCTGCGGAGGCGTTTCCCACTCGATCGTCACCGCTGGCCGAAGAGCCTGCTCGTGCACCTCGCCATATGCCTGCTCATGGCGCTGACCGGGTCGGTCGTCTTCGTGCTGGCGGGCCAGCTCACCGGTCTGTATCCCGGCGGCCTCAGCGTCCTGGCTGACCGGTCGCTGCTGCTGTTTGCGACTTGGCTGCACCTCGATCCGTTCCTCTACTGGCTCATCATAGGCCTGAGCTATGCCGCGCAGTACTACCGAGAGAGCCGGGAGCGACAGTTGAAGGCCTCACAGCTCGAGGCCCAGCTCAGCCGTGCACGTCTGCAGGCGCTGGAGATGCAGTTGCACCCCCACTTCCTGTTCAATGCGCTCCACACGATCGCGGGCCTCATCAGGACCCATAAGAGCGCACAGGCCGTTCGCGTGGTCAGCGGATTGGGCGAACTGCTGCGGCGTGCGCTGGACAGCGCCGGCGCGCACTTGGTGCCACTGAAACAGGAGATAGAGTTCGTCGAGCGCTACCTAGAGATCGAGCAGATCCGCTTCGGCGACCGATTGACTGTCGAGATGCGAATCGAGCCCGACACATGGGACGCACGCGTTCCCCACCTCATACTGCAGCCGCTGGTCGAGAACGCCATCCAGCACGGCATCGCGCCGCGCGCGGCGGGTGGGCGAGTCAAGGTCAGCGCACGGCGTGATGCCGAGCGGCTCCACCTTGCAGTGTGGGACGATGGACCCGGCCTACCTTCGAGTGCGCTGCAGCCGGTAACAGACGGTGTGGGCCTTGCTACGACCAAGGAGCGGCTCGAGCAGCTCTACGGCCGCGACCACACATTTAGTGTCGCCAACTCGGCAGATGGCGGCGTGTGCGCCGCGTTGGAGATCCCCTTCCAGTTGGCGACGGGCGAATGGCAGAGCGGGAGTTAGCAGCGTGGAGAAGATTCGCGCCCTGATCGTCGATGATGAGCCCATTGCCCGGGAGGGTATCCGGGTGTTGCTGCAGGATGACCCGGAGATCGAGGTGGTGGGTGAGTGTGGGGACGGAAGCGAGGCGGTCGAGGCGATCCAGGAGCTCTCCCCCGACCTCGTGTTCCTCGACGTCCAGATGCCCGAGTTGGACGGTTTCGGCGTGATCGAGGCCGTCGGGGCGGAGGCGATGCCGGTGGTCGTGTTCGTCACCGCCTACGATCAGTACGCGCTGCGCGCCTTCGATGTGGCGGCGCTGGATTACCTGCTCAAACCCTACGACGACGAGCGCTTCGCTACCGCCGTCCAGCGAGCGAAGTCGCAGATCCGCCGGGGCAAGGTCGGCGAACTCAGCCGCAAGCTGGTCGCACTGCTGGAAGGCCAGCTGGGAGAGACGGTCCCGCGCCCCGAGGCTGGCCCAACGGGGTATCTGCAGCGAGTGATGCTGAAGACGGGCGGTCGCGTCACCTTCCTGAAGATCGATGAGATCGACTGGATCGAGGCGGAGGGCGACTACGTGAAGATACATGTGGGGACGAGCTGGCATCTGCTCCGTGATACGATGAAGCGATTGGAAGAGCAGCTCGACCCGTCACGATTCGTGCGCATACACCGCTCGACGATCCTCAACATCGATCGGATCAAAGAGCTGCACCCCTATTTCCACGGCGACTACGTCGTCCTCCTCCACGACGGAACCGAACTCAAGCTGAGCCGCAGCCGCCGCCGCGCGCTGGAAGAGCGGCTGGGTTGGTGGCTCTAGCGCCCGGCCAGCCCTGCGCCCCGCGGCCGTTCATCCCGCGATAGCGTCGCTTCGTCTAGCCGAGATGACGGCTCGCCGACAAACCGTTCCCGTACGCTGGCGTCATCTCCTAAGATAGGCTCGGCGCGCGCGAGCGCGCCCGTCGTTGGGCCCGAGAGCTGCGTGCGCGCCCCAGAGAGGGGCTGGGTTCGGTGAAAGGCCCCCGCCCGGCGGCGACGGCGGCGAGAGGAAGTAGCCACTTACACCGTACTTGCACCGTAGCCGCGTCGGGAACCCGCGATCACCCCCGCGTACTGGTGGGCTGCTTCCTCTTGTCGCCAGCTAAATGGCTGAGGGGACCGACCCGACGCCGCAAGCTTCAGTAGGCGGATCGTGTGGCGGCGCCTGCAGGGCCGCAGGCAGGTGAGCCTCTCCTCTCCGGCTCGGTGAAGTCTTCTCCCGGCGCCGAGTCAGCCGCCACACACTCTTCTCCAGTGCAGCTCCATCGGATTAGAGGGCGGACCGCAGATGGCATCCATGTGGGCGAGCGCCGAGGCCTCGTGTTGCGCCAGGCACATAGATGTGTAACGATAGGGCGATGAGTAAGCCTGCGGAATTCAGACCGGAGCTCAAACGGCCACGTAAGAGACTCCGCATACCTATTCTCCGGGCGCTGCTGCTCGCCCTGGCGCTCGTCCCCTACAGCGTCAAGGTCTCGTCCGGTCCCGTGGGCGGGGAGGGCCAGTTGATCACCACGCGGACGGGCTCGCGCATCCTGCAGGGAAGGCTCAGAGACCAGGCTCGCAGGTACTTTGACATCTACGCAATGATCATCCCCTGGCGCGTGAAGCTCGAACTACGATGAGGTGACGGCTGTGGGCGAGCAGGAACTGAGCGAGCAGGCCGACAGCGAGAAGGTGCGCCTGGACAAATGGCTCTGGGCGGCGCGCTTCTTCAAGACACGCTCGCTCGCCGCCAAAGCGATCATCGGCGGCAAGGTGCAGGTGAACGGTCGGCGTGCCAAGCGCGCGTCCAGCCTTCACGTCGGCGACCGCGTGCGCGTCCGCAAGGGCCCGACCGAGTTCCAGCTCATCGTCCGGCGGCTATCCGAGCGGCGCGGACCCGCCAGCCAGGCGGCCACCCTCTACGAGGAAACGCCCGAGAGCATGACGGAGCGGCAGCGCCTGGCGATGCTGAAGAAGGCGGCGCCGAGCTTCGAATTCCGCGAGAGAGGCCGCCCGAGCAAGAAGCAGCGGCGACAGCTGCAGCGCTTCAAGCATGGGTCCCGAGACTGACCGCTGTACGACAGCGCAGCAAAGAGCCAGGGGCCGGCGCCACGGGCGACCGGCCCCTTCACTTTGCGGAATCATCGGTAGGCTATCTGGAGGGAAAGCCGTCCAGTGCCATTTGGACAGCGAGGAACCGAGCGCCCGTCAAGCCGCAGCCGTGGCGCCCGGGCCCTGCGCTTCTCTCCCTCCGCAGTCTCCATCCACTGTCAAACAGCCGTACCCGAATCGTGTGCCCTATCTCCGCCCTCTCCACCTAGTTAGATGCTGCCCAACCCCGAAAGGTTGCCGCACGCTTGCCCAACGGGGCTCATCTTGAGAACGCCCGCAGCCGACCCGAGGATCCTTCAAAGCGTGACCCGCAGCCCGGGAGGTTTTGCCAGGCACGACCGATCGAGCGGAAATTGACTATGGGCACTTCTGCACTTCTTCAGGGAGAGGCAAGCGATGGACTTCGAGCTTGGACGCACGCTGGAGATCCTCAGGCAGACCCCGGGCACGTTACGTTCGCTGCTGGGCGGGCTGTCAGAGGAATGGATCAGCGCCAACGAGGGATCCGACACCTGGAGCGCCTTCGATATCGTCGGTCACCTGATCCACGGCGACGAGACGGACTGGATCGCCCGCCTCGAGATCATCCTCGAGCATGGCGAGGCGGAAACGTTCACGCCCTTCGACCGCTTCGCCCAGTTCGAGAAGAGCAAGGGCAAGTCGCTGGCGGAGCTGCTGGACACTTTCGAGGCACTGCGGCAGGAGAACCTGCGGACGCTGGAGGAGCTGAACCTGCAGCCCCAGCAGCTCGACCTCACGGGCATGCATCCCGAACTGGGTCGGGTGACGCTGCGCCAGCTGTTGGCCACGTGGGCGGTTCACGACCTGGGGCATATCTTCCAGATCGCGCGCGTGCTGGCGAAGGCGTACGCTGCGCAGGTGGGGCCTTGGGGGGTCTATCTGCGAGTGCTCCGCAGCTAGCGCTGGACCACTATGGTCGTGCTGGGGCGCTTGGCGCCCCGGCGCTCTCTACCCGCGCTTGTAGAGCCCGACCAGCTGGCCCTCTGCCAGGATGTGGCCCTCCATCGCCCGCAGCAGATCGGCCTTGCTCGCACCGGTCGGCAGGCCCGGCTCGATGTCGAGGGCGTAGAACTTGAAGAAGTAGCGGTGCGGCTTCCCAGGAGGCGGGCAGGGACCTCCGTAGCCGCTCCGCCGGAAGTCGTTGACGCCCTGCTTCGCACCCTCCGGGGTGACCTCGCTCGGCGGCATGCCCTCCGGCAGCTCGGAGAACTTGGGGGACAGGTCGTAGAGAACCCAGTGGACCCAGGTGCCGACCGGCGCGTCTGGATCGTCGCAGATGAGCGCCAGGCTCTTCGCCTCGGCGGGCATGCCCGTCCACCTGAGCGGCGGTGAGAGGTCCCTGCCCTCGCAGGTGTACTGGGTCGGGATGAACCCTCCCTCCTCGAACGCAGCGCTGGTGAGCTTGATCGACATGGCGGTACTCCTCGGATCGCTTGGCTCGGCTGGAACTCGGTGATCGGCCCTGCTCTCAAATCTAGGCGCGGCCACCCGCCCGAGCGAGCTGGTGGGGCGGGTGTGACTCGAAACGCTGCAACCGCGAGAAGCGAGCGCCCGGCCGGACAACCAGCCGGGCGCTCTCACGATCTCAGCGCCGCTATGACGTCAGCGCGAGCCGCCGGAGCTCATCGACGTGAGCTCCTTGTTCCCCATGCCGCCGCCCATCGCCGCCGCGAGCCGGAACTCCCTGAGCACGATGTGGTGTGGCGCCTGCTTCATGACGTGAATCGTCGAGGTGCCGGCCTCATCACCATCGAGAGGTATGAGCTCCACGACGAAGGTCTCGAACGTGCCCGCCGCGCACTCGGCCGTCTCACTTCCCTTCACTGTCAGCCGCATGGGCCGGACCCGCTGTCCCTCCGGGTCGAAGCTGCGCAGCGTCGTTTCATAGCCCTCGGCCAGCGGCAGACCGGCTATGGATAGCTCCAGCCCGGCACCGCCTGCGAACACCGGTGCAGCGAGCTCCACGTCGACCGGCCGCGTCTGACCTGGCATGCCGATCTCGCCAGTGATCGCCATCTCGCTGTAGTTGAGCCTCATCACGCCCATACCGCCCACCGAGTGGCGTACCGGAGTCAACGTAGCCCGGTCCAACTCCAGCGAATCGATCACGGTGCCCATGGGCAGAGTCGACACGTCGATCACCCGCCAGACCTCGCGGCCGTCCACGGTCGCGGGCTCGATCGTCCGCGTCGCCTGGATGGCCAGCTCCTGGCCCATGACCTGCAGCGTCGTCGTATAGCCCAGCGTGCCCGCCTGTATCACGCTGCCCCGCGCGAGCGGGAGCGGTGCCGTCTCCGCCTCGGCAGCGGCGAGGCTGATCTCCGGTAGCACGACGCTATTCACATCGACGGTCAGCGCCGCCAGCCTGGCCGCGATCGGCTCGGGCATCTCCTCCTGGTGACGACCCAGCAGATGGTGGGCGAAGAACTGCTCCAGGGCTACGGCCAGGGCGAGGCGGTTCTCCTCGCCGGCGAACCCGTGTCCCTCGTCGGGGGCGAGCATGTACTCCACCTCACGGCCCAGGTCGCGCAGCGCCACAACGATCTGTTCGGACTCGGCCTTGTTCACCCGCGGGTCGTTCGCCCCCTGGACCACCAGCAACGGCGCCGTGATGTTCTCCGCCGAGAACAGCGGCGACTGCGCCAACAGGCGCTCATGGTCCTCGGGGTCGTCCGGGTCGCCCACGCGGATGTCGAACATCTTCTTGACGGGTGCCCAGTAGGGCGGGATCGACTTGAGCAGCGTGATCAGGTTGGATGGGCCGACGTAGGAGATACCCGCCGCGTACACATCGGGCGTGAACGCCACTCCTGCCAGGGTCGCGTAACCGCCGTAGGAGCCGCCGAAGATGCCCACACGGTTGGGGTCGGCGATTCCCTCGTGGATTAGGTACCTCACGCCGTCCGTGATGTCGTGCTGCATGATGCCAGTGCCCCACTCGTTATTCCCGGCGTTCAGGAACGCCTTGCCGTAGCCCGTCGAGCCCCGGAAGTTGGGCTGCAGCACGGCGTAGCCACGGTTGGCGAGGAACTGGGCGTAGGGATCATAGCCCCAAATGTCGCGCGACCACGGGCCGCCGTGCGGCAAGATGACCACCGGCAGGTTCCGCGGCTCGGCGCCCCGCGGCACGGTGAGGTACGCGGGGATCTCCACACCGTCGCGCGCCTTGTAGCGTATCGGCTTCACGAAGGCGAGGTGCTCGCTGGGCAGCTCCGGGCGCGAGCGGTAAAGCAGCTCGACCTCTTCGGTGTCCTGGTTATAGAGGTACATCGAACCCGGGTCCACATCGCGCGTGACCGTGACGAGCACCAACCGCTCGTCCTCCGTCGACGAGCCCAGGTAGATCTCGCCCTCCGGCAACTTCTGTCGCAGGACCTGCAGGGCGTGTTCGACCTCGGCGGTCTTCGGGTAGATGCGCACCCGGTCGCCGACATAGAACGTGGCGATCAGCTCCTCCGTGGCGTCCGAGAACGCCGCGCCGCCGAAGTCCACCCGGCTCTCGGGGTCCGACTCGACGAACTGCTCCGCGCCCGTTTCCGGGTCGAAGAGGATGAACCGCGCCAGATCCACATCCTCACCCTTGTTGGTGATCATGTAGACCCGCTGACCATCCTTGTGGAAGCGGACCGGCCCGCAGTTCTCCTCGCTGCTGCAGGAGTAGACCTCGGTGAGCGTCTCGCCGTCCACACGCAGGACATGCGTGCCGCCCTCGGGACCCATCCTGACCGCCAACCGCACGTTGCCCTCGAGGTCGGTCTCCCAGCCGGCGATGCTCTCCGTATTCTGGATGATGAGCTGGCGCTCGCCGGTGTTCAGATTGACACGGTACACATCGTGGACCTGCGGATCGCGGTCGTTCAGGCCGACGACGATCTTGTCCGGCGTCGCCTCGGGCACGGCGTAGATACGCGCCTGCACGTTCTCGTAGGGCGTCAGGTCACGCGCCGGCGGCACGCCCGTCGCCTCCTCCGCAGCGGCAGCGGGATCGACCGCGTAGACGTGCCAGTTCTCGTTGCCGCCCTTGTCCTGCACGTAAAGGACGTAGCGGCTGTCCTCGCTCCAGAAGTAGCCGCGCACCGGCCGCTCGGTGTCAGCCGTGATCGGGCGCGCGGCGTCGAACGGCTCCTCCGTCCGCTTCACCCAGATGTTCATCACGTCCCTGTACGGCTTGCGGAACGAGATGAAGCGGCCGTCCGGCGAGATCTGCGCGCCACTGATCTCCGGGTCGCCGAAAAACAGCTCGCGGTCGATGAGCGGCGGCAGCTGGTCGAGGTAGGCGGTGTTCGGTTCCTGGGCGAGCGCGTGACCGGACACGCCCAGAAGAGCACCGACGGCGAAGGCAAGCAGAATCCGTCTCATCTGGAAACCTCCTCTTGCTGACTGATGACTGTCCCGGCGTCGCCAATTGAACCGCCACAGGCCTGCGGCGCAAGCGGGGATAGCCGATAAGGCCTTGGACGGTTCCTGCAGACCTTGATCTCTAGGTCCCTGACGCACAGGATGTCTTCGAAGGCGTAGGCTGCATCTTCCGACCGCTTCTCAAAGTCCGGCGTGTTCGCCAGGTCTGCAGCTGGACACCCCGGCTGGCGCGGTCACCCTTCTACGGAGCGCAAGGCCCGATGAAGCTGGTCTACTTCATTAAGGATACCCGCGGCGGCGAGATCAGGATCGGCGTCGCCCGGAAGCGCCGGCTGGACATGCGACTGCAGCAGCTGCAACTGGGTAACCCGGGAGAACTGAAGTTGCTCGGTGTGATCCGGGCCAGGAACGCACGCGCCCTCATGCGCGAGTTGCACACGACGTTCTCGGATGCGCATGTGCGCGGTGAGTGGTTCAAGCCCGCGCCCGAATTGGAAACGTACATCCGCTCGCGGGCCGTGATGCCTTAGGAGACAGGGAGCGAAGGTGAGCCTCCCTCCGGCCAGACAAGCTTCAGCCGCTTGCTGAGTCTCTGCAGCAGCACCTGACGCCGTTTCTCGTACTGCCTCTCGCGCCGCGCCGCACCGAGCGCGGCCTTCATGTAAGGCCAGACGAACGCCACGCCCGCACCGATATACCACCCGGGGATATCGATCGACATCCCCGTTAGACCTCTGATCACGGCCTCGCCGAACAGCGAGAGCGTCAGCCATCCTGTGATCCCACCGCCGAAGAAGCTTCCGAAGGCGTGGCCAACGACATCGGTCGGGAACGCGGCCGCCGCGTCATACTTCTTCTTCATTGCCACATAGGCGGGCACGAACTCATTCGTGATGATGTGCGCCTGCTCGTAGCTGATCGCTGGCACGGCGCGTCCACTTCTCTCACGCAGCCGGTCCAGATAGTCCAGCGTCCTCTCCCTCAAGATTGTCACATCGGTTGTGGTTTCCACTTCGTGGGCCAGAAATGACTCCACGGCACCCAGGATACCTTGAGCTTCCAACACGGAGGTGAGACTGGTCGACTGAACGACTCGCTCCAGTGCCTGCGTCCGGTCACGTTGCTGTGCCTCGAGCCCTTCCACAGTCAGCGACGTCACGTTGGTCACATGCCGGACCGCCGTGATGAGCCTGTCGACCAGCTCGTTCAGGACTTTCTGCTCCCACGCTCTTCGGGCCGCCGCGGGGTCGGACGGCAGCTCGAGGCTCTCCCGAGCACGGCTCCCACCCTCGAACAGGTGCTCATCCTCCAGCGCCTTCACTTCCCGCTCGGCCGCCTCCAGCACCTTGATCTGCATGGTGGTGCGGACAGCCTCATCCAAGAGGCTGTAGAGACCTCGCTCGACAGCGGTGATCTCCGCGCCGACCCGACGGTTCCGCGGCAGCGAGTAGTCGTGCGACAACACGGACGCGCCATCGCCGACGTTGATTCTGATCCTCCCCAGCGAGGGACCGGGAAGCACGAACCACCTCTTCCGCTCGATCACCTCATAGCTGACCATGATGAGGGTCCCACTCACGTCGAAGAACGTGGAGTTGTTCTTGTCTGCGTAGACCGTTGGGAAGAGCGTGGTCATGCGACCCAAGACACTGACACGACGGGCTGATGATCCGTCCTCATTTGCGCTAGAATACGGCTGGTGATATGCGCGCTCAAGGCTTGGACTCGATTCGCCTCAGCTGCGGTCGACTTGCCGCTCATGAATCGCGCGAACCGTCTCGATGGTATCCGCTTGCTCAGGACGCTTGTCGGGCCGGTAGCGCTTGACCCGGGCGAAGCGCAGCGCGAGACCGCCCGGGTACGTGGGGCTGGTCTGGATGTCGTTGAACGCGATCTCCACCACCAGCTCTGGGCGCACGTGTACGGTCCACTCATCCCGGGCGACCTCGAGCTCTTGAAGCCGCCGCTTCTGCCACTCCAGCATCTCGTCGGTCATTCCCTTGAACGTCTTGCCCAGCATCACGAAGCCGCCCGTAGCCGGATCGCGGGCGCCCAGGTGGAGATTGCTGAGCCAGCCACGGCGGCGACCGGAGCCCCACTCGGCGGCGAGCACGACCAGGTCCAGCGTGTGGGCCGGCTTCAGCTTCAGCCAGCTCTGACCGCGGCGGCCCGCCTCGTACGGGGCGTCGAGCGCTTTCGCCATAATGCCTTCATGACCGGCGGCGAGGGCGCCCTGGAGAAAGGCCTCGCCCTCCTCCGCATCACCGGTCACGGTGGGTCGGCTGATCGCTGAGGCTCGCGCCGTCGAGATAGAGCACGTCGAAGTAGTAGGCACTCAGCGGTAGCTCCCGCTGCATGCGTGCCACGTCCAGCTTGCGGCCGAAGCGGCGCATCGTCACCTGGAACGGCTGCGGCTTGCCATCCGGACGGAAGGCGAGGTGTAGACCCGCACCTCCCCGCCGGCGCGATGCACCTGGACACGGGCGCCGTCGAGCTTGTACTCCAGCGCCGCGTTCTCCAGGCGTCGAAGCGCGTCTTCGATCTCGTCCACCGTCTGCGCCAGCATCGGTTGCACCGGCCGGAAGAGCTGGATGGAAAAGCGGGCGAGCGCTTGGGCCCCTTCCAGAAGGGCGGCGGCGGCGACCTCGGGCAGGGCGCCGGAGAACATATGGGCGCGGCGAACGGCCGAGGCAGGCACGTCTGCGGCGCGCGCGATGGCCTCGACCATCACACCCTGCAGCGCGCCCTGCCTCAACTCACCCAGCAGCAGGCGGGCAAGGAACTCCTGCTCCTCGCGGGTGCCGCGGGCTAACAACTCGCGCAACAAGCGACCACGCTTGCCGGTCGAGCCGGGGCCGCTCAGCGAAGCGATGCGGTCGAGCGCGGCGTCAACCTCGAGAAGGGAGAGCGTCGGCGCGGCGGCCGAGGCGTCGGGGAATGCTGCCTCCAGCATCGCCGGCCCGATTCCGATCCGGCCCTGCGGCAACTCGCCGGACAGGTAGGCGACGGCAACGGGTACTTCCCGGTCTGAGAGTCT
>Ga0111181_1055_pt1 | contig 23065 bp, 16 predicted proteins | sample DeeMarSWOR324_28_FD_80236 | JGI IMG/M metagenome (GOLD analysis project Ga0111181, IMG submission 80236) | Gemmatimonas sp. SM23_52
CGAACGCTCGCCGACAACGCAGCGATCAGGCAGAAGCTGGACGCTCTGGAACTCGCACCGCCCGAGTTCCTCAAGATCCCGCTAGAGGGGGGCGTCGAGCTCAACGCTTGGCTGATCAAGCCGCCGGATTTCGACCCTGGCCGGCGCTACCCGCTGCTCATGTACGTCTACGGCGGCCCCGGCTCACAGACGGTCAGCGACTCCTGGGGCGGCGACCGTTACCTCTGGCACCAATTCCTGGCGCGTGAGGGCTACCTGGTGGCCAGCGTGGATAACCGGGGCACGGGCGCGCGCGGTGCGCGGTTCAAGAAGATGACGTACCTGAACCTTGGTAGGTACGAGTCGCAGGACCAGATTGCGGCAGCGCGCCACTTCGCCGCACTGCCCTATGTCGACGCTGGCCGCATCGGGATCTGGGGATGGAGCTACGGCGGCTACATGGCCGCGCTCTGCATTCTGAAGGGTGCCGATGTGTTCCGGGCGGCGATCTCGGGCGCACCCGTGACCGACTGGCGGCTCTACGACACGATCTACACGGAACGCTACATGCGCACACCTCAGGAGAACCCCGACGGCTATGCCGAGAGCGCACCGCTGGCCTACGCCGACCGCTTGCAGGGCCGCCTGCTGCTCATTCACGGCACCGGCGATGACAACGTGCACATGCAGAACACGCTCCAACTGGTCGAGCGGCTGATCGAAGCCGACAGACAGTTCAAGCTGCGTCTCTATCCCAACGAGCCGCACGGCATACGCGGCGAGACGAAGCGCGTCAATCTCTACACCCTGATGACGGAATTCTTGCAGGAGAACCTGTAGAGAAGAAGATGCCCCCGCAGCCCCGGTCGGGGCTGCGGGGGCACGGCCGGTGTACCCCGCTCCCAACCTTTCCTACTTCACATCCGATTCCAACTCATAGTCGATCCGCCACGGCGGCAGGTCGCTGTGCCCCTCCTTCAGGAAATGGTCGAACCAGCGCAGCATCCGCAAGCTGAAGTCGTAGCGCGATGCCGCCCGTCTGAATCCGTGCGGCTCACCCTGGTAGAGCACGAGCCGCACAGGGACGTCTGCTCTGACCTTGAGGGCCCTGTACATCTCCAACGATTGGCCCGGGTGCACCCTGGCGTCCTCGCTGCCGTGAGCGATGAGGAGTGGCGTCCGGGCGTTGTCCACGTGGCGCACCGGACTCCGCTCCAAGAAGAGGTCCAGGTTCTCGTAGGGGTTGGTGAGCCAGTGTACGAGCTCCAGCTCCTTATAGATGTCGCTCGTACCCGTCTTCGACAGTTGATCCGAGACGCCGTAGCGCATGACGCCAACGGCAAAGCGTCCGCTGTGACGTGTCGCGGCCCAGCCGGTGAAGTAGCCACCGTAGGAGCCACCGGTGATGCCTACACGCTCGGGATCGGCCAGCCCGCGCTCGATCAGGAAATCGATTCCGGCCAGCACGTCATCGAACTCCGCGCCCATGCCATCACCCTGGTCGCCCTTGGAGAAGGCCACCCCGCGCCCGGTGCTCCCGCGATAGTTGGGATAGAAGACGGCGTAGCCCCGGCCCGCCGCCACCTGACCCGGGGTCGCGTACTCAGTCAGCCAGCCGTTCTTGTAGTGCGACTCGGGACCGCCGTGAGCCACAACGATCGTGGGTATCCGCTCGCCCTCCCGCTGCTCCACTGGATGTATCAGCAGGCCCTCGATCTCGAGACCGTCGCTCGCACTCCAGCGCACGATCTCCTGCTCGCCGAAGCGGATCTCCGAGAGCCACGGGTTGCAGTCGCTCAGGTGGATCGGGCTGGCACGCCGGTCCACTCTGAGCGCGAACACCTCTGCTGGCGTCGTCGGCGACTCGGCGACGAGCGCCAGCCGACGCCCCCTCTCATCGAGACTCAGCGCGTCGATCACCGGATCCGTGCCCTCGTACAGCACCTCCGCGCCCCGACCATCCACTCGCACACGACCCACGCGGCTGCCGACACCGATGCTCGCTAGGTAGACGACCCTGCCGTTGGCAGCGAACCAGAAGTCCTGCACGTGCCCCTCCAGCTCCGGCAGCAGATCGCGATACTCGCCCCCCTCCGGCCGCACTACCATCAGTCGACCTTCCCGGGGGTCGTTGATATCGACGCCCGAGACCAGCGCGATCGCTCTGCCATCCGGCGACCAGCGGAAGCTTCCGAGTTTGCCCGGATTGTCGAGGTTGGACAGCACGGCACCGGACACTGCATCGACCACGTGCAGGCGCCGAAACATGTACCGGTCGTCGGTCAGCGGCGTAGGTGCCAGGTCCGTCAGCAGGCGGTCGCCGTCAGGTGCCCACGCGACGCCCCACGGGTGGCCAGGTACATCCTCGAGCATGCGGACCTCCCCCGCCTCGCCACCTGGACCCGCCGGCAGCTCCAGCACGTAAAGCCGACGCGGACGCCAATCCTCCTCGTAGACCTCCTGGTCGAAGCCCTGCTTGCCCAGATCCTGCAGATCCGCAGGAAGCGGCTCCTGAGCCACGAACGCGATCGCCCGGCCATCCAACCGCCAATCGAAACCCTCGATGCTCGCGTCGTGCTGGTAGAGCCGCCGGCTCTCGCCGGCTGCTGCAGGGATCACGTAGATCGCACGGTGCTCGTCACCTTCTCGTCGGGCCAGGTAGCTCACGTAGCTACCATCCGGACTCCAGCGCAGGTGGCCAACATTCACCGCGCCCGAGACGAAGGGCCGGTCATCCGACCCGTCGAAGCTCACGACGTGCAGCTCGCTGTAGGCCGCGCCGTCCTCATCACGGCCCGGCTCACGGGGAACGCTGAGCGTGTAGGCGATCGCTGACCCGTCCGGACGAATCGCCACCTCGCCGACCGTTCGGACACGTGCCACATCCTTGGGCGTCAGCACCCGCCGCTGCCCGAGGTCCTGTTGCGCAAGCGACGCCTGCAGCCGAGTGGGTAGTAGACCACCAACGCCAAGAATGGCGCAGAGCGCCAGCAGCAAGATGTTAGCCAGCCGCGTCATCGATGCCTCCGTCAGTTTCCACTCGTCGTGAGCGGAAGTTTTTGTTATCTTTACGGCCCGGTCCAGCGTGAGTGACGAACCGACCACGCTTCCCCCCGCCGGCAACTCGCCAAGACAGCCTATTTCGCCAGCGCCACGTCTCGTCGCGACGGCGCTGCTCCCTGGTGAGGCGGAGAGAGGATGATAACCGCCCCGGGCAAAGACCACCAAGAGCCTAGCATGCCCGAGTCAGTCCCCTCCAGGACTTCGGCCCGGCAGAGCCTGTCCCGCAGCCTCATCACGCCGTTGGCGCCCATACAAGCGGTGCTAACGGCCATCGCGCGGAGAGCACAGCGCCTCTGGTTAGTCCTGCACCGCGCATCGCGCTACCGCCGCCTCTTCGATCACGTTCCCATGGCCCTCTACCTCACCGCGCCGGATGGAACCATCCTCGACGCCAATCCCGCCATGGTGCAGCTGCTCGGCTATCCGGACAAGAAGAGCTTTCTGGAGCTGAACGCCTTCGATCTGTTCGCCGAACGTGACGTCCGCCGCAGCCAGATGGCGCAGATCGACCAGGAGAACGTCGTTCGCGACTACGAGATGCAGCTGCGCCGGCGCGACGGCAGGCTGATCTGGGTGCTGGACCAGGTCCGCGCTGTCCGGGACGCGAGTGGCCGCGTGCTGTTCTACGAGGGAGCACTACAAGACATCACCGAGCGCAAACTCGCCCAAGAACAGCTCCAGCAGACTAACGAGAAGCTGCGTGCCTTGATTGAGGCCTCGCCGCTGGCGATCCTCGCCCTCGACCGCGAGGGGAACCTGGTGGGATGGAATCGTGCCGCCGAGCAGATGTTCGGCTACCGCGAGGCTGAGGTCCTCGGCAAGCCCCTTCCCCTGGTGCCCGACGATGAGCGCAAGAGGTTCGATGCGCTCCGCCAACGACTGATGCGTGGCGAGCGGCTCCACGAGATCGAGGTGCGCCGGCAGCGACGCGACGGAACGTTGATCGACGTGGCGGTCTCCGCCGGGCCGCTGCGCGACGCCACAGGGTCGGTGATCGGCATGATCGGCGTGGTCGCTGACGTCACAGGACGCAAGCGAGCCGAGGAGACCCAGCGTCGGCTGGCCGAGATCCTCGAGGCGACACCCGACCTCGTGGGAATCGCCACGCCGGATGGCCACCTTGTCTACATGAACCGCGCCGGCAGGAAGATGCTCGGCATCGCTGAGGACACCGACCTCGTCGGCGTGCCCATCTGGGACTTCCTGCCCGAAAAGGACGGTGCGACGCTCCGCGATGAGGCGATTCCGGCGGCTATCGAGACGGGTACCTGGACGGGCGAGCTTCATTTCGCCCGCAGTGACGGACGCGAGTTCCCGGTTTCGCTCGTCCTCATCGCCAACCGAGCACCGGAGGGCGAGGTCGCCTTCATATCGGGGGTCGCGCGGGACTTGACCGAGCACAAAGCCCTCGAGCAGCGTCTCCAGCAGGTTCGTACTATGGAGGCCATCGGCCGACTCGCCGGCGGCATCGCTCATGACTTCAACAACCTGCTGACCTCGATCATAGGCCATAGCGATCTCCTGCTGCGGCACCTCCCAGACGACCAGAACCGCACAGATCTGGAAGAGATCAAAGCGGCCGGCCAGCGTGCGGCGACACTCACCCACCAGCTGCTCGCCTTCAGCCGCCGCCAGGTCATGCAGCCACGGCCCGTCGATCTGAACGCCATCATCGCCGACCTGAACTTGCGCCTGGAGGAGATGGCCGGCGACAGGATCCACTTGGCCGTGGAACTCGACAGCTCGCTGGGGCGAGTAAAGGCCGATCCGGTCCAGCTCCAAGAGATCATCGTGAGCCTGGCAGAGAACGCCTGCGACGCCATGCCCACGGGTGGCCGCCTGACCATTCGGACAGCCCATTTCGACGTCGGCCTCACCCCGGAGGCGGTGCGTCACCTGGACTTCCTAGAGCCGGGACCCTACGCGGTCATCTCGGTAGTCGACAACGGCTGCGGAATGGATGAGGAAACGCTCACCCGCATCTTCGAGCCCTTCTTCTCGACCAAGAAGGAGGTGAAGGGCATCGGTCTGGGCCTGCCTACCGTTTACGGGATCGTCCAGCAGAGCGGCGGCGACATCTGGGTGGAGAGTGCGCCCGCTCAAGGCACCACCGTCACAGTCTACCTGCCGGCCATCGAGGAGCAGCTCGACGCGGGCACAGGCACAGAGCCAATCGACGAGTCGCAGGGGGATCAGCGCACGATCCTGCTCGCCGAAGATGAACCTGCTGTCCTCACCCTCGCCGCCCGCGTGCTGCAGTCGCGAGGCTACACAGTCATCCAGGCGCGCGACGGCGTCGAGGCGCTCGAAATCCAGCAAGCGCACCCCGGCCACATCGACATGCTGATCACCGACGTCGTCATGCCACGCCTTGGTGGCGCGGAGCTTGCCGAACGGCTGCGAAAGTCACGCCCGAACACCCGGGTCATCTACATGTCGGGCTACACGGACAACAAGACGGTGCGCGACATGATGGCGAACAAGGACGTGGCGTTCCTGCGCAAACCCTTCACACCTTCAGCGCTGCTCGAGTTGGCGCGCCGCGTGCTGAGCGAAGAACGCCGAAAATCAGCCTGACGACAGCCGCGCCACTTCATCCAGTACGAATTCCGCGAACGGTATCGCACAGGTGAATGCCGGCGACACGGCGTTGAGCACGTGCAGCGAGCGCTCGTCACCCTCAAGGCGAAAGTCGTTCTCCAGCCGATACTCCTCGACATCGACGAGCTGCGCTCGAATACCTGCCGCACCCCAGCCCGTGAAGCAGTCCGTCCGCACCCCCTCCGCTAAGCTCGCCGCCTCGCTCACCAGCCTCGGTCTGTAGTAGTTGGGCAGCTCTCGCAAGGCGATCGTACGAAAGCCCCCGCGGTTCCGCACAAACATGTACCCCTCCAGGCCGATGACCTGAAGGAACTCCTCGAGCTTGAAGTTCTCGAAGATCCCGTACTGCTCGCGCCAGAGCGCCGGCACGGCGTTGGGACCGAGCGTGACGTGCCCGTCCACAGCTACGGTGAGGTGCACTCCTAAGAACGGGGTCCTGAGATCAGGTACGGGATAGATGTTGGTGCGCAGCTTGTAAGACCCCGGCGCCGCGTGAAGGTAGAGCCCCTTGAACGGCAGGATGCGGTAGCGCTGGGCGAATCCGAAGTCACGCGCGACCCGATCGGCATATAGCCCCGCTGCATTCATCACATAGCCGACCGGCATTCGACCTCGCGAGGTCAGCACCTCCCTACCCGCTCGCCCGACGTACGCGGTACCCGTGAGCACTTGCACGCCGCCGTCCTTGGCGCCTTTCAGGAAGGACGCCACGATCTCAGCCGGATCGACAGTGGCCGTGCTGGGAGAGTAGAGGGCCCGCTCGTGCGTCTTGGCTCGCGGCTCGATCGCCTGCGCCTGCGCCGCGCTGAGCTCCTGCAGCTCGACACCGTTCCGCTGCGCCCTGTGCAGCAGCTCGTCAAGCACGGCCAGCTCGCTGGCATCCTTCGCGACGACCAGCTTGCCACAGCGGTTGATGCGCAGGCCACGCTCGTGACAGTACTCGCTCAGGCGCGCGTTCCCGTCCCGAGTAAACCGCGCCTTGAAGCTGCCGGCCGTGTAGTAGAACCCGGCGTGCAGCACGCCGCTGTTGCGCCCACTCGCATGCAACCCAAGGCGCGCTTCCTTGTCGATCAGGGTCACGCGCGCATCCGAGTAGCGGCGCTTCGCCTCCAGCGCCACCCGCAGACCTATGACGCCGCCACCTATGACCAGGAAATCGCTTGCCGCGAGAGTCGCCAAGCTAGTGAGCGCTAGTCGGCCAGTGCCTCCGCCGGCTTCAGCGTAACCGGCTCCGGGCCGAGCTCCTGCAAGCGGAACGCCTTCGCCGCCTCGATCGCCAGCAACAGGCCGAGCAGGAAGAGAACCGCTGCGATCACGCCAATCAGCGAGAAGCGAAAGTCGAAGATCAGCCTTCCCAGCGCCGTCATCGTCATCACCAGCATGAACGCCATCGGCAACCCGGTGAAGGCCCACGTACGGCCGGTCCGCTTGAGCCAGACCGTCACCGCCAACAGCGCCAGCGCCGCCAGCAGCTGGTTCGTGGCCCCGAAGACCGGCCAGACCGCCCGCCAGGCGGGGAGCACCTGGCCCGTCTCTGGATGCGTGTACGTCACGAAGACGAGGTAGGCCGGCAGGATCAGGGTGACGACTGTGGCCAGGATCCGGCTCTTAGCATCGTTCTTGTCCCAACCGAACGCCTCCTGCACGATGTAACGGCACAAGCGCGTACACGTGTCCAGCGTCGTGAGCAGGAAAGTGGACAGCGCCAGCAGGCCGAAATGCGCGCCGAAGCGCTGCGGTATGCCGAAACTCGTCAAGAAGCGGCCAATCCCGGTCGCGTAGATCTCGACCGGGTCAGCGCGAAAGCCGGCTATCCCGAACGGCAGGATCATCACCGCAGCCAAGGCGATCACCGCCACCACACCCTCGATCAGCATCGCCCCGTACCCCACGCGCTGCGTGTCCGTCTCGCAGCGGATCTGCTTCGCTGTCGTCCCGCTCGCCACGATCGAGTGGAAGCCGGAGCAGGCGCCGCAGGCCACGGTGATGAACAGGATCGGGAAGACTGGACCCAGATGCGTCACGCCAAGTCCCGTCACCTGACCCGGGCGCACCCAGGCTGGCCACTGGCTGCTGAGCTCGACTGCACCGGTCAGGGCACCGATCAACAGGCCGGCGCCCGAGCCGACCACCGACAGATAGAGCAACCAGCTGGAGAGGTAGTCGCGCGGCTGCAGCAGGATCCACACCGGCGTGATCGATGCGACCAGGCAGTAGAGGAGCAGAATCACGTCCCAGCTGTTCTTCTCAGCGCCCGCAAGTCGCGGAAGCAGGCCGCCCTCCACACTCAACACGTCGCCCACATAGATGGCCAGCAAGACGAGCGGCAGGAAGATCAGGGTCCCCGTCTTGATGCCGAGCCCGCGCCGCATCGCCACGTAGCCCATGACCAGGGCGAGCGCCACGAAGATGATGGCCGAGATCGCCACGCCACTGCCATTCATCTCCACGTTCACGAACGTGGCCGCCGTCAGATCCATGAAAACGACGATCACATAGATGAGCGTCAGCCAGATGAAGGCGAGGAAGAGCTTGTAGGCGGTCGGCGTGATGTACTGCTTCGCCAGCTCCGCCACAGACTTCGCTTTGTGGCGAACCGATGCGATCGCGGCACCGAAGTCGTGCACGCCGCCTACGAAGATCGAGCCGACAACGATCCAGACCAGCGCCGGCAGCCAACCGAAGTAGAGACCGGCCAGGATCGGCCCTACGATCGGGCCCGCGCCGGCGATGGATGAAAAGTGGTGCCCCAGCAGGATCTGCGTCTTGGTGGGCACGTAGTCGACGCCGTCATATTGCCCCTCCGAGGGCACCAGGTGCCGATCGTTGAGCCCGTAGACCCGCCTCATCCAGCCGCCATAGATGCGGTAGGCGATCCAGAACAACGCGATGACTGTCAGCAGAATTGCAGCCAGCATGCCACCTCCCTCGCCCTGGCGATAACGATTACGAAACTTGCAGATACCGCCCGGCCGCGACAAGTGTGGTACCTCACGTGACACCGCGCATCCCAACGATCGCTCGTTCAACCGGGACCGGCGCACCACGCCGTCCCCGGCAACGGCCGTGGCCTGGGCGAAGTCCCCGGTGTAGAGGGGATTCGAGGGGATTCGAGGCGCATCCCGGGCGCGCCGCGTCGGCCATCACCTTGACACCCCATGGAGCATCGGGTATCATGGGGACGCTTTCCTGTCCGGGGGCCATCTCCCCCACCTTCCGACAGTTACCGGAAACCGCGTAGCAACCCGAACGCGCCCTGCCGTGGGCTGATCGGGAGAGCTTCCGCTCTACAAGGACGGGGTCGCCATGTTAGACGCCATCGCCGCCACCCTGCCGGAACAGTGGCAGCTGGTCTTCCAGCTGCTCACGTTCCTCATCGCCTGGATACCTGACGCCCAGGCTCTGATCTTCAACTTCGCCTGGAATGCGAACACGGTAACGGGCATCCTACTCACGCGCGTGCTCCTGCTGCTGCCAGCCTGTCTGCTGATCGTGGCCATTTGGAGCACGATGCTGGCTGTCTACACCGTGCCCTTCCGCTCCGGTCGCCGCGATTTCCTCGTGGCCCTGGTCATCCTCTGGTGGGAGACCGGCCGCAGCATCTGGCTGTTCTGGGTCGGGATCGCGCGGTTCCTCTGGCGGTTGGTCGGCTGGGCCTGGGGGTTGTTGCGCCTGGCCGTGGAGCTGGCGTTCAAGTCACTGCGCATGGTCATCACCACGCCGTTCGCCGTCTTGGACTGGCTGGGCCGCAAGTACTTCAAGCCGGGTGTGCCCTGGTTCGCCTTCCTCTGGACCATCCTCTGGTCGGCGTTGGAGGCGCTCATCTTCACCTACACCCTGATGCCGACCGTCTCGGAGGTCTTCTTCGACCTGGCGGGGATCGAGGCCGGACGCTTCATGGCGCCGATCCTCTTCCTCTTCCTGTTCGTGGTCATCTCCGGCAGTTTCGCCTCGATCCAGGTGCTCACCGAGGCGTGGGACAAACGCCAGGTCAAAGCGGTTGTCCAGATGACGTTCGTCGAGTTCTTCGTGATGTTCTTCGAGGTCGTTTTCCTCTATCGCGAGCTCATCGACGCCATCACGCCGTGGATCGCCGCGAACACGGGCTACCAGCTCGGGTTCGGTTCCACACTCGCGCTGGCCTGCTTCGGCTGGATCGGTATCCGGGCGATGACCTGGTTCCTCTTCGCCCGCTTCGGCACGCCCGCCCTGCTGGCGGTAATGGCACGCGAGACGATCTCCGTCGAGGCCTTGCCTGAGGAGCGGCCACGGCCGCCCGAGCCCGAGTGGTGGCGCGGCCCGATCAACGCGCTGAAGAGCGAGAACGAGTGGTTCCGGGCCCAGTCCCGCGAGTTGCTCGAACTGCTCTCGCTCCCCGTGCTGCAGCTGCTGGCCGCGGCCGTGAACTGCGCGACCGTCGTTATCGCCGCACGGCCGGCCTTCAAGCTGCCCTTCACCAGCCTGGAGCACGTCATGGCAAAGGACACGATACTCCAGGTGCTGCGGGGAGGGACAAGCGCGGCAGCCAGCCGCGAGTGACCCCAGGAAATCGCTAACCGAACTGCAGGTGAGATCCCATGTACGTTCGCCATGACCCAGAGACTGGAAGACGCCGCCGGTTGAACCCGGCGTGGGCGGCCGCGTTGTGCCTGACGCTCGCCGCCTGCATGCCGCAGGGAACCGAGAGCGAGGCGCGGATGACGCTGTTCATCGGGATCGATGTCAGCGGCTCGTTCCAGAACACCGGCCACTACAGCGAGGCGCTGCGCTTCGCCGCCCACTACATCTACGGGCATCTGAACGGGCTGGGCGAGCTGGAACAGCCGGCGGTCCTCTACGTCGGCTCGATCGGCGGGGAGCGGCCGGGGGAAGCGAAGTCGTTCCATCCCATCCACGACTTCCAGGGCAAGACCGTGGACGAGATCGACGCCGATCTGCGGGGCTGGTTTCAGCCGGATGACATCTTCACCGACTTCAACCCCTTCTTTGAGCGGGTCGCCACATTCGTGAAGCGCGAGAACCTGATCTTGAAGCCGATCACCATCGTCATCATCAGCGATGGCGTACCCGACGTCACGGCCCGCCGCACGGCTGAGCAAGAAGACGCCCGCTACAGCCAGATCAACCTGGAGCCGCTGGAGTTCCTGTCCCGCAACGTGACCGTCCGACTGCTCTACCCCAGCCCGCAGGTCGCCGTGCGCTGGGAACAGGACATCGCACGGCGACGCGTACGCATGTGGACCGTGGACGCCGAGGTCATGCAGGGCTGGCGCGGACAGATCACGCCCGGTCTTCCCGTCGATCAGCAGGAGCGCCTCTGGACGTGGATCGACGATAGGGTGGACTTCAGGGTGCGCCGGCGGCTCCTCTAATTGGATGGCCGGGCCGGGGGAGCCCCGGCCCGGCCACTCAGCTCGCAACTTCAGAACCGCTCTCCACCCGCGACGCCCTCGCGGACTCTGCCACCAGCACCTCCGATCGCCGCAGTCTCAGCGTCAACAGGAAGGCGAGGCTCGCGCCCACCCCGGCCGTGAGAAACGGGGCCCCGCTGCCGTAGATATCGAACACGGCAGCCCCCCACAGCGGCCCGAACACGCGGCCCACCCCGCCGAAGAACTGGTTGATCCCCAGCGTGCTGCCCTGTACCTCCGGCGCCGCAGAGCGAGAGATCAGTGCCGCCAGCGGCGGGAACAGCGTCCCCGTGCCGCCGGCGATGAACGTGAAGGACAGCCCGAGCAGTGGATAGGTATCGGCTACCGCACCCAGGCCCAGCCCCACTCCCAGCAGCGCAGCGCCCAAGCGAGAGACGAAAGGCTCACCGAGGTGCCGAACTAGCGGGCCGACCGTGGCCCCCCGCACCAGCACCGACACCAACCCGATGTAGAGGAACACGTACCCGATCGTCGACTCGTCGATGCCGAAGCGCGTCTGCAAGAAGAGCGGAAAGATTGCCGTGATCGACGCGAACGCGCCCATGCCCAGGAAGTAGACGGCGATCATCCGAGAGAGCGGCTCGCGAACCGCGCTGCGCAAGACATCGCTGAGCGGCGGAACCGCCAGTCGCGAGCCTGCCTCCCTCCCCCACGCCTCGGCGGGTTCCGGCAGGAACCTCCAAGCGAACCCGAGGTTCACGAGGCAAAGGGCCGCCGCAACTAGCCCCGGCGCCGCGTGCCCGCCCCAGCGCCAGGCCCACGACCCGATTGCCGGCCCGACCATGAACGCGGCACCCGACGCCGCTGACAGCCAGCCCAGAACCTGAGCACGTCGTTCCGGGGCCGTCGTATCCGCCACATAGGCCTGTGCCACGGCAACAGTCCCCCCGGAAGCACCCTGCACAATCCGAGAGATGAACAGCACCGTCACCGTGGTGGCCAGCCCGAACAGAACGTAGGAGACCGCCGAGCAGGCCAGGCCTACCAGGATCAGCGGCCGCCGGCCGTAGCGGTCAGAGATCTTGCCCCAGAACGGCGCCGCCAACAGCTGGGCCATGGAAAAGGACGCCACCAGCGGCCCTACCATCCAGTCCGACGCGCCGAAGCGCAGGGCATAGTATGGCAGCAGCGGCAGCACGATGCCGAAGCCGATCATGTCCACCAGCATGGTGCCGATCAGCACCAGCACCGATGCCAGTTCGATCTCACGCCTCCGCATCGCCACGTTAGCTCCCGCTTGACCGCTCCCCGCACGTAGCTCGCCGACCCCCGTGTGCTCGCGCACCAGGGCCTGACGAAACCGTGATGTTATATCGACCGAGAGCGATGCAGGAAAGGTTGAGCGATCGCGCCCGAGCGGGCGCTAGCCGCGACGCCGGATCGATGGTGGACGCGGCCCCACCTAGGCCATGAACGCCTCCTCCACACCCGCTGAGCGCGACGCAGGCCGCTCCGCGATCATCTTCTCCAGACCCGCCTCGTAGAAGAACCGCTCACCTACAGCCGGCCGCAAGTCGTCCAGCCAGGTCGCCCGTGCATCGAACCTGGCGAAGAACGGCCTGCCGACCCAGCTCGGATCCCGCGCTTGCAGGAACTTCAGCACGAACACCTTCTGCCCGCCCAACGAGGCCACGCCCGCTAGAAGGACCTTGCCCGGGGTCGCCGACATGCTGGGTCCCCGAACCGTGCGTCCCAACCCCGAAACCTGGCGGTACGCATCGTTGAAGATCTGCAGCGCTCGGGCCAACGGTATCTCGAAGTACCCGCATGGGCCGGTGTCGCGCTCCACGAACATGTAGTAGGGAACCACACCCAGCCGGACCTGCCGCTGCCACAGCCGCGCCCAGATGTCGGGCGCGTCATTCACATGGCGAACGAGCGGCGCCTGAGCACGAATGACTGCACCAGTATCCTGGATCCTGCGTATCGCCTCCTGGGCGATGGACGTCTCCAGCTCCCGCGGATGGCTGTAGTGCGCGACCACCGTGATGTGCCGACCGGACCGCCGCACTTCCTCGAACAGCAAGAGAATATCATCCGCGTCGGGGTCGCTGACGAAGCGGTACGGCCAATACGCCGGTGACTTGGTCCCGATGCGAATGGCCGCAATATGCCTGAGCCCCGGTTCCAGCAGCGGTTCCACGTAACGTCGCAACACCGACGCCTTCATCACCATCGGATCGCCGCCAGTGAGCAGTACGCTTCTCACCTCTCGGTGAGCCTGCAGATACCGCTGCCAGCGATCCCCCTCACGGCTCGCAAACTTCAGATCCTCCATGCCGACGAACTGCGGCCAGCGGAAGCAGTACGTGCAGTAAGCGTGGCAGGTCTGGCCCGCCGCCGGGAAAAGCAGCACCGTCTCGCGGTACTTGTGCTGGATACCGGGTATCGGCGCGCCGTCCAGCAGCGGCACGTTCAGCTCCATTTGCCCGGCGGGATGAGGGTTCAGCGAATATTGGATCTCCCGAGCCGCCGCCCTGACCTCCCTCTCCGACGCCCCCCTACGAATCAGCCGGTACATCCGCGCCAGCTGCTGGGGCGTCAGCATCTCCGGCTGCGGGAAGGTCAGCTGGAAGATCGGGTCCTCTGGCACGGCCGACCAATCGATCAGCTCGTCCACGATGTAGTCGTTCACCCGGAACGGCAGTACCGCCGCCACCGCCTCCATGGCGGTACGCTCCTGCACCGAGAGCGCTTGGAGCTGTGGCAGCCGGCCGATATCCCTGCGCGTATACGCACGATACCTACGGCTAGCGTCCCCGGCGCTGGCTGACTTCCGTCTCAACCTCTTGCTGAACAACATCACCCGAACGACCCCCGCTACCTGGAGTCCTCTCCCTCCCCTGGCGGGGTCGATGCCGCTAATCCAGCATAAACCGGCTCGACCTCACCCTGGTGTGCCATGTGAACGTTTCTCGGTGGGAACGCCACCACACTCAGGCAGCGTCACCCAGACTGCGACGAGATCCCAGCCCGGCTGGACCGGGAGTGCGGCGCCGCTGTCGGAGGCTCTCGCCCTGACGGCCCCTCGACCTGCCCGGCCAGCCGACACAGCGCTCGCGGTCTTCTGTAAGCTCACTTTAAAGATACCCCCGCTCGCCACTTCGGGCAAACCACATCTGTAAGACAGCCAACTTGGCTGAGCACTCCCAACAGCAGGCCTTGCCGAACAGCCCGCGATTCGGCCTTGTGTTTCCCAGGCTGCTGTCCCTAGAATTCCCCTGCGTGTGACAATCTGCCCCGAGTCCCCGCTGCGCCGCCGGCGAAACGCGGTCTGCAAGTCGTTAAATAGAATGATGTTAACGGATTGGGACCCGGGGGCCTGGAAGATGCGCAAGAGGTCGCAGCGATCACCGCGGCAGCGCGAAAAGCCCCAAGCACATGGGAAATGAGAGCCATGACCACCAAGAAAGAGCAGGCAGCGACTTCGGCTGAGGACCTGAATCCGTACCACATCGCCCAGCGGCAGTTCGACCAGGCGGCCCGCTACATGCCGGACCTGAAGGCTGGCCTGGTCGAGTTCCTCAAACGGCCCAACCGCATGATCACCGTGGAGTTCCCCATCGAGACTGCGGAGGGCGAGGTCAAGAGCTTCGTTGGGTACCGCTGTGTCCATAACCTCGTCCGCGGGCCCGGCAAGGGCGGGATCCGCTATCACCCCGACGTGACGGCCGACGAGGTGCGGGCGCTCGCCTCGTGGATGACCTGGAAGTGCTCGGTGCTCGACGTGCCATTCGGCGGGGCCAAGGGCGGCATCATCTGCAACCCGAAGAAGCGAACCAAGGATGACCTGCGGAAGATCACGCGGCGCTTCATCGCCGAGCTGGGGGATGCGATTGGCCCCTACACGGACATCCCGGCGCCCGACGTGAACACCAACGCCGAGACGATGGCCTGGATCTACGACACCTATGACATGATGCATAAAGGTCGGAACAACCTGGGTGTCGTCACCGGCAAGCCGGTAGACATCGGCGGCTCACTGGGTCGGCGCGAGGCCACGTCGCGCGGCTGCCTGTTCTGCACTCAGGAGGCGCTGAGGCAGGGCGTGCTGCCGGGTATGAGCTCGGTGAAGGGTGCCACTGTGGTGGTGCAGGGCTACGGCAACGCCGGGGCCATCGCCGCCGAGCTGTACGCCGCGGAGGGCGCCAAGATCATCGCCGTGAGCGACTCGCGGGGCGGCATCTACAACCCCGAGGGCTTCGATCCGCTCGCCGCCGTCGAGCACAAGAAGAAGACGGGCTCGGTGGTGGGCCTGCCGGGTACTAAAGAGGTGAGCAACGAGGAGTTACTCACTATCGAATGCGACATCCTGATCCCGGCGGCGCTGGAGAACCAGATCCGTGGCGACAATGCGGGGGAGATTCGCGCCCGGCTGATCGCCGAGGCGGCGAACGGGCCGACGACACCGGCGGCCGACAGGATCCTCTTCGAGCGTGGGATCGTCGTGCTCCCGGACATCCTGGCCAACGCAAGAGGAAGATGGAACGGGCGACCAACGCCGTGATCAGCAAACAGAAGGAGATCAACGACTCGTTGGACGTCCTGCAGGCCGAGCGCAAGAAGCGCGGACTGGAGGGCGAGCCGCTCCAGCCGGTCGACCTGCGAATGACTGCCTACGTTCTGGCTATCACCCGGGTGGCGAACGTGACCTTGGAGCGCGGCATCTGGCCGTAGTCCCGACACACCGGGGCGGACCGGGCTCCCGGTCCGCCCCCCAATGCGGGATGAGATACGAGGAGGGGACACCTAGTCGTACCAGCGCGGCCGCCCTGACCTCCGTCGGGTGAGCGTCTCCACGACTCGACCCTGCCGCCCATGTCGGAGCACGTGGGCCGTGGACAGCTGAAGCGAGCACCATGGCAAGCACGAAGACCAAAGAGAGACCGAAGCCCTTCCTGTTCCCGCAGTTCTGCAAAGCCTGCGGGCGCTGTATCTCGGCCTGCCCGAAAGACTGCATCAGGATGGGCACGGAGATCCACCCGGCCACGGGATTCACACCCGTGGTCTTGGATCTGGAAGTGTGCAACGGCTGCGGACTCTGTCTGGACGCCTGTCCTGAGCCCTACGGGCTCATGCCGGTTCCCGCCGACGTCGATTTCGAGCTCCTCGACCCGGAGAAGCTGTTCGGGGAGCGCGTGAGCAGCGCTCCGACTCCGTACCCGATCCCGGATGTCCGGGTGCCGCTGCCCGACCTCGAAACCATGATCCTGAAGGGAACCCACGCGTCCGCCGTCGGCGCCATTCTGGCCGGCTGCCGCCACTTCTTCGGCTACCCGATCACGCCTTCCACCGAGGGGGCGGAACTGCTGGCGAGGCTGCTACCGGAGTTGAGTGGCGTCTTCGTTCAGGCCGTGAGCGAGGTGGCGACGGTGAACATGATGTACGGGTGCGGCGGCGCCGGCTTGCGCAGCATGACCTTTACGTCCTCACCCGGCTTCAGCCTGATGCTCGAAGGTATCTCCTACATGATCGGTTCCGAGGTTCCTGGCGTCTTCTTCAACGTCATGCGCGGTGGCCCGGGCCTCGGCAACATCGGGCCAGAACAGGGCGACATCAAGCTGGCCTGCCGCGGCCTCGGGCACGGCAACACCCACGCGGTGGTGCTCGCGCCGTCCACACCCCAGGAGATGCTCGACCTGACCATGAATGCCTTCGACCTCGCCTTCAAGTACCGTAACCCGGTCGTTCTGGTTAGCGACGGCTACCTGGGTCAGATGACCGGCCGCGTCAACTTGCCTCCCTACATGATCAAGCCGGGTCTGCCCGAGTGGGCTGTCCACGGCGATGAGACGCACCGCGGCAACTTGATCTGCTCGATCTTCCTCAGCGAGACGGACCTCGAGCAGCACAACATCCACTTGCTCGAGAAGTACGAGCAGATGATCCAAGACGAGCAGCGGGCCGATCTCTTCCACTGCGGGGACGCCGACTGGGTCGTCGTCGCCTCCAACACACCGGCACGCATGGCAAAGGGCGCGGTCCAGCAGCTGAGGGACCGCGGGGTCAGGGTCGGGCTGTTCCGGCCCATCACCCTCTGGCCCTTCCCGATCGACGCGCTGACCCCGCTGCTGCAGCGGGCCAGTGGGCTGATCGTCGTGGAGGCCGGGGCTGGCCAGCTGGAGGACGAGCTGCGGCTAGCCGCCAGCCACGCGGGGATCCACGCCATGCCGCCCATCCACCGCGTACGGCACTACGGCGGCGTACTACCGCAGCAGCAGGAAATCGTGGACACGGTCACCGCCCTGGCGGGGGTATAGCATGAGCAGCGTCTTCTACGAACGATTCGAGCGCCACGCCCACGGTGAGGGGCTGAAGGGCCACTCCACTCACTACTGCCCCGGCTGCGGTCACGGGCTGATCCACAAGTACCTGGCCGAGGCTATCGCTGAGTTGGGCGTGCAGGACCGCACAATCGCCATCTCGCCGGTGGGTTGCTCAGTGTTCCTCTACTATTACCTGGATGTCGGCAACACCCAGGCAGCCCATGGACGGGCACCCGCCGTGGCCATCGGCCACAAGGTGGCCAACCCGAACGCCATCGTCGTCGCCTACCAGGGTGACGGCGACCTCGCCTCCATCGGACTCGCCGAGATCATGCAGGCTTGCCAGATGGGGCTGCCCATGACCTTCATCTTCATCAACAATGCCGTCTACGGGATGACCGGCGGCCAGATGGCGCCCACCACACTGCCGGGCATGAAAACGACCACCACACCCACCGGTCGCACCCGCTTGACAGGCGAGCCGCTCAAGATGGCGGAAATCATCGGCGCGATGGACGGGCCCGTCTATGTCGAGCGCTGCGCGCTCTTCGACAACAAGCAGCGGGTGAGAACGCAGAAGGCCATCAAGAAAGCGTTACGGCTGCAGGTGGAGAACAAGGGACTAGGCTTCGTCGAGATCCTCTCCGAGTGCCCCACCCACTGGAAGTTGACTCCATCCGAGGCCGAGAAGTGGGTGAAGGAATACATGGTTCCCGTCTTCCCGCTCGGCGTCAAGAAAGATTTGGAGGTTGAGACGGAGAGATGGTTCGATCTCGGTCCGCCCGAGTTTGACGCCGCCACGGTCGTCGATGTCGTCGGGGCCATCAGCCAGACTCCCGCGCGCTTCGGTGAAGCGTTCCCCTCTCACATTGATGCGAAGGATGTCGCCATCAAGTTCGCCGGCGCAGGTGGCGACGGTGCGCAAACCATCGCCATGCTCACAACGCGCACCGCCATCAACGAGGGATTCGATTCCACTCACATCCCCAGCTATGGGCCCGAGTCTCGCGGCGGCACCTCCTATGCCGATGTCCACATCGCGACCGGCGAAGTACTGTCCCCCGCGTCGCCACAGCCACATATCCTGGTGGCTTTCAACCCGCCCAGCCTGGAGAAATTCGGCCCGGACGTTCAGCCCGGTGGCATCATCATCTACGACAGCTCCGTCGTTCCCAGTCCCCCAAAGCTCGACCCAAGCGTGCAAATGGTCGGGGTACCGTGCGCTCAAATCGCTAAGGAGCTGGGCAAAGTCATGGTCAAGAACGTCGTGGCACTGGGCGCCATGCAGGCCGCGACCAACCTGTTCCCCAGGGAGAGCTTCCTGGCCACCATGCGCAATGCGCTCCAGAACCAGTGCGCTCTGCTGGCACTTAACGAGGAGGCCTTCGCCCGGGGCGGCGTGGCCTACGAGGAGGCGACAAATGGGACCGGGGCCTGACGAGGTCCCTATCGCGCTGCTCGCCCCAGATCCCCCAACAAACGGTAGCCCATCGCTGTCCCGCACATTGAGGGAGGCATAGCCATGTTCATCGGCGTACCGCGAGAAACTCACCGCCTGGAGCACCGGGTCGGCCTGTCGCCCTACGCGGTGGCTCGACTCACCCACTACGGGCACACGGTCGTGGTCGAGAAGGGAGCCGGGCTGGAGGCGATGTTCTCCGACAGCGAGTTCGAGAAGGCCGGGGCACAGATCGTCTATAGCAGCGAGGAGGCCTACAAGCGCGCCGACATCGTTTGCCGCGTCGGCCTGCTCTCCAGCGACGAACTCGACCTCCTCAAGCGAGGCCTGATCATCTGCGCCTTCCACCACCTGGCCGTCGCAACGCGCCGCAATGTCGAGCACCTGATGGAACTCAAGTCCACGATCATCGGCTACGAGATCATCCAGGACAGACAGGGTGAGCACCCCATCCTCGCGCCCATGAGCGAGATGGCGGGGCAGATGGCGGTGCATCTGGCCGCCCGCTACTTGCAGAACGACATGGGAGGCCGCGGGATCCTCCTCGGCAACGTGCCCGGCGTCGCTCCGCCCACCGTGCTGATCTTGGGCGCAGGATCGGTGGGATGCTCGGCAGCGCGGCAAGCCCTAGCAAGTGGCGCACACGTCATCGTCGTCGACGAGGACCTGACTGCGCTCAGAACCGTAAGCCGCGAATTCTCGGGTCAGGTGGTGACCGCTGTCGCAGGCATGGCGCAGCTGGAGAGGTTCACCGCCATCGCCGACGTGGTGATCGGGGCCGTCTTGATACCCGGCGCTCCTGCGCCCATCCTGGTCACCGAGGACATGGTCAAGGCGATGAAACCGGGCAGCGTCATCCTCGATCTCTCGATCGACCAGGGCGGCTGCGTGGCGACCAGCCGGCCCACGACCTTGGACGACCCCACCTTCATCGTCCACGACGTGGTGCACTATTGCGTCCCCAACATGACCGCCAACATCGCCCGCACCGCCTCGCGCGCCCTGGCCAACGCCGTGCTTCCGACCCTCAAGGAGGTGTTGCGCAAGGGGCTGAGGGACGCGCTGCGCGACGACCCGGGCTTGGCGGCGGGCGTCTACCTGTACGAAGGCCAGATGGTCAACGAGAAGGTTGGGGCCACCCTGGGTATCCCCGCCACGCCGCTTCAACAACTTCTCGACGGGAGTGAAGCCTGATGAACTGGCTTGACGACTATAGATCCAAGGTGATGACCGCCGACGAGGCGGTCAGGAAAATCAAGAGCGGCGACCGCGTCTACTACGCCGGCAACGCGGCGATCCCGCAGGCGCTGGTGCGTGCCCTTGCCAGGCGCCGGGATGAGCTGGAGGACGTGCAGCTCAGTCACGTTCTCTTGTTGGGCGAGGACCCGCTTTCGGCGCCCGGCATGGAAGGACACTTCCGCCACAACTCACTTTTCGTCGGTCCGGCGGACCGCGAAGCCGTTAATGACGGGCGTGCCGACTACGTGCCCATCTTCCTGCACCAGATCCCGCGCCTCTTCCGAGAGGGCATCGTCCCCTTGGATGTCGCCATGATCCAGTGCTCACCACCCGATGAGCACGGGTTCATGAGCTTGGGTGTGGAGACGCTCGCCTCGATGGCCGCCAGCCAGGTGGCCTGGACCGTGATCGCTCAGATCAACCTGCTCATGCCCCGGGTCCTGGGCGATTCCTTCATCCACGTCAACCGGGTGAGCGCCATCGTCGAGCACAACGAGCCGCTGCCCGAACTGAAGCCGAAGCCCGCCACCGAGGTGGAGAAGGCCATCGCCCAGCACGTGTTCGGACTGATCGAGCCTGGCTCGACGATCCAGATGGGCATCGGCGGTATCCCCGACTCGGTCTGGGAGATCATGGAGGGTAGGCTGGAGTTCGGCATCCACACCGAGATGATCTCGGATGGCGGGATGCGCGCGATCCAGCGCGGCGTGGTGAGCGGGGCCCAGAAGAACCTGCACCCGGGGAAGGTCGTGATCACCTTCGCGCTCGGCAGCGCCGAACTCTACGACTTCCTCGACAACAACCCGATGATCGAGGCTCATCCTGTCGACTACGTCAACGACCCCGTCATCGTCAGCCAGAACGAGAACATGGTGGCCGTCAACTCCGCCATCGAGGTGGACCTCACCGGACAGGTCTGCTCCGACTCGATCGGGCCCTACATCTACTCCGGCTTCGGCGGCCAGGTGGACTTCATCCGCGGCGCCGCGCGCTCCAAGGGCGGGCGACCGATCATCGCGCTACCCTCGACGGCCAAGCGCGGTGAAGCCTCACGCATCGTGCCATTCCTCAAGCAAGGCGCCGGCGTAGTGACCAGCCGCGCCGACGTCCACTACGTCGTTACCGAGCACGGCGTGGCGAATCTGTTCGGCAAGAACCTGCGCGAACGGGCGGAGACGCTCATCCGGATCGCCGACCCGAAGTTCCAGCGTGAGCTGGAGCTGGCGGCGAAGGTGCGCAAACTGCTGACCTAGACTCAGCGCCAGCTGTACACCGAATCATCCAGCCGGACCTCTCTCTTTCCGCGGGGCCCAACGTTCGGTATTCTGCAGCGGTCTTGTCCAGACTGCACCTGAATGAGGAGGGATCTTGAGGAGAATCCTCGTAACTGGCGCTCTCGGACAGATCGGCTCTGAGCTGGTTCCCGCGCTCAGCGAACGCTACGGGGTCGACCAGGTGATCGCATCTGACATCCGCATGCCCGCCCACACCGGCGGTTCCAACACTCCGTTCGAGTACGTGGACTGCACGGTCAAGCGGACGATCGACGAGGTAGTCCGCAGGTACGACATCGGCACCATCTACCACCTGGCCTCCCTGCTCTCCGCCACCGCGGAGCAAAAGCCACACGCGGCGTGGGACATCAACATGGGCGGCCTCTATCGCGTGCTCGAAGTGGCGCGCGAGAACCGCTGCGCCATCTTCTTCCCCAGCTCCATAGGCGCTTTCGGGCCCAACACCCCGAAGGACGGGACACCCCAGGATACCCTGCAGCGCCCGACCACCATGTATGGTGTGACCAAGGTCGCCGGCGAGCTCTTGTGCGACTACTACCACCGCCGCTTCGGCCTGGACACCCGCGGGCTGCGTTACCCCGGGCTCGTCTCCTACGTCGCGCCGCCCGGCGGTGGCACGACCGACTATGCTGTGGAGATCTTCTACGAGGCGATTCGCAACAAGCGGTACACCTGCTTCCTGGGGCCTGACACCTGCCTGGACATGATGTACATGCCCGACGCTATCAAGGCGGCCATCGACCTGATGACCGCCGATCCTGACCGACTCGCGCATCGCAACGCCTTCAACGTGACCGCCGTGAACTTCACGCCGGATCAACTGGCGGCGGAGATCCGTAAGCACATCCCGGAGTTCACCATCGACTACGAGGTAGACCCCGTCCGCCAGGCCATCGCGGAGTCCTGGCCCAATTCCATAGACGATGGCGCCGCCCGTGCGGAGTGGGGTTGGCAGCCGGAGTTCGACCTCGCGTCGATGACACAGGACATGCTCGTGAACCTGAGCAAGAAGCTCAGGGCAGCCAGGGGTGAGGGCTAGTCAGCGCACGGATCGCGGCCCATGTTCGGGAGTACTAGCGTCTCGCAGAATGCACCAGGGGTTAGGGTTTTGCCAGGCCGGCGAATCGGGCATTTTGACCGGATCGCGCCCCGTCTTCGACCCTGGGAGGCCTGAGTCCAGCGGCCTGGCCACGGAGAATCCGTTTACTGTCGGCGGACGTGACCTGCTGTGGCGGCACGCAGCTTGCCCCAACTAGGAGTGCTATCCGCGCGGCCGGGATCCGCCGACGAGATTGCAGAGAGGTGAATTGTGAGCTTCATAGCTAGGATGAGGAAGAACTCACGCGGCTTCACGCTGGTCGAGCTACTCATCGTGACCATACTCATCGGCCTGCTCGCCGCGATCGCCCTGCCCAAGTTCGTCAACACGCGGCAGAAATCGATGTTGGCGGCCATGAAGTCGGATCTCCGCAACCTGGCGACGGCTCAGGAGAACTACTTCACAACGTATTTCACCTACAGCAGCAGCACCGCCAATTTCGACTTCAATATCAGCGAGAACGTGACCATCCTTATCCCGGAAGCCGACAACAGCGGTTGGCGCGGCACGGCCACTCACGGCGGGGCCCCTGGGAAGACCTGCGAGATCTATTACGGAGACGCCTCCGGGGCGACCGTCGCCAGCTACGAGGGCTCAGTCGAGTGTAACTGAGTCGGGGGCAGACCGCGCTG
>Ga0111181_1110_pt1 | contig 22983 bp, 20 predicted proteins | sample DeeMarSWOR324_28_FD_80236 | JGI IMG/M metagenome (GOLD analysis project Ga0111181, IMG submission 80236) | Gemmatimonas sp. SM23_52
CGCGCTGGGCACACCGTTGCGGCTGCCGGCGCGCGGCCGATACAGCCGTTCTCGCAGCGAACATCAGAAAAAAGGGACCGGCGTGTGAGCCAGGTCCCTCGAGTAGTCACTGGTGTTCTCAACGGCGCTTAAGGTTAGCAGTATCTCGGTTTCTGTCAATGGGCGCTCCAGCGCGGGGTCAAGTCCTGAGACTTCTGCAAGAGTTGTCTGAGGCGTGAGCTCCCTCCGGGTCGTTGCCTAAGCTGCTGCCTCCAGCTCCTTCGCGGGTGTGATCTTCAGCTCCTGGTAGAGGAGCTCAGCTGCTCGTATTCCAGGGGCGTGGTGCTGATTCCGTGCCAACGCACCGCTGCGCGGATCAGCGTCGCATGCACGAGTTTCAGACAGCTCTTCTCGGTGAAGAAGCGCGGCAGCGTCTTCGTCCGCCGGCGCTCCTCCACGAAGCTGCGCTCGATCAGGTTCGTGGTGCGCACGAACTTCCGGTGCCGCCACGGTAGCTTCAGGTGCGCGAGCAGCGCCTCGAGATCCTCGTTCAGGCACGGGTTTGTTGATCCGCAGTTTCCTCGCTCTGCAGAGCGAGAATCCAGGGTTCGAGGCGGACGGCCGGCTGGCGCTGTCCACTCACCTCCCCGACTCGAGGTATCCGACCGACGAGGGGGCTCGGGCCTACGGGGACGCAAACCTTGAGCGGCTTGCCGCCGTTCCCGGGGTCGAATCGGTGGCCATCACCAGCCTCATCCCGGTGAGCGGGCAGGACGAGATCTGGGGTCTGGAGATCGAAGGCCGCCCGCCCAGCAGTCTGGATGAGTACATCGCGGTGCTCCACTACCGGGTGAGCGCGGGTTACTTCCAGACCATGGGGATTCCGCTGAGGATGGGGCGGGAGTTCACGCCGGGCGATCGCGCAGGCAGCGTACCGGTAACGGTCGTCAGCGAGTCCTTCGCCCATGACCAGTTCCCGGGGGAAAGCCCGCTGGGGAAACGCATCCGCTTCGCAGGGGATGACCCGTTCCCGTTCTGGGAGATCGTGGGTGTCGCGGCGGACGTGCAGCACTACCAGGTGGGGCAGACCTCGATGTCGCAGGTCTACCTGGCGTTCGCCCAGCGGCCCCACAGACGCGTTAACTTCATCATCAAGGCGTCGGTGCTGCCCCTCTCTCTGGTGCCGGCCGTCCGGACCGAGATCCAGACGCTGGATCCGGATATGCCGGTGGAGGGGGTCCGGACTCTAGAGCAGATCATCGCCGAGGACATCTCGACCCCGCGCTTCGGTGGCTCAACGATCCTGGGAGATGGCGATGAGAATGGCGCTGGGCGCGCAGCAGAGCAGCATTCTGAGGCTCGTGCTTCGGGATGGTGTCCCCCTGGTGGCGGCCGGTGTGATCGTCGGGCTCGGCGGCGCACTGGCGCTCACCCGGGTGTTGGAATCGATGCTGTTCGGGGTGGGAATCCACGATCCCGCAGTCTTCGCCGTAGTGCCGTTGCTTCTCATTGCCGTGGCAGCTCTAGTGGACCGAATGCCAACTTTCGATAGCATCCCGCACGCGCTGGCGCTGGGACGCACCGGCAGGTGGGGAGAAAGGCTTACCATCGGCAATTGAGAGACGCTCCACTAGCCATGCTGATCCCGGCCCTTCGAGCGACGCGGGTGGATCCGGTACGGGTGCTTTCTCCCGAGTGAGGAGAAGGTGGCGGGTAGCGACTGATCCCTCTCGAACGGGACCTCCCTGTTCCCGACCTCAACCGTCAGCCAAGAACTGAGACGGTCGATAGGGCAAGCCCCTCGTGGCATCTCGCTTCGCTAGCGGTTATCGGTGTCCCTTTCTGTTGCGTACCTGAAACCAGGCCCGGCATACTGCAGTCACCGGGAGGGGCTGAGGAGGTAGCGAAGCAAGTCTCAGCAGTACCGGGGCACCTTAGCGGTGGCAGTAACTGTAACGCACCCGTCCTACCTGGCTGGTTCGGAGATCCCGTTCAGCAACGCCCCGTTACACACTTCCCAATATGCTTCGAGAGCTGCATCTGATGACAATGGTCGTCGGGGGAGGTCAGCATCATGAAATGCCTCGCAGCATCCGATCGAATGCTCATGGGTTGGCCCGCCGCGGCGGTGCTCGCGGCGTACGGCGGGTTCTGCGTGCTGGCCGTTCTCGGATGTCCTGGTGACTCGGGCTCGACAACCGCATGGGATGGGGTCGTGCGGGACAGCGCCGGCATCGAGATCGTCGAGAACTTCGGCACGCCGCTGTGGCCCGAGGGTCCCGGCTGGGAGTTCACGGAGGTCCTCAGGATCGGCGCTGCCTACGGCCGGCCGGAGTACCAGTTCGGGCGCATTGGGGGCCTTCAAGTGCTGTCGGATGGTCGCATCGCCGTCACGGATGCGATGGCCCACCACCTGCGCTTCTTCTCACCGGAAGGAGTGCATGAATGCACGGTCGGGCGAGAAGGACAGGGCCCGGGTGAGTTCGGCAGCGGGTCGCTGTGGCTGCTCCGCGGGCCAGGGGACACCCTGCTCGTGCTCGACGGGGCGAACTACCGGATGCACGTTATTGCGCCGGATGGGACCTGGCTCGAGAGCTGGTCCACACGGCCAGGCGATGGATATAGCATGGGCTCCTGGACGGGCACCGTGCCGACGGGTCGCATAACGTCGCTACATCGTCCGCTCCGGCAGGGTGATGGGACCCTATCGGACACCCTGGACACCATTCTGGAGCGCGACGTGCACGGCGCGGTCCTCGATAGGCTCGCTCGACTCCCATCGTATCTGACGTTCTTCCGTGGGGGGCCTGGGACCCTGCAACGCTACTACAACGCTCGGTGGACCGTACTCCACTGGGGCGACGGCATCGTGATCGCCCGCACTGACGAGTACCGCTTCCGCTGGTACGGCCCGGACCGAGCGCTCAAACGCATCGTAAGCCTGGCACGGGAGCCGCTGGCGATAACGGATGAGGATCGATCGGTGATGCTGCGGAGCTGGGACGAGTATCTGCGGGAAAACCGTGTTGCGGCGGACCGGTGGGCGGAGATCAAATCGGCCCTCCGTTTCGCGGATACTTTCCCGCCCTACCGCCTGTCCTTCTACGGCCCTGCAGCCACCCTCCTCGCGCAGCGCGTGCGGCCGCTGCGTGACCTGGGTGCGGAGGAGCAGAAGGAAATCCGCCCCAGGGTCGTTTATCCTCCTGGTAGTCCGGAGTGGGACGTGTTCGACAGGGAGGGGCGCTACCTGGGCGCTGTCGTAATACCCGGGACGGAATTTCCAGAGAGAAGCGGCTTTTTCCGCTTCTTCCAGGACCGCGCTACCGGCACGTGGTACATGGTCTCGATCTGGGAGGACGAACTGGATCTCCAATACATTGTCCGCTGGCGCATAGACGGACGCATGCCGGGTTGAGGAGACGGCGAAGCCGGTCCATTTCTACGGCAAGCTCGTCGAAATCTGAACGGAAGCCGACCCCGAGTTGCAGCCCCTTTGCCGCCACCCTCCGCCCTACTGCGCTCTCCTCGGATAGTCGGGCGTATCGTCGATGGCCCAGCGGATGAACTCCCGCAGGTCGTTGTTGGCGTTGGCGAGATCCGGCTTCCTCAGGTACATCATGTGCCCGCTCTCGTACCAGGAGAATCGGAAGCGGTCCCGGAATTCTCCGCCCGGCTGCAAGTGTGAGATCGTATAGACGGCGCTGTAGTAGTCCGTGGCGGCGTCGTAGTAGCCACCCTGGATCATCACCTTCAGGTAGGGGTTGTCACGCATGGCCTCGCGCAGCATCTGGCCCACGTTCGCGCCATCATCACGGTTCCACGGTCGGACGTCGCCCCACACGTTGTACTTCAGATCCGGGTTGTAGCGGAGTTCTTCACGGATGTAGCGGTTCACGGCATCGCTAAAGGCGCCGTTCCAGTCTGACATAGCTGGGTCATACTCGGGATGCTCACCTGCGGCGTCCATGTCCACGCCGAGGTACCGACTGTCCAAGCGTCCCACGGTGAGGCGCTGATCGCGCAGTAGTTCCTTCCAGAAGCGTCGTGAGTCGATACGCAGGTTCGTCGACATGACGTACTCGGAGGTGAGACCTGTGTAGCGGGCCACCCTGCGCGCCATGTCGGTGCGCTCGGCGTCCTCCAGGCGATCGCCCTTCACCAGGGCACGCAGATAGTCGTCCATGGCAAAGGCCTCGACTTCGTCCAGGAACTCCTGGATGGGCATGGCGTGGAGATCTTCTGCGAGCTGGCGGTGATACCGTGCCGTCGCCGCGAGGTACGGCAACGAGGTCGCGTACGAGACGTCACCCCCGGCATCGACGTTCAGCCCGGTCATCGAGACCAGGATGACACCGTTCAGGTATAGCTGGTGACGGTCGACGAGATAGCCGGCCAATCCGGACGCCCGGGTCGTCCCGTAGCTCTCGCCGATCAGGAACTTGGGGGACATCCAGCGGTCCTTGCGCAGAATGTAGAGGCGGATGAACTCGCCGACCGATTCGATGATCGATGTAGACGATATCCGCCGCGTCCAGGATGGAGTGCGGGTTGTCCTCCAGGTCGCCCGGCGGCCTCAGCGCGAAGCCGTCATCGTCGTACACGACCCGGCGAGGCCCGGTGTAGCCCATGTGCATCCAGACCGAGGCTGTGCCTGGTCCCCCGTTGAAGGAGAAGATCAACGGTCGCGTGCTCTTGTCCTCGATCCCGTCCCGGGTGTAGGCGATGTAGAACATCTTCGCGGTGAGCTTTCCGTCCTCGCGAATCGGGAGCCAGCCGGCCTCGGCCGTGTAGCTGACGCGCTGGCCGTTGATGCGCCCGGAGTGCTGTGTGACGACGGGCTCGTCCGGCAGGAGTTCCGCTTCCGTGCCAGCCTTGACCGGCTCACCTGACGGGGCCTGCCTTGGGCGCTGAGGCCATTGGGCAGCGGCAGGGATGACGTGCAGAACGAACGTGCAGATGAACAGCATCGCGAGAACACTTCTGGTTCTCATGGGTCTCCTCCAGGCTGCAAGTCGGGGGTGGGACGGGCCAGGGCAGCCGCACTTCCCCATGCGGCGGCCCGAAGCCCAGGAGCTGGGCGCCTGTCCCGGTATCCTGAGACGTGTAGATCGTATCGCGGGGGCAGTGGCCTGGCAAACGGGAAGCGTTGCCCTGTGCCATCACCCAGCGCCGCTGGCTAGTGCTGGTCAGTGCTCAGACCCGGGAAGTCTCTTTGGAGGTAGGCCACCTGGGTGCGCACCAGCTGTGCAAGAAGCTCGATCTCTATCGAGCTCCGACCATCGGAACAACGGCAGCGGTGACACTATCGTAATCGCGGAGTAGAGCGGTCTGGTCGATGTCTTCGGGAAGAAGGATATCGATGAAGGCAGGGTTTCGTCCGTCAGGGTTGTTGCCACCAGAGATGTAGACCGGATGGTCCGGGTACACGGGGGTAGGGCCGCCGTACAGGAAGTTCATGGTGCGATCCGTCGCGAGGCCCACGCCGACAAAGTACTCCCACTCGTCGGTTGGTTCTCCGATGAAATCAATAGGCAGGGAAAAGGAGATCGTCTTGGCGCGTGTATCCGCCATTTCGTGCCACACGTGCCCGCTAGTGAAGTGCACTCTTCCATGATTGTCTGAGGGGGAGACCGCCGTTCCGACATTCAACTTCACGTCGTACCCGGATCCCGCTTGGAATCGCACTCCGTGGGCATGCTGCTGCAGGTGTCGCTCGCCGCGCGGGCCCTTGTTGATCGCGATCGCCACTCCAGGCACGAAACGCTCGCTACTCGAGCCGTAGGTCACTGGCCGCTGCAAGTCGCGGAACGTCAACCTGAAGTAGGCGCGTACGCTGTCTTTGAGTACCTCGAATGCCGTCAGATCAAATACTCCTGGCGCAAAGCGTTCATTGGGATAGGAGTAGTCTCCGTCACCGACATCGTCACCCCAAGGATCGGTCATGGAAAAGACTTCCACCGCCTGGTCCGGGATCGAATGTCCCACCGCCGGGAGGGCCAAGGCTGCCAAGTAGTCCTTCCACGCGATCTCCAGCTGCTCGAGCGACAAGCCATACACGCGAGCAATTGTGCTCGGCAACTCCGCTGGTGAGCCTGTTGCGTTGGCCAGCTGTTTCAGCGAGTCGATACCGAATCTGTCGATCAAGAACCTGACGAAGGCACCCGCCTCGAGATAGGTGATGTAGTTCTGACGCAAGAACTCTTCGTCACTCATGGCCAGCAGTTGGCGCAATGGAATGAACTCGGGTCCGTGCATCAATTGACGCGTCTCGCTCAACGCCAAGAGCGGGGAGAAAACCGGTCCACCTCCGAACGCAACGGCGAATCCCTCGCTGAACGCCGCACTGATGCCCGGTATACCCGCCAACACCTGCATCACGTGCATTACCTCGTGCGGGTGGAAGAATGATGTGGAGGTCACCAGCGGGAGTCCGCCCGGCCCGTCCATTCGGTACGGAAACGTCGTTGCCGCGTACCCGTACGCAGGAGGCTGATCCAGTAGCGCGCCGCACTCCGTGGGCGTCCTGGCTACGTAGAAGTCGATCTTCGATCCTAAGTCGATAGCGAGAGCTTCTACGACACGCGCACATTCGTGATCCATCAACGACATGTCGGCTAGGTATCCGTCCTTGGCCAGCTCCTTCGGGTAGTGGAATACGAAGCAATCAGTCTCATGGCTCGACCATCCTTCGGTTAAGACATCGATGGGATAGGCCAGAACCCAGCGGCCCCTCTCACGCACAACGTAATAGCGCATCGGCCGGTGCCGTGCTGGTGGGCGGGCGCCGGACTCGCTCCTGGGAACCCACTCGACATCGACGGCAGCGTAGTGATCGGCGTGCTCGATGCTGGCTATCTGGAAGGTGAATGCCTCCAGGAATTGAGGCCAGTCAGACACGTGCGTGCGAGTTCCCGTCCACGAGTACATATACCAGAACCCATCCCTCGTGGAAGATCGCTCGCTCCAAAGCCGCTTAATCTGAAGTGTATCGCCCGTCGCCAGGGCCTCGGTCTGTGCCGAGAGGAGGCTCGAAGCGTCGCCGGTCGTGAACAGGTACGTAGCACGGTCACACGACGTGGTCGTAACGCAAGCGAGAATGACGCAAAGCGCAGCGTTGATTCCAGTAATTGCCCGCACGATGTGCCTCCGGCCCACTCCAAAAGTCGGCCACCAGCTCGAAAAATAGGAGCAGAGAAGGTCCTGGCAAAGGAAGCTCAACGCCGCTAGGGGGACGCCAGCCAACCCGTGCTGCCGCTCGGTCCCTGTACGAAGAGAAAGTCTCCGAACGTGCCCAGTACCGGGACCTCGGCGCCGGCCGCGACAACTTCCAGGGCCACCGCCGTGGAAACCGGGTCGCTCAAGAGCATGGCTCCGCTGGTTACCACCTCGCGCCGAATCGGGCTCTCCAGCGGTTCCGTGAGCCGCGCTGCCACGAACCCGACGGTCCCGTCGGGTGACCTCACCCGATAATACGCCCCCGTTCCCGCTTCGACCTGCAAGGGCGTATGGAGTGGCAACTCCGCCAGAATGCTGGAGCTGGTGGTCGGGAGAGCCTGGATGGGAGCCCCGACGCGCGTCACGCGGACGAATTCGCCGATCAGACTCCGGTCTCCGGTGAAGCTTACGGGCGTCGTTGGCAGCTGTTGCAGTGCCGGGTACGGATCGAACGAACCACGTGAGTATATGCCGAAGTGCAGGTGGGGTGGGGTCGTCCGGGCATTGCCCGTGTTTCCGACGAATCCGAGCGTGTCACCGGCCTGTACCCGCTCACCACGACGAACCACCTGTGTGTCGAGATGGGCGTAGTAGTGCGTGCGGCCGAGGTTGTCACGGAGCCAGACTACGTTACCTCCGAGCCTGTTACTGCGGGTGCTGCGCACGACGCCATCCGCAGCGGCAAGAACGGGTGTGCCTCTGGGAGCGAAGATATCTAGCCCCTGGTGCCTGCGACGGCCTCCGTCGCGGGGGTCGCCATACCAGCTCCCGATCGCCGTGGTGTCGTGCCCGTAGACCGGAAATCGGAGGGAAGGCCTGACCACGATGCTGATCGAGTACCTGCCGCCGCGAAGCAACTCCGGCTGGATGCGAATCAGATAGTCGCCTTCACGCCATGCGACGTAGTCCAGCTCGCGCTCCAGGCTATCGGCGCTCGCCAGGCGCCTCGGTGTGGCGCCGGGCCTTGTGGGGATCAGGAAGAGATCGATGAAGACCTGGTAGCTGCTGTCAGGCTCGCTCTCGAACGTCGCCTCAACGCGCTGGCCGCGCCGCAGAGGTACGCGATACGCCGTGGCCATCGCCTCCCGCGGGTCGAGGTAGCTCTCCTCGCGATAAGGGGTTGAGACTGTGATGGCAGCATCGAGCGCCGCGCCCGCCGCCGCGATCCAGTCACTGCCCAGAGCGGTCTGATCGAGCCCCGCCTCACGCAGGGCCTGCTCGTACCGCTCGTGCGGGGTGTAGCTGCCAAAAAGCTCACGCAGCGGTTCTTCGCCACACCCCGAGACTGCGAACAGCAGAGGCAAGCCGCACAGCCGTAGCCAGTTCCCTGCGGAGTAGCTGTTCATGCCACCGAATTGTATGCGTGCTCTATCACCCTTGTACATCGACGGGCAGCGTCGCAGCGGGCGCTCGTCACACTCACACGACGCATCAGGCTCGCGAGACGTTTCATCAGGCAATCACAACCGGCCAGTGCTCGCGGAACTCTGGACCGGAAACGGCCATGTCAACCGAGCCCGCAGGTAACAGGCAACTCGCATGCCGAGTGATTGTCCCACGAGTTCTCTGTGGAGAGACGATCGCGATCTGAGGAGGGAACCCTGGGATCGTCCGTTTGTGGGATGGACTTGTCCCGCGACCGAACACCGCGCGTCGTGCGCGCGGTGTTCGTCTCCAGCCACGACCTGCTGAGCGCATGCAGTCCTCGGAAAAGGCCGATACGGGGCCCTCGCGCAGTGCGCCTGAAACTTTTGCAGGCCGGGGCCCGTATGCTACACTAGGCGAAATATCGCGTCGCGAACCATAGCGCGAGCCAACTCAGCAAGCGTGAGGATGCGGCGACAGCCGAACCGGGAGGCGCCACATGTTCAGTTCCAACCTGAAGCGCGGCAGCATGGAACTCTTGATTCTCTCCGTGCTCGATCGTCAGACCCGTCACGGATACGAGATCGGGAAGCTACTGGAGCACCGATCCAGCGGGCAGCTGGAGTTCCGCGTCTCGACGCTCTACTCGGTCCTCTACCGGATGGAGAAGCGAGGTTGGATCAAGGGTCGCTGGGTGGAGAAGAAGGGGGAGCGGCGGCGCTGTTACTACACGCTGACCAAGAAGGGGCAAGAGGTTCTGGCCCGGCAGCGGCGAGAGTGGGCGGCGTTCTCGGCGATGGTGAATCAGGTGATCGGAGTGAGCCATGCGTGACTGGAAGAGTTACCTCAGGCAGCGTCTGTCGCTTCCCGAGATGGAGGGGCATTGGGACGAGCGGATGATCTCGGAGCTGGCGGATCACCTGGAGGACATTTACCGGGAGGCGCTGGCCCGGGGAGCCAGTGAGGAAGAGGCGGAGGCCGAGGTCGAGGCCTGGTTGGGTGACGCCGACCTGGCAGCGGACGAGCTCGTCCGCAGCGAGCCGGCCCACGCGCGGGCGCAGTTGAGCCGCTGGGCGGAGGGGCGGGAGGAGGGAATGCGGAGTAGAGGCGGTCCATGGACTCACCTGGCCGACGGTGTCCGGGATGTCCGCTTCGCCATGCGGGCCCTGGCGAAGCGGCCGCTGTTCAGCGCGGTGGTGGTCCTCGTCTTGGCGCTGGGCATCGGAGCCACGACCGCCATCTTCACCCTGCTCGACGCCATCATTCTCTCACCTCTCCCGTACGATGATGCCGAGCGCCTGGTATCGGTGAGCCATACCGCGCCAGCACTGGGGATCCAGAACGCGGGCCAGTGCGCGGCCTGGCACTTCACCTATGAGGATGAGAACCGGGTTTTCGAGAACATCGGGATGTACACGCCGAGCTTGGCGACGGTCACTGGTGGTGGCGAGCCGGAGGCAGTGCGGATCCTCTGGGTGACGAGCGGGGTCTTCCGGGCGCTGCGCCTGCGTCCCGTCGTGGGCCGGATCTTCACCCCGGAGGACGAGGAGGTCGAGTCGCCAAACGTCGTGCTGCTGGGCTATGGGTACTGGCAGAGCCGCTTCGGTGGGGACCCTGGCGTCGTGGGGCAGACGATCGAGGCGAACGCCCAGACCTGGGAGATTATCGGTGTGATGCCGGCAGAGCTCCAGAGCCTCGGGTCGAATCGCCTCCTCATCTTCCCACTTCGTTATGACCGGTCGACCCTATTCGTGGGGAACATCGGGTTTGGAGGCGTGGCGCGTTTGCGTGACGGGGTGACTCTAGACCAGGCGAACGCGGACGTCGCTCGCATGATGCCGCTGGCCTTCGAGAAGTTTCCAGGTGGACCGGTGGCAGACTTTTCGGAACGGGCACGCTACACTCCGAACATTCAGCCGCTGAAGGACAGCCTCGTGGGTTCGGTGGCGAATCTGCTCTGGATCATCATGGCCGGTGTGGGGGTCGTGCTGCTCATCGCCTGCGCCAACGTGGCCAACCTGTTCCTGGTGCGTTCCGACGGGAAGGAAACCGAGATGGCGATCCGCAGCGCCATGGGCGCGAGCCGTGGCCGGATCGGCTGGGAGTACCTGAAAGAGAGTCTGTCGCTGGGTGTGCTGGGAGGCGTCGGCGGTCTCGCTCTGGCCAATATCGGGTTGGATGCGCTGGTCGCCGCGGGACCCGCCAACCTTCCCCGGTTGGACGAGGTCTCGATGAACTGGGGCGTTCTGGCCTTCGCGCTGATCGTCTCGCTGGGCGCCGGTGCCTTTTTCGGTATGTTCCCGGTCTTGAGGCACGGTCGGGCCGCGCCGGTGCAGGCCCTGAAGGAGGGCGGTCGCAGCGGAACGACCGGCAAGCGACGGCAGCGGGCGCAGAAGGCTTTGGCGGTGAGCCAGATGGCCCTGGCCCTGGTGCTGCTCATCGCCTCGGGTCTCATGTTGCGCACCTTCGTGTCGCTGTGGAAGGTGGACCCCGGCTTCCACAATCCGGACAACGTCCTGGCGCTCCGCCTTTACCTTCCGCCCAACGAGATCGCCGACCCGGCGGGAGTCGCCGCGACCCACGAGCGCATCGCACGCCGCCTGGCGGAGATCTCTGGTGTGCAGTCCGTCGCACTCGCCAGCGCCGTCCCGATGGACGGGAACAGCAACGTCAATCCGCTCTACGTGGACGGGTTCGACTACACCGGTGACCAGACGCCGTCGATACGCCGGCACAAATGGATCGGCGGCGGATACCTGGAGACGCTGCAGATCCCGCTGCTCCTCGGTCGCACGCTCACCTGGCAGGACGTTCGCTTGCGGGCCCCGGCGGTGCTGGTCTCCGAGAGCCTGGCCCGCGAGTACTGGGGCTCGGCGCAGGCGGCGCTGGGCGAACGCGTCTCGGTTCGATCCGAGCCGCCTCGCTGGTACGAGGTCGTTGGCGTGGTAGCCGACGTCAGAGAGGACGGATTGGGCCAGGATCCGCCGCTGATCGTCTACTGGCCTCAGGTCACCCTGGCGTTCTGGGAAGGTGATCCGCCCGACCAGGTTCGGACCTGGCGGGATATGGGCTATGCGATTCGCAGCGATCGGATCGGTACGGTCGGGTTCCTGGATGAGGTTCGGGCGGCGATCTGGGAGATCAACCCGAACCTACCGGTGCGGGGCCTGCAGTCGCTCGAAGACCTCATGGGCCAGTCGATCGCGCGCACGTCGTTCACCCTGGTGCTGCTGGCCGTCGCGGCGGGAGTGGCCCTGCTGCTCGGGATCGTCGGCGTCTATGGTGTGATCTCCTACGCGGTGAGCCAGAGGAGCCGAGAGCTGGGACTGCGGATGGCCCTGGGCGCGCAAGCCGGGCAGGTGAAGCGGATGGTGCTGCGGCAGAGCCTGGTGCTTGCCGGGTTCGGCGTGGCCATCGGCATGGGACTGGCGTTCGGCCTGACCCGCTTGATGGCGGGACTGCTGTTCGGGGTGAGCCCGTTGGATCCGGTCACCTTCGTGGCCGTGGCCGCGGGCTTGACCGGGGTGGCCACCGTCGCCAGCTACCTGCCGGCCCACCGCGCCGCCGCGATCGATCCCATGAAGGCACTGCGGACAGAGTGACGGGTGTGGAAGCGGGCGTCGGCGGTGGTCACTCTCGGGGGCACCAACGCGGGGTGCCCCCGACATCTCGAGTCCATTTTCGACGACCAACTGACATTTCTATCGCGAACCCTCCGGCCTGGTCTCCCGCCCCCACAACGTTGGATCGGCCCCCATGTTCTTGCGCCATTCGTGCCGCCAGCGGTGGATGTCGACGACGCCGATGAAGGGCTTCGGGGCGCGCGCCTCGCGGTCTGGCAGCGGCGGGAACGGCTTGTGAGTCCCCGTCTGGTACCAGTAGGCCACCGTGGCCATGTCGAGCGTCAGGTTATTGTTGTGGCCGTGCTCGATGGTGAATCTGAGGGATTCGTCGAAATAGACCGGGTCGCTGACGTGGAACCGGTAGACGTGTGTGCGGCCCAGCCAGCCGATGTCATCGTTGACGCGGGCGTAGCCATAGAAGGGATGGCTGAACAGCGTGTTGGGCGACCAGGAGGTGTTGAAGTAGTCCTCGGTACCGGTGCCGTGCAGTGAAGGCGGCCAGGGCTCACCGTCGATGAAGATCCTTTGCCCTCGATGTCGGCGACAAGGTAGTTGTCAGATCCCGTAGTGTTCTTTCCTTGCGGTCCAAGCAAGGACCACTCGTTCTCGCCGTCGGGCAGAGCCTCGGTCAGCTCGTGGTTGTACCAGGCGTGAAAGCGGCCCATATCTTCGGGTAGAGCGTCGAGCTCGACGTAGTCGATGTAATAGTAGAACGCATCGATCTCGCGACCCGTGTCGTTCTCGATCTCGATACGCGCGCCGTTCGCAAACGGCATGACGAAGTAGCTCACCAGCCCGCGCCCGTCGCGCGGCCCGGCGGCGAGTGGCAGCGAGGCGAAGTTGTAGCTCTCGTCCCACCCCTGGCCGAAGAACGGGCCGATCGGTGACTCGACACTGGGCGCTTCGTCGCCGTCCCAGTACATGCGCAGGATGATGTCGTTGCGGCTGAGGGCCGGTGGGGGTGGGGCGATCGTGATCCAAATGTGGTTGATCATCCCGGCGCCCTCGACCTCGAACAGCGTACGCCGCTCTCCATCCGGGATGCTCTCGAAGCGGTCGTTGTTGCCACCGCTGCGATCGAAGCTGCTGATGCGCCGGCTGCGGACATGGTCCTTCACACGGGCCAGGTCGAAGAGCGTGCCATCTACTCCCTGTGCCCGGGCCGTGGCCGGTGTGAGAAAGCAGGCGGCCAGCAGGCCAATAGCGAGGTGCTTGTTCATGGCTCTGTCCTCCCTCAGCGTAGGGAATCTGTCGGTGAATAGCCGTAAGTAATCTGCTGGTGGAGGGAGGATGACCGCCACCGGAGGCGAAGCGATTCCGACTCGGCGCGGCGAAGTTGCCGGGTCGCTGGTCTGCGGCATACGGGCGGGCTGGACGCGCCGAAGGGATCCGTCACATATTAGAAATGGTCTCGACCCCCGCAGAAAAGGAAGACTACGATGTGCAGGAGTTCTCTTCCGCTTCATTCCCCGCTGGCTGTATTCGGCAAGCTGCAGGCATCCATTGTGGCGCTGCCGTTTGCCATCCTCCTGCTTGCCGCCCCCGCAACTTCCCAGATCGTCGCGGGTCGGGTCGTCGACGCCAGCAGCAACGAACCCGTCGGTGGTGTGACGATCACACTCGTCGACACGCTGGCTGCGACACACCGCGCTGTCGTGAGCAACGCGGCCGGGGATTTCATCATCGCGATCACAGCCCCGGGTACGTACCTGCTTCGCGCCAGCCGCCTCGGCTACGCGACCACCCAGACGCCAGCGATCGAGATCGGGGACGGCGAGGTGGTCGAGGTGGAAGTGCGGCTCGACGTTGAAGCCATCGAGTTAGAACCGCTCACGGTGGTTGTGCGCCGGCGCGAAACCCGGCGCGAACGCGACCTGCGCGAGTACTATGAGCGGGTCGAGCACTACGGCGAACCCCACCTCGGCTCGGCACAGATTTACACGCGCGAGTCCCTGGAGGAATGGGACGCGTTTAGCCTAGAGGACGCGTTCAGGTTCTATCTACGGTGGCGTCCCAATGGCTGGAGTTGCGATCCGAAGGTGTTCCTGGACGGCCAACAGCTGTACGGCCCCTTCTTGGAAGACCTCAAGTTCATGTCGCTCTCGAACCTCGAGGGCATCGAGCTCTATGCTGGCGGCGGCCCCGTGCAAGGTAGGTTCTGGGATCCGGACGGCTGCGGGGTTGTTCTCCTCTGGACGAGGCCGTTGCCTGAGGGCGGTAGCCGGCTCGGCCTCACCGAGTTGCTGGCGCTCGCCGGGGCGGCGGCGCTGCTGACGCTGCAGGCTGCTTTGCTAGTATTTTGACACCCTAGGACGAACCCGCTGCGTCCCCTACGGCTCGGGCGGAAAGACAGTCGAAAGCTCGATCTCGCCGTAGTCCCGGCCGCCGAGGCGGACAGGGAGGTGTCCCGTGTACCGAGCCGGCTCCTGCGCGCCGGCGGCGAAGTCCCACACCTCCACGGCATCAGTCTCGGGATCGACGATCCAGTACTGCGGTACGCCCTGGCGCTCGTACAGCTTCCTCTTGATGGAGCGGTCGCGATTCGCCGTGCTCGGCGAGCCGATTTCGATCACCAGGTCGGGCGGGCCGCTGACCCCGGGCTTGGTCAGCAGCTCGCGCCGATCCTTGGCGATGAAGACGATATCGGGCTGGACGCCTTCCTCCGTATCCGGGAACTCCACCCCGGTCGGTGCGGCGAAGACCCAGCCGTATCCCGGCTCCACCAGCAGCTTGAGCAGCGCGGCCATCAGATTGGCGCTGATCCACTGATGGCGGAGCGTCGGCGCTTGCCGTCTTCCGGCATGAGCTGGGCGTCCGCCCAGGTGATTCGGGTCTTCGGCATCGTACCCACATTATACCTCCCGGCCGCGGCCGCGGCGAGCAGATTGTGTGGAGCACAATGCGGACGAATGCTCAAAGAAACGTCAACGCGGAGACTATGAGGATGCACAGCTCGATCTAATCCAGTCGATCCGAGAGCTCGTCAACCTAGCTGCCAACACTGCCGACGCCGGTGAGTGCGATCGGACTCTCGCGATCAGCTAATCGGTCATTTGGCGGAAGGCGGCGAGAAACACCTTCCGCATCTTGATGCCCTGGACTTCACCGGAAACGGCGTCCAGTGCCTTGAAGTCGTAAGATCCGCGTTTCTTGAAGTACGCGACCCAAAACGGGTAGTGCACCCTCTCCGGCTCAGAGATCTCCTGTACCGACACCGTGCACTTATTACGGAGCCCGTGCTCGAGCAGGAGCCAGCGGTACTCCTCCATGGCAGTCTCTCGTGCTACACTGGGAGACTGCACGAAGTCACAGGCTGCGCCATCGCATCCTGGTTTTCGGACAAGGGTGTCTCCGATGAAGAACACAGTGGCCCCCAGAACCGCGTCGATAGCGACGCCGACCCTCTGTGTGCCGACGCCCTGAGACAACGTGATATCGAAGAAGTAGTAGGGTAGGTAGACAAGCTCAACGCGCGTCGGTTGGATGGGCCTGCTCCAGAGCCTGGCTGGAAACGAGGTCGCTGCCGCGGAGAGGCTGGCCGTCGCCTGCTCCTTAGATAAGGTTGGGGAAACACAAACGCGTGCGTCGATCAAGGTCCCGTACCTTTCTTGCGGCTCTTGCGGCGATCGGCTCTGCCCTTGAGGAGGCAGGCGATGCCGACCCCGAGCAACAGTGAGCCCGCAATGACATTGGTAACGACACCTCGCAGCACGGGCACCTGTGGTGTTTCTCGTACAAAGAACGTGGCCACCAATACGACGAGGCCGAACAAGGACCAGAACACGCCGAGGATCGTGAATGGCTCAAGAGTCTTCTTGTGGTCCATCTCAGTCTCCGGCTTTGTTCAGAAGGCCAGGTAGATCAGGGTCTGAATTGCCATTAGCACAGAAGCCCACACTCTGAGATCCCGCCACCCGTGATTGTCCGGTGCATCGTTGTAAATGTAGCTCCGGGGTCGACGCCATGCCCACACCGCGATAGCAAGGAAGAACGCCACCGCGATGACCTTGCCCCACCACAGCGGCAAGCCTGCCAGCCAGTCACCCATATCACTCACCTCCCTCGGCACGCTCTGTAAGGACATCCTGGATCTCGCCGTTCTTCATGACGAGTCCGTAGACCAGACCCTCGAGTTTCGAGGTCGGTTCCGGTTTGGTCAGGAGGCTCACGAGGACGTTCACGATCAGCGCGCCGACGAACGACCACCAGGCGACGTAGAGGAAGCTCCATCCCGCGGAGAAGAAGAGAGTGCTCGATATCGCCACACCTGCCAACAGTCCGAACAGGCCGCCCCACTGGGTGGCCCGACGCCACCCGATGCCCAGCAGCGTGATGGCGAAGGTGGGGCCTTGAAAGATCGACAGCAAACTCTGCATGGCAACGTAGATGCCGGGGAACTGCTTCGTTACCGGAGCAAAGGCGATCGCCCACAACACGAACACCAGAGTGAGTATCCGACCGACATTCAAGTAGTGGCGGTCCGATGCGTTCTTGACGAGGAACCGCTGGTAGATGTCTCTGGTCCACACCGTCGCGGCAGAGTTCAAGGTCGAGTCGACACTGGAGATCAAAGCCGCCATGAACGCCGCGAACACCAGCCCGGCGAGGCCGGCGGGCAGAAGATTGCGGATGAGCCACGGGAAGGCCCGGTCCATCCCCGGGCCGACGAGGTTTGGATTCAGCGACAGCGCCAGTAGCCCTGGCAACACGACGAGCACGGGAATGAACATCTTGGGGAATGCGGCAAACATCATTCCCGCCTTGGCATCCCACTCACTGCGTGCTCCGAGGGTGCGCTGGATGATCGCCTGGTGACAGCACCACCAGGCCGGTGACAGCACGAACGCGAGGCCCAAGATCATGCCGAGCCACGGTATTGTGGGATCGTCGAGCGGCAAGAACAGCTTGAAGTGGTTTGGGTGCGTCGGGGTGATGCTCGCCACCAACCCGGACCAGCCACCCACGGTCCACAGGCCCAACACAGTGAGCGCAACGCCACCGATGAACATTACGAGGAGCTGTACGACGTCGGTCATGGCGACGGCGGCCAGGCCTCCGGTGATCGTGTAGACCCCAACGACGACTGCTGTCACGAGCAGGCTGACCCATATGGGGATACCGAGGTACTCGTTGAGCATCAACAGGAAGGCTCCCCACAGCAGCGCCTCGATGACTCGGACGGCCAGGTTGTAGCGCCGGCCGAGGAACTCCGGCACGGTGTACACGCCGGCCTTCCAGTAGTACGGGACGAATAGTAGGGCAGAGAGCACCATCGCCGGCAAGGCGCCGATCCATTCGTAGTTGGCCTGGGCGATTCCGAAGCGATACGCGCCGCCGGCGGCCCCCATGTAGTCGTAGGCGCCGATGTTGGTTCCTATGATGGACATGCTGATGACCCACCACGGCAGCATGCGCCCGGCTTCCGTGTATGGTCACTTCCACCTCCCGATTATGCGCTTGCCGCCCGGCTGATTCGAAGCCCTCGCGGGGTTGTCCGGAGGGATTCTAAGAACGACCTACGCTCCTCGCAATCGTGAAGTCGAATGTCGACCAATAGATCAGAGACCAGTAGGAATCAGAGGTGCAAATCAGCTAAGACCCGTGACTTCAGATGTTCCACTGGTCGACTGTTCAGCTTCGATATTCCCATCCACGTTGTCAGTGCACCCGAGGCGGCGCCTCACCGGGCACCACCGTAGTCTCCACGGACGCAGGTGGCAACCCGTGGGCCCGCGCCGTCACGCGGACTGCGCCGGTACCACCGGCGATGGAGAAGGAGTCGTGGAACTCGAAGTCGCAGTCAGGGTGATCGCTGGGCAAGATCGCGCCGGAGCCCTCCACGTACAACTCGTCTCCGCTCGCGGTGACCAGCGTACCGTGGACGTTGTCATACGGAAGGGATTCTGTATCGGTCAGCCGACCGTCAAGAAGAACGTCACGTCGATGCAGTAGCTGAATTGAATCGAGAAGCTACCCACGTGAGTCTCGTCAGCCGGGCTGGCGTACACAGCATATAGCTGACATACAGAAGGCACTAAGAGGGCAACTTCGCGCGTTGCACTCGTAGGCGGTCAACTCTGTTCAACTCTTGGATTGTACCTCTCCCTCCAGCCTGATCCCGAGGTTTGTCCATACCACCGCAGTCCAGTAGTCGTCAACGGGCTCGAATGTGGCCCAGGCGTCGATCAAGTCGTTCCCACCGGAGTAGTGAACCCGCATCTTCATTATCAGGGTAGCCGCCCCTCTCTGCACGTAATACAGGCACGAATTGCTGTAGAAGATAGCCCAGTCGTCGGGCTCTTCCGTGGAGGACTTCACATAGAACTGACAGGCGGGAGATCGGTAGAGGTCCAGCTGTGCCTGAACGGTGGTTGGTGTGCCATCCGCAACCACCGTATCGAGCACGTTCGCATAGTGGCCGACCCATTCCTCTGCTCGTAGCTCACCGGATTGGTACGATACTGGGCCCAGCGAATCCGAACAGGCGCAGATGACCAGCAGCCCGCAAAACAAAACGGCTGGTGTGGCGTGGATCAGGAGTCCTCGTTGAGCGATCATGATGGCCCCCTTCGTCAGAGTTCGTTGACCTGGGGAAGCATCGGCCTTCATCGGCCGGCGCTGCGGGAGAGGGCGCGGTGTCCCCTAAAGAGCAAGGCGATAAAGAGGGGCGGAGGGGCTCAGAATGCCCGCGCCCGCCACGGGCCTCCGACACCGACCCTGTCGGGATGGAGAGTCGGCTTCCATATTTGATGGGGCGGCGGTGTTTCGATTACCCGGGAGAAAGAGTCTCGGCGACATGGACGACCGGGCGACTTCGCGGCCTCCGAATTGGCACGACATCACCGATCTCCTGCGGGCCCATCGCGCTGGTGACGAAGGCGCGATGGACAAGCTCGCTCCCCTCGTATACGAGGAGCTCCGCCAGATCGCTCACCGACAGCTGAGGCGCGAGCGGCCGGGTCAAACGCTGCAGACGACCGGCCTCGTCCACGAGGCTTTCGCGAAATTCGTCGGCCTCGAACGAATCGAGTTGACCGACCGCGCTCATTTCTTCGCCCTGTCCGCTCGCCTGATGCGCCAGATCCTCATCGACTGCGCGAAGCGGCGGCGAGCGCTCAAGCGGCGAGGAGCGCACGTTCCCCTGAGCCCCGAAGACGCAAGCGTACCGGCGCGCGGCAAAGTTGATATCGAAGCGCTCATCGACCTCGACCGGGCGCTCGAAAAGCTGGCCGAGGTATCGGACCGGCAGACTCGCGTCATCGAGTGCCGGATCTTTGCCGGGATGACCGTGGATGAGACCGCTGAAGCGCTCGAGATTTCCAGGGCCACGGTGAAGCGGGAATGGCAGCTGGCCCGTGCCTGGCTCAACCGCGAGCTTGCCTGAGCCTGTCCGGCGCCGAATCTCGCTTCTCTCCATCGGGAATCGGTCGATGCGGCTGACCCGTACTGAGACGGACTCTCCCTGACGGCCACGGGGCGCGGGTCATCACAGACGATACAGCATCGGATGAAACGCGAGCATTGGGACCGGATCGGAGCGCTGTTCGACGAGGCGTTGAAGCGCAGCGGCGCCGAGCGCGATGCGTTCCTTTCGAACCTGGGCGAGGAGAACCTGGAGCAAGAGCTCCGGTCGTTGCTCTCGGCCCACGAAGGCCGCGGTCCGTTCGATGAGTTGGCGGACTACATGACCGGACCGGAGGTCCAGCGGCTGCTCCGGCTCGCGCCCGGCGATCCCATCGGGCCATACCGGATCGTCCGCGAGCTCGGTGCTGGCGGCATGGCGACCGTCTACCAAGCGCAGGACCTCAAGCACGAGCGCCAGGTCGCCATCAAGGTCCTGCGTCCCGAGCTGGCCGCCGTTCTGGGCGCTGACCGGTTCGTCCAGGAGATCAAGACCATCGCCAAGCTCCAGCACCCCCACATCCTGCCGCTGCTCGACTCGGGCGAGGCGGACGGGTTCCTTTACTACGTCATGCCCTACATCGAGGGCGAGACGCTGCGGGATAAACTGAACCGCGAGAAACAGCTGGGCATCGAGGAGGCCGTTCGAATCGCGACCGAGGTGGCCGATGCGTTGGACTACGCCCACCGGCAGAACGTCATTCACCGGGACATCAAGCCCGAGAACATCCTGCTGCATGACGGCCGGCCGCTGGTGGCGGATTTCGGCATCGCCTTGGCGGTGAGTGCGGCGGCGGGTGGGCGAATTACGGAGACGGGGCTCTCGCTCGGAACGCCGCACTACATGAGCCCCGAGCAGGCGACGGCGGAGAAGGATCTGACGCATCGGTCGGACATTTACTCGTTGGGGTGTGTGCTGTACGAGACGCTGACGGGGGAGCCGCCGCACACGGGCACGTCGGCGCAGCAGATCATCAGGAAGATCGTGACCGATGACGCTCGGCCGGTAACCGACTTGCGGAAGTCGGTTCCCGTAAACGTTGCGGCGGCCACGGCGAAGTCGCTGGAGAGGGTGCCGGCCGATCGGTTCGAGAGCGCCCGGACGTTCGCCGAGGCTCTGAGGGATCCCACTTTCACGACGCCCACTACCCGGGTCGTATCAGGGGTCGCTCAACCGCCGGAACGTTGGAACCGGCTCACCGTGGGGCTCGTCGCAGTTGCCGTGGTCGCGACTCTGACCAGCGTCTGGGCTTGGTTGAGACCTGTAGCCCGGGATGTAGATCAACCGGTCGTCGAGTTCTACCTCGACCCGCCCGATGCGACGATGTCTTTCGGCGTCCGTCTGGTCCTGTCGCCGGACGGCCGCCGCCTGGTGGCCGAGGTCAACAGCGACGCGGGAACCGTGCTGTATCAGCGGATGCTGGATGAGCGGGACTGGCGGATCATCCCGGGCACGGAAGGGGCCTATGGGCCGTTCTTCTCGCCTGACGGTGAATGGTTGGGGTTCGTCTCCAGTCAGGAAGGCTCCATCAAGAGGGTCCCGGTGGGGGGCGGTTCAGCGCAGACCATCGCCCGGCTCGACCGGGATGTTGAGGGCGCGAGTTGGGGGCCCGACAACACCGTCGTGTTTTCCACGGTAGAAACGGCCTCGGCAGATGAGAGGCCGTCGTTGTTCCGCGTGATGGTGGGCGGGGGTGTGCCCGAACAGCTGACGACTCCGGATCTCGCACTCGGCGAGGTGGGTCACAGGGATCCCCACTATCTACCGGGTGGGGAGGTGGTCTTGTTCACGGGCGTCGACCCCCTTTTTCAAACGGTCGTTGCCGCTCTCTCGCTCGAATCCGGAACAATATCGCGACTCACACCCGGGATGACCCCTCACAGCGATCGCGCCGGTCGAGTGGTCTACGTAACCTCGGACGGATCGGCCGTGGCGCAAACGTTCAACCCGCACACCCTGGCCCTCGAGGGGTCGCCGAGGCCAATCGCCGAAGGGATCGCGATCTTGGGTGGGATTATAGCGTCGTACACGGTCTCTTCCGACGGTTCGCTTGCGTACCTGTCAGGGTCTGCCCAGGGCGGCCAGTTGCTCCTGGTCAGCCGGGAGGGTGAGACACGGCCGCTATTCTCCTCGGGTGTCGGGTCGAGCATGGGGAACCCTCGCTTTTCACCTTCAGGAGACCGCATCGCGTTTGTACGGGATGGGGACGTATGGGTGTACTCCTTCGCCCAGGGTACGGCCCAGCGCCTGAGCTTCGAGGGGCCGTCGGCCGATCCCGCCTGGACAACCGACGGCCGCTCGATCGGATACTCGGTCGCTGGTGAAGGAGACGGATCGTTCGCCAGCCTCTATCTCCGAGCAGCCGACGGAACGGGTTCGGCCGAGCAGATCCTGGCGAGCGACCGCGACCTGTACCAGATGGATTTCGCTCCGGGTGACAGCGAGGTCGTCATGTACTCGATGTATAACGTGTTCCGTGCCTCGCTCGGCAGCGACTCTGGCCCCGTAGCGCTGATGGAGACCGAGGCTTTCGTAGAACATCCCACCCTGTCGCCCGATGGCCGCTGGCTGGCGTATAAATCGAACGAGAGCGGTATCAACGAGGTTTATGTCAGGTCGTATCCGGATATGGGACCGCCCACGGTCGTTTCGATCGGCGGGGGCAGCGCCCCGGCGTGGTCCGGCGACGGCAGCGAGATCTTCTACTGGGGCCGCAGCCGGGTTATGGCAGCCTCGGTTCGATATGATGGTGGCCGGGTTACGGTCGTCGGGCGCGCCGAACTCTTCCGCACCCGGTCGTTCCGGTGGCACTGGAATCGCAATTACGATGTGCATCCCAGCGGTCAGGAGTTCGTGATGGTGGGTAGGACAGAGACGCGGGCAGTCTGGCGGGTGAATGCGTTGGTGGGTGAGCGGTAACCGCCGTCGGTCGCGAGTCCCGGGCTAAAACCCCGCGCTCGGCCAAGAACGCCCTCTCATTCTCCTCGCGCTTGGCGTAGTAGTGCGAAAATAATGCCAACACACCCAGCGCAGGTGTCCAACACTCAGCTCAGAATCGCCGAGATCAGCGCTCACCAGCGCTGATGCGCGCTGGCTTTCGGCTCTGGGAGCTGGAGGTCGCGGGTTGAGACTCACACCGCGCGCAGGGCGGGTGGTGCTCGGTATGCAGGCGCTTGACGGCGCGCAGGTATCAGCGCACTCGAGGCGGTCCTTCACCGGCCACGACCGTGATCTCGATGGACGCAGGCGCCAACCTGTCGGCCTGCGCCGTCACACGGACCGTTCCCGTCTCGTCCGTGCTCTGGATCATGGCCAGCAGCAGCCCATGGAAGGCGCGGCGCTCCTGGGCCTGGTAGGGATTGTGGTCCGTCGGGTCGCCGTTGCCGACCGCCAGGAGCC
>Ga0111181_1133_pt1 | contig 22794 bp, 16 predicted proteins | sample DeeMarSWOR324_28_FD_80236 | JGI IMG/M metagenome (GOLD analysis project Ga0111181, IMG submission 80236) | Gemmatimonas sp. SM23_52
TCGCCCACACCGTCAAACCCGGCGACGACCAGCGTGCTGTCATCGTCCAGATCCAGGATGTGCGCGCTCCCATGGCAGTCGCCACAGCCGGAGACCGCGTTCCTGGCAATCGTATGACCATAACCCGGCGCGATAATCAGGAGCTTGTTGCCCTGATAGATGAGCGAGTGCATGGTCGCCGGGTGCACCTCCCCACTCCGGTTCGCCAGGAAGACCCAGTTCGTCACCTGCTTCAGCAGTTGTGACTCTCCCTCAGGGAGCGCCGACTGATAATGGCAGTTGTAGCAGGTGATCATGCCCTGCATGTGGCAGCTGCTGCAGTCCACGCTGCTGCCATGCACGTCGTGATACTGGTTGCTCGCCAGGCTCGTGTGGCAGTTCTCGCACTCAACATGGATGGCACCGTCCTCGAGCAACGAGCTGTAGCTGTGGCCATCACCCATCACGTCTTCCAGGGTGTGGCACCCCATGCACGTCATCCCCTGATCACGGTGCACGTCGCTGAGGCCAACGGCCACTTCGCTCGCCTGCCGGCCGTGACATCCCGCGCAGGCCTGGTCCTCGGATACGCCGTCATCGACCTCGGCGCCGAGGCCGGGGTCCAATGTACCGTGGCAACTCGCACAACCACCCGTGAGGCTCGGCTCGTGACAGTTCTTGCACGCCAACTCCGAATAGGGCACGTTCGCGAACTGTTCGAGTCCGTTGTTGCTGGCGCTGTAGAACGTCTGCAATCCCTGGCCGGTCGCGTGCAGGCTCGTCGGATACCACTCATCCCAGGGGAACCCATTCGCCGTCAAGCTCGGCGAGTTATCGCTGCGCCTCTCGCCGGCGCCGTTGACGGCGTAGACCGTGGCGACATAGCTGGCGCCTTCTTCAACGCCGTCATCACTCGTGAAGACGGCCATCGTGGCGTCACCGGCCACCCACCGTGTCAGCGTTTGGTCCGCCGTGAGCTCGGTGCGGAACGAGTCGACGTTCGTCTGCGCGGACCAGGCGAGCTCGACGCTGTCGGGGAACGTGGCCGCCATAATCGAGAACTGTGCGGGCGGCTCTCCGGCGCAGGCAGCGAGCATGCTCACCGCGCACCCTAAGGCCAGTGCTGAGATGACTGCCAGGTAGCCAGGGGAACGACTCGCTGGGGACATGAGCTCACCTCCGGGGCTGAAGATTAGGATCATGTCACGAGCAGTCAGGCTGTGACCGAGGACGGAGGCAAACTTGCACTGCCCCACTCTGACGGCAAGCGCCGGGAGCACACAGTGCCCACCGGCGCTTTCACCTCTCGCGGAGGGTGTGTTAATGCCTGTGAAAACTCCGCCCATGCAGGCGGACCGCAGCGGCTATACCTCGACTATAGAATCCTCCGAGCCGAACTCGTTGGCCACATAGCCGTCTGCAGCCCAGTCGTTCTGCCAGCGCTCATCGTCCACCAGATACTTGAATCGATACGCACGGCCCGGTTGCAGCGAGATCGTGGTACTGAACCTGCCGTCTTTCCGCAGTTGCATACGATGGGCGGTGCGATCCCATTCGTTGAATTCACCGCACAACGAGACCGTCTGAGCGCTGAGTTCCGCAGGAAGCTCAAATGTGACTCGGCACGAGCCGCCCTTCTTAGAATAGCTCTTCTTCAGCATGGTCGCTTCTACAATCCTTCATCTTGAGGCCAGCCTCACAGATCGCTCCAATGCGGGATGTATATGCACCTTGCTCCCCTGAATGTCAATTAAACGTGTCCCTTACGACAATGACACAGACCGCCGACCTGCGGAATCGCTCCCCTTTGCTGACCGAACCCAGGAGCCAGCAGGCGTCAGGGCGCCCGCTTCGTCGAACAACGGCACGGCATCGGAGTCCCGGCTGTAACCACCAACGCGGGCGGGTGACTCGGAATTTTGAATCCCAGCATCGAAAACCTGCACGTGCTCGAGACTCAGACCGGGCACACAATCCCCCTATGCTTGCGGTAACTCAAGCTGCCTCAACCGGTTGCGGGTTGAGTTGCGACCCGGCCGCCAGCGGCACAGGGATTGCCCGGACACAGACGCGTAAGGCGAAAACCCCAGGGTGCGCGTCAGCACCATCGACTGGGCAGCGGGTCAGTCATCACGATCGCAAGGGGCTGCCGGTCCAGCCTTCACGGTCCTCGCCGCCTTGTTACTTGTCCACGGCGGAGATTCTGGGGGCCGCGTTGATGATCCGCGCGTCTTCATACATGCGTCGCAGCGTGGGCGGCGGGGCGCCAGTGGCAAATGAAAGGAAGCTTCAGATGAAACCGCTTCGTAGGTGGGCAAGGCAGTCTACGCGTGCGTTGCTGATTGTGCTGCTGGCGCCCACTGCCGCGCCGAGCCAGGTCATCTCGCTCAAGACCGTGCCCATCGCGACCGGTGATCAGTTCCTGATCTTCCCTTCGCGGAACCAGGGCATGGGCGGCGTCTCCATCGCGCTCGACGATCCGCTGCTCGACCCGTTCGTAAATCCGGCCAAGGGCAGCAGGATCCAGGGCGCGCAGCTCTTCGCCACGCCGTCGTTCTACAGTGTTTCCGGTGACGGCGGGGCCGGGCGCGCGCTGCCGGCCGGCGTCTTGCTGAGTGGCGGGGGTTGGTTCGGTGGAGCGCTGCTCTCGCTGCAGCAGATCGAGATGGCCAGGCAGCTCGTGCAGCCGGTCTTCTTCCGCGCCGAAGGGGTCGAGCTGCTGAGCGAGAAGTCTTCCAACAACATCTACGCGTTCGGGATGCTGGGGACGCGGCTGCCCGACACGAACGCCTCCCTGGGCGTTAGCATCTTCTGGGCCGGCCTCGACGCGCTGCAGGGCGTCGATCTCCTCTACGCCGGCAGCCAGTCGATCGATCAGTCGGGTCACATGCTGGACCTGCGGGTCGGGCTCTACGGCGAGTTGGGCGGGGAGCGTGCCTACGAGCTGCTGGTGCTGCACAGCCGCCTGGACATGACCCACGACGTCACCTACGTGGACTGGGTGTTCCCGGATCCCGTCCCACCGGACACGCTCGGCCCGATCGAGCCGGTCCCGGAGACCCGCGTGGAGACGAACCTCGATCGCAGCAACACCTGGGGCCTGCACCTGAGCTACGTTCAGGCCCTGAGCGCCCCGGGCTGGCAGATCGGCGGGATCTTCACCGGCAACTGGAAGACGCATCCCAAGATCCCCAACTACGAGATCATGAACATCCCGCGCGACCCCGGAGATTCGTTTGGGTTGAACTTCGGGCTCGGCGTATCGCGCTCGTTGGATAAGACGATATTCGGTATCGATCTCATCTTCGAGCCGATCTGGGCGGACACCTGGGCCGAGGCGGCCGAGCCCGACACCTCAGTCAGCGGCCGGGTCATACCGGTGGGCGGCAAGACGGTGGAGAACGACTTCAGCTTCACCAACGCGCTCATCCGCACGGGCGTCGGCTACCGACTCGATATCATCGGCTTGCAGCTAGGTCTGCAGGTGCGCTCGATCGACTACGAGCTCGAGCAGATCGATCACATCCAGGAATCGAAGCGCCGGCAGAACGAGAGCTGGATCGAGTGGACGCCGACCTGGGGGGTCAGCCTCACGTTCTCGGAGATCGAGGTGCGCTATCAGGGTCGCCTGACCAGCGGGACAGGCCAGCCGGGCACGGCTTGGACACCCGTTGCCATGGACCGCTTCCTGGCGGCGGAGGCGGCGGGGATGGCGGATTTCATTGTGGCACCATCCGGCCCGTTGACCCTTCAAGACGCGAGCGCGGGGGCGCACCAGTTCTCGGTGAGCATTCCTATTCAATGAGGGCACCCCGTCCGCGTGAAGCTGCCGGGCCGAGCTGCCTCAGGTTGCGGTTGTAAGGTCAGAGCGATAACTGGCTCGCGCCTACCTCTGCAGCACGCCTCGCCTCGGCTGCGGGGTCACGACGTAGACCGTCTTCCATTTCTTGATCCCCTGGCCGAGCATGCCACCCACAAACGCTCCCACGGCTGCTCCGCCCACGCCCATGGAAACAATGTTCCAGTCCCACTCGCAGACTTGCTCCGGGGTCTTGTTACACGCGTCCGTAAACGCCGTCACCAGCGCCGCTGCCCCCACCAATATGCCGCCGGTCCAGGCCCCGGCGACGCTTGCCGTCCCACGCACTTCCACCCGAAAGACCTGAGAGAGCGGGAGCGGCCTCGGAAAGCCTTCCGCAGCACCCTTGGCCCAGCCCGGCAAGCGCATGCGCGAATAGTCAACGGATTCCGCCGTGAATGCAGGATCGTAGAGTACCACGCGACCTCGCGGCGTCAGCACGGTCGGGTTGTCGAGATCAAGCAGGTTCCGGGGCACCTCCACTCGCACTCGCTCCTCTTTCTCCAGCCTGCTGAACACCTCGATCAGAACGTCAGGGTCGTGCCGCGCCGCAGCTGCAGCAGAATCGGGTTGCGCCTGTGCGGTCGGGACGTGAGCCAGGAGTGTGAACTCGATTAACAAGACCACCAGGGTTCCACGCGCTGTTGTCGCCATTTCTGCCTACCCTGCTCTTGACCTCACCCGCGACAATCCCCCACGCTCACCCCATGACGTCACGTTCCATCCGTGACGTAAGCACAGGCCAGTCCGAACATCCGATAGTACTGGCACCCCCATCCAAAAGCTGACGAACGGGGCAGCGATCCCTGCTCCCCCGTTCGCAGACTATCCGGCACACGTGGGACGACTACCTGATCGAGGCTCCGACCTCTGCTCTTGACTCGTCCAGCTCCTTCAGCAGCTCCTGCACCGCGACCTCGATGACCCGATCGCGCCCGGCGAGGTTGTCCTCCGGCGTGTTCTCCACGTAGATGTCCGGCTGCACACCGTAGTTTTCCATGTTAGTGCGCTCGGAGTCGGCCAGGTACACGCCCACGCCCGGCATGCGAACCGTCGAACCGTCGATCAGGCGGTAGCTGCCCGTGCCGATCACAGCCCCGGCCGTCGGCGTGCCGATGACCTTGCCGAGCCCCAGCGCCCTGAAGCCGGCCGGGAACATCTCGGCGTTCGAGCCGGAACGCCAGTTCTGCAGCACGACTTCAGGACCGAAGAACCCGCCGGCGGGACGGTAGCTGGGCTTGGTGCCGCGCGGAACCCAGATCTGGTACTGCCGCTCCTGCAGGATGGTCAGTAGCTGCTGCTCGATGTTGCCGCCGCCGTTCCAGCGCTGATCGATGATGAGCGCCTCCTTGTCGCGATGCGCTCGCAACTCCTTCTCGAATTTCTGGAGCGACGGCTGGTTCATCGCCTGGATGTGAAGGTAGCCGATGCGACCATCGGACAGCTCCTCCACCATCTCGGCCCGCTCGGCGACCCAACGCTCGTATTGAAGCTGGCCGAACTCCCTGACAGAGATGGGCTCGATGCGCGTCTTCCAGGCATCATCTCCAGAAGGCCTGGCCGCGAATGTGACTTCGACCTTCTCGTTGAGGTGATGGTTGAGGAGCGGCCAGAAGTTGTCGCCCGACCTCACGTCCTCCCCGTCGATCGCAATCAGATAGTTGCCCTCGCTCACCCGCACCCAGTCCTTATCCGCCGGGCCGTCCTTGTAGACATGAACCACACGGTAGCGGCCCGCCCCGTCATCCCGCTCCAGCTGCAGGCCCAGGTGATCGGTGCTCACGCCCCGCCCGTCACCTTCTGGCGCCGGGCGCGCGCCGTTGTGCGATGCATTCAGTTCGCCGATCATCTCGAGATGATCGATGAGATCTTCCCGCGTCCCTATCTGCGCCACTAACGGGCGATAGCGCGCATAGATCGCCTCCCAGTCGGTGCCGTGCATGGCCGCGTCGTAGAACCGGTGCCTGAGGGCACGCCACGCGTCGTCAAACATCTGCGCCCACTCGGCGGGCTTGTCGATCTTCACTTGCGCCGCGAACTCGACCCGCTTCGCCGAGCTCCCGCCGCGACCGGACGGCGGACCGGCAGGACCCCCTGCTCCGAGAGAGACACTGTAGACGCTGTTCCCCTCCTGAAAGAAGAGCGTGCGCCCATTGGGAGCGAAATTGAGGCTCGATATACCCGACCGTTGACCGAAAAAGCCGAATTCCGGCCCGCCTCCGCGGCCCGTATGGATCGTCGTCAGCTCCTCGCCGTCGGGCTTGATCGTGTAGATCACCGGTACACTGCGTGGGCCCCGGCGCTCCCGGCTCACGAACGCGATCGTCTGGTCATCCGGCGAAACCGCGAAGCTCACGACCGGGAAAGCCATCTGCGTCACCTGCCTCGTTCTCCGCTCCAGACCGGCCCAGTCGATGACGATCTCCCCAGGCTCCCGCGCCGCGCCTCTACCTCGCGAGCGTGGGCCTGCCTGTGGCTCTTCCCGCTCCGACTCCTCGACCTGCGGCTCATCGGGGTCCCGTTCCTCGCGCACCAGCGTCACCACGTAGATGTCCGCCGCCGGCTGGTCGTTGAGTGCCGCTTCCAGACGATCACTGCGGATGAAGTAGAGCTTGCGGCCATCAGCGGAGAAGACGGGCGCGAAGTCGCTGTACGCGTCGAACGTCACCTGCCGTGCCTCGCCACCGTCCGATGGCACGAGATATACGTCCCGTGTGCGCATGTGGTTGGCCCGCGTGTAGGCGATCCAGTTCCCATCCGGCGACCAGGTCGGTGACTCCGGCGAGCCCCACTCGCAGGACGCCAGCTCCGTCGTGCGCCGCGACCCGACATCGACCTTCCGCAGAACGTTGTCAGATGACGCAAAGGCGATCTGGCGCGAGTTCGGCGACCAGGCGAACGACGACTTCAGCACGTCCACCTCGGTCACCATCCGCGCCTCGCCCTCGCCGCTGGCCGGCGCGATCCAGATCTCCTCGCGGCCGCTCGCATCCGAGAGGAAGGCGATCCACTGCCCGTCCGGCGAGTATTGAGGCTCCTTGTCGCGCCAGGGACTCGAAGTGATCTGAGCCATGTCACCCTCATCCGTGGGCGCCGTGAAGACCTCGCCGTGTATCGAGAGAACAATCCTCGTGCCCGATGGCGCGAGATCGTAGTCGTCCGCCTCGGACCGGAAGAAGCGCACTTCGGTCAGACTCTCCTGAGTCTCGGCACCAATGCGCAGCGTTATGGCGCTCGTCTGCCTCGACGCGAGATCGAGTTTCCAGATGCCGAAGTCCCGCTCGAATACGATCACACGGCCATCGGCGCTCATCGCCGGCCAGCGTACCTCCCCTTCGCTGAACGAAGTCACCGGCTCCGCTTCGCCGCCCGCCTCAGGTATCCGCCAGATATTGGCGATCCCCGCATCGCCCCGATCGCTCACGAAGTAGATGTGTGCGTCCGGGCTCCACATCGGCCAACGATCCATACCGGGGAAGTCCGTCAACTTCGTGAAACGGCCGGCGCCGATGTCCATGACCATCACATCGCTCTGATTCGCGCCGCGATATCCCTTTCGCCAGTACGCCTGCGTCTTGCGGTTGATGGCCAGCTTGGAACCGTCCGGCGAGTAGCCCGCGTAGTAGCCCATGTCCGCGCCCACATCGACGGGCATCCCGCCGTCGACGCTCACGCTGTACAGCTTGTTGGTGAATGACTCGCGCCGATTGCTGGAGAACAGCACCGAGCTACCGTCCGGCGACCAGCCCAGGACCATGTCGTCGGAGGAATGAAAGGTGAGTTGCTTCGCCGCGCCGCCTTCGGTGGGCACGACGAAGACGTCCATGTTGCCATCGCGCGCGCTCGAGAACGCGATCCAGCGGCCATCCGGCGAGAAGCGCGGGTAGGCATCCCGGGCGACATGCACGGTGAGCCGTCGCACGTTGGCGCCCGACTCGTCTGCCGTCCAGATGTCCCCGAGATAGCTGAACGCGACTTGACCGTCGTGGTAGTGGGGATGGTGAAGTACCTTCGCCTCCCGAACCGGCGCCGCGAAAGCGACGAGCGCGACGAGCACGAACGCTGAAAGCACCGATGTCTTCATGACGCCTGCTCCTCCCTCGGACTGTTGATGCCTGCGAACTTCAACAAGGCTGCCTGCCTCTCGGCACGGCTGCTGACGATCGAGATCCGGAGTGTCGCGGAATGCTACTGCGGCTGGAGGTCAGACCGCAACAGAGGAGGCAACAGCTCCCGGGCATCGGGAGCGAGCGCCCGATGCGACACCCCCAGGCCCTGTCCCACTCAGGGGTCAGGCAAAACCTTACGGACCGCCTTCCCGTATTACAAGTAGGAACTCAGGCTGCCAGCAAGAAAGTGCCACTCGACAGGAGTCTCTATCTTCGCTCCGCACGGATGTGACTTGGCGCGTGCAGCGAACCACGAGAGGAGACAGCGATGAAGAGAAAGACACTGCCCTCGGCCCTCACCCTCGTCACCGCCGGCATGCTCCTCTTTCCGGTCGGTGCTCGGGCGCAGATGCCGATCATCGTGGGACAGCCGATGCCGGACTTCACTCTGCCTGCGATCCAGGGAGGGGACGTGACACTGTCCAGCCTGAAGGGTAAGAACGTACTCCTGATATTCCCACGCGGGCTGGTGGGTGACCACTGGTGCCAGATCTGCCACTATCAGTATGCCGAGCTCGTAGAGCTGGAGAAAGAATTCGGACTCCGAGAGAAACACAACCTGGAGATCCTATTCGTGCTCCCGTACAGCGAGGAGATGGTGCAGGACTGGGTGGACGTATTCCCCGAGCAGATGGAAGTGATCGAAGGCTGGAAGAACCCGCCGGATCAAGAGAACCTGAGCGAGGGAAGACGCAGATGGATGCAGCTGGCCAGCAGTTACTTCCCGAAGCGTTTCACTTACGAGGCCGGGAATATTCCCGTTCCCTTCCCCATACTCGTGGACGCGGACAGGGAGGTATCGCAGCGACTCGGGCTGTTCACCACCAGCTGGGACAGGGCCGACGCCGAACAGAACATCCCGACCATCTTCATCCTCGACGCTGAGGGTGTGGTCCAGTTCAAGTACCACAGCCAGACCACCTTCGACAGGCCGGGATACGATTATCTGTTCAAGGTGATCGACAGGCTAGTGACGAGCGACTGACAGCTCCCGACGCGGCACGGGGCCGCCCGGCGCGTGCAAGCGCTAGTTGGGCAGCCCCCGTACCCAACGAGCCTACTCCTCGGCCTCAGCGCTTCCCTCTCGTAGCGGCAGATTGGAGTTCCAACAGTCGATGGCTATCAGCCACGTGCCGTCCGGACTCTTCCTGAAGACGGTCAGGTACTTGCCGTCCTCGCTCCTCGGCTCCTGCATGCCCTCAGCCGTCATCGTGACCGAAAACGTGCCCCGTACGTAGGCAAGGTCACCGCGGCCATCGACGTCGTCGACTGACACGGTGAACTCCGTGATAGTAAGCGCAGCGGTATTGTCCCGGATCGCCTCGCGACCAAAAATGGCTGGGGCGTTCGGATTCATCTCCACCCCGTCTTCAGCCCACAACCCTGCCCAGGCGTCCATATCACCGGCTAACGCTGACCGGGCGTATTCCTGCATAATCCCCTCGAGCGCCGCCCTGTCCTCCTCCGGCAGTCCCGCGACCTCTTGCGCCGACGGTTGGCAGCCCGTGCTCGCCAGGGCGAGCGTGAGAGCGACTAGCAATACTGTTCGTGAGTTCACGACGTCCTCCTGCGATCAATACGCGCCCAGGACTACCACGGACCTCAGCCACCTCCCGGCGGGACCCATCATGCGTCCAAGGAGTCGGAGGGGCACGAGGTTCGCGCCCTGGCAAACGGCCTCTCGAAGCCCCACCTTGACGTTCGAACACACAACCGTTAGCCCCGACTCACCTCAACCCGAACAGAATACGGCCATGTCACACAAGCGCATCCTGAGCCTGTTGGCTCTGCTCGTCGCGTCGACCGTTTTCGCGCATCCGTTGGCGGCCCAGACGGCGCAGGTCATCGTGCTGCGGCCCGACCGGGTCTTCGATGGCGTGACGCCGGCGCTCCACAGCGGCTGGGTCGTGGTGGTGGCGGGTGAGCGAATCGCCGCCGCTGGCCCGGAGGAGCGGGTGCCGCGCCCGTCGGAGGCGTGGGTCATTGACCTGCCGGGCCTCACGCTGCTACCCGGGCTCATCGAAGGCCACTCGCACCTGCTCCTGCATCCGTACAACGAGACGAGCTGGAACGATCAGGTGCTGCGTGAGCCGCTGGCGACCCGCGTGGCGCGTGCCGTCACGGCGGCCGAGAAGACGCTGCTGGCCGGGATCACCACGGAGCGCGACCTGGGTACCGAAGGTGCCGGCTACGCCGACGTCGGGATCAAGCAGGCGATCGAGCAGGGGATCATCCCCGGCCCGCGCCTGCTGGTCGTGGGTCCGGCCATCGTCGCGACGGGCAGCTACGGCCCCAAAGGCGCCCCCGAGCTCAAGCTGCCGAAGGGCGCGGAGGTCGCGGACGGGCATGACGACCTGATCCGCGTCGTGCGCGACCAGATCGGCAGAGGTGCCGATCAGATCAAGGTCTACGCCGACTATCGCTGGGGCCCCAGCGGCGAGGCGCAGCCGACGTTCACGCAGGACGAGCTGAACCTGATCGTCGAGGTCGCCCGTAGCTCCAGCCGCACGGTCGCCGCCCACGCCTACACTCCCGAGGCGATGCGCCGGGCCACGCTGGCAGGCGTAGCAACCATCGAGCACGGCGACGGCGGCACGCCGGAGGTCTTCGAGCTGATGGCCGAGCGCGGTGTCGGACTCTGCCCGACGTTGGCCGCCGCCGAGGCCGTCACCTCCTACGCCGGCTGGCGTAAGGGGCGCTGGACGCGGGCGTACCGATCTGCTTCGGCGGCGACGTCGGCGTCTTTCCCCACGGCGACAACGTCTGGGAGCTGGAGTTGATGGTCGAGTACGGGATGACGCCGCTCCAGGCAGCGATCGCCGCGACGTCGGGCAATGCGGCGATCCTCCGCCTCGACGATCGAGGCACGCTCCGCGAAGGAACCCTGGCGGACCTGATTGCCGTCGAGGGAGATCCGACGCAGGACATTACGGCGCTGCGACGAGTGCGCTTCGTGATGAAAGGCGGCGCGGTCGTGCTGTCGAACTGAGACGGAACGAAGAAAACCCTAAAGCGGCTTCACCGGAACACAAATGTCGAATATGTGCTTGCCCTCCGGGTGTTGCTTGGGGTCGTTGAGGTAAATTTCGAAGCAGGGGCCATCGGCGGGCTGGTAGCCGCTCTCAGGGAGCCAGCCCCCGAAGACCGCGTTCCAGGCGTCGCCGTACTGATCGCCCGCGATCTCGAAGCGGGCAGTCGCGTAGCGTCCCGCCGGAATCTCCTTGACTTCGACATCGGCGTGCAGGGGGCTTTCCGCTCTCATGTCCCTCCATCTCTGGGTGAGCTGTTGGTCGCCATTGTACTCGATGGAGACGTCGAAGTCTTTCCGGCCCTTGCGGTGCATTTGCGCCAGGTTGCGGTCCGTTTCACCCATCTTGCGATCGCTCTGGTACCCCCCGCTCCGCCACTGGCTCGCGCTCATCCCGAAGGCCTCCCGGAACGCCCGGGCGAAGGCTGCGGATCCCGAGAAACCGCAGTCGAAGGCGACCTGTGTGATCGATTTCTTGGGATTGTGGATCAGCATGGTCGCCGCTCTCTCGATTCGGAGCCGCTGGATGAAGTGGCTCAGCGTCTCGCCCATCAGCGCGCCGAATATGCGGTGGAAGTGATAGGGAGAGAAACTGGCGACCCGGGCCAGGGTCTGGAGGCTGAGATCCTGGTCGATGTGCGCGTCGATATAATCGATGACACGGTTGATGCGGGCGGTATACTCGTCCCGAAGCCGCCTCTGCCGCATGTCCTCTACTCCGTCCTCCACCATCGCGGGCTCCTCAACCGGCTGGAAGAATGCCCCAAGCGCCGCTCGGCGCCCGGGGCACTTTCCGCTGTACCCTACTCCTATCCTCTGCTGTACATCACTTTCCCACCGACGATCGTGTACACCACCTCGGTCGTCGGGATCTCGTCCTCCGGGATCGTCAAGATGTCTCTAGACAGGACCGTGATGTCCGCCAGCTTACCCGGCGTCAGCGTACCCTTGATGTCTTCCTCGAAACCGGCATAGGCGGCGTTGATCGTGTACGTCTGTAGCGCTTCCATCCGGCTCAGCCGCTGCTCGGGAAAGAACACACTGCCGTCTTTCAGCACCCGGGACACGGTCGCGTAGTAGCACGGGATCGGATCGATATCCTCGACCGGCGCGTCCGTGCCGTTCGAGATCACCGCGCCCGTCTCCCACAGCGACCTCCAGACATAGGCGCCTTCGCGCGCACGCTGCTCACCCAGCCGCGGAATCACCCACGGGCCGTCGGAGGTCGCGTGGATGCCCTGCATCGAGGCGATGACACCGAGCCCGGCGAAGCGCGGGATGTCGTCCGGATGAAGGTGCTGCGCGTGCTCGATCCGCCAGCGCAGGTCCGTGCGCTCCGGGTTCGCCTGGAACGCAGCCTCGTAGACGTTCAGGACCTCACGGTTCGCGCGGTCGCCGATCGCGTGCACGCAGAGCTGGAAGTCGTGCTCCATGGCGAGCCGCGCGGTTTCCTCGAGCGACTCGATCGGGGTCGTGCTCAACCCCGTGCTCGACGGCAGGTCAGCGTACGGCTCGAGCAGCCAGGCGCCGTGCGGCCCGAGCGCGCCGTCGGCGAAGCCCTTGATCGCCCGCACGGTGAGGCGGTGATCGCCGTAGTCAACGAGACGATACTCGGGCAGGAGCTCGGCGAGTCGCTCGTTGGGCTCGCGGATCATGACGTACAGCCGTATACCGAGCGCGCCCTCATCCACCATCTGCTTGTACAGGTCAACGGTCTCGAAGCTGACACCCGGATCATGGATCGTCGTGATGCCCTTCGAGAGCGCTTCCTCAATCGCTAGCTCGGCCTGCCGGCGCGGGTCGGGCGGCGGCGCGCCCTCAGCGGCCGCTGCCAACAGACCCTGCGCCCGCTCCCGGAACGCGCCGATCGGGTTACCCTCTGCGTCACGCACGATCTCGCCGCCCGGCGGATCCGGGGTCTCCCGGGTGATGCCCGCCATCTCCATCGCTCGCGCGTTCGCGAACGACGCGTGACCGCTCGCGTGCCGCAGGATCACCGGGTTATCCGGCGAGACCGCGCTCAACGTCTGGTGCGTGGGCAGACCGCCGACGTTGCCCGGAGGCGGCCGGTCCCACTTCTCCTGATGCCAACCGCGCCCCCGGATGAGCTCTCCCGCTTGCGCCTCGGCGACCGCGGCCGCGACCATCGAGACGATCTCGTCCCAGTTCGCCGCCTGCATCAGATCGAGCTGCATCTTCGCGTCACCGACGCCCTGGAAGTGCGCGTGGCTGTCGATCAAGCCCGGGACGGCGAGCCGCCCGGCGAGATCGATGACCTCGGTCTCGGGACCGATGTACTCGGCGATCGCTCTGTCGCTGCCGACGGCGAGGATCCGGTCGCCGCGCACCGCGATCGCCTCGCCGTCCGGAACCGCGTCGTCCACAGTGACGACCTTACCGCCTCGCAGAACGAGGTCGGCGACCTGGGCTTCGCGTGCGCAGCCGCTCGCGAGCGCGAGCGCGCCAGCGAGGAGTACGCCGACCAGCGCGAGACGCCGGTGCCCTAGCACGCGTCCGATCTTCTCCATAACGCCTCCCATGCTCATGGTCTGAGTCTCAGAGTGCGTCCGTTTCGTTTGTCGTGGCTGTAGACGAAAAAGATGCGGCTTCGCTGGCGTCGACGCCAGCCACAGCACGTAAGGCATGACGGGCAGGTTACTGGCGGTCGCGAACCCTCATCAGGCGCCGCGACGGCGACTTGGAAACTCCAGCAATACGTGGCCCCGCAGTCCGAAGACGAGAGCGTTGGCCACGCCGGGGTCCATGCCCGGGTTCATCACCCACTGCAGGTTCGGTTCAAGCACGAAGAGCTCGCCTAACTGCGCCTTGTACGTTAGCTCGAGGACCGTCTCCGCTCGCTCCGTCGGGATCGCCGCAGCGCGAAGCGCTCGCAGAAAAGCTGACCCGTTGCGTGCATAGGCGATGCCCAACCCGGCTACGTCGTCCGGTCGGCCTGGCAACGCACCGAAATAGACCAGCCCTCCTCCCACGTACAGGTTCAGTCGGTTGACCGCATCAGCCGCCGTTCCCACGCGCGCGAATGCCGAGAGACCGCCGGTCCCGTTCGGGTCCTCGTGAAGCAAGCGCTCGCCCAGCAGGTAGAACCCCCAGCTCTTGCCCGGCGATGCGTCGGCATCCCACGCCTCGAACGACCGCGTGTACGCCCAGCCGCCGAGCGCCACTTTCGTATGTACCCGCTCGACAATGCGACCCCGCCCGATGCGCCACCGCCGGCTCCTTCGCAGCTGACGGCCGATACCCTGCCCCCGCCCCCTTCGCACCCGGGACAGCGGCTCGTCCAAGACCGGAATGGCACCGGGCATGGGCCGCGTGTAGCCCGCCTCGAAGGAGATGAGTGCTCCCTCCCCGTCGCCGAGTGCGAACCGCGACCGCTCGGCGACGGCCACGGCACCGTCGCTCACACCAAGAAGAGCGTACAGCGCCGGAACCGGCCGCGCCTTCAGCCGTGCGGCGAAACTGGTGAGCGGGTAAGCCGAGGGCCCGCCCTCACCGCTGAGGCTGTACTCGGGCCCGAATCCGAAGGAGCTGTTGAGGAAGTCGCCAGCCGCCGGGATCACGTCGAACTCGGCGTTGACGTCGTAGACCCCAGCCAGAATCGAGAGTCGGCGCGGGACGATGTTGTGCTCGATCCAGGCCTCGTAGAGCCGCCACTCCCTAGGCGCCTCGATGTTGCTGACACCCTGCAGATCGCCGACTCGAGCCCTCACGGAACTGCCACGGTTCGACTGCACGTGAACCCGTACCGACGTCTCCTTCACGCCTAATAGGACATCCAGGTTCAGGTGGAGCAGCAGATCGAGGTTGTCCAGAGCGACCACCTCCCTGGACAATCCTCCCCGCGCCGGCAGAAAGGCATCAGCCGCATAACCCAACTCCAGCCGAACCCCCGCTGGCTCGCCCGTAACAGCTCGCCTCGTCCTCGCTGGCGCCTGTGCCGTGAGAGCTGGCGCCGTGAACCCGCTCAGCGTCAGCGCCACGACCAAGCCTGCGATGATCCCCGGACCTCTCAGCTGTTCCTCCCGGAGCTACCAACCAGACGGATCTGCCGGCCCCGAACATAGCCCGTGACGATGCCCTACAGGAAAACCAGAACCGGCAGCGCGAATTGCGGACTCTGCGCCGTTCAGAACAGGAACCGCGTGGCGACGGACTGCAGGTTCCACACGGCGAAAACGAGTCCGAGCGCCAGCAAGATAGCCGCGAGTCACAATATGAGCTAGCTGAGCTCGGCGATTACTCGTCCCATCGAGAGCTGCGTGGACCCGACGCACTACGTTTGGTGCGTCCGCAGCGGAAACGAGCCGCTAGGCTCTCCCAAGGTTCAGGCGCTTACCTGTGTTGGGGGGACGCTTAGGAAAAGATCGTACATCAGCGCTTCACCACTGGCAGTCTGATCTGAGACGGATAACGTCGAGAGTGGTGCACGCTGTTGTGCGCGACGACACCTTCCGTCTCATCGTAGTTGTTGCCGCCCGTGTTCAGGTTGCGGGTGAACCTCGGGAAGTTGCTGCTCGAGACCTCGATCCGGATGCGGTGCCCGGCGGCGAAGTAGTTGCTGGTCGACATCGCGCGCGCTGGATCGTCTCATCCAGGTTGTACGCGCTCCCGTCGGGATAGACGTCGAGCAGCTTCACCGTGAAGTCGGTGTCCCTGGCATCGGACGATACGTAGAGCGTAATCTCGATCGTCCCGCTCACCTCGATCCCTTCCCCCAGGGGCTCCGACGTGTAGACGAGAATGTCCTGCCGCTCCTCCATCTGCCTCTGATCAAACGCGCCGGCGTCGATGGCACCGCCGATGCAGCATACGTTGCCGCCGTAGGATGTCACGGGATCCATCGGGTCGTAGCTGAACGAATCGGCATCCCCTCGCGAACCGGGTACGCTCGTCGTGAGCCTTCCATCGCCGTGCAGCGTGTTGGCGTTGCCGTCGCTGTCGAGGTAGTAGGTCACCAGCTCCACGCCCTCCGGAGGCCACGTCGCGGCTGTCTGCCACTCGTTCGAACCCATGGTGTAGTACCGAACCTTCGGCAGCGTATCGGTGAGTCCGTTCGCCTCGCCCTTCAGCCAGTAGTCGAACCAGCCGTAGATGAGCCCATCGTAGTCGAGACGGGCGTCACCGACATTGCGTTCGCCTACGATGGTCTCCTCCGAGGCACGCGTGTACGCACAGTGCGTCACCGGTGCGACCACCGCAAACTGATTCTCGGCGACCTCCGGATCTCCCGCGACCTGCCTCACGTGATTGAACAGCGCCAGGTTGGGGCCGACGGAAACGTCATACCACGACATGAACCACAGGCTGGGGACCCCGAAGGGCTCGTCATCGTGATACAGACCGCCCCTGTACCAGGCCGGGTCGTTGGGCGTTCGCTGGATCATCCGTCCGCCGCTGGCCACCGGCGCCGAATCCGCGAAGATGCCCTTCGGCCCGTCCACATTCCTCATGATGTCTTCCACAGGCAGGTGCCAGAGGGCCTCGGTCCAGTTCACACGCGGCATCTCAGGTGCCAGATCGAGATACCTCGACAGCCGCACCAGGTCTTCGCGTGAGATGTCGCTGGGGAACATGGGCCGCTGCGTGTTCTGGACGCCGTAGAGCCACACGAAAAACAGCATCTGTTCGGCACCGCCGCGATACCAGTTGCCCTGCTCGTAGAAATCACCGACGCGGCCGACGCCAGCACCGAAGCCTTGCGGCACCATGGCGGCGTGGGCGGGATGGTCCAGCGCCGCCAGGCCCATCTGCCATTCCGCGGTCGATGAACATCCCAGTGTCCCTACTTCACCATTCGACCACGGCTGCTCTGCGATCCACGTGAGCGCGTCATAACCGTCGCTTTTCGGCGGGCCCAGGATGTCCCACTCGCCCTCCGAGAAGAATTTGCCACGCTCGTTCTGTATGACGTACGCATACCCTCGCCGCACCGCCTCGAGCGGAACACGCAAGCGACGTGTCTGGAGCACACCGTCACGATACCAGTTGAAGTTGTACGGTGTTCTCACAAAGATCGTCGGCACCAGTTCCGCAGTCTTGGGGCGATAGACATCCGTCGCCAGCCTGACGCCATCGCGCATCGGCACCATGATCTTCTGTTCGATAATTGCGATAGCCTCAAGAGCCTCGAGTTCTTCCTGTGCTGCTGCAGGACGGAGGTTTGCCACGACAGCGGCACACACAAGAACCAGACGACAGGCGACTACTTTCATCGTGCCCTCCTACGACGGTCCAGCATACGGCTACCTCGAACCCGGAACGCGCCATCTGACTGGCGGCATCGTGACTGTATCAGGCAACTGGGATGTATCGCCGGACGCGGCGAACTGCAGGATCCCTGTGCGAAACTCCTCTGAAGCATTCATAGCAGCCCGGATGGCGCCGTGGGGCCCCCGAATGACGGGGATGAACTTGCTGTTCTTGAAATAAGGAACCAGTTCCAGGGCGTTCTCATAGGGGGTCGAAGTGTCCCACGTGCCGTGAACGATGACGGTGGGTATTTGGGTCTCGAAGTTCTGTCGGAAATCGTCCCCAAGGTCGCTACCCCAGACTGAACATCCCGCGACGTAGCTCCAGTTCGTTCTCGTCACGACCCTGATGGCCGGATCGGAGTTGTACTCGGTAAGACGTTGCGGAGTGATACCGGAGCCGCAGTCCAGCATGAAGTAACTGGCTGTCCTGAAGTCCCTTCCCGCGCGTCGCGACCGGCGGTAGAGCGCCTCTGCGGCCCCGCTGAAGTCGCCCCTCGACATGGTGATCACGTCGGCCGGCCAACCGCTCATACTACCGGAATAGCCCCTGGACAGTCGCTTGATCGACTCGCCATCGAAAAGCACCTCATGTTCTGTGTTGTCCTCCGGATCCGTCACGGTCACCGTAAACGGTTCCCTCTCGGCCCGCGCGACGATGGCCTCGACCGCTGCGATCAATCCACCTTCCGGAATCATGCCTTCCAGCTCGAGAGCTGCTTCAGCCTCTTCCGCCACTCTCTTGTATACGTTCCATAGATGACCCGGGTGATCGTAGGTATGATCCGGTCCCTCCATGCCTCTCAGGATCGCTCGCTCCACGATCTCCGGTTGCAGTCGCATCAGGCTCATCCCCCAGTGCGAGCCGAAGCTCCCACCCCAGATAATGATCTTGTCGTATCCCAGAGCCTTGCGGACATCGTTCACGTCCTCGGCGGCCTCGAGCACGGTGAACCCACTCAAGTCGACACCGCTGTCCTCCCAGAACGATTTCTCCCTCGCGAGAACTCGCCGGAACTCTGCCGCCTCCCCCTCCGCATCATACGGCTGATCCGCTGGCGCCGGCGCGGTGGTCGTTTCGATCGTCGTGGTCGGCTTGGAGGAGCCGATTCCACGCTGACCGACCACAACGACGTCGGACACATCGGTCAACGGGAGCCAACTCTCCTCGAAGGTCCCCTCGATTTCGAGGGATCTCTCCAATCCGGCGAAGCTCGGTCCGCCGTGGAGAAAGAAGATCGGGGGAGTTCCCGGCCGAGCTTTCGCCGAGGCCCGAAAGCGGTACACCTCGACCCCGATCACGGCGCTCTCCTCTTTGGAGCGATTGATGGGGACGAACAGGATTCCGCGTTCGGCATTGACGAATCCGCCGTCCCTCAAAGGAATTCGCTCCGGATAGAAGAACATCGTTGCGGGTGCAGGAGGCGGCGCCTGCGCGGTGTGGAACGTCTTCGTCGCCTCTTGTGCGGAGGTGGTACTACCTGAGAAACACGCCAGAACCATGACCACCAGAAGTAATCGCGCCAGCATACCACTCTCTCCTATAGTATCTTTGGCATCACTCTAGCCATCTTCTCCGTGGCCTTCAGTCCGTGCCCCGTTAGCACAGACACGATGGTCTCTCGATCATCAGCCTGACCAAGATATCGCCTCACACCTGCGACCGCGGCCGCAGAAGTCGGCTCGATATAAAACCCCTTGGCGCACATCATACGCAAGGTTTGCAGCATCTCGGTCTCACTAACGGTGAGGAAGCTCCCGTTACTATCCAGAACGGCTCTCACGATTTGCCGGCCCCGGATTGGGTCGGCAATGGCAATCCCTTCCGCCAGCGTTTCACTCGTGTCGATACGGGGAATCGCCTCTAGAGACTCCGTGAAGGCCCTATGCAGCGGTGCACAATTCTCGGCCTGGACCGCCACGAGGCGAGGTAGCTGCTCGGTGATGCCCGCTCTGAGAAGCTCCATGAAGCCAAAATAGGCGCCGAGCAGCAGCGTACCATTCCCGACCGGGAGTATAACCGTATCCGGGCAGCGCCATCCCAGTTGCTCGCAGACTTCAAAGGCGAATGTCTTCGTCCCGTGAAAGAAGAAGGGATTCCAGACATGACTGGCGTAGTAGGTTGTGGCAGCCTCCTTCAAGGTCGCCTGCGCGGTGTCTTCTCGGCTCCCCGGAACCTCGGTCAGCTCAGCTCCGTAGAGTCTAACCTGTGTCAGTTTCCCGGCGGATGTCCCTTTGGGAACGAAGATATGGCAGCTAATACCCGCGCTAGCACAGTAAGCGGCAATTGAGGCTCCAGCGTTTCCTGAAGAATCTTCGACCACTCTGGAGATGCCCAACTCTCTCAGCTTGCTGACAAGAACCGAGGCGCCGCGGTCCTTATAAGATCCACTCGGAAAGAGATGATCCTGCTTGAACCAGACCACCTTGCCCTCAATATCGATTCTCGTCAAAGGTGTGAAGCCTTCGCCAAACGAAACGATATGTGTATCGTCAGTTATCGGAATGGCCTCCCTGTATCGCCACATGGTGTGCGGACGCGAACCGATTCGCTCCAGGTCGAATCTCGACTCGAACTCGATGTCCAGCAGGCCTTCGCACTCACATTGCCATATGCGGGCATCGAGAGGATACGTCGCTCCACAGGCTTGGCAGGTTAGTCGTCCTTGCATAGTGGTTGATCTCCAATTGCCTCGCTCGTCACCCTACGACGCCGGAGCAGCGTGCGTACGATACTCGGTGGGATCGATCACGATATCGAGGACCACCGGACATCGGATTCGCAGGCCCTCCCTGACTGCTCTGTCGAGATCGTCCATGCTATCAACACGAGCGCTCCACGCGCCAAACGCCTCCGCCACGGCGGCGAAGTCGACTGCACCGAAATCGACGCCGTAATCCGGATATCCCTTGTACTCCTGCACGACTCTGATCAGACTCAGGCCACTGTCATTGTAGACCGCGGTGATGAAGTGAATGCCGTGTCTCACGCACGTCTCAAGCTCGGCGAGTGTCATCCCGAATCCGCCATCCCCGATCGTGCAGAGCACCACCCGGTCGGGGAACAGAAGCTTGGCCGCCATTGCTCCCGGCAGTCCGTAGCTCATCGATGACAGCCCGTTGGAAACGAAGAAGGTCAATGGTTCGTACGTCCTCCACACCTGTGAGGTCACGAACTTGACCGAACCCACATCCGTAACGTGGATAGCCTCGCGTGGTAACAGCTCGCGCAGCCGCTGCGTCACCTCATATGGTGAGAGTCCTGAACGCAGCCTCTGGGAGGGACGCAGCGCCTCGTCAAGCTGTTCGCGGAACCGGTTCAACTCGACTTCCAACCACTCGCAGGAACCCAAATCCATCTCACAGAGCGCCGGTAATAGCTCGCCCAGGTCGCTGACGCACTCGTCCGTTGGGCTATAGGCACCTGCTGCAATCGAGACAGGGCTGATGGAAATGAGCTTCATTGTCCGGTGCCAAAGCTTATCCGACTCTACCGGATCGAATCCCAACCCGACGAGAAGATCCGCGCGCCCCAGGAACTCGACTATGACTTTGTCCGCAGCGACCCCTGCACACACACCGGCGAACAAGGCGTGATCTTCCGGGAGGATACCCTTTGCCTTCGGTGTCACGAAGACCGGTGCGCCGAGTTTCGTGACGAATCGTTGCACGCTGCCGCGATCCTCGTGGGGATCGAGGTCGAGCCCCAGAATCACCACAGGCCGTCGCGCATTGCGTATCGCAGCAGCGATGCGCTTTACATCTTCGTCTGATGGGGACGCGCTCGACTGCGGCTCCAGTCGCACCCCGCTCCCGCCCTCAATACCGCGTTCCGGCGACCGCGCGACATCGCTGGGCAGAGCGATATGCACTGGTCCCATGCGCGGCTGCGCGGCCAGGCTGTGAGCGTGGCGCACACGCGCAGCTGTGTTCTCTCCGTCGAGCGTAACGGACAACTTGGTGAACGGTCGATAGACGGCGTTCAGATCCAGGTTCTGGTGGGTGGCGTAGGGTCTTGCGGATTCTGCAAGCGATGCGGTGATCGCGATGACGGGCGAGCGATCCAGGTACGCGTTCGCGACGCCCAACGCCATGTTGAGCGCACCCGGGCCGAGCGTGGACATGCAGACGCTGGGGCGCCGCTGGATCTGGCCGGTGACGTCAGCCATGAAGGCTGCAGTGGCTTCGTCTCGTGTCAACACGAACTCGATGCCGACCGCTCGACACGCGTCCACCAAATCCAAGATCTCGCCGCCCGGCAAGCCGAACACGCGGTCTACACCAAGCTCCGACAGCGTCTGCGCTATGTCTTGTGCGCAAGTTGGCATGCTTTGGCCCCTCCCCTACACCTTAGTGCGCAGCTTTTCGCACACTGTCTGCCTTCGTCCTCGACCAGATCACGCCTGCGGCCAGCAACGCAGCTAGCAAAGCGCTCGCGCCCAGCGCCAGCTTCGGCTGCGTCACTGCAACCAGCACGAGGATCATCAGGTGCAAGATCACTACTATGACGGGCATCCAGGGATAGCCCGGTACGCGGTATGGACGCGGCTCCAGCGGACGCACCGCACGGAGGCGGAAGAGCGCGATGAGGACCATCGCATCTACTGATATCGCAACGAACATCATGAACTGAATGAGGAACTCGAACGAGCGAGTCATCGCCAGCAGGAATATCAGCGCAGTGATCAAGACGAGGCCGCCCAACGGAGTGCCGCCACCCGATACCCGAACGAAGCCTGCCGGCGCCAGGCCTCTGCGCGCCAGGCCATAGACCACGCGCGGCACACTCAGGAAGTTCACGTTCAGACTACTCAGCAGGATGACGAGCGCGGTGACGGTGATGAAGGTGCGCCCGCTCTCGCCAAAGGCCACTGCCACCGCGTCAGCGGCCACGAGCGGTGACCCGGACATCTGGGCCGGCGAAAGCGCGCTCAAGAACGCGACGTTGATCGCGAGGTACAGCCCCGCCACGGCGACCGCCCCGAGGACGAGGATCCTCGGCAATAGTCTACCGGGCTCCCGGATCTCCTCCGCCATTTTGATGGCATCATCCCATCCATAGTAGGTGAACGAAACGGATAAGTAGGCAAGGGCGAATCCCAGCTGCAGTCCACGCTCCGGCGTCATGGTCGCGCCGGGTGCCCATGAAGCCCCCGTGCCGCCGATCAGGCCGGCGCCGATGATGACCAGAATCAGAACGACCTTCGCCGCCGTGACGACGCTCTGAAACACCCGTCCTGCCTGGAGTCCCATGAGATGCAGCAGGAAGTAACCGAGTACCACAACTGCGGCCCAGCCGCGGATGGCACCCCAGCCCGTGAGCAGAATCAAGTACTCGCCGATCACGATGGCCTTCGACGCTGCCGGGAACCCACCGCGCGTGACGATCACCTCGCTCCATCCGGCGACGAAGCCGCCCAGCGGCCCGAACGCCTGCCTCGCGTACGCAAACTTGCCCCCGGCCTCAGGGTACATCGCGGCCATCTCGGAGAA
>Ga0111181_1054_pt1 | contig 22179 bp, 19 predicted proteins | sample DeeMarSWOR324_28_FD_80236 | JGI IMG/M metagenome (GOLD analysis project Ga0111181, IMG submission 80236) | Gemmatimonas sp. SM23_52
CAGGAAGCGCTCCAGCTCCTCCTGCTCGCGGGCGGGCAGTTCCCCGTCCAGGCTCCTCATCATCAGCTGCCGGACACGCTCGGCGCCGGCATCGGTTCCGCGCTCCTTCACAATACTTCCCTCAGGCTCTCAGCCAAATGCTTGCGGGCCGCATACAGACGTGACATCACCGTTCCGATCGGAATCCCGACCAGCTCGGCGATTTCCCGGTAGCGCAGACCCTCGAACTCCTTCAGCACCAGTACCTCCCGCTCGCGCTCCGGCAGCGCCTCGATCGCCGCTTCCAGGCGCTCGCGCAGCTCGGAGCGTTCCGCGCTGCGGGCCGGGTCGCCCTCGGCCATCCGTGCACCGGCTTCGTCCATCAGCCACGAGGCCGCCCGCTCCAGCCGGCTGCGGCGAGTCCGACGATCGCGCAGGTAGTTGAAGCAGAGCCGGCGCACGATCTGGTAGAGCCAGGCATAGAACGGTCGGTCCGGGTCGAGAGACGCACGCGCCCGGAACGCCCGGACGAACGCCTCTTGTGAGAGGTCGAGCGCGTCCTCGTGCGAGCCAACCAGCCCCAGCGCCACGTAGTAAGCACGGCGCATGTAGCGAGTCACCAGCTCGCCGAACGCGCCGCGGTCGCCGGCCCGTGCCCGCAGCACGAGCGCGCGCTCGGTCGACTCGGCCTCTTCCCCCAGAGCGATCTCCACGGCGGTTCCTCAAGATCCAGGTCTCCTAGTAAGATACACTCCTACAAGCTGTTTATTCAGAGGCCTGCACCACGCTACCGAGGTACTGCGCCACCGGCTCGTGGACTAAACCACAGGGAGCAGACCGTGCAGGCTAACTACAAGGGAAGGCTGGAGATGGGGACCACGGAGCACAGCAGTGAGCCGCCGTTCTCAAGGTCATCGCCGTCCTCGTCGGCGGCAGCTTGCTGGCCCGCTGGCCCAACAGCCGGCTAAGTCTTGCCAGATCACGAGAGCTCACCAATGCGTAGCCGGAGGGTGCCACTCCCGATCCCCTCAACTAGGCCTGGATCAGCGGGCTGAACCTGTTGATCAAGTACGGGATCACGTTGGGGCTCGCCCTTTCGCTCAAACGGAAGAGCCCGGACACGTGGGCCCGGGCTCTTGGGCAGCGGGCTCGAATTGCCCCTCCGGCGCGGCCCGCCGCACGCTCGACGGCTCGCTAGCGGAGCTCTGCGAAGAAGCTACCGACGTCCTGGAAGGCGCGCGGGTTCACCTCGTAGTAGCGGTTCTTCACGTAGCGGCCGGTGGTCGGGTAGTGGGGAGGTGGGCAGAACCTGGCGTTTGCGTCGTAGGCATAACGCTTGATGTAGCCCTCACCGCTGGTGAGCCCGACGGCGCCCCGGGTCTGCTGGATGAGGCCGCCCGTCAGGTACAGACAGCCGCGCCCGTTCGGTTGCCCCTCGCACATCTCGGAACTGCGCGGGCCGTCCCAGTAGTGCTCGACCGTGAAACTCCGGTCCAGTGTCAGAATCACGGCGTCGATGAACTCGGAGCCCGTGTCGTCGTACGTGCGACGATCGCCGCTCGCACCCGGGAAGTGCTGCGGTGTGTTGAGGTTGTTGTCGGAGACATAGAAGTTGTGTGCCGACAGGAAGCCCGCGATATCGTTGCACTTCTCCGCGTTCGCCGGCACCGAGTAGGTGAAATCATCCAGCAGCACGATATTGTCGTTGGAGACGACCGTGACCCGCCCATTCAGCACACCGCTCACGCCGATCAATCCCTCGAAGAAGAGCACGCCACGGAACAACGCGTTGTGCTCCAGGCTGAGCGGGAAGAGATAGTCGGCGTCGTCGCGCCCCTGCAGAGCACTGGGGATGCTGGTGCTGGGGGCGAAATCCGCGCGCCGCAGCCAGCCTGAATCGTCATCCAAGCCGTTCCACAGGTCAGGGCTTCGACCATCGAGCTCCAAGCGGGGATCCCCGCCGAGGTAGCACCTCGACGTCGGGTGTGTCACGGCACGGAGATAGACCGTGCCCCAATCCCCGGTCCCGCCCACTCCGTGGCGAAGCTCCGGGTGATCCCTCCACGCGGCAACCTCGGACCCGTAGGGACCGTTGTAGTCCGCGCCCTCGTAGAGCAGCCTATGGTTGTGCGCCGAGACGAACACCGGCTCGCCAGTAAGCGGATGCGTGTGCACGTCACCGCAGTTCCGCGTCCATGAGCTCGTGCCCTGCGCGGAAATCCAGTAGGGGTACGGCGACCGATAGATTTTGAAGAACCCTTCATCGGGATCGACATCGTCACCATCTCCGTTCACATCGATGGCGACGAACTCGATTCGCATCTCGACATCGCCCGGACCGCCCACGGACGGCGTCGTGAAGAACGTGCTCCCATCAAGAGCCAGGGCCTGGAGGCGTGCCAGGTCGGTGTTGTCCGGCATGGGGATGGTGTCAACGTATTCCTCATATCCCTTCACGAACGTACCGTTGTCGGGATAGAGCACGTCGCGGCCGGTCGTCACCTCGGAGTGGAAGGTCGCGCCCGTAGAGTGAATCTTGATCTGGTCGTTGGAGTGCACCGGTCCGAGTAGCTGATCGCCACCCCCAAACCAGATGTTGCCGCCTTCGTTGTCAGTGAAGTAGGCGTACTTGGCGAAGCTCTCCTCCGTGACCTCGAGCCGCACGATCGCTGTCGCTCCCCGGCCGATCGCCTGTCCGACGACGCTGGCGAAGTTGCCCGTCCGGCCTGTGGCCGAGCCGCTGCGGCTGGCATAGATATTCAGCTCGAAGTCGCCGATCGGCTCTCCCAGCGCGTCCGCAGGCGTGAGATTGTGCTCGAGCATATTGTAGCCTGTATCCGGGAGTGCCTGCTCGTCGCGGTTGAGCCGGCTCAGCCCCATCTCGGCTGCCATGCCCGCCAGGTATCTGAGGTCGATCTGAGCCTTCGAGTACACACGCAGCTGGCGCTCGGTGCCGTTCATGATCACAGCGCTGGCGCTGATCGCCACGAGCGCCACGAGCAGGACCAGCGTAATGAACAAGGCGACGCCCTGCTGGTCCGTCAGCAGTCTCGTCAGGCCATTCGCCTCAGATCTTTGCTCTCGGCACGTGTCGACCTGGCACATCTCGACCTCCAAGCGCCGTCAGTCGCCCGGTGCTGCTATCAGGACCACGGCCGAAGCTGCGAGCTCCGACTGCGCCGGCGTGCAATCCGTGGCACCGAGCAGATAGATGTAGCTCTTGCCAACTTCCACATCGGTATCCACGTAGGTGTAGCTTGGCAGTTCCGGGCTGGGTGGCAGCGAGGCAATCGGCCTGGGCACCGGCTCACTCAGCTCACGTCGATAGAGCGTGTACTGTCGCACATCCAGCTCGCCGGATAGCTCGTCGATCGCGGGCGGCCAGCTGACCGTCACGCTGGGGGGTTCTAGGCCGCTGAGCTCAGCCGTCGGGGTCACGCCCAGCTGTGGCGGATCTCCGCAAGCGGCGTTGCGTACCAATCCGGCATTCCTCAGGCCTACGGCCATAGCGAAGCTGCGCTCGACCGACTGTTCCGGACGACGCCCTCTCACCTTCACCTTGAAAGCGATCTCGACGAGCTTGATGCTGTCGGTGAGCGCAGATGTGCCGGTGTCAGCGATGGACTCGTGGAACGGCGCCGCATGCCAGATCGGTAGCGTCGTGAGGTCCCGCAGCTCGCCGTCATCCTGCAGAATCCTGTAGGAGAGAAAGTCCCGTCCCTCAAGGCGCTCCAGTCCGCGCACCAGCGTGTCCTCGACCTGCGCGTTCACCGCCCGTGTCAGCGCATGGGTCCCATCACCCTGGCTGACGAATGAAAAACGGATCGTCTCGGCCGGGCCCGGCGTCCGGTTCGGCCCGTACCAGCGCTGCGGGTAGATCGCCCCGTTGGGCAGCGTGATCGACCCCGAGTCCGCCCCCTCGGTCTCGGCCAGCGGTGCCTCGGGGAGCTCGTACACCGCGATGCGATCGCCCGGCGTGCTGGAGGAGAGGTCGGCGCTGAAGACGAAGTCGTTCGCACCGGCGAAGACTACGAGCGGCTGGGCACCCGGGATACCGGCGCCAGCCAGGCTCGTCTCACGGCGCAGGATCTCGGCCGCGAAGCGGGCCCGTTGAACCGCCTCGATCCTCGTGCTCGCCAGCCGCGAGCTCTTGGTCTGGATGACGAAGAACGACACCATCGAACCGACGACGATGCCGCCCAGTGTAAGCGTAACAAGAAGCTCAGCCAGCGTGAAGCCGACACGCGCAGCGAACCGTGCGCAGCTTGTGTCTCGCCTGCTGAGCCGTGGAAAGTACATCTCTCTACCTCGCGCTAACGCTATTCCGCTACAGCCGTGCTGATCTTTACGGGATCGAGGCCGGCCGGCGGCTGAACCGTCACGGTGATGAGCCGGTAGGCGTACAGCTCGCTCGGGTCGCTGCCGAACACCGTGACGTCCACCGACCGTATGTAATCCGGTGCCTCAGGGACGGGAGCAGGGGAAGCCGGAGTGATATCCTCGTACGAGAGCAGGCTGATCCGCTCCATCTCCTCCATCGCGAACTCGGTCGCCTGGCTACGGGCTTCCGATACTCCGACCTGGTGGATGAACTCGACGATCGAGCGGCCGCCGATGAGTATCGCCACCGTGAACAGCACGATAGCGACGAGAATCTCGAGCAGTGTCAGCCCGCCCTCACTCGGGCGGATCACACACGCCTCAGTCGGACAGCCAGGTCGAGCCATTGTAGCGGAGCATCTCGGCGTAGCCGGTCGCCCGACTGATCACGACCACCCGCGCCCTGTCCAGACCAGGCCGCCCGACATACACCGCCCCTTCCTCCGAAGCCGAGCCGTTACGTCTGAAGGTCACCGAGCCGCTGCCGAACGTGACGGGGCCGTCCGTGAAGCCCGCGTACGCGGGGGCGCTGCCTCGCGTGAACTCGACCTTCCCTTCTAGAGCCTGGCGGCGCACCCGTTCGCTATCGTCGATCTGGCCATCGCCATTGACATCCTCGTGTACGACGATGGCGAGCGCTTCGATATCGAAGCTGACGATCACATCGTGTTGTCGAAGCACGGCGAGTGCTCGCGCAGCTCGAGCGCTCTGCACGATCGCCTGGCCGGCTGAGTCGAGCTTCCAGGTCGAGCTGTCAACGCGCTGCATGCCCACGGCAAGGACGAGACCCATCAGGGTCAACGTCATGGTCAGCTCCACACTGGTGAAGCCGCCCTGACGTCTGGGGAGCGGTCGCTTCGCGTTCATCGTGGGACCCCCCAATGCAGGGCCCGCCCTCCCCGGTTCCCCGTGATCACGCCGCCCCTGCGGGCCCTTTGCCTGTGCTGAAAGTCGGCCTTTCCGCTCTCAGAAATGGCAACTCGTATGCCCGCTTGGGTACGGGCGGGGCTATTTACGGTTGGCGGAAAGGGTTGCGTTCTCAGCGGGAGCGTGACCCACGGTCAGGATCGGTCATTCTGACTGCGGGAATCGCGTAAACTTTGTAGAACTGCGAGAACTTCTTTGCAGACCCGTGCCGACTCATAGCCCGTGCCGGCCAAGGAAGTTTCGCACCTCGTAGGCCATCGCCTTGAACAGCGCCGCCTCGCGCTCGTCGAGGTCGGCCCGCGCAGCGACCTCTCGGACCGTGCGCATGATCGGCTCGACCTTGTGTGCTTTGAAGAAGTCCACGGCCTGCAGTGATGCCTCTATCTCCTGAAACAGAGTCTCGAGATGCTCCCGGCGCGCACGCGCGGCCGTGTGCCGCGGTTCCTTGAAGGGGAGCTCCGACCCCGCGGCGAGGAAGACCTCGTAGGCCAGGACCAGGACCGCCTGAGCCAGGTTCAGGCTGGCGTGCTCCGGGTCGGTGGGGATCACCACGACGCGGCTGCAGAGATCGAGCGCAGCGTTGCTCAGCCCCCGGTCCTCGCGGCCAAACACGAGGGCGACCTCCTGACCCGCGCGAGATGCCGCCAGCACCTCGATCGCAACCTCTCTGGGCCGCCGATAGTTGCGCCGCACACGGCGGCCGCGCGCCGTAGTCCCCACCACCATACGCGCGTCCACAATTGCGTCCTCGAGGCGATCGAAGACTCTCGCCGATTCGATAACGTCCAAGCCGGTGTGCGCGATGCCTTCGATTCGCCAGGGATCGAAGTCGACTGGGCGAACCAGGTACAGCCGGCTCAGCTGCATGTTCTTCATCGCTCGCACCACGCCCCCGATGTTCACAGGGTCTTGTGGTTCATCGAGAACGACAACCACGTGCCTGAGATCTTGCGAAGTACCCATGACGCCCGGAATCACTTAGAGGTCGAGGGGTCCCAGCGTAACGCCTGCCCTTCGACGTAAGAACGAAAGAGCGGCTGACCAAACCGTTCCGTGCCGTACATAGCGATCGCGCGCTGTCCGACTTCCGAGGTCAGCCACTCGGCAGATGCGTGTGCGGCCTCGCTCTCGCGAGCGCCTGCCACGACGATGACGTGATAGACGTTGAGCAGTCTCGGATCACCTTCGACGAGAACCTCCAACTCGAGGGTGCCTCGCAGGTTCAGGTAGGTGCCGCGATCGCACAGCGTATACGCGCCTAGATCCGAGGCCGCACGCAATACCTCTCCCATCCCCTGCCCCAGTTCCCTATATCCACGGCCGCCCGCGGCCAAGCCGGCGCCGCTGCGTAGCTCCAGCTCCTTGCGGTGCGTGCCGGAATCGTCGCCACGCGAGAGGAATAGCGCGCCAGCCACCGCGATCCGCGCCAGCGCGCTCGCAGCGTCGGTCATTCCGCGGACACGCGCCGCATCGGAAGGCGGCCCCACGATAACGAAATCGTTCTCCATCACCCAGCGACGCAGCACACCATGCCCCGCCGCCATGAACTCCTCCTCCGCACGCGGCGCATGGCTGAGCAGCACGTCCAGATCGCCACGCGCACCCAACATCAACAGCTGACCACTACCTGCCGACAGGTATCGAATTCGATACTCGGGGTGAGCCCGCTGGAACTCCGGCAGCAGCGCATCCAGCAACCCCGAGTCTTCCACCGTAGTCGGGATGCCGACGATAACGATGCGGCGCGGCCCCTCAGCGCAGGCGCTACAAGCGAGCGCGCCGACAGTGAACGAGATCAGCAAGAGTGCGTGCGTACGCTGCCCCGCCATAGACGTCCTCTGTTGCCCAGTTCTGTTGCGTGACCCGGGGGCGGCTGCCAGTTTCCCGCCAGGTCTCTCTGCGGCAAACTAGCTTCTCGACCTGAAGGAGGAACAGCCATGCACACCGCCGGGGCTGCCGCTGCAGCGGCGATCGCGCAGGCGATCAAAGCGTCGGGAGCCATTGTGCGTATGGAGCCCAACGACTTTCTACAGATCGTCTATCGGGCCGAAGATCCACTCGTGGTGATGGCCACCAGCAAGGTGTTCGGGAAAGTCAGCTACAAGTACATCACCAGCCACAAAGGGCTCGCCTTCTACACGAAGTCGTCCAAAGCCCTCGACCTTGGCAGCGGGGCCGAGCTGGTGAGGGCCAAGACGATCTGGATACCCAGTTAGTGCCAGCGCGACTGGAGGTGATGAACGATGGAGTTCCGTCGCACGTATTCCGGTGCTCCCTGGGAGTCCCAAGTCGGTTACTGTCGAGCGCTCCGAGCCGGTGCGCACATCTATGTCACCGGCACCGCACCCGTGACCGATGAAGGGGCCGTCTTCGCGCCCGGCGACGCCTATGCGCAGACGCGGCGCTGCCTCGAGATCATCGAACACGCTCTCGAGGATCTGGACGCCGACCGTTTCTGCGTCGTCCGCACGCGCATGTACGTCACCGATATCAGCCGCTGGCAAGAGTACGGGCAAGCGCACAGAGACTTCTTCGGTGACCATCGGCCCACGACCACCATGGTCGAGGTGAAGGGGCTCGTCGATCCGGGGATGTTGGTCGAGGTGGAAATCGACGCGGTCTGCTCCGAGCCGTGACCGGGCCGCCATCTTGCGAACGATTAGCGATACGATTACAAACAACTCGCTGGACAACCACCTGGAAAGAATACCCAGCAACACGGAGGTCTCTAACGTGACTCACCGCTCGAGGACTGTGTCTACACGAGCGGGCAGTCCGAGCACGGCGGCAACGCTCGGCTTGCTCGCTTTAGGAATCCTGGTTCTGCTTACCTGGCCCGCGGAGGCGGATGCCATCCCGGCATTCGCCCGCAAGTACCGGGTAAGTTGCCAGCTCTGCCACAACCCGATCCCGAAGCTCACCGAGTTCGGGGAAACGTTCGCTGGAAACGGTTTCCGATTCAGCGCCGAGCAGCCGGCGCGCGACACCATCGATACCGGCGACCGGTTGCTCGAGCTGGCGAGGGATTTGCCACTGGCTATCCGGTTCGACGCTTTTGCCCAGGGTTTCACCAACGGAGAGTCCGGAACCGACCTGGAGACTCCATACAACCTCAAGGTCCTGTCGGGTGGCTCCATCTCCAGCAAGCTCTCCTACTACTTCTACTTCTACCTGTTCGAGCGCGGGGAAATCGCTGGCGTCGAGGATGCCTTCATCTACGTGAACGAGATCGCCGGGCTGCCCGTCGATGTCGCCGTCGGCCAGTTCCAGGTCTCCGACCCCATGTTCAAACGCGAGCTACGGCTCGAATTCGAGGACTACGCGATCTATCGAGCCCAAATCGGGGAGCAGCCAGCGGATCTCACCTATGATCGCGGAATCTCGGCGGTCGCCGAGTTGGGAGCGTTCACGCTCACCGGCACCCTGTTGAACGGGAACGGCAAAGGCGAAGCGCGCGAGAACCGGCGATTCGATGACGACCTCATCAAGAACCTGTTCGCGCACGTGAGCCGCCCCATCACATCGAACCTGCGCCTCGGTGTTATGGGCTACTACGGGCGGCAGACCGAGGAAGCGGACGGCGACGTGGAGAACGACCTCTGGATGGCGGGCGCCGACGTCACACTCAACATCGGCCGACTCGAGCTCAACGGCCAGTACATCCACCGTGAGGACGACGCCCCGACCTTCGCCGCAGACGAGCCTGAGGCGAAGACCGACGGAGGCTTTGCCGAGGCGATCTACATGTTCGCCGATGGCCGCTGGTACGCCACCGCTCTCTACAACCTCATCTACACCGACCGACCCCTGCTCGACGTACGTCTGGGCGGCCCAGCGAATATCAACCGCTGGCAGACGATCAGCGCGGGCGGCGGCTACGTGCTGCGCCGCAACTTCCGCCTCATGGGCGAGTTCGGCTGGGACACCGAGCAGGAAGCCACCCGCTGGACCCTCGGCCTGGTTGCGGCCTTCTGACTCATGGAGCTCGGCGACTATTCGTCGCCGAGCTCAGTCTTCCAGAAACGCGATTGTGCGTGGGCGGGTCGGCTCACCCGGATAGTCGTCCCTGCAGCCAGGTCAGCGAGAAAATAATCCTTGCCTTATATAACGAAGATGTTATAGTGAGCGCGTTCGCACGCTGACTTGAAGTTTTGCGAGAGGCAGGGAGATGGGCTCCGCGAGACAACCAATCGATGCCAATGACAGGAGCCTTCAGGAGCTGGCAGCGCTCCTCAGGGTTGTGGCGCATCCCGTTCGGCTGGCCATTCTGGCCAGCCTGCTCACGGGCGTTAAGTGCGTCAAAGAACTCAACGAGCCGATATCCGTCTCACAGCCCAATCTCTCGCAGCATATGTCCGCATTGCGCCAAGCCGGGTTGGTGGACTGCGAGTCACGGGGTGCACTCAGGTGCTACTATCTGCTGCGCCCCAGCCTGGTGAAGCATCTGCTGGAGACGAAGCCCGCACAACATCCCACCAAGCCACGCAGCCGCGAATCGGTACTGGCCGAGCTGAACGCGTCAGCTCAGCAGGATATATGAAGCTTGTCTGAGAAGTCCGACCCGAACGGCTAGCCCGTGAGCAACGGAGGTGAAATGAAAGGATCGGTGCTTGTTGTCGGAAGTGGCATCTCTGGTATGCGGGCGGCGGCGGAGCTCGTTCAGCACGGGATCAAGGTCCACCTCCTGGAAGAGCGGCCCACCATCGGCGGCACGATGGCCCAGCTGGACAAGATGTACCCGACCAACGAGTGTGCGACGTGCACCCAGCTGCCCAAGATGCTGGAGCTCACCAGCAACCAGAACGTCAACATCATCGCCTTCGCCGAGCTCAAGGAGCTTGAGCAGAGCGACGGCGGATTCTCGGTGCGCATCGAGAAGAAGGTCAGGTACGTGGACCCTCTCAAGTGCAACGCCTGCACGGAATGCTTCCCGGTGTGCCCGGTTGCTGGGGTCCCCATGGACTTCGACCTCGGCCGGGGCAAGAGCAAGGCAATCAGGTTCTGGTCGCCCTTCCCGCCCCGCAAGGCGCTCATCGACCCCGAGGCGTGCACCTACATCAAACAGGGGGTGTGCGGTGAGGGCAGCGAGCCGCTCTGCCAGAAGGCCTGTGAGCCCGGGGCGATCGACTTCTCCCAGAAGCCAGGGGAGGTGAGGCTCGAGGTGGGGGCAGTCCTGGTGGCCACCGGCGCGGAGGAGCAGCGCGGCGAGCTGGCGGAGAGGCTCGGGCACGGGAAGTTGGACAACGTACTCACCTCCCTGGAGTACGAGCGGCTACTGTCAGGGTTGGGGCCGACCGCCGGTGTGGTCAAGCGCGACGACGGCTCCGCGCCGCGCCGGGTGGCCTGGATCGTGTGCGAGGATTTCGACCAGCAGAAGCGGGCGGCCTCGCCAGTGTGCTTCATGGCAGCCACCTCCGAGGCTCTGGGCACACTCGAGCGGGATGCCGAGGCCGAGGTCACGGTCATCTCGGGCGGTCCCAAGACAGAGGGAAAGGGCTATGAGGCCTTCCGCGCCGACGCCGAGCAGCGCGGCGTACGCTTCTCGAACGCCTCGTCGGTGACAGTCCGCCAGGGCGAGGGCGGAGGGGTGATAATCTCGTGCAGCGCCGCCGGCGACCAGGACACCGAGCTCGGGGCCGACATGCTGGTCCTCTCCTGCCCCCTGACGCCGCCTGCCGGCTTCGACAAGCTGGCCGAGCTCTTAGGTATCGAGCTGGACGAGCGTGGCTATCCGGGCAAGCCGCAGGGGGACCTTCACCCGCTCCACACCACCCGTGAAGGGATCTTCGTGTGCGGCACGGCCGAGGGACCTAAGGGCATCCGCGAGTCGGTCATCCAGGCCTGTGCCGCGGCGGCAGGCGCTACCGCCCGCCTGGCCGATGTCCGCGGGACCGAGGTTACGCCCCCGCCCGCAGCGAAGCTTCACGATGTCAGGCCCGGCGACGAGCCGAAGATCGCAGTGGTCATCTGCCGCTGCGGAGCCAACATCGCCGGCGCCCTGGACGTGGGGGAGCTGCGGGACTACGTCGCCTCCCTGCCAGGGGTCGCGAGGGCGGAGGTCACCCCGTTTGGCTGCGACGGCGTCATGATCAAGCAGCTGATCGGCAGCGGCGAGTACAACCGCCTGGTGCTGGGGGCTTGCTCCCCCAGGACTCACGAGAGCCTGTTCCAGCAGTACATCGAGGCGGGCGGCCTCAACCGCTACCTTCTCGAGATCGTCAACCTGCGCAACCACTGCGCCTGGGTACACGCCAAGGACAGAGAGGGCCTGGCTAGGAAGGCCAGGACCCTCATGGGCATGGGAGTGGCTCGGGTCGCGCTCTCAGAACCGCTCGAGCCGATCCGCTTCCCGGTCACCCAAAGCTGTCTAGTGGTGGGCGGCAGCCCGGCCGGGCTGGCATGCGCTGCCAGGCTGGGGCAGATGGGCTTCGAGACCCGTCTCGTCATAAGGGAGACCGAGCCGGGAGCCGCACTGGAGGCCGAGGCGAAGGCCGTCACAGAACCCGCGGTCCGATCCCTGGGCAGGAACGGGAAGGTGAAGGTGTACCCGCAGGCGCGAGTCGGGCGGCTGGAGGGATACGTAGGCAACTACAAGGCCGAGGTCTTCACGCCTGAGGGCCCGCAGGAATTGCTGGCCGGTGCGCTGGTCGTCGCCACCGGCGAGAAGATGGGCCAGGCCGGCGAGCAGGGCGACTTCGAGCAGGCCCTCTACCTCACCCGGGACGACGATTCCTTCTTCGTGGGCGCGCTGGGAAACCTCAACCCCCTCGACTTCAACACGGACGGCGTCTTCATGTGCGGCGGCGCCCGCGAGGACTGCAGCGCCGCCTGGTCCCTGGTCAGCGGCGAGGCGGCGGCCTCCCGGGTAGCCACGGTGATCGCGCAGAGCCAAGCGGAGAAGGAGCCGCTGGTCTCGCAGATCATCGACGAGAACTGCGACGGGTGCGCCTACTGCATTGAACCTTGCCCGGCACATGCCATCACGCTGATCGAGTACATGAAGAAGGGCGAGATTAAGAAGACAGTGCAGGTCAATGAGGCACTCTGTAAGGGATGCGGGTCATGCATGGCCACCTGCCCCAAGCAGGGGGCCTACGTGCGCAACTTCAAGCCCGAGCAATTCGCGGCCATGGTGAGAGCCGTCTTGGAGGTGGCATAAATGGACGACAAGCAATTCGAACCAGTGGTTGTCAGCTTCTGCTGTAACTGGTGTTCGTACGCCGGCGCGGATGCGGCCGGCACGGCCAAGATGCAGTATCCCTGTAACGTGCACATCATCAGGGTGATGTGCAGCAGCATGGTCCATCCCAACATGGTGGTGGACGCCCTGAACAGCGGTGCCGACGGTGTGCTTATCTGCGGCTGCCACCCTGGAGACTGCCACTACCAAGACGGCAACCTCCGGGCGGAGAAGCGCGCCGAGGCGATCGAGCTGATGCTGGAGGATTTCGGCCTGGAGCCGGAGCGTTTCCGGCTGGAGTGGATATCGGCCTCTGAGGGTCCGCGCTTCGCTCAGGTGGCCAAGGAAATGGTGGAGACGCTGCGGGATCTGGGCCCGAGCCCGTACAGATCCTAAACGAACGGATCGCAGAGGAGTTGCCATGAACCCCCCGATCGCGCGGTTCATTGACGGAGAGAAGTTCATGTGGGACGGGGAGGTCTACGACGCTCGCGAAGCGGCGGAGGCGAAGAAGAGGGAGTACGAGGCCGCCCAGTTCGAGACGGACATAGTGGAGGCTGAGGGCGGCTACCTTGTGTACAGTCGCCGAGTCGTCAAGGAGGTCGTAGTGGAGGGCACGCCGCCGGTCTGAGCGCCGCCCTCAGACTTGAAATCGCCGTCTCTTTCGCCAGAACAGTCAATCTCTCGCCGCGTCAAGTTAAGCACTTCGCCGGTATCGGCTGTCCCGGGCCGGGAGGCTGGCGCGTGCAAGGTCGCGGCGATAGCTTCGCGGCACCGGGGAACACGTTCATCTCCAGATCAATACGCAAGGGACCTGGCAACCGACCGTCGTACGGTGCCGGGAAGTCCCAATAACCGAGGCAGGAGCACACGCCAATGATCAAGCGTATCGCAACCGCTGCCCCAACCACTCTTCTCGCTGTCGTCTGGTTCGCCGTGACGCCTGTATCCGCGCAGGTCCCGAGCTTCGCAGAAATCACCGGTCACGACTTCGGTGAGCGGATCACTGTGCACCACGAGATGGTCCACTACCTGAAGCAGCTCGCCGAGCTCTCGGACCGGGTGCACGTGATTGAGCAGGGTGAGACCTGGGAGGGCCGGGTGCTGCTGGCCGCCATCGTGACCGCAGCGGAGAATTATCAGCGACTGGACGCGATCCAGGAGACCGCCCACCGCTTGGCGGATCCCCGAGAGACCACAGCGCAGCAGGCGGCGGCGATCATCGAGGGGCAGCCGGTCATCCTCTGGTACGGTGGCTCGATCCATGGGTTCGAGCTGTCGGGCACCGAGGGCTTGCTCAAGCTGCTGGAGCATCTCACCACGCGCGATGACCGGGCGACAATAGAAGTGCTCCAGAACGCGGTCATCATTATCGACCCGATCCTCAATCCGGACGGCCGCGATGCCTTCGCGCACTTGAACCACCAGAACATCGGCCGGGAGCCGAACCCTGAGCAGGACGATTGGGGCAACGACTTTACACGTTGGCAGGCCCTGAAATTCCGAACTGGCCACTACTACTTCGACACGAACCGCGACTGGTTCGCGCACACGCAGCGAGAGACGCAAGCGCGTGCGCCGACGATCATCGCGTGGCGGCCGCAGGTCGTCGTTGACATGCACGAGATGGGCTCGGACCGGGAGTTCTTCTTCGACCCGGGCACGGATCCGTACGCGCCTTACTTCCCGCAGCACTCCAGGCGCTGGTTCCAGATCTTCTGCCAGGCCTACGCCGCCGCCTTCGACTCGGCGGGCTTCGAGTACATCACCCGCGAACTGTTCGACTATTTCTATCCGGGCTATACCACGTCGTTTGGCGACTACCAGGGCGCCGTCGGGATGCTCTACGAGCAGGGATCGAGCCGCGGGTTAGCGATCACTCGCTCCGACCACTCGGTCCGCACGCTGGCCGATGCGGTGGAGCAGCAGTACTTAGCCGCCTGGACCGCGGCTCGCACGTCGGTAGAGAGGCGGGTGACGCTGTTACGTGAGTACTACGATGCGATTCGAGCTGACATCGCTGACGGCCGCCAAGGCATTCGGCGCTATTTGATCGCACCTGAGGGCGACCCACTGCACATCGTTGAGCTGGCGAACATGCTCATTAGCAACGGCATTGAGGTAGACGTGCTCACCCAGCCGGCACGCCTGAGCAACGTGCGGGATCGCACTGGCCGGAACGTCGGAGCGCGGGACTTTCCGGCAGGTACGTACGTCATCGAGGCCGCCCAGCCGCGCAACCGGCTTGTCCGCATGTTGCTGGAGCCGGACGTCCCGACACCGGAGGACTTCCTGCGTGAAGCCCGCCAGCGAATCGAGCGCGCCGAGAGCCCCCGCTTCTACGACATCACCGCCTGGTCGCTGCCGCTGCTCTTCAATGTGGGCGGCTTCAGCAGCAGCGACGGCCGCGGCCTTCCAGGGGAGCGCGTGACGAGCCGGATCATCCCAGAGGCGGAGGTACCCGCGGCAGCACCAGGCTACGCTTACCTGATCGACGGTCGTCAGACCGGGTCACTGAGCGCGCTGTACCACCTCAAGGCGCGCGGCTATCGAGCCGCTTTGATCCGCGAGCCGAGCAAGGTCGAGGGCCGAGACGTGGCGAGCGGGACTGTGATCGTTCGGATCGGCCAGAACGATGAGACCGTGCATGACGCGGTGCGCGAGCTCGCAGAGCGGTTCAACCTAACGGTCCGGGGCACCAGCACAGGTCTCTCGGAACCGGGATTCCCCGTTCTCGGCTCGGCCGATGCAGTCATCACCGTGCGCACGCCAGAGATCGCCATACTCGCCGAGGACCCGATCCACGGCTACTCGTTCGGCTGGGCCTGGTACACGCTCGACCAGCAGTACGAGATACCGGTCACCGTGTTGCGCATCGGCTCACTGGCGAACAGACCGCTCGATCGCTTCAACGTACTGATCGTGCCTTCGGTCTCCGGCTCGGCATTAGCTTCCGAACTCGGCGAGGACGGCGTGGAGCGGATCAAGCGGTGGGTGCGCGAGGGAGGCACACTCGTGACGATAGGCGAGGCCAGCGAATTCGCCCGCAGCCAGCTCGAGCTCATCGACCTGCGATCGTGGTACGATACGGAGGAGGGGGAGGACGCACAGCACTTCGGTGTCCCAGGCGCGATCTTCCAGGCCAAGCTGAATGAGCACCACTGGATGTCAGCCGGATACGACGGCGCTGGGCTCCCGGTCCTAGTCGAATCGGATCGGATTTACCTGGCGCCGGAGGGTCCGCCCTCGTCGCGCAAGTGCGTCATCGCCACGTACGGTGATGGGGAGTCCAAGCTCTCCGGTCATGCCTGGCAGGAGAGCCTCGAGCGGCTGGCAGGAGCGGTCTTCGCCTATGAGGAGCGCGTAGGTGGAGGCCGCGTGATCGCCTTCGCCGAGGACATCAACTTCCGGGGCTACGCACGAGGCGTCAACCGGCTGTTCCTGAACGCGGTGTTGCTGGGCCCCAGCGCTCCGCTGCGCGTGACCGTGCCAGCCGCCGAGAGCCCGGGCCCCCGCCCGGGCTCTCGCACCTCCACCCCCGTTGGGCGTCATCGAGATCGCGCCGTCTCGCTAGTGCTTCAAGAGCACCTTCCCCACACTCCGCCGCGACTCGACGAACGCGTGCGCCTCCGCGACATCCTCGAACGGGAAGACCCTGCCGATCACCGGTCGTATTCCCTGCTCGGTTACGAAAGCGTTCAGCCTGTCGAATACGGCCTGCAACCTGGCCGGTTCGTCGAGCAGATAGCCCAGGTGCGTGGCCATGATACCCGTGGACGTTTTGGCCAGGTCCATCAACTTCGCGCGCGGCACGTCGCGCCAAGTCCGCCACCAACTCGCAGGGTTCCATCTCTTCAGGTTCAAACTCGCGAACCCCGCCACCACGATCCGCCCGAACGGATTCAGGAGCGCGAGGCAGGACCTGTAGACATCACCGCCCACAGTCTCCAGCACGACATCGAACCCGCCGGCCAGCTCCCGCAACCGCTGATGCCAGCCAGATCCCGTATAGTCAAGGCCGTCGGCAGCTCCCAACGATCGCACCAGGTCGACTTTCTCCTGCGAGCCGGCCAGGCCGTATACCTGACAGCCGTGCTTGGCGGCAAGCTGCACCGCTGCCGTTCCGACCCCACCGGCTGCTGCCGTGATAAGGACGTTCTCTCGCTCTTGGAGGCGTGCCAATTCCATCAGGGCGACCCAGGCTGTCATGTAATTGACGCCAAAAGCGGCATTCTCCTCCATCGTGTACGTGTCGATGGCTGGAATAGCACGCGCCTGCGGCACAACGACCTTCTCCGCGTAGCAACCGTACTGCGTGCCGACCATCACACTCTGGCCGACGCGTGAGGGATCGACTCCTGCCCCCACGCTGTCGATCACTCCTGAGCCTTCCATACCCAGGACATAAGGTCGTCTCGGCGCCCAGCGGTACAGGCCCTTGCGCGACAGAATCTCCGCGTAGTTGATGCCCGTGTAGCGCAGGTGCACCCGCACCTCACCCGGACCGGGATCTTGCTCGGGCACCTCACACAACTCGAGCACTCTCGGACCACCGGTCTTCTTCAGAATGATCGCCTTCATGTTCACTCACCGCTCGCTTGGGTGTTGCAATCGTCGAACCGCCAGCATCCTAGCCGGTTGCCATCAGCGACACAAACTGTCGCTGCCGAACCTCTGAGTGCTCGCTGACTTGTGTGAGGTGTGCTCAGATCGTTAGTTGGTGCTCGCCATGAGAGACCGCGCGCTTGCCGGACACACCGCCCTGCTCGCCGTGCAGGCTTGCTACGGCCTCCTGCCCGTCTTCGGGACTGTGGCCCTCGCCGAAGGTGGCTTCTCGCCGCTGGGCCTCCTGAGCTGGAGGGTCGCGGCTGGGGCCCTGGCACTGGGCGCCCTCGCGCTCGCCGCCTATGGTCGCGAGGCCGTTCCCGCGCGCCGCGATCTGCCGCTCTTCGTGATTTGCGCGCTGCTCGGTGTCGCCTTGAACCAAGGGCTCTTCCTCGAAGGGCTGGCACGCTCGACGCCGATGAACGCCGGTCTGATCATGACTCTCATCCCGGTGTTCACCTTCACGATCGCTGCCGCCGTGAAGCAGGAACACTTCAGCTGGCTGCCTGCGCTGGGTGTGCTGACCGCGCTGGCAGGTGCGGCGTTGCTCCTGCTGGGAGGCGGAGAGGGCCTTGTGCGCGGTCATGGATTCGGCAACTTCCTGATGGTTCTGAACGGTCTATCCTACGCGACCTATCTGGTGGTAGCCAAACAGCTCGTCGGCCGCTACCGCTCGCTGGTGGTCATCGCCTGGGTCTACATCCTCGCCCTGCCGTATCTCCCTTACTTCATGACGGGCGAGAAGCTTACACCCGATCCCGGGAACACGAGCGCCTGGTGGTCGATGGTCTATGTCCTCGCATTCCCCACCGTGCTCGCCTACCTGCTTAACATGCTCGCGCTGGCGCGTGTACGTGCCACGACCACCGCCGTCTACATCTACCTGCAGCCGCTCGTGGCTGGAATCGCCGCCTGGCTCGCCTTCGGAGAGCGGCTGACGACAGACATGGGGATCGCTGCAGTTTGTCTGTTCGTCGGGATCTGGCTGGTCGCGCGCAGCAGGCGCGATCCCGTCATCAGCCGAGCCGTCAACGCAGCCGCGGACCCGACCCGGCCACAGCCAGCAGTTCCGTCAGCGTCCGGGCATTCTCCACAGCGTGCGCCCGAAGATCGTTGTTGAAGTAGATGAACAGCTCGTCCACGTCCTGCGCGAGGTCCTGCAGAACGCGCGCCCATTTCTTGAGTGTGTTCCTATGATAGCGACCCGCGTATCTCACCTGCCCTGCACCATGGAAGCGCATGTAAGCGAAATCGGCTGTGGCGAGGACCGGCCAGCTCAGCCCGGGCATGTCGAAACAGCAGAACGCGATGTTCCGAGATCGCAGGATATCGAGGATTTCCCCGGCCAGCCACGACTCATGCCGAAACTCGAATGCATAGCGCGGTCCAGGCTCAGGAAGGCGGTCAATGAAGCCGGCCAACCGCTCCCGATTTGCGTGCCACGTACCCGGAAGCTGAAACAGAACCGGACCTAGCCGATCGCCGAGCAAGCCTGCATGCTCGAGGAAGTTTTCCAAGTATCCGGATCCATCCTTGAGCTTCTTCTGGTGGGTTATGAGGCGGTGCGCCTTAACCGCGAAGCGAAAACCACGGGGCACCGTCTCCCGCCACTTGTCCCAGGTTTCGGGCTTCGGCAGCCGATAAAAACTGTTGTTGATCTCCGCGGTGGGGAACTCGCGCGCGTAGAAATCCAGCCACCGCCCGCTTGTCAGGCCCTCGGGATAGAAGCGGCCGCGCCAATCGTCGTAATGCCAGCCAGAGGTGCCGACCCAAATCCCGGCAGACATGGCAGCATCCTGGAGTTCAGAAAGCTAGGGGTTTCGCGCGCTCCGCCGTGCAGAGCAACTCGTGCTGCGCCTGCTGAACATCTACGAACTCAACAGATACAGGATCACTGCGCTGAACAACCCTACAGTAAGCAATCCCAGGCTGGTCCACGCCACAACGCGGAATACCCGTGCTCTGGGGCGTGCACACAGCCCGACGATGGCTATGCCGGTCATCGTCAAGGCGGCGATGGCCGTGAGCAGGTGCTGATCGCTGGCCGCGTACAGAATCGGTCCATCCAGATAGGCGAAATCCTCGATCGCCAGGATAACGAGATCGAACAAGTTGCTGCCAAGCAGGCCTCCGATCGCCAGATCGACCGCGCCGATCCGAACTGCCTGGACCGAGATCACCACCTCGGGCACGGACGTCACGAGGGCCAGAAAGAACGTTCCTACGAACGTCTGGTCCCAGCCCATCCTGACAGCCAGGCCCTCACCGATGACCGGCAGCGCCGTGGCCGCCGCTATCAGCACCAGCGAGTTGACGGCGAACAGCACATAGACGCTCGTCAACATCAACGCGGGGCGTTCCCGGCGCGGTGCCTGAACTGCCTCCACCAACCCACCGGCGTAGATCTCGTTCTCGCGACGCTCGAAATAGAAGATGCTGCGGATTCCGATGAAGTATGCGATCGGTGCGATGATCGCGTACGGCCCAACGGGGCCGAAGCTGATCATTGCGAAATGCTTCTGTACGAAGATCGCACTGGCTAGAGCGCCGAGAAGCACTACCCCAAAGCCAGCCGAGAGACTGTGGCTGTGCTGAATCCCGCTGTAGATAGAGCCCGCCCGGTAGACGAAATCCAGAATCGCGATGATGAGCAGGTTGTAGACGCAGCTACCCAGGGCGGAGCCGACGGCCAGGTCCGGCGCGTGGACGACGATGATTGCACTGAGCCCGGTAACGAGCTCGGGCATAGAGGTCACGACCGCCAGCAAAACGAGGCCGATCCACGCCCCGCCCAGCCCGGTGCCAATGGCGATAATGTCGCCGTAGCGGGAGAGCTTGGTGCCGGTGAACAGAATGACGAGCAGGCAGACGAAGAAAGCGAGCCAGACCGCCGCCAGGCTCAGAGTTGTCAGGAATTCCGCGACCATGATGGCTCAGACGGTTCAGGCTGACCCGCAGCTGCCCGCTGCAAGATAGCCCACTCGGGCCCACACCGTAACCCGAGTCTATATCCTCGAGGCGCAGCATTCACCTGCCGCCAAGCAGCGAGCCTGATAGATTCAACGCGTGTCTGTCTTGTTTGGCAGACACGACACGCGGTCAGCTATGGGTTCCCCAGGTGGCAGCTCCACCGCTGGCAGGCAGTCATGAACGTGAAGGTGACAGCACGTAAGAAGAAGCCGATTCTGCTGACGGTACCCAGGTTCGCGCAACCTGACGACCTGACCTGTGGCCCGACTTGCCTGGCCCAGGTATACAAGTACTACGGCTACGAGAAGGCGCTCGGCGCGATTATCGAGGAGACCCCGCGCAACCCGGACGGCGGAACCCTTGCAGTCTACCTCGGGATCAGGGCGCTTCGTGACGGGTTCAGAACGCAGATCTACTCGTACAACCTGCGGGTATTCGACCCGACATGGCGCAAGCTCGATGTCGCGGCGCTCCTGACTAAGCTGGAGAGCCGACTGCAAAAGGTGAAGTCACAGAGATTGTGTAGCTCGATCTCGGGGTACCGGGACTACATCCTGCTGGGTGGCGAGGTGTGCTTCGCCGAACTCACCCGGGAGCTGCTTGCAGGCATCCTAGCCAAGGGACACCCGGTACTCACCGGCCTCAATGCGACGTATCTTTACGGGACTCCTCGGGAATATAGAGATGAATACGACGACGTCCGGGGCGAGCCTGTCGGTCACTTCGTGGTGATCTCGGGCTACTATCCGGCAAGCGGGCGCTTCATCGTCCGCGATCCTTCGAGCCACATCCCGTTCAGCCGCACGGGTAAGTACTCCGTCGCAGCGCAGCGCCTGATCTCAGCCATACTGCTCGGCGATGTCACCTATGACGGCGTACTTCTGATCGTGAGTCGCCGATAGCAGTAGAAGCGGAATCGCATATGAGAAACCGTCCAGTCCACTTGGTCATCGCAGAACAACAGGACCTCGCTACCCTCAAGGGCGTTGCAGCGCGTACGCCCGACGACTACCTGGAGGGCAAGGCGCCCGACACCCTCTCTGAGGATGTGACGGTGATCAACCTCTGCCGCTCCTACCAGTATCTGTCACGAGGCTACTACGTCTCACTGCTCGCAGATGCGCGCCACCAGCGCGCGCTACCCAGCGTGCGGATGATCGAGGAGATCACAAACCCGTACGCCTATTTCATAGCGCTGCGCGGGGTGGGTATCGAGACGATCGATTTCCGCGTCGTCAGAGGTCGACGCGTGCTCCCTAAGATCATTGTGCCCGCAGCTGGCCGAGAGGCGCAGGCGCGAGAGCCGCAGGCACCTCTGGTGAGTAGCAGCAGCGGCGCCGAGCCGGCACGCTACCAGCCGGCACCTGGGGATTTCGAGGAGATCACCTCGATCTTCGGGAGAACCCTGGACGCACGCTTTCGCAAGCACTGCTCCGCCGTATTCAAGGTCTACCCGTTTCCACTCCTGAGAATCCGGGTCTACAGGGACGACGAGCGCTGGAAGATCGGTCAGATCCACCCGCTCTCCGTTACCCAGATCAGCCCGCAGGAGTCTATTCTGCTGAACGAGGAGTTGTCGGGCGGCAAACCGCTCGCCGCTTCGTCACAGGATAGGCGCACCACACCCTACCGCATTGCCGTTCTGATGGATGAGGATGAACGCTTCGCGCCGTCGGACGAGGACACGTTCGAAAGACTCAGGAGAATCGGCGAGCGGGGTGGTGTGCTGTTCGAGCAGATCACGAAGCACGACCTCTCGGTCCTGCCGGAGTATGACGCGCTGTTCATCCGGACCGTCACCGGCATGGACCATTACTCGTTCCTGTTTGCACAGCGCGCTAAGAGTCTCGGGATGCCAGTGATTGATGACCCGCAATCGACCGTCAGGTGCTCCAACAAGGTCTATCTGCACGAGCTGTTCAAGAAGGCAGGCTCGCCGAGGCTGAGGCGCTCGGCTACCCTCTCATCGTCAAGCAGCCTGACGGCACCTTCTCAGCAGCGGTCCGGAAAGTGGCAAGTCGCAAGGAACTGCAGAAACTCACACGCGAGATGTTCAAGCGATCGCCGTTGCTCACGCTCCAGGAGTACAAGCCTACGGAGTTCGACTGGCGCGTCGGCGTCTTGGACGGCGACGTCCT